>Ga0315910_10001113_pt1 | contig 25143 bp, 18 predicted proteins | sample EdamamesoilMG_FD_204470 | JGI IMG/M metagenome (GOLD analysis project Ga0315910, IMG submission 204470) | Garden soil microbial communities collected in Santa Monica, California, United States - Edamame soil | ecosystem: Environmental > Terrestrial > Soil > Garden | place: USA: California... | reverse complement strand
GGACGAGGCACTCGCGCGGCGGCACGCCCATCTTCTGCGCCGCGAGGAGAAACATCTCGGGCGAGGGCTTGCCGTGCGTGACGTCCTCGGGCGTTACGATGACCGGGAAGAGCGCCTCGAGCCGCGCCCCGCGCAGCGCCGCGTCGACGACCGGCCGCGGACCGCCCGAGGCGATCGCCACCGGGATGCCTTTCGCCACCGCGCGCTCGGCAAAGGCCACGACCGGCTCGATGCGCGGCACGCCGGGAAGTTTATCGAGGTAGATGCGCTCCTTTTCGTGCATCACGGCCTCGGGGTCCATGCGGGTGCCGTGTTTTTCGTTGAGGATCTCGATGATCCGCTTGGTCGGCACGCCGCCCAGCGAGTAGAAAAACGCCTCGGAAAACTCGTGCTGAAAGCCCGAGTTGCGCAGCCCCTGCGTCCAGGCGACGAAGTGGATCGGCATCGAATCGATGAGGGTCCCATCGAGATCGAAGACGTAGCCGGCGTAGTCGCGGGTCGGAAACTGGATGCGCATCGCGCGCGAGCAAAACGTCGGGCCCCTCCCCCGCCAGCCCCAAGTGACCCGGGCGCCCCGACCGAACACCCCAAGCCCCTCCTCCAGCCGCTCTAGGGAGAATCCCGCAGATTTTTCTAAACTCGGCCCGCGGCCGGTCGCTTTTACATCCCAAAGCGAACACGGCACCACACCGTGCTCCGCCTGTCCGACTCCGACCTCCGCTGCAGCCTCCTCGCCGCGACCCAGAACCATACGACCACCACCATGCACCTCTCCTCGCGCTCCGAACGCCGCGGCCTCGCGCCGCTGGCCCTCGCCGCTTCGCTCGCGCTGCTCGCGCCCGCCACCGTCCTCGCCGGCGGCATGGCCCTGACCACGCAGAACGGCTCGCAACTCGGTTCCGGCTACAGCGGCGGCGCCGCCGCCGAGGACGCCTCGACCGTCTATTTCAATCCCGCCGGCCTGAGCCACCTCGAGCAGGGTCAGGTCGTGGCCGCGGTCACCTGGGTGAAGTTCGACACGAGCTTCACCAACACCGGCTCCACCACGGCCGGGGTGCTCCCGACCACCGGCCCGGATTCCGGCGACGCCGGCGAGGATCGTCCCATTCCCGTCGCCTACGTGGCGTATCCACTTTCCAAGACAATCGTGCTCGGCGCCGGCGTGAGCGCGCCCTTCGGCCTCGCGACGGAGTACGACTCCGGCTGGGTCGGCCGCTACCATGCGCTCAAATCCGAGCTGGTCACGATCAACGCCACGCTGGCCGCCTCGTTCCGGCTCAGCTCGCAGCTCTCGCTCGGGATCGGTCTCGACCACCAGACGGCCGACGCCGAGCTCTCCAACGCCCTCGATCTCGGGCTGGCGGGCTTCGGCCTGGGCATCCCGGGTTTCGCGCCGGGCTCGGCCGACGCGATCGTGCGCGTCAAGGGTGACGACTCGCAGACGGGCTTCAACATCGGCGTGCTCTACGAGATCATGGCCGGCACGCGCGTGGGCGCGCACTACCGCTCGCGCCTCGAGTATCAGCTGCGTGGCGACGCACGCTTCACCGACGTGGCCGCGCCCTTTGCCGCGGTCTTCACCGACCAGGCCATCTCCGCGCCGCTCGCCATGCCCGAGGTCTACTCGATCTCGTTCCTGCACCACTTCACGCCCGACCTCGCGGTGACGGCGGACTGGAGCCTGTGGGCGTGGAGCTGCTTCGACCGGCTGGCGATCGACTTCGAGAACCCGGCCACGCCCGACTACGAGCAGATCCAGGACTGGAAGAACGCATCGATCTTCTCCGTCGGCGCCCGCTGGCAGAAGAGCGACCAGCTCACCCTGCGCGCCGGGCTCGTCTACAACGAGACGCCCGTGCCGAACGAGATGCGCCGCACCGCGCGCATCCCCGACTCCGACCGCACGTGGCTGTGCCTCGGCGCCGGCTGGCAGTTCAGCGCCGCGCTCCGCGCCGAGATCAGCTACGCGCACCTGTTCTTCAAGGACACGACGATCATCAACGACGACGGCGCGCAGCACCTGCTGGTCGGCGACTACGAGTCGAGCGCCGACATCCTGAGCGCGCAGGTCAACTGGAGTTTCTGAGCCGGTCGTCGCGGGGCGGCTACGGCACCACGCCGTTGAGACCCCACGCGACCGCGTCCTGCGGCTCGATCATCAGGGCGAACGGATCGGTCACGCGCGCCGCGCCATCGCTCGCGCGCGCGAGGCGACCGCCCATGAAATCGACGAACGGCCGCGCATGGCGCCGGGTGGAAAACGACAGGCACACCTCGGCCTCGACCGCGAGGGTCTCGCACGCCTCCTCCTCGCCGTCCTCGCCGTCGAGCCGGACGCGCACGGTGAAGGCCGCGCGGACGTACACACCCTCCGGCGCGAAGCGCACCTGCACCGCGTCGCGCCGCCACGCCTCGTCGAGCCGCCCGGCCAGGCCCTCGCTGTCGAAGTCCGGCCCGAAGGCCTCGCGCGCGAAATCGAAACGCGCGCCGAGCACACCCTCGAGCAGGCGGAGCAGGTTGTCCTCAGTGAGTGCCACATCCGGCCAGCGCACGCCGGCGAAGCGCCCGCCCGCGGCGACCGCGCCGGCGCGATCGTAGCGCTCGATCGCCTCGGATTCGTTCAGCGGGTCCATGGAAGGCACTCGACGCAGCGGCCGGGCTACGACGCCCGTCGCTTCGCCTGCGGCTTGGGCGGGGTCCAGAGGTGGAGCAGGTGCTCGGCGAGATTGCGCATGCTCACGCGGCCGGCGCCGAGGACATCGGCGAGCGCGGCATCGGCGCGACCGCGCTCGGCCGCGTAGTCGCGCAACTGGCGATCGAGCCCGGCCACGCGCGTCTCGAGTGCACCGCCGGCGCGATCGACCTCGAGGACGCGCGCCGTCCAGAAACGTTTCTCGTCGGGCCGTTCACCGACGTAGCGCAGGAGGGCTTCTTCGCAGCGGTTGAGACTCACGCGCGAGGGAATGGCCGCGGCCGTGGCGCGCGCCAAGGCGCAAATCGCAGACTTGATCGTCGTCGGACACGCGCCCGTGCTCGCGTGGCGCATCGGCCGGCACGCGCGCCCGCGGCGTGCGTCGCGATCACGCGCGCCATGCGGCGCCGCGCGCTGCGGTGCGGCGTGGTATGGTGCATCGGCGGATTTCGTCGGTCCGCGAAAGTTCCCGGTTGATCCGGACGCATGGATTCGCCCATGCTGCCTCCGCGTCCGTCCCCTCGGGCGCCACCCGCGACATCATTCATGCCTCCTGTCGTCGAAAGCATCGCACGCAACGCGGGACCGCTGGCCGAGACCCTGGGCCGCATCCGGTTGCAGGAGCGGATTCGTTTTCTCTACGAGTTTGCGCGCGATCCGCGCGCCACGGGCGCGATCGGCCCGAGTTCGCCCGAACTGGCCGAGGCGATGGTGCGCGACATGGGCCTGGAGTCGGCCCGGCTCGTCGTGGAGCTGGGCGCCGGGACCGGTGCGTTCACCACCGCGATCATCGACCAGCTCGCGCCGGAAGCGCGCTTCATGGCGATGGAGCTCAACCCGCGCCTGGCCGCGTCACTCGAGGAGACTTTTTCCGGCGAGGGTGTGGACGTCGTCTGCGCCTCGGCCGAGGACCTGTGCCACCATCTCGATCGCGGAGAGGTGGGCGCGGTCGACGCGATCGTGAGCAGCCTGCCCTGGGTGTGCTTCAACGCATCGATGCAGCGCGCGATCCTGCGCGAGATCCGCCGCGCGCTGCGGCCGGGCGGGCGTTTCTGCACCTTCGCCTACGCGCATGCGGCCTGGCTGCCCAGCGGCGTGAAATTCCGCCGCGAACTGCGCGCGGTGTTTCCCGACTGCGAGATCCTGCCGATCGTCTGGCGCAATCTGCCGCCGGCCTTCATCTACCGCTGCGAGCCCTGAGCGCGGTCGCGGGCCGACACGCCTCGCGCGCCGCCCGCACTCCCTCCTCGCGTCGCCGGTCCGCGGGATCATCCTCGCTCCCATGCCGGACTCCGTCTCGCTCGCCGACGTGCAGGCCGCGCGCACGCGCCTGGGCGCCGCCATCGCCACGACGCCCTGCCCCGAGTCGATCCCGCTCTCCGAGGCCACGGGCGCCCGCATTTTCTGCAAGCTGGACAACCTCCAGCGCACCGGGAGCTTCAAGGAACGCGGCGCGCGCAACGCCCTGCTCCTGCTCCCGCCCGACCGGCGCGCGCGCGGCGTGATCGCCGCCTCCGCGGGCAACCACGCGCTCGGCCTCGCCTACCACGGCGCGCTGCTGGGTGTGCCGGTGACAGTGGTGATGCCGCGCTTTGCCCCGCTCATCAAGGTCGCGACCTGCCGCCGGCTCGGCGCGACGATCGTGCAGCACGGCGAGACCTTCCAGGAGGCGCGCGAGCACGCCGGCGCCCTCGCCGCGTCTCAGGATTTCACCTACATCCACGGCTACGACGACCCGGCGATCATCGCGGGCCAGGGCACGCTCGCCCTCGAGGTGCTCGAGCAGGTGCCCGATCTCGAGGCGATCGTCGTGCCGATCGGCGGCGGCGGCCTGATCGCGGGTGTGTCGATCGCGATCAAGGCGCTGCGCCCGGACGTGCGCGTGATCGGTATCGAGCCGGCCCTGACACAGTGCTTCCACGCGGCGCGTGCCGCCGGCCGGCCCGTGCGGGTCGAGGTACGCCCGACCGTGGCCGACGGCCTCGCCGTCTCGCTCGCGGGTGAAAACGCCTTCGCGCTCGCCGCGCCGCGCATCGACCGCCTGCTCACGGTCTCCGAGGAACATCTCGCGCTCGCGATCCTGCGCATGGTCGAGCTGGAGAAACTCGTCGTCGAGGGCGCGGCCGCCGCCCCGCTCGCCGCGATGCTCTCCGGCCAGCTGCCGGAGCTCGCCGGCCGGCGCACGGTGCTCGTGCTCGGCGGCGGCAACATCGATCCCGCCGTGCTCGGCCGCGTGATCGAGAAGGGCCTCGTCGCGGACGGGCGCCTCGGGCGCTTCACCGCGACGATCAGCGACCGCCCGGGCAGCCTCGCCGCGCTCGCGGGCACGATCGCCACCGCCGGTGCCAGCATCAAGGAGGTGGCGCACGACCGCGCCTTCTCCGGCCCCGATGTGAATGCGGTGCGCGTGGTCGTGACCGTCGAGACGCGCGATCGCGAACATCTCGCGAGCCTGCTCGCCAGTCTTGCCGCCAGCGGCATTCCGACGACGCCGATGTAGCCCGGACGACACGGCGCGACCGGCGGGTCCGCGGCCCGGCGTTTGCCTCCGCCAGCCTTGTGGGTAGACTGAGGCAGCGCGCAGCGCAGGAAGGAGGCATGCACAACATGGCAAGCAAGCGTGCGATTCGTATCCTCTTCGGAACGCTCGGCGCGGCGGCGGCGATGCTGCTGTTCGGCGCGTGCAGCGACCCGAAATCGGCGGCCGGTTTCCGGCTGCCTGACGGCAAGCCCGACCTCGGTCGAGCCGCATTCGTCCGGCTCGCCTGCACGGCCTGCCACACCGTGGCCGGCGAGAAGTTCGAGAACGTGCCCGCACCGGGCGTGATCTTGGTACCACTCGGCGGCGAGGTCGCGCAGGTGCAGACCTACGGGCAACTCGTGACCTCGATCATCAATCCGCAGCACATCGTCGACCCGAAGTACCAGGGAAAGTACACCGACGCGTCGGGCGCGTCCTTGATGCCCGACTACACCCGGACGATGACCGTGGACGACATGATCCACCTGGTCGCCTTCCTGCAGGTGCACTATCGCCTGAAGCTGCCGGAATATCCGTCCGCACCGCTGATGTAGGCCCGGCACGACCGACGCGTGCGGCGACGCGCCCGCGCGACCGCCCGGACTCACTCTGCCGCGAGTTCGGGATGGTGGTGGCGCACCCACGCATCCACCGCGGCGAGCAGGTCGCGGGCGAACTCCAGCAGCGCTGTCGCATCCTCGTCGGTGATCGCCGCCACTCCCTCCACGGTGCCGAGCCGGTCGCGACGTTCGCGGCAGGCGTCGAGATAATCGGCCGCCACCTCGCGCGCGGGGCCGACCGTGAGCGGGAGCGAGCGGATGATCCTGTGGTGCACGTCGTCGCTCGGACAAGGACGCCGCCGCCCGGCGTAGAGCGCGACGAGGCAGGCCTTGAGCGCGGCGTTGTAGGCGTATTCAAAACGCAACGCCGGCTCGTGCGCCGGGTCGGCCGCCGCGTCGAGGTCGCCGTCCGCGACCGAGAGCAGGTGTGCGATCTCGTCCGCGCGCGTCGGATGTGTGCGCAGCCAGCCCGCGTCCGTCCATGCCTCGAGGCTCATGGGCCGGAGGATGCCGCGCGCGCCGCCGGCCGCAACCCCGCGACTCGGGCGAAGTGGGGATTGCACGCTGTGCGACGGTACGCATGCTGCGGGCGTGCTTCGCCCGGCCCCAGCGTGCGCATCCCTCCTCCGGCGTTCCTCGTTCGCGGCCGCGATCCTCGCGGCCGCGGTGATCTTCGGCGTCGTGCCCGTCGCCCCGGGTCAGGACGACCGCGCGGCGACCGGCGCCCGCCAGCTCCGACCGGAGACCGAGCTGGTCGTCGGCGTCTCGCGCGAAGTTTCGCTCTACTCCGAGTACCGCGACGGCCTGCCCACCGGCTTCGCGGTGGACGTGCTCGATGCCGTCGCCGCGGAAATGCAGCTGCGGATACGACGCGTGCCCCTGGGATTGCACGAGATCCCGGATGCGCTGCAATCGGGCCGCATCGACATGGTGCAGTTCTGGGCTGAGACGCCGGAGCGCCAGAAGATCGCGGACTTTTCCGTGCCGGTGTTGTTGCTCAAACTCACCGTGGCGGTGCGCAGCGACGAGACCCGCATCCGCACGCTCGACGACCTGAACGACAAGGTCATCGCCACGGGCTCGATCGGCAGCGTGGCCTCGGAGTTTGCGAAGCAGCGCTTTCCCGGCGCGCGCATCATCAACACCGGCACGCCCGACGAGGTGCTCGCCTCGCTCGCGCGCGGCGAGTGCGATGCGGCCGTGGCCGCGCGGCTCTCGGTGCTGTGGGGCATCAAGCACCTCGAGCTGACCAACGTGAAGGCGCTCGACCTGCCCATCGACGGTTACGACGTGCGCCACTGCATGGCCGTGCGCAAGGGCGACGCGGTGCTGCTCGGGCGCCTGAACGAGGGCCTTTCCATCATCCGCGGCGACGGACGCTACGCGGAGATCTACCACCGCTGGTTCGGCGCCTACGAGCCGCGGCGCTTCAGCCAGGAGGAGGTGACGCTCTTCGTGGCCGGCGCGCTCGGCCTGGGCATGGCGGCGGCGATCTTCGCCTTCCTTCGCCAGCGGCGGCTGACGCGCCGCATCGCCTCGCAGGCGAGCGAGCTGCTCGGGCAGCGCTCGCTGCACGCGGCGTTGTTTGACAACCATCCCCTGTCCACCTGCGTGCTGGAGGCCGCGCCGGACGGCGGTGCGCCGCGCGTGCTCTCGCTCAATCGCGTGGCCGGGCAGCTCTGCGGCGTCGACCCGGTCGCGGCGACCGGCCGCGCCCTCGACACGCTCTCGCTCAGCGCGGAGCTGCGCGGCTACTTCGACGAGGTGATCGCGCGCTGGCCGGCCTCGGGCGAGACCGCGCAAGTCGAGATCCGCCTGCGCGACTCGCGCACGGTGCTCGAGACCACGCTCGTCGCCCTCGCCCCGGGCTCGTGCGGCTCCGCGCGCATGTGCGTGCTGTCGGCCGACGTCACGCGGCGGCGGCTGGCCGATCGCGAGATCGCGCAGAACCGCCGGCTCCGCGCCCTCGGCGAGCTCGTCGGCGGCATCGCCCACGAATTCAACAATCTCCTCACCCCCGTGCTCGCGCAGGCCACGATGCTCGCGCGCGACCGCAGCCACGACAGCGAACTCGTCAGCGAACTCGGCGTGATCGAGGACGCTGCGCGCCGCTCCGCCACGCTCACGCGCCGCCTGCTCGCCTTCGGCCGGCGCGCCGACGATGCCGCCGCCGCGACCGACGCGAAGGCCGCGCTCGAGAGCTGCGTGGCGCTGCTCCGGCCGACGTTTGACCGCCGCATCGAGTGGGCGCTCGACCTGCCCGCAGGCCTGCCGCCCGTCGGCTGCGACCCGACCGACCTGCACCAGATCGCCTTCAACCTGATCATCAACGCGCGCGACACGCTCATGGAGCGGCTCGCCGACACGGCCGCCCCGGAGCGACCCTGGACGCCGCGGCTCGAGCTCGTGCTGCGCGCGCTCCCCGCGCAGGCGCACCTCGCCCGGCAGGCCCGCCCCGGGGCCACGCTCACTGGCTGGCAGCAGATCGTGGTGGCGGACACCGGCAAGGGCATCGCGCCCGAACACATCGAGCACATCTACGAACCCTTCTTCACAACCAAGGAAGTGGGCCGCGGCACCGGCATCGGCCTCGCCACCGTCTGGCATCTCGTCAACGAGGCCGGCGGTATCATCGATGTGGAGTCGACCGTGGGCGCCGGCACGCGGTTCATCCTGAACCTGCCCATCTGGACGCCGTTGCACGACGCCGCTGCAGCCGGAGCCGCGACGCCCGATCCGGCGCAAGCGGCCGCGGCACGGCCGTGCTCGGTGCTCCTCGTCGAGGACGAGGGCATCGTCGCTTCGGCGATCACGGCCATCCTGCACCGCCTCGGGCACCGGGTCACGCAGGCGACCGACGGCGAGACGGCCTGGCGCGAGATGCAGGCGCACGCCGACCGCTTCGACGTGCTCCTCGTCGACATCAACATGCCGCGCATGAACGGCGTGGACTTCGTGCGGCACGTACGCGCGACGCCCTGGGCCGGCCGCATCGTGGTGATGAGCGGGCGCGTCTCCGAGCCCGACCTGCGCCAGCTCGAGCAGCTCCACGTGCACCGCGTGTTGATCAAGCCGTTCACGCCCGAGGAGGTCACCGCCGCCCTCGCCGGCGGCGCGACCTGAGGCGCGCCGCGCGGACCGCGAGACCGACCGCGCGAATCGATTCGCCTGCGGCCGGCGCGCCGCCCAGCGTCGCTCGCTTCGTGACCGACCGCACGACTCCATCCGCCTCGCTCGCGCGCGCCGCGCGCTGGATCCGCGCGCACCGCCTCCCGATCGCGGGCGCGCTCGCCGTCCTCGCGTTCGTGGTAATGGTCGCGCGCTTCTGGCACCCGTACTACGGGATGACGCGCCTGCTTCAGTTCAACGCCGCGGCCGCCGACCTCGCCATCCACGAGGTGCGGGAAAACCCCGTATTCATCTATCGGGAACACGGCGGCTACGACGGACTCTACTACGCGCAGATCGCGTATCACCCGGATCTCGGCTCGCCGGAGCTCGAGCGCGCGCTCGACAACCCGGGCTTTCGCTCGCGCCGCATCCTCATGAGCGCGGTCGCGTGGCTCGCGGCCCTCGGACGCGAGGCGTGGATCGCCGACGTGTTCTCCTGGATCAACATCGCCGCGTGGCTCGCGCTCGCCGCGCTGCTCTGGCGACTGCTCGAGGTGCGCGACGGACGCTCCTGGCTGGCGTGGGTCGCCGTGCTCTTCTCCGCCGGCGCGCTGCACAGCGTGCGCCAGAGCCTGACCGACCTGCCCGCGCTGCTGCTCGTCGCGGGCGCGATGATGCTGATCGAGCGCGGCCGCCTGCGCAGCGGCGTGGGCCTGATCGCCGCGGCCGCGCTCACGCGCGAGACCGCCGTGCTCGCGGCGGCCGGGCCGGCACGCGTCGACTGGCGCAGCGGCGGCGCCTGGACGCGCAACGTCCTGCTCGGCCTCGCCGTGGCCGCGCCGCTCGCGCTCTGGCTCTGGTACGTGCGCGAGCGCTTCGGGCCGGGCGACGCGGGGACGAGCAACTTCACCGCGCCGCTGCTCGGCTGGTGGCGCAAGTGGCCGGAGATCGTGCGCGAGTACGAGCACCCGGCGTTTCGCTGGCTCGTCACGACGACGCTGCTCGCCACGATCGGGGTCTCGGCGCAGGCGGTGTTTTTCCTCGTGTATCGACGACTCCACGACGCGTGGTGGCGCATCGGCGCGATCCACGTCGTGATGGCGGCGTGCCTGGGGCGCGCGGTCTGGGAGGGCCACCCGGGATCGTTCACGCGCGTGCTGCTGCCGATGACCCTCGCCTTCGCCGTCTGCGCGGTGCGCTGGCGCGTGCCGGCGGCGTGGCTGGTGCTCGGCGCGCTCCCGGTCTTTGCCGGGATCGAGCCATGGCGCGACGTGGTCGTGCATGCCGACGACCTCGCGAGCGGGCGCGTCGCCGGGCGGGGTTATCTCATCGAGCTGCACGAGGGTTTCTTCCCGCGCGAAGCGCGCCGCGGCCACGTCCGGGCGTGGAGCGCGGGCCACGGCACCATCGAGCTGCGCTTCACCACGCCGCCCGCGGTCGATCGCGCACGCGTGTCGCTGCTCGTGCGCGGTTTCGATCCGCGCACGCTCGCGATCCGCGACGCGCACGGTCCCGCCTGGTCCGGACAGATCGGCCGCGACTGGCTCGCGGTCGTGTGCGACGTGCGGCCCGACGCCGCCGGTCGCTGGCTCGTGCACTTCAGCAGCGCCGAGCCACCGACGCGCGAGGCCGATGTGCCGGGCGCGCGCGACCTCGCGTTCGCCCTGCGCGACGTGCGGATCGAGGCCGCGCCCTAAGGTTAGCACACCTGCACATTTGGCGAAGGGGCGATCCGCGGTTCATTCGCACGACCCCCTCGTCACCCCGTACCAAGGTTTCTCGATATGCGCTCCATACGTCGCACGCTCCCTGCCCTCGCCCTGTTCACCTCGCTCGTGCTCGCGCCCGGTCTCGCCGCTCAGCCCTCCGGCGGCCCGTACGGCCCGCAACCGCAGCGCTACGAAGTCCCGGCCGGCGCGACGCGCGTCGTCCACATCGCGCCCGACGGCAGGGCCGACGCACCCGGCGCCACGCTCGACGCGCCGACGACCATCGAGAGCGCCATCGCGCGCGCCGTGACCGGCGACGTGCTCGTGTTGCGGGGCGGTGTCTACCGCACCGGCAGCCTCATGCTCAACCAGGGCATCACGCTCCAGCCGCACGCCGACGAGCAGCCCGTGCTCAAGGGCACGCGCGTCGCCACCGAGTGGGAGGCGCTGCGCGAGAACGTCTGGCGCACGCGCTGGACCACGCTGTTTCCCCAGAAACCCGCGGACTGGTGGCGCCGCCACCGCGAAGGCATGCGCACGCCGCTGCATCGTTTCAACAACGACATGGTCTTCGTCGACGGCCGCTCTCTGCTCTCCGCCGGCTGGGAGGGTGAACTCGATGCCGACACCTTCTACATCGATTACGAGGGAGGCTGGGTCTACCTCGGCGCCGATCCGACGGGCAAGCTCGTCGAGATCACCGCGCACGACGGCGCGATCACGCGCACCACGGGCGAGGTGCACGGGAAGAAGTCCGACAAGAAGGGCTACATCATGCGCGGCCTCACCTTCACGCAGTACGCCTACCGCGCGCTCGAGGTCGAGGGCCGCGAGCCCGAGGGCCCGGCCGACGAGTCGACCTTCGGCAAGGACGTGGTCGGCACCACGCTCGAGCACGTCACGATCACGCACTGTTCGCGCGTCGCCGGGTACTTCCGCGGCGACCGCACCGTGTTCCGCAACTGCTACATCAGCGACACCAGCACCGAGGGCCTCTACCTCATCAGCTCCAACGACTGCCTCTTCGAGCGAAACATCATCGCGCGCAACAACGTCGAGGGCATCACCGGCTACTACCCGTCGGCGGTGAAGATCTTCAACCAGACGCACCGCGTGGTCTGCCGCGACAATCTCGTCATCGACCAGAAGAACTCGAGCGGCATCTGGTACGACGTCGGCAACAGCGACGGCGTCTTCATCAACAACTGGCTCGAGGACTGCCAGGAGGGTTTCTTCTACGAGATCTCCCAGCGGGCGATCTGCGCGGGCAACGTCTTCGTCAACTGCCACCGCGGCGTCTACGTGCTCAACTCCTCCGACGTCCACATCTACCACAACACCTTCGTCAACTCGCAGGCGACCTTCGAGCGCAACGAGCGCAGCGCGGTGGGCGACCACTTCGGCTGGCACCCCGCCACCGGCCCCGACGTGGCCGAGCGCGACGGGCACATCTTCGTCGGCAACATCCTCGCCGCCGATCCCGGACACACGCGCGCCCTGCTCTACTTCAACCAGCGGCAGGCCCTGATCGAAAAGCTCACCGCGCCCCAGGTCTCGCGGCTCGAGGGCAACGTCTACGTGCGCGGCCTGCCCGCCGGGGCGACGAGCGCAACCACGCCGCTCATCACCTGGGCGCCGGTCGACACCACCACGCTGGAGCGCATGTTCGGCACGCTCGACGAGTTCCGCGGCGCGTATCCGCAGTATGAATCCGGCAGCCGCCTCCTCGCCGCCGATCCCGGCATGGTCCTGCGGAGCCCGATCCTGCGCCGGCTCGACCTCACCCAGCCGCTCGCGATCGAGGCGAAAACCCCGGCCGACGTGCTCAAGCTCCTCGGCTGGTCCGAAGCCGACGCGCGCACGCCCGGCGCGTATCCGCTGCGCAACTGACGCGTTCCGTCCGCGCCCCGCGGACCCGCTCCGTCCGGAAACAAACAAGCCGATGGCCCGGAAGCCATCGGCTTGTTCGTCACGTCGCGATGACGGTGGTCGTCAGGAATCCTTCTTCTTCTCGTCGGCGCAGCACTCCTTGGTGCAGCCTTCGGCGCACTTCTTGGAGTCCTTGTTCTTGCAGCCCTCGCACGCGCAATCGGCCGGGTGCTTTTCCTTGTCCTTGCAGCACTCCTTGGCGCAGTCGGCCGGACAGGCGTGCTCCTTCTTGTCGCCGGCGGCACAGGTGCCGCAATGGGCTGAGACCGAGGCGGCGCCGAAAGCGAGGCCGCCGATGATTCCGAGAATGGCAAGGGTAGTGCGGATATTCATGCGGGTCGTAAGAGAATCAACGAAACGGAAAATTCCGCAAGCCCTCAGAATCCCGGGTCCCCCGGGCACCCCCGCCCCAGTCCGACCCATGCAGTCCGAGGTGGTCGGCCGTGTCCCACGGCCGTATCGCAGCGCGTCCACCCTCGCACGAGTCCCGCTCACGGCGCCGGGCGCAGGTCGAAGATCAGGGCGCGTTCGTTGTGGAGCACGAGGCGGGAGCGCGCGCGCAACTCGCGCATGAAGACCGCGTAGTGTTCGAGCCACCAGAAACACGGCCAGCACAGGACGAAGTGCGTGGCGCCGCGCTGGCGCAGCCGGTCCAGCGCGGCGAGGGCCGTGGCGTCGTCGCCCGGTGGCCCGGCGTACACGCCGTCCTGCTCGAGAAACGGAATCGCCCGCGCGGCCTCGGCGAGGTCGACCCGGAGTTGCTCATGGTCGACGAGGATGAACGGGGTGTCCGACGGCAGCACCGTCGCGAGGTCCTGGTTCAGCAGGTGGGTTTCGCGCATCCAGCGCCAGGTCTTGCGGCCGCGCGCGAGCACGACCTGCGGCGCGTCGGGCCCCTCGCCGATCGCCTCGACCCGGTGCGGCAGCGAACGCCGCCCCAGGAACTCGTGCACCGCGATGGCGCAGCCGTCGTAGGCGAAGTAGTCGTCGAAGACGACCAATCCGCCGTCACTCACCAGGTCGTACAGATGTTCGAGACAACACGAGACGCTCGCGTGCCAGTCGGCGTCGATGCGCAGCAGCGCGATCGGCCCGATGCGCTCGCGCTCTTCCGGCAGCGTTTTCTCGAAATAGCCCTTCACCATCTCGGTGCGGTCGGCGAGCCCGAGCGACGCGGCGGCCCGCTGCACCTCCTCGAGCGAGACGCGCAGGTTGTCGTGGTACCACGGGCTGGACTTGTCCTCGGCCCAGGCCCTGGCCGCGGCGCCATCGATCGGCTCCGGCGGCGGGATGCCCTCGAAGGAGTCGAACATCCAGACCTTGCGCGTGGTGTCGCCGGCAAGTCGCAGCAGGTCGGCCATGAGAAACGACGAGCCGCCGCGCCACGTGCCGCACTCGACGAACGCGCCCGGCACGCCCGCTTCGAGGACCGCACGCACCTGCCGCGCGAGTTCCACCAGCGCCGGCCGCGGCACCATCGTGTAGGGCCGCACGCGCTCGAGCACGGCGGGCAGGTCGCGCGCCTCGATCCACCGGGGCCCCGGCGGCGACTCCTGGCTTCCTGCTCGGATTGGATGAGTCATGACGGCACGGCCGGATCCCGATGATCCGAACTCTGGATGGGAAACCAAGGCCGGCCCTGCGGTTCCCTCGCAACGGCAATTCCGGCCGGCACACGATCGTAACGGCGCCGATCTCGCGCTTCGGCCGTGCCGTGAGGCCGGCCGCTACTTGCGTCCCTCGGTGCTCAGCGGCCAGTCATCGGTGCGGAACGGGGCGGCGGGCAGGCCCGCGCCGTTGACAAGCGTGGCGACCGGGTTGGCCTGCCAGGCATAACGGACGGCCACCGGCTCGTTCACCTGCGGCGAGGCGACGAGGACTGTGTCGCCCTCGATCCTCGCCTCGGCGCGGACCCACTTCCGATCCGCGCCCGCGATGGCGAACTCGCCCGCGACGCCATCCCGCCAGGAGAGGCCGCCGTCCGTGTCCGAAAACTGGATGCGCAGCGCGCCCACCAGGCGCTCGAGTGACGCAAAGGTCGGCCCGGAGGCGACGACCGCGCGGCCGTGGACATCGCGCAGCGCGGCGAGCGCGAGGCGTTCGCCGACCGGCACCTTGTCCCTCGGATGGATGTCCTCCGCCTCACCGGTGTCGACCGTGACGACGAGCGACGCGCCCGGCACCGTGCGCGCGGTGAGCGCCTGGGCCTCGCGCAGCTCGGCCCACCAGTCGTCGCCGGGTTCGGCCTTGCGCGCCATGAAGGCGGGCAGCTGGACGATCAGGAAGGGCAACTCGCCCTGGTCGAACGTCGCGCGCCAATCGGCGATCATTGCAGGCAGGAGCGCGCGATACTGGTGCGCGCGGGTGAAGTTGGCCTCGCCCTGGTACCAGAGCACGCCCCTGAGCGCGAGCGGCGCGACCGGCCGGATCATGCCGAGGTGGAGCACGGCGGGCATGGTCGGCCAGTTGTCATAGCCGAGCGGCAGCGGATGCGGCGGACGGGCATCGACGCTGACCGCCGCGCGCCACGCACCCTCGCCCTCGAGCGGAATCGCCGAGCCGTCGCCGAGCACGAGGCGCAGCTTGTCCGGATCGGAGGTGAACCCGCCGTCGGCCCGGAGCTTGAGCACCCGGATCGCGACGTGGTTCTTCCCGGGGCGCAGCACGCCGTCCGGGATCGCGTAGTTGCGCGGGTTCTCGACCCAGGCGCTCGCGCCGATCCAGCGGCCGTTGAGGTGCGCAGTGTCCATCTTCTCGACCACGCCGAGCTGGAGTCGCGCGGTGCCGGCCGGGAGCGGGTCGGGCAGCTCGATCTCGCGGCGAAACCACACGACGGCCGGCGTGTCCGCCACGCCGAGCGCCGCAAAGCCGTCCTTGAGCGAGACCCGCCTCCAGGCCGCGTCGTCGAAGGTCTCGGCCGCCCAGGTTCCGCCCCGCGAGCCGACATCGTATTCATCATACCAATGCATGATGAAGTTCCCGTGCACCGGGCCGCCCAGGGGCCGCAGGCGCTCCATCTCGGCCAGGCCGGCGGAGAACTCCGGAAACGCCACGAGACCGGCCGGGCTTGTCCAGGTCTCGGCCGGGGTGCCGCCCACGGCATTCTGTATCAGCCCGATGGGCACATCGAGATCCAGCTGCAGCCGTCGGGCGAAGAAGTAGGCAACCGCGGAGAAGTCCTGGCCGCCGGCAAACGCCGCGGGCGAGCACACGGTCCACGCCCCCTGAGGCGTCGCGACGGGCGCGTAGGCGGGCTGCTGAGCGACACGGAAGAACCGGATCCGCGGATGGTCGGCCTGCGCGGCCTCGCGCTCGCCGTCGAGCGCGCGCTTCAGCCCCCATTCCATGTTCGACTGGCCGCCGCACAGCCACACGTCGCCGACGAGGACGTCGCGCAGCGTCGCGGACGCGCCATCCGGCCCCTCGATGTGCAGCTCATAGGGTCCGCCCGCCGCGGGCGGTTGAAACGCCGCCTGCCAGCGCCCGTCGTCCCCGGCGATCGCGGTGGCCCGGGCGTGCATCGCCTCATCGCCGACGCGCACGCGCACCTCGGCACCCGGCGTGGTCCAGCCCCAGATGCGGTTCGGTTTGTCGCGTTGCAGGACCATGTGGTCGCCGAACATCGGACTGACCAGCGGTCGGGCATCGGCGCCGCCGGCGTCGATGCCGAGACCGGCAAGGACGACGCTGGCGACGAGGACGCGGAGAAGGCGGGGAAAACAGGCGCGGCGGGTCATGCGGATCAGGCCGGGGTGGCCGGACCGGCATCCTCAGGTGGGAAGGCCGACCCGGGCACGGCGGCACGTGCACTAACGTATGAATTTCCAGCCCGGCGCGACGACGGGGAAGGCGGCAACTTGAGCGGGATTTTCACCCTCTTTTTGGAGGTCGCGACGCTGGAGCCTGTCGCGGGTGCGGCCAGGCTCGGGACATGGTCGCACGAGCCCGCACCGCCGAGTCGTATCTCACCACCGCCGAGGTGCTGGGACTGCTCACGGCGTGCCCGTGGACCCAGACGAATCCAACGGAGTGCAGGCTCCACGAGGTGCGCAAGCTCCCGCTCGCCGAGCTCTACGCCATGATCCGCCACGCCGAGCCCGGCGACCTCGAGGAGTTCGCCGGCTCGTGCGTCGGCTGCCTGCACCGCTGCCCGCGATACGGGGCGCACTGAGCGGCCGCGGGTCGCTGGTACCCGCATTGTCACTACAGACGCCATTCCGCGCGACCCGGTCTCCCGGGAACCGCGGCGCATGGCGGAGGCCACTCGTGAACCCTAGAGGGTTGTGCGGTGTCGCCGGTTTCCGAACACGCACGATTCCGGGGTTTGCGCCGGGTTTCATCGATTCTTGATCCGGTCCGGAGGCACAACGGCCGATTCCCCCGGTCGTTCACGAACCTCAATCCAACTTATCGCCTCCATCATGAACCCTTCATCCACGCGCCGAGTCATGATTCCCGTGGTGACCTGGACCACGGTCGCCGCCTTCGCCAGCATCGCCGTCGCCGGACCCGGCGTCGACCGCGTGCGCGAGTTCCTCTCCGAGGGCTCGTTCCTCATCGATGTGCGCGGACGCTACGAGCATGTCGAGGACGACAGCCCAGAGGCGGCCAACGCACTCACGCTGCGCACGCGCCTCGGCTACCTCTCGCGCCTGTGGAACGGCTTCTCGCTGCTCTTCGAGGCCGAGAACACCGCCACGCCGTTTCCCAACGCCTACAACCAGTCGCAGCTCAACGACGGCGGCAGCGACAAGGCGATCGTGACCGACCCGACCGGCACCAACGTCAGCCAGGCCTGGGTCAACTTCACCTGGCGCAAGTCCTCCGCCCAGGTCGGCCGCCAGCGCCTCACGCTCGGCAACGGCCGCTTCGTCGGCGACTACGCCTGGCGCCAGCACCTCCAGACGGTCGACGGGATCGTGCTCACGGACAACTCGCTTGAGAAGTTCGCGTTCACGTATGGATACATCGCCCGCGTCAACCGCGTGTTCGGGCCCGACCACCCCCAGGGTGTCTACCAGTCGGACTCGCACGTGCTGCACGCCGCGTGGACCGGCATGCCGCTGGGCACGCTCTCGGCCTACGCCTACCTGCTCGACTTCGAAGGCGTGGCCGCCGGCAACAGCTCCGCCACCTACGGCCTGAGCTACGACGGCCAGTACACCGCGTTCGAGGAGCTTCAGCTCGGCTGGCGCGCGGAGTACGCCCGGCAGACCGACTACGGCAGCAGCCCGCTCTTCTACGAGGCCGACTACATGTTCATCGAGGGCCGCGCCACGCTCGCCGGCGTGACGGTCGGCGCCGGCTACGAGATGCTCGGCGCGGACAACAACTTCCCCGTGCGCACGCCGCTCGGCTCGCTGCATGAGTTCAACGGCTGGGCCGACGCCTTCACCACGGTCCCCACGACCGGCCTGCGCGACACCTGGATCCGCGCCTCGGGCACGTTGCCCTGGTGGCAGATCGGCCTCGAGGGCGCCTACCACACCTTCAAGAGCGACACGGGCACGGCCTTCGGTTCCGAGATCGACCTCGCCGCCAGCTGCCCGATCACCGACTCGGTCCGCGCAGGCGTCAAGTACGCGTCGTTTTCCAGCGACACCGCGCTGCGCCCAGACGTGCGCAAGATCTGGGTACAGTGCGAAGTAAGCTTCTGAGCCGGACCCGCCCACCACACCTACCGGGACCCCCGCCATGCCCTGCACCCTCCGCACCCTCGCCCGCCTGCTCCCCGTCCTCGTGCTGCCGGCCTGGTTCCTCGGCGGCACCGCCTCAACGGTATCCGCCCAATCCGGACGCATCACGAACTTCTCCGCCCGCGCCTTCTCCGGCCAGGGCGGCGAGGTGCTCGTCTCGGGCTTCGCGCTCGGCGGCGGCAGCACCCGCCCGGTGCTGTTGCGCGCGGTCGGCCCGGGTCTCGCGACCTACGGGGTGACGCGCTTCATGCTCGATCCCGAGCTGCGCCTCTACCGCTCCAACGGCGGCGGGGAGATGGCCAACGACAGCTGGGGCGACTCGCCCGACCTCGCCGCGGTGCACCGCCGCCTCGGGGCCTTCTCGCTTGGTGATGGCAGTCGCGATGCCGCGTTTGTCATCCCGCTCTCGCCCGGACCCTACACCGCGCACGCCGTCGGTCGCGGCGGCTCGACCGGCGAGGTGCTGCTCGAGCTCTACGACGCGGCCGACTCCGGCGACCGTTCCCAGTCGCTCACCAATGTCTCGCTGCGCGGCGCGCTCGGCGGGGAGAACCCGCTCCTGATCGGCGGCTTCGTCATCTCGACCGGCGCGGCCAAGCGCGTGCTCGTGCGCGCCGTGGGCCCGACGCTCGCGCAGTTCGGCGTGTCCGACGCGCTCGGCAATCCGCGCATTCGTCTCTACCGCGGCGGCACGGTCGTGGCGGAAAACGACGACTGGGCGCCGACCGGCACGGACTCTTCCGCTATGGAGGCCGCCTACGCCCAGGCCGGCGCGTTCCGCCTGCCGCGGGGCAGCCTCGATGCCGCGCTCCTGCTCACGCTCGAGCCCGGCGCGTACACCGCGCACGTCGAGGATCCGAGCGGCGGACGCGGCGTGGTGCTCATGGAGATCTACGATCTCGAGCCCCCGGCTCCCGGCGGGGTCACGGGCAATCCCGATCCCGGCGCGGGCGAGATGCCGCTCGTCTCGATCATCGCCTCGCAGCCGCGCATCCGCGAGGGCGCCAACCCCGGGGGTTCGGTGCTGCTCGTGCGCAGCGGCGCGCTCGACCAGCCCCTGCGCGTCTATCTCGCGCACGCCGGCACCGCCACCGCGGCCGACATCGCGGGCGTCCCGGCATCGGTCCTGATCCCCGCCGGCTCCGCCACCGCCTCGGTCCCGGTGAGCGCATGGAACGACGCCACCTGGGAGCCCACCGAGTTGCTCTCGATCACCGTCCAGCCCGACGCGGCCTATCGCGTGTCCGGCACGGCCACGGTCCGGCTCGTGATCGACGACGTCACCGCCTCGGTCGGCTCCGGCTGGCGCGGCGAGTATTTTAACAACACCTCCCTCGCCGGCACGCCTGCGCTCACGCGCGACGACGCGAAGATCGACTTCGCCTGGAAGTACGCTTCGCCCGACAGCGCGATCAACGTGGACAACTTCTCCGCCCGCTGGACCGGCTACATCGAGGCCCCGGTGAGCGGCAACTACACGCTCACCACGCGCACCGATGACGGCGTGCGCCTGTGGATCGACGAGCAGCGCGTGATCGACTACTGGATCGACCAGTCCGGCATCGAACGCTCGGCCACCGTCACGCTCACCGCCGGCGTGCGCTACGCCGTGCGCATGGAGTACTACGAGCGCGGCGGCGGAGCCAGCGCCGCGCTCTACTGGATCGCCCCGGGCCGGGCCCGCGAGGTGGTGCCGACGCAGGGCGTGTTCCAGCTCCCCTCGGCCGCCCCGAGCATCACCAGCCCGCGCTCGGCGCTCACGCTCGTCGGCGCGCCCTTCTCCTACGCGATCACCGCGGCGGGCGGCCCGACGTCCTACGCCGTGCTCGACCTGCCCGACGGGCTTTCCTTCAACGCCTCGACCGGCGTGATCAGCGGAGCCGCGACTTCAGCCGGTGAATACACGATCGTGGTCCAGGCATCGAACTCCCGCGGCACCGGCAGCGAGTTGCTCACGCTCTCCGTGCTCGACGCGGGCGCCGCGCCGGAGTCCGAGCGATGGACAAGCGCGCCCGCGGGCCTCGACGCCCCGGCCACGGCGCCGTCGTCGACCGCGACCCTCGACGCATTCGAGTCGGCCACGCCAGCCGGCACGGCCTTCGAGCGCATCCGCGGGTTCATCGTCGCCCCGGAGTCGGGCAACACCACGTTCTGGATCGCGGCCTCCGGCCCGGCCCGGCTCTACATCGCCGACTCAGACCAGCCGGCCGACCGCTGGGACCGCGCACGCGTGGCCACCAGCTCGGGCAACCGTGCCTGGACGGCCACGACCGCCCAGGCCTCGGCGCCGATCGTGCTGGAGGCCGGGCACCGCTACTACTTCGAGCTCGTGCACCGGCCTTCCGCCTCGGGAGCGCACGCCTCGGTGGCGTGGCGACTGCCCTCGGCCGCCGCCGGTTCCGCGCCGGTGCTGGTGCCGGCGTATGCCCTGTCCCGGTACACCGACGCCGCCGCGGTCGACGACGGCAGGCAGCTCTTCCTCGGCAGCCTGCGCCCGGCCGGTGGCGTGGTTTCCCCGGCCTCGGGCCTGGTCTCGCTGCTGCTCGACGAACCGGCCCGCACCGCCAGCATCACGCTGCGCATGTCGGGCCTGAGTTCCTCGCAGATCGCGGCGTATGTCGTGATCGGCCGCGAGGGCGAGCAGGGGCCGCTGATCAAGCCGCTGCCCAACGGCCAGTTCAACAACTTCACCTGGCAGATCACCGACACGGGCAACTTCACCGCCGGGGATCTCATCGAGGCGCTGCACGGCGGCCTGCTCCACGTCGTGGTCTACTCGTCGCGGTATCCGGAAGGTGAACTCAGCGGCCACTTCGGCGGCGCGAGCGGCTCGAGCACGTTCCGCACGCCGGCGGCGCCCCCGGCCTTCGACCTCGCGACCGTGAGCGACGCCGACGCGGCGCGCTTCCTCACGCAGGCGACCTTCGGCCCGACCATGTCCGAGATCTCGCGCGTGAAGAGCCAGGGCTACCAGCGCTGGCTCAACGACCAGTTCGGCCGGGCCACCGGCTGGCACCTCCAGTACATCGACGCCCTCGCCGCCGAGCTCGCGCTGCGCGACCCGCCCGAGCAGGTGGGACCGAACGCGCGCATGGAGGCGTGGTGGAACAAGGTGCTCAAGTCGCCCGACCAATTGCGCCAGCGCGTGGCCTTCGCGCTGAGCGAGATCCTCGTCACCTCCGACCAGGGCGTGCTCTCGGAGCAGCCGATCGGCCTGACCGTCTACTACGACATCCTGCTGCGCCACGCCTTCGGCAACTTCCGCGACCTGCTCGGCGAGGTCACGCTCAGCCCGGCGATGGGCAATTACCTCTCGATGCTGCGCAACCAGAAGGGCGACCCCGCCCGCGGCACGCTGCCCGACGAGAACTACGCCCGCGAGGTGATGCAGCTCTTCTCCATCGGCCTGAACAAGCTCCATCCCGACGGCACGCTCGTGCTCGACTCGCACGGCGCGCCCATCCCCACCTACACGCAGGAGACGATCATGGGCCTGGCCCGCGTCTTCACCGGCTGGAGCTACCACGCGCCGGCCGGCGAGGAAAACTTCCGCTACGGCGCGCGCGAGTTCCGCAAGCCGATGATGCTCTACCCGGAGTATCACGAAACCGGCGACAAGCGCCTGCTCGAGAGCGCGATTATGCCCGGCGGCGGCGACGGCGCGGCCGAGCTGCACGCCGTGCTCGACCTGCTCTTCCAGCATCCGAACACCGGCCCGTTCATCGCCCGCCAGCTCATCCAGCGCCTGGTCACGAGCAACCCGAGCCCGGGTTATGTCTACCGCGTGGCCCGCGCCTTCGATGACAACGGCTCCGGCGTGCGCGGCGACCTGCGCGCGGTGGTGCAGGCCATCCTGCTCGACTACGAGGCGCGCTCGCCCGCCGCCACCGCCGCGATCGGCTACGGCAAGCTGCGCGAGCCGCTCCTGCGCGTGACGCATCTCTGGCGCGCATTCAACGCCTCGGCGCCCGAGGGCTTCCCGTATGCCTACCACCGGCCCGAGCGCGACCTCTCGCAGGCCGCGATGCGTTCGCCCACGGTGTTCAACTTCTTCGAGCCCGGCCATGTGCACCCCGGCGTGCTCGCGGCCGCCGGCCTGGTGGCGCCGGAGTTCCAGATCACGAACGAGCAGAGCATGGTCGCGACGACCAACCTGCTGCGCCGCGCCGTCTACGGCGGCGTCGGCTCGAGCGAGTATCCGATCACCATCGACATCGGCGCGGTGCTCCCGATGGCCGGCGACACGAACCGGCTGCTCGACTGGATGAACCTCGTGCTGCTCAGCGGCCAGATGACGCCGACGATGCGCACCGCCCTCACGACCGCGCTCGATGCCATGGGCGCCAACGCCGACGCGACCGAGCGCGTGCGCACGGTCATCCACCTCATCGTCACCTCGTCCGAATACGCCGCCCAACGCTGAACCCGGGAAACCTCCGACATGAATCCACGCGACATCGACCTCCTCTCCCGCCGCGCCTTCATCCGGCGCGGCGCGTGCGCGGCGCTCGGCGCCACCGGCCTGCTCTCCACGCTCGCCAACCTGCGCATGCTCAACGCCGCCACCGCGCTCCAGAGCGACCTCGCCGCGCCCGGCGACTACAAGGCGCTGGTGTGTGTGTTCCTCTATGGAGGCAACGACGCGAACAACCTGCTCGTGCCGATCGACACCACGACCTACCGCGCCTACGCCAACTCCCGCGGCGCGCTCGCGCTCAACCGCGAGATCATGCTGCCGATCACGCCGCGCACCTCCGACGGGCGCTCCTACGGCCTGCACCCGAACATGCCGGAGATGCAGTCGCTCTTCAACACCGGCCGGCTCGCCGTGCTCTCCAACGTTGGCACGCTCGTGGCCCCGACCACGCGCGCGCAGTACATGTCCGGCGCGGCGCAGCTGCCGCAGCAGCTGTTCTCACACAACGATCAGGCGGTGCAGTGGCAGACCTCTCTGCCCGACCAGAACGCGCAGCTCGGCTGGGGCGGACGCGTGGCCGACCTCATGCAGGCGCTCAACGAGAACGAGCGGCTCACGATGTCGATCAGCGTCGCCGGCTCGAACCAGTTCCAGGTCGGCCGCCACATCACGCAGTACCAGATGACGGAAAACGGCGGCATCGCCTTCGAGGGCATGTCGGGCCGCGGCAACGACATCGCACGCGAGGCCGCCTTCCGCGGGCTGATCGCGGCGGAGAAGCAAAACCTCTTCGACAGTGCGTATGCCGACGTCGGTGCGAAGACGCTCGAGACCGACGCGATCCTGCGCGCCGCGCTCAATGCCAACCCCGCGCCCTCCGTCACGTTTCCCAACTCGAGCCTCGGCCGCCAGCTGCGCATCATCTCGCGCCTGATCAAGGCCGCGCCCGCACTCGGGTTCCGCCGGCAGATCTTCTTCGCCGCGACCGGCGGCTACGACACGCATGGCGACCAGCTCGGCGCGCACGCCAACCTGCTGGGCAACCTCAGCCAGTCGCTCAACGCCTTCTACCAGGCCACGGCCGAGTTCGGCGTGGCCGACAGCGTGACGACGTTCACCGCCTCCGACTTCGGCCGCACGATGGACACGAACGGCGACGGCTCCGACCACGGCTGGGGCAGCCACCAGCTCATCGTCGGCGGCGCGGTGCGCGGCGGCGACATCTACGGCGCGTTTCCGCAGCTCGCGATCGGCGGGCCCGACGACACCAACCGCGGCCGATGGATTCCCACGACCTCGGTCGACGAATACTCCGCCACGCTCGCGCGCTGGTTCGGCGTAGCCGAGAGCGACCTCGGCACCGTGCTGCCGAACCTGCATCGCTTCCCGAGCTCCAACCTCGGGTTCCTCTAGAGGCCATCCGAAAACCCGAACCGTGACGCGAACTGGACAGTCGGTAGGACGAACGGTCCCGGTGAGCCGCGGCTCGGCCAGAGGCCTCGCCCGGCCTCGATGCTGGTTTTCGGATGGCCTGCAGGCCGAATCATGAGCTCCCCGACGCTGACACTGCAGGTGGGGCGGTTTCTCCGAAACCGCCGGCCGAATCACTCGACATCCGCGGCGGGCTCGGAGAGCCCGCCCTACCTTCAGACCCGGCACCCGGGGGCTCGCCACCGTACCTGAACCCATGTCCTCCTCCTGGCCCTTCCGCAACCGTCTGCGCCTCGTCGCCAGTATCTCGATACTCGCCGGAGCCACGATCCTCGTCGTCGTGACCGAGTGGGGTTCGCTCGCGGGAAACCGCGACACTCCGTCCGAGACGATCCCGGCTCCGCCCGCCCCGGCCGCTTCGGATGCGGGCGCTCCCTCCGCCGCGACAAATTCGCCCGCGTCGGGCGGATCGACCGTGGCTGCATCCGAAACGCCGGGCATCACCGGCGGCCCGACACCGGTGCGCGCCTTCGGCGCCCCCCCGATCCCGCCGCCCCAGCCGGAGGGCGCGCGCTCGCCGCTGGCCGACCGGCTCGGCGATCCGCAGCGCTCCATCAGCGACGACATCGCCACCGTCGACGAGATCGTTGCCACCTACCTCGGTGTTTTTCGCCAGCTGCCGATCGGCACCAACGCCGAGATCACGGCCGCGCTCGCGGGGGACAACGCCCGCGGGCTCGCCCCGCTTCCGGCCGACCACCCCGCCATCTCGCCGGGCGGTGAGTTGCTCGATCGCTGGGGCACACCGTTCTTCTTTCATCAGGTCACGCGCGAGTTTCTCGAAGTGCGCTCGGCCGGACCGGACCGCCGGCTCTTCAGCGCGGACGACATCGTGTCGGCGCCACGCGCCACGACCGCGCCGCCGTCGCTGACCGCGCGGGCGGACTGAAGCGAACGGAGCGCCACCCCGAGGTAGGGCCACACGGAGGTAGGGCGAGGCCTCTGGCCGAGCCGCGCCCACGAAGAGCGTACGCGCGCGGCTCGGCCCGAGGCCGCGCCCTACCGCGGACGGAGCGG
>Ga0315910_10001112_pt1 | contig 25160 bp, 15 predicted proteins | sample EdamamesoilMG_FD_204470 | JGI IMG/M metagenome (GOLD analysis project Ga0315910, IMG submission 204470) | Garden soil microbial communities collected in Santa Monica, California, United States - Edamame soil | ecosystem: Environmental > Terrestrial > Soil > Garden | place: USA: California... | reverse complement strand
CGGTCGATGTCGGAGTCGTCGAACGATGTCCTCCAGGCCTCGTGCTTCCCGCTCGTACCCTACTGCAACCGCCTCAAAGAGGGGCGTTTCGAGTGGCGCGGGGACGCGGTTTCGCTGCCGCTGAACTTTTTACCCGAACTTAACACTTTGCATGGGCTTGGATGGACATCCATTTGGAATATAACGGAAAAATCACTACCTCAAGTTAACTTGAGGTGGGTAGAAACCGGGGATAATCTGTGGATATGGCCGTATCGGACCGAGCAGACGGTCACGCTTGACGACAGTGGCTGCACCATCGCCCTCGCCCTCGCCAACACCGGTTCCAGTTGCATGCCGGCGGGGCTTGGGTTGCATCCCTATTTCCGCCGGCGGCCCGAAACGCGGGTGCGCTTCGACGCCGAAACCGTATTGCTGAGTGATGCCGAAACAATGCCCACTGGGATCGAGGCGCCCGCCGCCCATTTCGGACATTTCGTCCAGGGCGATGCCCTGCCCCCGGAAACGATCGACCATTGCTATCGCGGCTGGAAAGGCACGGTGACGATCGAGGACGATCTCGGGACCATCGTCATGAGCGCGACCGGCGCGCCGCATCTCCATGTCTACGCGCCGGCGGACGGCAGCGCCTTGTGCTTCGAACCGGTGAGCCACACACCCGATGCACTCAATCGCGCGCCACGCGAGATGATCGCGCTTGAGCCGGGGCAGACGGCAAGGCTGACGATGCGGATCGCTGCGAGCTAGGTCCTCCCCACTCGTGGGGAGGTGGCAGTCGCGCAGCGACTGACGGAGGGGGTTCTCGTCCGGACGCAACTGCGCGTAAGGCCGCCCGCCCCCTCCACCATGCTTCGCATGGTCCCCCTCCCCGTTTCGGGGAGGAGTGGATCAGTGATTATGCCGCGGCAGCCCCTTGCTTGCGGTGCGGCGGTATTTGAGCGCGAGCTCCATCACCCCGCCTTCGCCCAGCTGGTTGGTGGTGCTGCGGTAGATCTCTTCCCATGGAGTCTGGCTCTCGGGAATCGGCGGCGGGGGCTCCTCCGCCAGCCGCCTGGCGATCTCGGCCGGATCGACCAGCGCATCGCAGCGCTTGGCGTTGAGGTCGATGCGGACCGTATCCCCGGTCTTCAGCCACGCCAACCCGCCGCCTGCGGCGCTCTCGGGTGAGCAATTGAGGATCGAGGGACTGTCGGAAGTTCCGGACTGACGTCCGTCGCCCAGCGTCGGTAGCCACGTGATCCCGCGCCTGATCAACGCATCGGGCGGCTGCATGTTGACGACTTCGGCGCTGCCCGGCCAACCGAGAACTCCCGACCCGCGAATGACCAGGATCGTATCCTCGTCGATCCCCAGCGCGGGATCGTTGATCCGGTGGTGATAATCGTCGGACCCATCGAACACCACCGCGCGGCCTTCGAACGCCCCTTCCGATCCGGGGCGCGAAAGATAGCGCTTACGGAACTCGTCCGAGATCACGCTGGTCTTGAGGATGCCGAAATCGAACAGATTGCCGTTCAGCACCAGGAATCCCGCCTTCTCCTGCAGCGGATCGGCGAACGGACGGATCATTTCGCGATCGCTACTTTCGCAGCCCGCGAGATTCTCCGCGATCGTCCGGCCGGTGCAGGTCAGGCAATCGCCCTTGAGCTTGCCCGCCTCGAGCAGTTCCCACATCGCAGCGGGCACCCCGCCCGCGCGATGGAAGCGCTCGCCAAGATATTTGCCCGCCGGCTGCATGTTGACCAGCAACGGCAGCTCGTAGCCGTAATCCTGCCATTCGCCGGGCAGGAGTTCGACCCCGGCATGGAGCGCCATCGCCATAATATGCGGCTGGGCGTTGGACGAGCCGCCGATCACGCTGGTCACCGCGATGGCGTTGAGGAACGCGTCGCTGGTGAGGATGTCGGACGGCTTGAGATCCTCCAGCACCATTTCGACGATCCGCTGGCCGGTACGATAGGCGATCTGGCCGCGCTCGCGATAGGGCGCGGGGATCGCCGCGCAGCCGGTGAGCGAAAGGCCGAGCGCCTCGGCCACCGCGTTCATCGTCGAGGCGGTGCCCATGGTGTTGCAATGACCGGCGCTGGGCGCGCTGGAGGTAGCGCGATCTAGGAATTCGTCCTCGTCGATCTCGCCCGCCGCCAGCGCCCGGCGGCTTTTCCAGATTACCGTGCCCGACCCGACCAGCTCGCCTTCGTGGTACCCGTCGAGCATCGGCCCGCCCGAAAGCACGATCGCCGGGATGTCGACTGTCGACGCGGCCATGATCTGGCTCGGCGTGGTCTTGTCGCAGCCGGTGGTCAGCACCACCCCGTCGATCGGGTAGGAGTTCAAGAGCTCGACGAGGCCCAGATAGAGCAGGTTGCGATCGAGCGCGGCGGTCGGCCGGCGGCAATTCTCGAAGATCGGGTGGACCGGGAATTCGATCGGGATCCCGCCGGCGTCGCGGATGCCGTCACGGGTGCGCTTGGCCAGTTCGAGATGGATGCGGTTGCAGGGCGAGAGGTCGCTGCCCGATTGCGCGATGCCGATGATAGGCTTGCCGCTGCGCAATTCCTCGGGCGTAACGCCATAGTTCATGAAACGCTCGAGATAGAGCGCGGTCATGTCCATCCGTTCGCGATTGTCGAACCAGTCGCGCGAACGAAGCCTGCGCTTGCCGTCTCCGCTCATGGCTTGGGCTTCCGCAGCGCCTCATGCGCCAGCCCCGGCGCGGCATCCGACTGGCGGCGGATCAGCTGGTAATCGAGCGTCACGTGCGAGGGCTTGAGTCCCTTGCCATTGCGGTCAGCCTTGTCCTCGGTGGTGAGGATTTCGACCGCGCGGCGCGCCATTCCCGAGATCGGCTGGCGGATCGTGGTCAATTCGGGCCAGATCGTGCTGGCCAGCGCGGTATCGTCGAAACCGCACACCGAAAGATCGACCGGAACTTCGAGGTGGCGGCGATGCGCGACGGCCACCACGGCCGCGGCCATGTCGTCGTTCGAGGCGAAGATCGCGGTCGGCGGCTCGGGCTGGTCGAGCAACCGCACCGCCGCATCGAAGCCCGAGCGATAGGTGAACAGGCCTTGCATCACGTTGCTCTTGGGCACGTCCAGTCCGGCCGATTCCATCGCATCGAGAAAGCCCCTCAGGCGCTGGCCCGAAGCGGTCTGGTGGGGGTTGCCGATGATGAAGCCGATGCGCCTGTGACCCAGCCCGATGATGTGCTTGGTCATGTCGTAGGCGGCCTGGTACTCGTCGATCATCACCGCCGAATGGTTCGGATCCGGGCGGCCCGGCCCGACCTGCACGGCGCGTGCGCCGCGTTCGTGCAACATGTCGAGCAACGCCTGTTCGTCGCACAATGGCGAAGGCAGGACGAATCCCTTGATCCCGCTATCGATCAGGCGCGAGACGACCGTTTCCTCGTCCTTTTCGAACTCGCAGCGCTCGACGACCAGGTAGATGTCGCTGCTGCGCGCCTGGTCGAGGCTGCCCATCAGCAGTTCCGAAAGATACGACGCCGAAGGGTTCGAATAGAGCAGGGCGAAGCGCGTTTGCGCCGCCCCGGCGAGACTTCGCGCGGCGCGGTTAGGCGAATAGTTGAGCTGCTTGACCGCGGCGAGCACCGCATCGCGCGTCGCCTCGCGCACCGAGGCTTCGTTGTTGATCACGCGGCTCACGGTCATCGGCGAGCACTTGGCGAGCCGCGCCACATCGCTGATGGTGGGTTGGCCGGATTGCCGCCGGTTGGTCTTTTTGGCGTTCACGTCTGGAATATTACCCCTTTGCGATTTGCTCTAGGCGCTCGGGTGCGAAAAGCAAATGTTAGCGCAACCTTTTGTCCGATGGCGCTTCCGGAAAATCGAGCGATTTGTAGTATTCGAGCGGCTTGGGCGGGTGGATGCGCTCGGGCAGCGCGAGCCCGTTGACCGATTGCCAATAGGCCAGCGACGCATCGCGCCACCAGCGCGCCTCGTTCTGCTGGATCAGGAGGAACTCCCAGACATCGCGGAAACGCTGGGGATCGACATAACGCTCGAGCAAGGCCCAACTCTCGGTCATCTCCAATGTCTTGAACACACCGCGATCGTAGCGATGGACCAGCTCGTCCCACAGCGTACGGCCGGAATGGGTACGGAAGTCCCACGGCAGATGATGGAACCACAACAGGAAATCCTCGTCGATCCGCACCGGATCGGACCACCCGACCTGCACGTCCGGCGCATATTGCTCGATCGCGTTCGAGCCTTTGGCGGTGCGGTCGAAGCCGATCCCGGCGCTGTCGGCCTTGTGGTAATAGCACGGGTTCCATTCGGGGCGCGGCAGGTCGCAGACCCATGGTCCGGGGCCGTAATGGTGCCCTGTCGCCATCAAATGGGCGAGGCCCATCGGGGTCATGTAATCGACCACCGCCTGACGGCTCTCGAGCAGGATCGGCAGCACGCCTGAGAGGAACGCGGGATCGCGGCTGAAGGTCTGCGCCGCCCATTCGCGGGCGATCTGTTCGCTTGTCAGCGTGGGGTCCCACGCCAACCGGCCGAAGGCGTACCAGTTGGCCTGGTCGAAATGACTGCCCGACCAGTTGCGGTCGCTGCCGATATTGGCCACTCCGGCCATCCCGCCCGAAGCGACCACTTCCGCCACCGTCCCGCCACGCGCGGTATCGGCGTCGAGTGCTTCCTCCCACATCGGGGCGAGGAAGGCGATATGCGTTGAAAAGCCGAGATATTCCTTGGTCGGCTGGGCTTCGAACATCAGCCTTGTGTTGGGCATCGCGCCGAAGATCGGGTGGAACGGCTCGCGCGGCTGGAAGTCGATCGGGCCGTTCTTGACCTGGACGATGACGTTCTTGGCGAACTGCCCGTCGTGCGGGACGAACTCGTTGTAAGCTTGCTTGGCACGGTCGGTCTCGTCCTCGGCGGAATAGACGAAGGCACGCCAGATCACCGTGCCGCGCTCGCCCAGCGCCTCGGCGAGCATGTTGGCACCGTCGGCATGGGTGCGGCCGTAATCCTGCGGGCCGGGCTGGCCTTCGGAATTGGCCTTGACGAGGAACCCGCCGAAATCGGGGATCGCCGTGTAAATCTCGTCGGCCTTGGCCTTCCACCATGCGCGCACTGCCGGATCGAGCGGATCGGCGGTGGTGAAACCGGCCAGGTCGCGCGGGGCGCTGAACCGGGCCGAGAGGAACACACGGATGCCATAAGGCCGCCAGGCGTCGGCCAAGCGCTTCAACTTGGCGATATAGGGCGCGGTGAGGAAGACCGGGCTGGCATTGACGTTGTTGACCGACACCGCGTTGATCCCGATCGAGGCATTGGCACGGGCGTAATCGATCATCCGCTGGTCGAGATGCCCGGGCAGCCGCCACCAGTCGAAGATCGACTTCCCGGCATAGCCGCGCTCGACGCTGCCGTCGGAATTGTCCCAGTGGTTGAGCATGCGCAGGGGCATGGCGGGGGCGGAGGTGAGGTCGATCTTGGTGGGATCGGCGCCTTGGGACAACTCGCGCAGGAGAGCGTAGGCGCCGTAAAGACATGAAATGTGGGCAAGGCCGGAAAGTCTGATTTCGCGACCGGTCGAGCTGACTTTGAAAGCGCCATCGCCCTTCAATTGCGCGTCGTGCCCACAATCCAGCACCACTCGATTGTGAGGACCAGCGCGAGGCTCAGTCGGGCTGCCGAGCAACGAACTCAATCCATTATTCAATTCGCTCGCCGCAGCTTCGAGTTCCGGAGTGCTGCCCGGGTCTTCGTAAAGCATGACCGCAACCTGCGGATTGAACTCCCGCAACCGCTCCAGCGCCCCGCCCTCGAGCGGCGCGTAACGCAGCCACAGATCGTAGCCGTCCTCCGCGGCGGCGCGCGCGGGGAGCAAAAACAGCACCAAGGCGGCATACAGCGCCACCGGCCAATTGACAGGGCCTCTCCCGATCATCATGGTAGCGCTATCACGGAAAGCCGCGGGTTCCAAGCGGTGCGGGGAGAGATCGGCGGAATGAGCCAGCAAGCCAACACGATCGTGCGCGCCGGCGGCAATTTCCGCTGGGCGATCTGCGCGCTGCTGTTTTTCGTCATCACCATCAACTACATCGACCGGCAGGTGCTCGGCGTCTTGAAGCCGATCATCGAGACCGAGCTCGGCTGGTCCGAAATCGACTATTCACGGATCGTCCTCGCCTTCCAGGCCAGCTACGCGGTCGGCCTGCTGGTGGTCGGGCGGCTGCTCGACAGGATCGGGACCCGGCTCGGCATGGCCATCGCCATCGCCTTGTGGAGCATCGCCGCGATGTTCCACGGGGTCGCGCGGACGGTGCTGGCCTTCATGCTCGCCCGCGTGGTGCTGGGCCTGGCCGAATCCGCCGCCTATCCCGGCGCGGTCAAGTCGGTCGCCGAATGGTTCCCGCGGCGCGAGCGGGCGCTGGGCGTGGGCATCCTCAATGCCGGGGCCAATGTCGGGGTGATGATGACCCCGATCGTCGGGATCATGGTGGCCGGGTTCTATGGCTGGCAGGCGGCGTTCTACGTCACCGGCGCGATCGGCTTCCTCGTGCTGGTCGCGTGGCTGCTGATGTTCCGCCAGCCGCGCGAGCATCCCAAGGTCACGTCCGAGGAACTGGCCTATATCGAGCAGGACGGCGAGGACGCCACCGGCAAGCCGCTCGGCTGGGGCGAAGCGCTCCGCCAGCGCCAGGCGTGGTATTTCATCTGCGGCAAGTTCTTCACCGATCCGGTGTGGTACCTGTTCCTGTTCTGGCTGCCCGATTTCTTCGTCAAGACGCAGGGGATGGACCTGTTCCCCAAGGCCAATGAGGGCATCTTTTCGACCATCGGCCCGGCGCTGGTGGCGGTCTACCTGATGGCGGATGTCGGCTCGATCGCCGGCGGGTGGCTGTCGAGCAGCTTCATCAAGCAGGGCTGGAGCGTCAATCGCGCGCGCAAGACCACCTTGTTCCTCGCCGCTTTGTGCGCCGTGCCGCTGGTGTTCGTGCTGCAGGTCGACAATCCGCTGGTGGTGGTGCTGATCATCGGCCTCGCCACCGCCGGGCACCAGGCGTTCAGCTCGAACATTTTCACGATGATTTCAGACCTCTATCCGCGCCGCGCCGTCGCCACGGTGGCCGGTATCGGCGGTTGCGCCGGCGCGATCGGCGGGATGGCGATGGCCGAATCCGCCGGCCGTTCGCTCGAATATCTGGGATCCTACCTGCCGCTGATGATCTATGCCGGCCTCGCCTACATGATTGCCTTCACCGCCATCCAGTTGCTGGTGCCGAAAATGGAACCCGCGCCGGTGAGCGAAAGCTGAGTTGTCGAATATGACCCCGTCCCGCTTCTCCCCCACCCGTCGACAAGCCCTTGCCGGAATGGCTGCGCTTCCGCTGGCCGGCTACGCCGCGCCGCTGTTCGGCGCGGTCAAGACGCAGATCGCGGCCGGGCCGAGCCTCAACGCACTGGCGCAACAAAAGGGCCGCCGGTTCGGATCCTGTGTCGGATCGCACCGCCGTGGGGCCCTGCGCGGGGTGGTCCAGAACCCGTATTATACCGAGATCCTCAAGGCCGAATGCGGCGTGGTTGTGCCCGAGAACGAGATGAAATGGGCATTCACCCGGCGCGGTCCGAACGACTACAATTTCGACGGAATGGACGCGATCGTCGAATGGGCGAAGGAAGCCGGGATCGCCGTTCGCGGCCACACGCTGCTGTGGCACCGCACCAGGTGGTTCCCCGAATGGCTCAACACCTATGATTACGGCGCCAACCCGGCACGCGAGGCCGAGCGGCTGCTGGTCGATCACATCCGCACCGTGACCGACCGCTATCGTGGGGTGATCACCAGCTACGACGTGGTCAACGAGACCGTGCTGCGCAACGGATCCGGGCTCGAGGAAACCAGCATGAGCCGCGCGATGGGCAGTGTCGAGGCGGTGTGCGACCTCGCCTTCCACACAACGCGCGAACAGCTGCCTGACGCCGAGCTGGTCTATAACGATTACATGAGCTGGGAGCCCGCCGACCGTCGCGGCCATTGCGTGGCGGTTCTCAAGCTTCTCGAAGGCTTCCGCAAGCGCAATGTACCCGTGGATACGCTGGGAATTCAATCGCATATCGAGATGTTGAGCCTCGATCCTGCGAGCGGGCTCGGCCCCTATCTCGAGCGCGAGTGGCGCAGCTTCCTCGATGAGGTGGTGGCGATGGGCTACAGACTGATCATCACCGAGCTCGATGTGAAGGACAAGGCGCTCCCGGCCGACATCGCGCTGCGCGATGCGAAGGTTGCCGAGTTCACAAGGCGCTATTTCGATATCATGCTGTCCTACGAACAGCTCGGCGACATCCTCGCCTGGGGCATGGTCGACGATTATTGCTGGCTGCAGGGCTACGCCCCGCGCGACGACGGGCTCGAAGTGCGCTGCTCGCCCTATACGTCGGACTTCAAGGCCAAACCGATGCGCGATACGCTGGCGGCGATGCTGCCGGCCGGGGCCCAGCACATTTCCTGATTTCGTACGCCGGATCGACGGTCAGCCACCTGGCGCGGCTGGGCGTTATCCGTGTGCCCCAAAAAGTTGACGGCGCCGTCGCATGGGAGGAGCGACGGCGCCGTACTGAACCCGGATGCCCGGGAAAGTGTATCTACCCCTAGAAGCTGCCGCGGACACCGAAGGTGAAGCGGCGGTCGTTCATGAAGTAGGAGCGCGGAGCCAACAGGCCCTCGGCATCGATCTGCTGCAAGGTCTTGGTGACCTCGTTGGTCAGGTTCGACGCCTGGAACGCCAGCTTGATGTTCTCGCTCAGCGAATAGAAGATCGACGCATCGAGCTGCCCGGTCTCGTCATTGTAGATCGGGTAGTACGGGAAGATCACGTCGCGGGTGGTCAGCAGGAACTTCGAGCGCCAGTTGTAGGATGCACGCAGCGAAAGCGGCCCCTTTTCGTAGAACAGGCTGGCGTTGAAATTGTGCTCGGACAATTGTTCGAGCGGCAGGTTGCCCGCAACCAGGTTCGATGCCTGGCCGGGGTTTTCGATCCCGCCGATCTCCGAGTTCGGAACACCCGAGCTCTTGAGATAGGTGTAGTTGCCGCTGAACCCGAGGCCTGAAAGGAAACCAGGCAGGAAGTCGTAGGTCTGCTGGTAGGCGAGCTCGAAGCCCTTCACCGAACCGCGATCTTCCGAGTAGTTCGCCGGACCGGCAACCCTGACATCGTAGGTCTGCCCGTTGTTGGTGATCGGCCTCGTCGATACGTCGTCGTAGAAGAAGTCCTTGATCGACTTGTAGAAGCCGGTGACGGTGAGCGAGCCGACCTCGTCGAAATACCATTCGAGCGAAAGGTCGAACTGGTCGGCCTGGGCCGGCTTCAGGAACGGGTTGCCGGCGCGAGCGGTGAACACGAAGCCGCCGCCCTCTTCGCCGCTGCCGATGGTCAGGAAATTACGCCCCAGGCGAAATTCGGGCCGGGCGATCGCACGCGAATAGGCAAAGCGCACCTGCGTCTCGTCGTTGAATTCGAGCTTCATATTGAGGCTCGGCAACCAGTTGTCGTATTTCATGTTCGCGAGGTCGCTGGATGAGCCTCCGTCCGCGAATTCCTGGCGATTGTAATATTCGGCCTCACCGCCGTCGCAAATTGCCGGAATATTGGGAGCCGGCAACGGACCATCACCGTCGGGATCCTCGAGAAGACAATGAGCCTCCCAAGTATCGCCGTTGCCGTGAATATTAGGCGACGGGTACGATATGCCGCCCGCTGACTGTAGCTGGGAATCGACATAACGCACACCGATATTGCCGCTGAACAGCGGGTATTCGCCGTACTCGTCATTGCCGAACGACAGCATCAGGTATCCAGCCATGGTCTCGTCCTGGACGTCCTGGATTTCCGAAGGCAGGAACGGAGTGCCGCTCACTGCGCCCGCGCGGTCCGCCAATTTGAACCAGCCCTGGTTCTGAGCGCGATCGGGAATTTCGCACCCGTTGGTGCAGCCAGCCTGCTGGAACCGGAAATAATCGTCGATATCGTAGAAGAAGTCGGCGGAGCCCTCATAATTGCCGGTCAAGTCGCCGCTGTAGTAGTGGCCTCCGAGAGGCCCCGGCACACTGCCGCGGAAGAAATTCGGGAAATCGTAGAATTCGGTGTTACTCGTCCCGAATTCGTCGAAGAACACCGCGCCGCCGGTATTCTGAGCCCACACCTCGGACAAGCGGCCCCAGTTATAGGTGGTGTAACGCACCGTCTGGTCGCGTTCCGACCAGCGCACACCGACCTTGGCACGCTTGAGGAAGCTGCCGTCGTCGAAGCTGTACTGCGTGTCGCCCCTGAACGCCCACTGGTCGCCATCGCTTTCCTCGATGTGGTCCATCGCGGCGCGCCAGAAGGTGAACAGGTTCGAAGTCAAATATTCCTGGTTCGTCGAAGTCGCGAGCGGGCCTGATTGCGCCGCGCCGTTCCATGTCGCCACCGTGTTGAGCGGCTTGACGTTCTCGACCACCGGGCGATTGCCCGTGAGGTCGATCTTCTGGTCGGCATAGGTCGAGCCGAACACCGAAACGTCGAGATTGTCGGTCGCCGCCTCGGTATATTGCGCGTCGAAATTGAACGCCCAGCGATCGTTCGGCGTGTACTTGAAGTTGAAGCCGAAATCCTGGTTCATCGTCGTCTGGTGGACATCGCGCTTGGCCAGCGACATCTGCATGCCGCCGATGGCCGCACGCGGATCTGCCGCGCCGCTGTCGCCCGAACGCCAGCCGGCGCCCGGAAGCGTGACGTAACCGCTTTCGAAGACGTTGTTCTCGTCGAACGTGTAACCCGTGCCCGGAGCGGCAAAGGTGTTGTATTCGGAAAGGTCGGGCCCAGCCTCATAGGTGTGCTCGAACCAGTCATTGGTCGTATCGGCGCGGAAATACTGGAACGTCGCCTCGGTGGTCTGGTCGATGCTTTCCCATTGCGCGGCGGCGGCGATGCCGAGACGCTCACGATCGTATTCCTGGATGCGGAACTGGCCGCCCAGCGGGGCGTAATAGGGATTGCCCGGGCCGCCCAGCGGATTGCCGTTGGCATCCAGCAGGCGGGTCCGGGTCACCGGCCCCGAGCCGTTCGAACCCTGCGTGGTCACACCGTCGCGCGGCTGGAAGTTGGCGATCTGGAGGCCGTGGGCTTCGCTCTGCACATCGCTGTAGGTGACGCCGAACAGCAGGCCGAAAGTGCCGCCTTCCGTATCCCAGGTGTTGCTGATCATGCCCGAAAGGTTGGGCGTCCATTCCTTGGCAAGGTCGCCATAGCTGGCTTCGCCGGTGAACGCCCAATGGAAGCCGCGATTCTCGAACGGGGTGCGGACGTTGAGGTTGACCGTGCCGGCAAGGCCGCCTTCGATCATTTCCGCGGTCAGGTTCTTGGAAACGACCACCGAACCCAAAAGTTCGGGCGGAACGTCCGCGAAGCCGAGCTGGCGGCCTTGGTTGGCGGAGAAGGTGTCGCGGCCGTTGAATTCGCCGCGCACGAAATTGAGGCCGCGCACGACCACGCCCGAACCTTCGACCGAGAAGTGGTCGGGGTCGTTCGAACCGGCGAAGCGGTTGATCGCGACGCCGGGAACGCGCTGCAGCGCCTCGGTCACCGAACGGTCGGGCAGGGCGCCGATATCCTCGGCGCTGATCGCATCGACAACCGTGTCGGATTCGCGCTTGATCTGCTGCGAATTGGCAAGGCTCTGCCGGATGCCGGTAACGACGATGCCGGGCTCTGCCGCGCCATCCTCCGCAGCATCGTCCTGCGCATAGGCCGTGGCCGAAACCAGCAGTCCGCTCATCGCAACCAGCGATGCACCCGCCTTCAACGAAGCACGGATGAAGCTCTCATTCGAACCGATTCGATTGGTCCGTTGCTTGCCCAAAGCACCCTCCCCTCATATTGTTAGCGCTACCATTGAAGTTAGCAGTCGCCCTTAAGATCACTTTTGATAACGCTACCGCGCCCCATTGGCAAGTGCTGTTTCACAGGGCAAATAGGCCGGAAATAACGAATCATGTGGAAGAGGCGCCGGGGGAAGAATGCAAGACGACGGGCACGAGATCGGCAAGGTCGTCATTGTCGGCGGAGGAACCGCCGGTTGGATGGCGGCGGCGGCCCTATCGCGCTACCTCAACAATGGCCGGCGCAGCTTCACCGTGGTGGAATCCGATGCGATCGGGACCGTCGGTGTCGGCGAGGCGACGATCCCTCCGATCAAAAATTTCAACCAGATGCTCGATCTCAACGAGAACGATTTCCTGCGCGCCACCCAGGGGACGATCAAGCTCGGCATCGAGTTCGTCAACTGGGGCAAAAACGGCGATCGCTATATCCATCCGTTCGGCACCTATGGGCACGATCTGCACGGTATCCCGTTCCACCAACTCTATCTGCGCGAGCATGGGCGCGGCAATCCGGGCGGGATCGAGGAATACTGCATGGCCTCCGTCATGGCCGCGCATGGCCGCTTTGCCCGCCCGGCTCACGACGACAGGACACCGCTTTCGCAGCTCTATTACGCCTTCCATTTCGACGCTGCGCTCTATGCAAGGTTCCTCCGCGGGATCGCCGAGAAACAGGGGACGAAGCGCCGCGAGGGAAAAATTATCGAAGTTCTGCGCGACGGCGAGAGCGGGAATGTCTCCGCGGTAAAGCTGGAGAACGGCGATATTGTCGAAGGCGACTTCTTCATCGACTGTTCGGGCTTTCGCGGGTTGCTGATCGAGGAGACGCTCGAAGCGGGTTTCGACGACTGGAGCCACTGGCTCCCGGTCAACCGCGCGCTTCCGGTGCCCACGCGCAACGTCGCCACGCCCGATCCCTTCACCCGCGCGACCGCGCACGGCGCGGGCTGGCAATGGCGCATCCCACTCCAGCACCGCACCGGCAACGGCCACGTCTATTGCAGCGAGTTCATCTCCGACGATGAGGCCGAAGCCGTGCTGCGCGCCAATCTCGAAGGTGAAATCCTCGCCGAGCCGCGCCAGATCCGTTTTACCACGGGCATGCGACGCAAGGCCTGGAGCCACAACGTGGTCTCGCTCGGACTCGCCTCGGGCTTCCTCGAGCCGCTCGAATCGACGAGCATCCACCTGATCCAGAACGGCATCTCGCGCCTGTTGGGCCTGTTCCCGGACAAGCACATCTCGCCGCTCGAGCGCGACCTCTACAATAAGGGCATGGCGGACCTCTTCGTCGATGTCCGCGACTTCATCATCCTCCACTACAAGGCCACCCAGCGCGACGACACGCCGTTCTGGCGCTACGTCCGCGACATGGAGATTCCCGACACGCTCAGGGAGCGCATGGATATCTGGGGCCTGCATGGGCGCATCTTCCGCGAAGGCGCCGAGCTGTTCGGAACGGTCAGCTGGGTCGCGGTGATGCTCGGCCAGAATGTCTGGCCGCGGCGGCTCGACCCGATCGCCGATACGCTCGACGAAAGCAAGGTATCCGCCGCCATGAAGCAGATGCGCGATGGCTATCTGGAGACGGCGAAGCGGCTGCCGACACAGGAGGAATTCCTCAAAATGTGCAAGGCCTGGGCCGCCGATGACGAGCGCCCGGTCGCGCCTTCGATGGAGCCCGCCCGGTGATCGGTGAACCGATCCGCAAGGTTGTGATCGTCGGCGGGGGCACGGCGGGGTGGATGACCGCCGCCGCATTGTCCCATGTGATGAGCAACCTTCCCGGCTTTGCCATCGAGCTGGTTGAGAGCGACGCGATCGGCACGGTCGGAGTGGGCGAAGCGACGATCCCGCAGATCCTGTTCTACAACAAGATGATCGGGCTCGACGAGATGGAATTCATGCGCGAGACGCATGCGACCTACAAGCTCGGCATCGAGTTCGTCGACTGGACCCGCATCGGCCACCGCTACATCCACCCGTTCGGCTCCTACGGCATCGACATGCTGGGCGTTGAGTTCCACCACCACTGGCTCAAGGGCCGCGCGCTGGGCGATGCGACCGAACTCGACGAGTATTCGATCGCGGCGATGGCGGCGAAGGCGAACCGGTTCCTCCATCCCCGCCAGGACCTGCCCAATTCCCCGCTGGCCCGGCATGGCTATGCCTTCCAGTTCGATGCCGGGCTTTACGCGCGCTTCCTGCGCCGCCTTTCCGAAGCGAAAGGGGTCGTGCGCACCGAAGGCCGGATCACCGAGGTACTGCAGTACCCTGAGAGCGGGTTCGTGACCGGTGTCAGGCTCGAAAGCGGCACGGTGGTAGAGGGCGATCTGTTCATCGATTGCTCGGGGTTCCGCGCGCTGCTGATTGGCGAGACTTTGGGGGTGCGGTTCAACGACTGGAGCAAGTGGCTGCCCTGCGACCGCGCGGTCGCGATGCCGTGCACGACCGCCGGTGAACGCGCGCCGATCACCCGCTCGACCGCGCGCCCGGCCGGATGGCAATGGCGCATCCCGCTGCAGCACCGCATCGGCAACGGCCATGTCTATTGCTCGGCCTACCTGGGCGAGGACGAGGCCACCGAAACCCTGCTCGCCAATCTCGACGGCGAACCGCTGGCCGGGCCCAACCATTTGCGCTTTCTTGCCGGCCATCGCGAGCGCGCGTGGGACAAGAACGTCATCGCCATCGGGCTTTCGGGCGGATTCCTCGAACCGCTTGAATCGACGTCGATCAATTTGATCCAGGTGGGCATCGCCCGGCTTATGACGTTGTTCCCGACCCGCGCCTTCTCGCGCTACGAGATCGAGCGCTACAACCGCACCATTGCCCAGGAATATGTCGATATCCGCGATTTCCTGGTGCTCCATTACAGCGCGACCGAGCGCGACGATTCCGAATTCTGGAACTACTGCCGCAACATGGAGCCGCCCGAAGGCCTCGCCGACAAACTCGAGATGTTCCGCTCGTCGGGCCGCATCTTCCGCGAACATAATGAACTTTTCACCGAGACCAGCTGGCTGGCGGTGCTGGTCGGCCAGGGGATCGTCGCGGGAGGCTATCATCCCGCCGCCGACCTGCTGTCCGACGAGGAGACGCTCGCCCGCCTCGCCTCGATCCGCGAGACGATCCGCAGCACGGTCGAGCAGATGCCGACGCAGGAGGAGTTCCTCGACAAGATGGGCGGTGCGATGGATCCCAAGCTGCGCATGACCGCATGACGGCTCTGCCTCCACCGCAGCCGATCGAGGAATTCGACGTCATCGACCGCGCAAGCTTCGATACAAAAGTCCGTCCTGGCGAGAGGCCCGCTGTGCTCCGGGGATTGGCGAAAGACTGGCCCGCCGTACAGGCGGCGAAGGCTGGTGACCGGGCGATCTGCGACTACCTGCTCGGCCTCGGCCCCACCAGACCGGTCACCGGGCTGATGGCCCCGCCCGAGGTTGGCGGACGGTTCTTCTACAACGACGCGCTCACCGGATTCAATTTCACCAAGCACACCGGCAGGCTGGAAGCGTTCCTCGGCGAATTGCTGCGGATCGCCGACAATCCGGCGCCGAGCGGAATGGCGGTGCAATCCGAAGTCATTCCCGAACTGCTGCCCGGCTTCGTCGAGGCCAATCCGATGCCACTGATCCCCGATTTCGTCGAACCGCGCATCTGGCTGGGCAACCGCATCCGCGTCGCCCCGCATTACGATTTGATGGAGAACATCGCGGTGTGCCTAGCCGGGCGGCGGCGTTTCACCCTGTTCCCGCCCGAGCAGGTGGCGAACCTTTATGCCGGTCCGTTCGAACTGACCCCGGCAGGCACGCCGGTGAGCATGGTCGATCCGCTCGATCCCGATCTCGACCGCTACCCGCGCTACGCCGAGGCATGGAGCCACGCGCAACAGGCGACGCTCGAACCCGGTGATGCGCTCTACATTCCCTACACCTGGTGGCACGGGGTCGAGGCGCTTGAGCCGGTTTCGATCCTCGTCAATTACTGGTGGAACGAAACGCCGAAGGGAACCGCCGGACAATATGACGCGCTGCTCCACGCGATCTTTGCTTACCGCCACTTGCCCGAGCGCGAACGCAAGGTCTGGCGTATGATACTCGACCATTACGTGTTCGAGGCGAACGGCGATCCCGCCGCGCACCTGCCGGATCATGCCAAGGGGATCATGGGACCGGCAAGCACGAAGCTGTTCGAGCGGATGCGGCAGATGCTGGGACAGATTTACAGGTAGCGGCCAGCCTCCCTATCCGCGCAACACCTGAGCCATCCACGCCGCATAGGGTGGCGCTGACTTGAGCGCGGCCTCGCACTGCTTCTCCAGCGCCATGCGCGCTTCGTTTGCACCGCTTCCCCCGCCGCCGAGCTGCATTGCACCTTCGCCCGCCACGAATCCCAGGGCATCGAGCACATGGCCCCATTCCTGCACCAGCAACGGCATTTCCTCGAAGAACGGTAGACGTCCCCTGCGCGCGAACTGGTCGAGCGCCAGCGCCATCTCATCCGACAGCGGCAGATCGCCGAACACCGCCCCGGCGGCCGGGGCGTGGTAGTGGAGCGCGATCGTATCGCGCACCCGGTCGGCCATCAGCGCCGCGCGGCGGTTGAACTCGTCGCGCTCGCGCGGATCGGGCGCGTTGCCGGGCAGCAGTTCGAGCAGCAGCGCCAGCTGGCGATGGGCAAGGTCGAGATTGAGCCAGCCGAGCGGCTCAAACTGCGCGGCGGCATCGCCCAGTGCGACGACATTGCCGATCCAGCTTTGCCCCGCCCTGCCCGGCGCTAGCGGCATCGCGCCGGCCGCCTTGCCGCGGAGCATTTGAAGCGCCTCGGCCTCGCTTACGCCCTCGCGCAACGCCAGGACATCCTGCTTGCCGTCGCGCCCGGCATATTCGGCGAGCCAGCCGGCGGGCAGCAGCGTGCAATGATCCTCGAGCGCCAGCATCGGCTCGCCCGGCTGGCCGAACAGCAGCGCGCGGATCGGCAATTGTGCCGACCAGTCGGCCCGCCCGGCACCCGGCATTTGCGAAAGCAGCAAGGCCTGCGGCCCGGTGCAATCGACGTAAAGATCGGCCGGGATCGGCCCGGCGCCCTCGACCGCGAGCGCCCCGACCAGCCCGTCATCGCCCATCTGGATCGCCTCGATCCGGCCCGCGACGTGGCGCACCCCGGCCTTTTCGGCGAGGTCGATCAAGCGGTCGCGACAGGCGGGCACGTTCCAGCGCAGTGCGTAGTCGACTTCCGCAAGCGGATGCTGCTGCCCCGGCGGCGGGGGCGCGAAACGGCCGGCCAGCGCCAGCGCCTCGCCCACCGAGCCGGCAGGCTTGCCGGTCATGGCATTGCGCGGGCCGCCGCCCCATTCGCGGGCGAAAGCGGTCTTCATCTTCGCATCGATCAGCGCGCCGTAAGCGGCCAGCCCTTGCGAGCCTTCGCCGCTCCAGCCGACATAGCGCATGACCAGCCGGTGGCTGGCGCCGCAGCCGGTGACTAGCGCTTCCTCGGTGAGCCCCACCTGCTCGTGCATCCGGTTGGTGAACGGTAGAGCGGTGCCGATCCGGTCGCACAGGGCGGCCGGGTCGGGCGGGGTGGCGATCACCATCACCTCGCTCGCAGGCAGCGCTTTCCTTAGCGCCACCGCCGTGAGCACGCCCAACTGGCCGGCGCCCGCGACGATCACCCGCCGGGGAGGCTCGCGCGCCGCGCTCATACCGGCTCCGCCAGCCGGGCCGCCTCGGACTCCAGGAACGCGCGATGGCCCGGCATCGCCGCGACTTCATCGGCCACCGCGCCGCGCAAACCGTTCATCGCTCGCGCAACCTGTTGCGGATCGGGGATGCCCGCGCGCACATCGTGGCGCTGCGGCAGCAGACCTTGGCCGATATAGACCGCCAGCCAGCTGGCATCGTAGAACAGCCCGTCGGAATATTTTTCGATCCGCCCGGTCTCGCGCCACAATTCCATCTTGCCCTTGAGCGTATCGGGCACCCCCATCGTCCTGACGTGGTTCCAGAATTCGGAATCGTCGCGGGTGGTGGCGTGATAATGGAGGACCAGGAAATCCCTGATCCGGTCGTATTCCATATCGACCAGGCGGTTGAACTCGTCGCGGTCCCTGGGGTCGATCTTCCCATCCAGAGGGAACATCTCGATCAGGTAGGTGACCGCCATCTGGGCAAGGTAGATCGAGGTCGATTCAAGCGGTTCGAGGAAACCGCTCGCCAGCCCGACCGCGATGACGTTGTGGCTCCACGATTTGCTCCTGCGACCCGAACGGAAGCGCAGCAGCCGCGGCTCGGCGAGCATGTCGCCTTCGACCGAGGCCTTGAGCGCTTCGCAGGCCTCGTCCTCTGAAATGAAATCGCTCGAGAAGACATAGCCGTTGCCGATCCGGTGCTGCAGCGGGATTCGCCAGCGCCACCCTGCCGGCATCGCGATTGCACGGGTATAAGGCTCGATCTCGTCCTCGATGTGGGCGCAAGGCATCGCCGCGGCACGGTTGACCGGGAGCCATTTCGACCAGTCTTCCCACGGCTCCTCAAGCGCGTCGCCGAGCAGCAGCGAACGGAAACCCGAGCAATCGACGAACAGGTCGCCCTCGACCACCCGCCCGTCCTTGAGCACCAGCGCGGTGACGTCGCCGCTCTCGGGGTCGCGCCTGACTTCGGTCACCAGACCTTCGGTGCGGGTGATACCGATGCCGAGCCCGAATTCGCGCATGAACGGGCCGAACAATGTGGCGTCGAACTGGTAGGCATAGCCATAAGTCGAAGACAAGCCGGCATCGGTGGTCGGCGGTGTGAACTTCCTCGCCAGCGCGGCGGAGACGGCCATCGAATAATCGCCGAACGCGCCGACCAGCCCCTGCCGTTCGAGTTCGAGCCAGTAGTGGTGGAACGGCACCCCGGCCACTTCCTCGCCGAAGCTGCCGAAGGGATGGATGTAACTCTCGCCGATCTTGCCGAAGCCCTGGAAATCGATCCCGAGCTTGAAGGTCGCGTGGGTCGCCTTCATGAAGGCGGCCTCATCGATCCCGAGGTTTTCGACGAAGCCGCGGATATGCGGCAGGGTCGCCTCGCCGACCCCGACAATGCCGATATCCTCGCTTTCGACCAGTTCGACTTCGACAAGGCCCGGCAGTAGTTTGGCCAGCCCGGCCGCGCTCATCCAGCCGGCAGTGCCGCCGCCAAGGACGACGACCTTCAGCTTCTTCGGATTATCCGAACCCATCGGCCCTGCCTAAAGAAATGGCCGGGACGCGCAAGGCGTCCCGGCCGGATAGCGATCCATCCCCCCTCAAGGACGAATCAGCCCTCCATCTCTTCCAGTTCCTTGCCCTTGGTCTCCTGGATGAAGCTCTTGACCAGGAACACGCTGATCACTGCGCTGATCGTGTAGACCGCATAGGTGCCCGACAGGCCCAATCCGCTCTGCATCATCGGGAAGCTCTGCACGACCGCGTAGTTCGCACCCCATTGAGCAAGACCGGCCACGGCGAGCGCCGAGCCGCGCATCTGGTTGGGGAACATCTCGCCGAGCATCACCCACATCACCGGGCCCCAGCTGAAGTTGAAGAAGATCACATAGAGATTGGCCGCGACCAGCGCGATCATGCCGGTGTTGGCATCGAGCACCAGGTTGCCGCTGGCATCGAGCCCGCCGCTGCCAAACGCCCAGGTCATCGCGCCGAGCGTAATCGCCATGCCGACCGAACCGATCAGCAACAGCGGCTTGCGGCCGACCTTGTCGATCACCATCAGCGCAACGAACACCGCCGCGATCGAAACCACGCCGGAAATGATGTTGCGCTCGAGCGCCACTTCCTCGGAGACGCCGGCGAGCTTCCACAGCGTCTCGCCGTAATAGAAGATGATGTTGATGCCGACGAATTGCTGGAACGTCGCGAGCATGATCCCGGCCCAGACGATCGGGCGGAACACGGTGCCCGGTGCGGCGACATCGGCAAAGCTAGGGCGATGGTCCGCCGCGAAGCTGGCCTTGATCTCGCCCACCTTGCGCGCGGCCTCGTCAGCCCCGAACAGGCTGGTGAGCACCTTGCTGGCCTCGGCCTCACGGCCCCGGCTGACGAGGTAGCGCGGGCTCTCCGGAATGAAGAACAGCGCAACCAGGAACACCACCGCGGGCACTGCCTGGGCGAGGTACATCCAGCGCCACGCCTCGCGCCCGCCGATCTCGGCGAGCGAATCCCCGGCGCTCTGGGCGAGGAAGTAATTGACCACGAAAGCCGCGGTGAGTCCGGTGATGATCATCACCTGCTGCACCGTGGTCAGCCGCCCGCGAATATTCGCCGGGGCCATTTCCGAAATGTACAGCGGCGACAGCACCGAAGCCGCACCCACCGCCATGCCGCCGGCAAAGCGCGCGATCACGAAGATGGTGTGATCGCCGGTCAGCCCCTGGATCAGAGCGCCGACGACGAACAGGACCGCAGCGAGGATCATCACCATCCGGCGTCCGATCACGTCGGCCAGCCGCCCGGCGAAGAACGCGCCGACCGCACAGCCGATCAGCAGCGAGCCGACGGTGAAGCCGAGCGATGCATCGCTAAGGCCGAATTCGGCGACCAGTCCGCCTTGCGTTCCGTTCACCGCGCCACTGTCGTAGCCGAACAGGAGGCCGCCGATTGTGGCGACCGCGACGATAGCGCTAACCAGCGCCATGTTGACGCTTCCGCGCGTCGTTTCGTTCATTTCCCCACTCCCTTTGTCGCGACCTTTGGGAATCGCGTAATTGTTAGCGCTAACTTATGCCCTGTTTTCGCGCCCATGCAAGCGGGCAAAGAGTCTAATTTTGGGCCTCCGCCGCTGCCCGCAGGCGCGCGCGCAGCCATCTCCCGGATTCGGTCAGTTCATGCTCTTCCCAGCGCGAGAGTCGGGTTCCGGGCTTGAGCGCGGCGCTGGTTTCGTCGCGGTCGGAGACCGACCAGGCGAGCCAGGATATGTGGTTGGCCTCGGCCCAATCCCACCACGCCTCCGACGAATTGCGATCGATCGGGCCATCCCCGTTCGCCTCGACCGTGCCGAATTCGGTGACCATCAGCGCCAGCCCTTTGGCCAGAGCGGCATCAGCCTTGGCGCGTAATTCCTCCTTATGCGTGGCGGCGTAATAGTGGAGCGTATAAGCGATATTCGGCAGGTCTAGTGGGTCCTGCGCGGCGATGTCGACATCCTGGCTCCAGCTCGGGCTGCCGACCACGACGATATTGTCCGGATCGATCGCCCGGATCGCGCCGACCACGCGTTCGTGATAGGGTTTGACGTCGCGCGACCAGTCGACGTTCTCGCGCAGCGGCTCGTTGAACGGCTCGTAGATCAGGTTAGGAAGGTGGCCATAGCGGCGGGCTATCGCGGTGAGGAAGCGCTCCGCCCCCTCGGGATGGGGTCGATGGGCATGCCAATCGACCAGCACATAGATCCCGTTCTTGACCGCCGCATCGATCACCACGCTGGCCTTGGCCAGTTCGAGCTCGAAATAGCGCTCGGCGCTGGCTCGCCCTTCGGCGACGATCGAAGCCCTGATCGCGGTGATTTTCCAGTCCGATGCCAGCCAATCGACCGTCTCTTCCGAATAATATTGCGCGCCCCATTGCGACCAGAACAGGCTCATTCCACGCAAGGTGACAGGCTCGCCGTGTTCGCCGACGATCTTGTTGCCCTCGACCTTCAGCATGCCGTGCAGGGCAACAGGGCTGCCCTCGGGTGGGGCGACAGCGGGTCGCGCTTCGAACGCATCGTGCGCCGATGCGGGCACGGCGATTACCGCCAGCGCCAGGGTTAACAATAGCTTGCCGAGCCAGCTTCGAGTCATGGTGTAAGTCCCGTTCCGTAAATCGCGAGGACGGGCACGGTCGCGCCCGCCAGTTCATTTTCGAGTCGAATTTCAAGCGCTTGTGCGTTCTGCTGAAAGGGAATCTCTCCGCCGCCGACCAGCGCAACACGCTCGACGGACACCCCGCCCGAGCTATCGCGCCCGAGGTGCGAAAGTCGCATGGTCCCGGCCTTGGGCTCCAGCAGCAACGCGTGGAGCGTGCCCTTGTTGACCGTGTAACGCACCCCGCCAGCCTCATCGTCGCCGAACGCCCGCCACGGCCGCGAGCCGTAGATCGCCGCCTCGCCCTCGCGCGCCATCCAGCGCCCGAGATCCTCGAGTATCTTCTGTTCCTCCCTGTCGAGCGTGCCCTCGCCGCACACCGGGATCGAGAGCAGCAGTGTGCCGTTCTTCGAGACCACGTCGGCAAGGATGCGGATCACGCCTGCCGCCGGGACATAGGATTTGTCGGTGAAGCGCCCGCGATTGTAGTGCCAGTCGCCGATGCAGGTCGCAGATTGCCACGGCTCGGGCCGGATCGCGTCGGCGCTCTTGCGTTCAAGGTTGGGGATCGTCCCCTGGCCCTCGGTGAAACCCGCGCTCATCACCCCGGAGAAGCTGCCGGTGCGCTGGATGGCAAGGTTATAGAAATCCGCTGCGGCCTTGAGCCCGATATAGCCGAACGGAAGGGTGTAACCGTCCTGGTAGAGGAAATCCGGCTGGTAGTAGCTCACCAGCCGGGTCTGGCGGGCGAGCCATTGGCGAAGGTAGTCCCCATCGCCGGGCGGGCCGGTTTCGACCCACTGTCCGGAATTGGCATCGTGCCAGGCGCGCATCGCCTCGGGACTGTCGAGCCCATCGGGCGGGACCATCCAGCGCCCGGTATAAAGCTGCTGCGGATCGAGCCCTTGCCATTCCTTGCCGCGCCCATCGGCAAGCGTCAGGCGGAAGGCGTCGTAACGCTCGCCCTTGCGCCGCCCCACCGTGTCATAGCCATAGGCGGTCTGCCACCAGTGCCAGGCATGGCTGGCGTGGTTGGAAACGCCGAACTTCATGCCCGCCTTGCGGACGGCACGCTCCCATCCGCCGACGATATCGCGCCTGGGGCCGAGCCGGTTGGAGTTCCAGCGGTGGTCGTCGGAGTGGTAGAGATCGAAATTGTCGTGATGGCAGGCCATCGCGACCATGAACCGCGCGCCCGCCGCCTTGTAGGCCGCGACGATCGCATCTGGGTTCCACTTCCTCGCCTTCCACCCCGCGATCACGTCGATGAACCCGTGGTCGCTGGGATGCCCGTATTTCTCGCGGTGGTAATCGCCTTGCCAGTGATCCTCGAAATAGAGGTGCCGCCCGTACCAGTCGCCTCGCTCCGCCGCGCATTGTGGACCCCAATGCGCCCATAGGCCAAGCTTGGCGTCGCGATACCAGTCGGGAACGGAGTAGTGTTCGAGCAGGCTTTCGGTGCTCGGCTGGACCGGTCCGGTGATTTGCTGCGACGCAAAGTTAGCCGTGATACGCGGCTCTTCGGCACGCAGCCCCACGGGAAGCGCCAACGCGCCGGCCCCCGCCAGGACATCCCTTCGCCGCATCCAACTCCCCGACTCTCACTCGTTCTGGCCAAAGCTTCGCAGCTTTGCCATGGTAGCGCAAACATCGGAGGGGATCGTGCGGTTCCGCGCCTTGCATACGTTAGCGCTCGCAGCGGCATTTGTGCTGGCCGCGCCGCTGCACGCGGAGCCGCCGCGCTTCGAAGGCAGGACGCTGCTGGTCGATGGCGAGCCGTTCGTGGCACTGGGGGTGCAGGCGAACAATTCCTCGAACTATCCCGCGATGCTCGAAACAATCTGGCCGGCGATGGACCAGCTCGGCGCCAACACGCTGTTGATCCCGGTGGCTTGGGAACAGGTCGAAGCGGTCGAGGGCGAGTTCGACTTTTCCTTCGTCGATAAGCTGCTCGAAGGCGCCCGCGCCAGCGGCAAAAAACTGGTGCCGCTATGGTACGGCGCGTCCAAGAACACCGCCCCGTCCTACACTCCCGCATGGGTCAAGGCCGACGGCGCGCGCTTCCCGCGCATGCGCCATCCCGATGGCCGCGCGCATTACGTGTTGAGCCCGCACGGCGCCGAGACCATGCGCGCCGATGCCCGCGCCTTCACCGCCCTGATGGGGCACCTTGCGCAGCACGATCCGGACAACACCGTGATCATGGTCCAGGTCGAGAACGAGACCGGGAGCTACGGCCTCGCCCGCGACCATGCGCCGGAGGCCACCGCGCTGTTCGAGGAGAACATTCCGCGCGAGCTGGCCGATGCGTTGGGTGTGATGCGCGCGAGCTGGAGCGATGCTTTCGGGAAGCGCGCCGAGCAGTTCTTCATGAGCTGGCACATGGCGCGCTATGTCGAGGAAGTCGCCGCCTCGGGCAAGGCCGCCAAGCCGCTGCCGATGCTGGCCAACGCCGCGCTCGGCAACGCCTTTACCGACGAAAACGGCGATGTCGGGCCTTCGGGCGGGCCGAACTGGAACGTGCTGCCGGTCTGGCGCGTGGCCGCGCCTTCGATCGATGCCTACGGGCCCGACATCTACAACCGCGATGCGGCGGCGGTGGCGAAATTCCTCGAACGCTACGGCGAAGGCGGGCGACCGCTGATCGTACCCGAGATCGGGAACGCGCCCGAATATGCGCGCTTTGCGTGGCAGGCGCTTGGCCAGGGCGCGGTGCTGTTCGCGCCGTTCGGGATCGACGGCACCGGCTATTCCAACTACCCGCTCGGTGCGAAAGTGGTGGGCGATGAGGTCATCGATGCCTTCGCCGCGCCGTTCCGGCTGCTCGGCCCGGCGCAGCGCGAATGGGCGGCGATCGCCCGTGATCACCAGACCTTCGGCACCGCGCGCGGCATGGACGGTTCCGACCAGTCGACCACCATGGGCCGCTGGAAGCTGACCTTCCAGTACGGCCGCTGGAGCTTCGGTGAGGACGACTGGACGTGGATCCAGCGCGACGAGCATCCGCTGAAGGACGAGGCTGTTGGTGGAGCGCTGGTCGCCCAACTTGATGCCGATACTTTCCTTGTCAGCGGCCAGCATGTGAAACTGCGCTTCGCCCTTGCCGAACCCGGCGAAGGCGAAAGCGCGCAACTGATCGAGGCGCAGGAAGGCCATTTCGTCGATGGCGAATGGGTGATGACGAGGCGCTGGAACGGCGACCAGATCGATTACGGGTTCAATTTCGGAGCCGAGCCGGTGTGGCTGAGGATTACCATGGGGAGTTACAAATGATCGCGCGGATACTCGTTGCGCTGGCGGCGCTGATCGCGGCTGCTCCGGCGCTGGCAGGCGGCGTCGAACAGGTTCCCCACGGCATGGTGGTCACCACCGACAGCGGCGAGAAAGTGCGCGTGCTCGCCTATGCCGACGGGACCTTCCGGGTGAGCGTCGCC
>Ga0315910_10001111_pt1 | contig 25181 bp, 31 predicted proteins | sample EdamamesoilMG_FD_204470 | JGI IMG/M metagenome (GOLD analysis project Ga0315910, IMG submission 204470) | Garden soil microbial communities collected in Santa Monica, California, United States - Edamame soil | ecosystem: Environmental > Terrestrial > Soil > Garden | place: USA: California... | reverse complement strand
GACCGTCACGCCCCCGGTCAAGGTGCAGGTGGCGACCGGCTGTGGATCGAGGATCACCGTGCCGGCGGTGGTTGGCTGGACGATATTGCCGAAATCCATGTCTGCGGTGTTGACCAGCGATAGCGGGGTGAGGATCCAGGCGTTGGTGGGGCTGGTCTCGTTGGTCTGTGCATGGGCCGGCGTCGCGCCGAGGACGAGCGCCATGGCCAAGGCCACGGCGAGGCGCCGCACCAAATTGTGCAGGACCGCCAAAGGCGGTGTTTTGGTGGATACCCTCGGTCCCATCGGGGTCGCATTTACTCCAAGCCGAATGAAGGGGTTCTGTCGGGAAGAAGTTAAAGCCCGGTTTACGAAGCCTGTTAGACATCGCCCCCTTTACGCGCCGCGCGCTGTGGCCCAATGGGCTGGCCATGGGTAAACCGGAAGTAGCCATAGCGATCGAGGGGCTTTCCAAGCGCTATGCTAGGCGCGGGGGAGACGGGCCGCTTGCGCTCGACGGTGTCAGTTTCGAGGTGCCACAGGGCGGGATTTTCGGCCTGCTGGGCCCCAACGGCGCGGGCAAATCGACCCTCATTAACATTCTTGCGGGAATGGTGATGAAAACCGCCGGGCGGATTTCGGTGTGGGGCCACGACCTCGATACCGATCCGCGCAATGCCAAGGCGAGCATCGGCATCGTCCCGCAGGAAATCGTCTTCGATCCGTTCTTCACCCCTCACGAAGTGCTCGAGAACACTGCCGGGCTGTGGGGCGTGGCGAAGCATCTGCGGCGATCGGACGAATTGCTCGCCGCGGTCCGCCTTGCCGACAAGCGCGACGCCTATGCCCGCACGCTTTCGGGCGGGATGCGGCGGCGGCTGCTGATCGCCAAGGCGCTGGTCCATGCCCCGCCGATCCTGGTGCTCGACGAGCCGACCGCCGGGGTCGATGTCGAACTCAGGCGGCAATTGTGGGTGCTGGTGCGCGAGCTCAATACCGAAGGGGTGACGGTGGTGCTGACCACCCATTATTTGCAGGAGGCCGAAGAACTCTGCGAGCGTATCGCGATCATCGATCATGGCCGCCTGATCGCCAATAAGCCGACGCGTGAACTGGTTGAAATGACACGCGAAAAGATCGTCCGCATCACCGTCGACAAGGACCTTGCCGGCCCGCCGATGGAACCGGTCTTCCTCAAGGCCGAACTTGCCGACCCGCGCACGCTCGAGATCACCTACGATCGCGACAAGGCCAGTGCCGGGCAGGTGCTCGCTTTGGTCCAGCAGCATGGTTACGCGATCGAGGACGTGACCACGCGCGAGCCCGATCTGGAAGATGTGTTCGTGCGGCTGACCGGCAACGGGGAGGCGGTGTGAGCAGCGTCGATGTCCTCATCATCGGTTCGGGCGCGGCGGGGCTTACCGCGGCGCTGACGCTCGCCGAGACGAAGAAGGTGCTGGTGCTGGCCAAGGGCGAGCTCACCGGTGGCTCGACCTCGTGGGCGCAGGGCGGGATTGCCGCGGTGCTCGATGCCGGCGACACGTTCGAGAACCATATCGACGATACGATGGTCGCGGGCGCGGGGCTCAATAGGCGCGAAACGGTCGAATTCGTGATCGAGCGCGCACCCGAAGCGATCGAACGGCTGGTCGAACTCGGCGTGCCCTTCGCGACCGAAGGCAAGGATCTTCATTTGACGCGCGAGGGTGGCCACTCGCACCGCCGGATCGTCCATGTCGCCGACGCCACCGGCTGGGCGGTCGAATCCGCGCTGCTCAAGGCGGCGCAGGCGCACCCCAACATCACCCTGCTGCCGAACCGCTCGTGCATCGATCTCATCACCGGCAAGCACGAGGCGCGCTATTCGGGATCGGGCCGGGTGTGGGGCGCCTATGCGCTCGATGCCGAGACCGGCCATGTCGAGGCGCACACCGCGCACGCGACGATCATGGCGGCGGGCGGGGCCGGGCGCGTCTACCAGTTCAGCACCGCGCCGAGGGGAGCCACCGGCGACGGCATCGCGATGGCCTGGCGCGCGGGCTGCCGGGTCTCCAACATGGAGATGATGCAGTTCCACCCGACCTGCCTCTACAATCTCGAAATCAAGAACTTCCTTATCACCGAAGCGGTGCGCGGCGAGGGCGGACGGCTGGTCAATCCGAGGAGCGGCAAGCGCTTCATGGAGGACTACGACGCCGCCCGGATGGAGCTTGCGCCGCGTGACATCGTTGCAAGGGCAATCGATGCAGAGATCAAGCGCGACGGGCTCGATTACGTCCATCTCGATATCAGCCACATGGGCGCGGATTTCGTTAAAGGTCATTTCCCGACGATCCACGACAGACTGCTGACGCTCGGGATCGACATGACGCGGGAACCGATCCCGGTGGTCCCGGCGCAGCATTACACCTGCGGCGGGATCCTCGTTGATCTCGACGGACGGACCGACCTGCCGGGGCTTTATGCCGCGGGCGAGTGCTCCGAAAGCGGGCTCCACGGGGCCAACCGGCTGGCCTCGAACTCGCTGCTCGAATGTTTCGTGTTCGGCGAGGCGGCGGCGCGCGACATCATCGCCCGGTGGGACGAATTCGAGGCCCCGCCCGCGGTCCGCCCGTGGGACGAAAGCCGGGTGACCGAATCCGACGAGGAAGTGATCGTCAGGCAGAACTGGACCGAGATCCGCCGCTTCATGTGGAACTATGTCGGGATCGTGCGCACCACCAAACGGCTCGAACGCGCGCAGCACCGGATCAACCTCCTGACCGGTGAGGTCGACGATTATTACGGCCACTTCCGGGTCACCACCGACCTCATCGAATTGCGCAACCTTCTGCAATGCGCCGACCTGATCGTGCGCTCGGCCTTGAAGCGCCACGAGAGCCGCGGGCTGCATTACACGCTCGATTTTCCGGCCACGCTGCCGCAAGCGCGCGATACGGTGCTGGTGCCGTGAGGATTGCGGCGCTGCTGCTGCTTGCGGCGTCGAGTGGCATCGCGGCACAGGACACCGCCCCCCAATCCGAAATCGTCGTCGAGGCGCAGCTTTCGGGCGCGCCGATGTGGACCATCGCCACCGAGCGCGGGACGATCATCCTCGTCGGCGAAATTCGCAACGTGCCCAAATCGACCCCGTGGTTCCCGGACCGGCTCGAAGCGGCGACCGCCAAGGCGCAGCGGGTAATCCTCGGGACAAGGCCCAAGATCTCGCCGGGCGACATCTTGCGGATCATCTTTGCCGGCGGGAAGATCACCCGGCTGCCCAAGGGGACGGTGGCGGCGGATTATCTCGACGAGGCGCAGGCCGCCCGCCTCGCCGCGCTCTCGGAGCGATATGACGAGGACTATTCGAAGCGTAGCCTGCTGATGACCGCTTTCAACCTCCTCACCGAGCAGCTCGGCTTCAACCGCGACACCGGCAGGGACGCCGCCGAAGTGGTCGAGCGGGCCGCGCGGCGTGCCGACGTGCCCGCAGAGCCAGTCGGCACCGTGCGCGGCGAGGACATGCTCGACAGCCTTGCCGCGGCCCCGCCCGAAACGCATTTGCCGTGCCTCGATGCGGCGATGGATGCCGCCGAGCAGGGGCCGGAGCTGGTCGAGCGACGCGGGGCTGACTGGCGCAACTTCGATGTCCCGGGAGTGATGGCCAATCCGCTCGAGATCGCGCTCGGGCGCTGCTGGCCGTGGACCGACGCCGAGGTCGGGGGCGAGTTGCGCGGGCAGTGGACCGACGCGATCGACAACGCCGCCTCTGCCGAAGGGATCACGCTCGCGGTCGCGCCCTTGCGGGTGCTGGCCGAGGACGACGGGGTGCTCGACCGGCTGGTGGCGCGCGGCTTCGAGGTCGAGGGCCCGGCCTGGCGCTGACCGCTTGACGCGGCCGTTCGCGCCGTCAAAACTCCAGCAAAAGCGTGTGAGGGGATCGAGCATGGCCGCAAGGCAATTCGACGCGATCATTGTCGGCGCCGGCTTCGGCGGGCTCTACATGCTCCACAAATTGCGCACTCTGGGTTTCACCGCGCATGCGATCGAGGCCGGCGCGGATGTCGGCGGCACCTGGTACTGGAACCGCTATCCCGGCGCGCGCTGCGATGTCGAAAGCATGGAATATTCCTATTCCTTCGACGAGGCGCTGCAGCAGGAATGGCGCTGGACCGAACGCTACGCCGCGCAGCCCGAAATCCTCTCTTATGCGCGCCATGTCGCCGAGCGCTTCGACCTTCGGCGCGACATTTCCTTTTCGACCCGGGTCACCGCCGCGACATTCGACGAGGAACAGGAGCGCTGGATCGTCGAGACCGACCGCGGCGAAACCTTTACCGGCCGCTTCGTGGTCATGGCGACCGGCTGTCTCTCGACCCCCAACCGCCCGGCGATCCCCGGCATCGACGCGTTCGCCGGCGATATCTACATGACCGGCCAGTGGCCGCATGAAGGCGTCGATTTCACCGGCCAGAGGGTGGCGGTCATCGGTACCGGATCGAGCGGGATCCAGGCGATCCCCGTGATCGCGCGGGAAGCGGCGCAGACGACGGTGTTCCAGCGCACACCGAACTACATCGCGCCCGCGCGCAACCATCCGATGACCGCCGAATACGAGGCCGGGTTCAGGACCTCCTATCCCGAAAAGCGGGCCGAGGCGCGGCAGACCTTCCTCGGCATCCGCGCGCAGGGCGAACCAGCCCATGTCCCGGCGATGTCGGTGAGCGGGGAGGAGCGCACCGCGCTCTACGAGGCCGGCTGGGAGCGCGGCGGTCTGAGCGTGCTCGGCTCGTTTCCCGACCTGCTGGTCGATCGGGAGGCGAACGAGACGCTGGCCCAGTTCGTTCGCGCCCGGACCCGCGAGCGGGTTGTTGACCCGGAGGTGGCCGACCTGCTGTGCCCGAAGGACTATCCCGTGGGCTCGAAACGGATGTGCATCGACACTGGCTATTTCGAGACCTTCAACCTGCCGAATGTGACGCTGGTCGACCTTCGCGCCGAACCGATCGAGCGGATCGCGCCCGCTGCGGTGGTGACCTCGGCCGGCGAATATCCCTGCGACGCAATCGTGCTCGCCACCGGCTTCGATGCGATGACCGGCACGCTCGGGCGGATTGCGATCGCCGGGCGCGGCGGGCAGCTCCTCACCGAGGCCTGGGCCGACGGGCCGCACACCTATCTCGGCCTCGCTATGGCCGGCTTCCCGAACCTGTTCCTGATCACCGGTCCGGGCAGCCCGTCGGTGTTTTCGAACATGCTGATGTCGATCGAGCAGCATGTCGAATGGATCGCGCAATGCCTCGCCGACCTCAGGAATACATGTGCGGCGACGATCGAGCCCGACGCGGCGGCGCAGGCGGCGTGGGACGAGCACAGCGCCGCGGTCGCCGCGCCGACCGTCTGCGTCGATGCGTCGAGCTGGTACACCGGGGCCAACGTGCCGGGCAAACCGCGGGGCTTCATGGTCTATCTGGGCGGGGTGCCGGGCTACCGCGCGATCTGCGACGGGGTGACGCGGAGCGGCTATGCCGGCTTCGCGATCGACGGCAGGGCAATCCCCCCGCCGGCGGATTTCATGGTCCTCGCCGCAGGGCTTCAGGAGGCCGAAGCGGCTGCCTGAGCCATCAGCGCCAGCGGCCTGCCGTCGGGATCCTCGAAGAACGCCATCCATTCCTCGGTCCCGTCGGCATGCTTGTGGATCATGTGCGGGGCGGAAACGAATTTGGCGCCCTTCGCTTCCAGCTCGCGGTGCGTGGCATGGATGTCGGAAACCCGGAAATAGAGGATGGATTCGGGCTTCATCTCGTCCTGCTGGAGGTAGAGCCGCGTCCCGCCGCAATCGAAGAATGCCAGTTCGCCGAAGGTGAACAGATGCGGCAGGCCCAGCGTGTCGCGGTAGAAGGCGGTTGCCGCCTCGATATCCGAAACACTGCGCGAAACCTGCCCCAGCGATCCAAGCGCTATGTCACTCATGTCCATCTCCCTGCCCTTGAGCGCACTCTCGACCCGCACCCCGGTCCATTTGCGCAAATCCTTGCGGCTCGTCAGGCCAAGCTTGGCGAGCGCGTTGGCGACATGGAACTTGACCGCGTCCATGCTCACGCCCTGCCGGGCGGCAATCGCGCGATTGGTCAGTCCATGGCGAACGAATTCGACCACCGCCCATTCGGCCGGGGTCAACACGTCGCCATGGCGCGGCCTGCCGCGAATGCCAGTCATTCGCGGAGACTAGCAGGCGGGAGGGGAAATTTCCCTACCCGGCCTGTCGCGAGGATCTAGGCGAAAGTGCGGTAGAGGAAGATCAGCACCAGCGCCCCGACCAGCGATGCGAAGAAGCCCGCACCATTGAGGCCGCCGGTCGATTTGCCGCGGGTGATGACAAGGTTGGCCAGCACCGCACCGGCGATGCCGAGTACGCAGGTCATGACCCAACCCATGGGCACAGCGCCGGGATAGAGCCACCGGGCCAGCGCGCCGACGATGATGCCTGAGATGATTGCGCCGAGTATGTTGAGCATGAAAATGTCTCCTCACCTTCCAAAAGCTTCACGAGCGCCCGAAAAAAGGTTTCACCGGAAAAATATTTTTCACCGATTCATTTTCCCCCTTGCGCGTCGCGCCAGCCCAGTCTGTTCCACGCGTCGCGGCGTATTATGGGCACAACACACCCGGTCTTCGCCGAGTCTCAAAAGGTAAACGTGCGATTTACCCCCTTGCGTGCGAATCGGAAAGGGCCACTATGGCTAGTGGTCGTATTGCCAGGGGTACCCACAAGACCTAGATTCAGCCGCGAGAACGCCACGGGCGAAGCAAAAGGCGATTCGGGTTGGCCGGCACACTTCGGGGATGCGTCCGGGGACAGAACGGGGAAAAGTTTTTCCCTTTTGTTCGCCTCGAATTGGTAGGGTGAAACTTCGCCGCCGATTCGAACGAAAGCGGAACAGCGGGCGTTAACAATCGCTGTCGTATGGGCACAAGGCGCGGGGGCGAGAGAGCATGGATTTCAGAACCGGGGACGACAAGGCGATGGGCCTCGACGAAATGGATGGCGCGGTGAGCGATGCGCCCGAGGCGAAGCGACAGGCCAGGTCCACCGGCAACAAGGCCGCGAAGGATGCACCGGCGGTGAGCATGGAACGAGCAGACAAGGGCTCCGAAGACCTGATCGAAAGCGCGGCCGCCCAGGCGATGGCCGAGGCGGTAAAGGCTGTCGCCGAACAGCCCGATTCCAAGTCGGTCAATGCGCGCCGCTTCGACATCGAGACCGATCCCGCGCGCGACGATCTCCTCACCGATTTCGGCAAGGAGACGCTGACCGACCGCTACCTCCTGCCCGGCGAAAATTACCAGGACCTGTTCGCGCGCGTCGCCGATGCCTATGCCGACGACGAGGAGCACGCCCAGCGGCTCTATTCCTATATCTCGCGCCTGTGGTTCATGCCGGCGACCCCGGTGCTTTCGAACGGCGGCACCAATCGTGGGCTGCCGATCAGCTGCTACCTCAACTCGGTCTCCGACAGCCTCGAAGGCATTGTCGGCACCTGGAACGAGAATGTCTGGCTTGCTTCGCGCGGCGGCGGGATCGGCACCTATTGGGGCAATGTCCGCGGGATCGGCGAACCGGTCGGCCTCAACGGCAAGACCAGCGGGATCATTCCTTTCGTGCGGGTGATGGACAGTCTGACGCTGGCGATTTCGCAGGGCTCGCTGCGGCGCGGCTCGGCCGCCTGCTATCTCGACATCTCGCACCCCGAGATCGAGGAGTTCCTCGAAATCCGTAAGCCCTCGGGCGATTTCAACCGCAAGGCCTTGAACCTCCACCACGGGGTGCTGGTTTCGGACGCGTTCATGGAAGCGGTGCGCGAAGGCGCCGAGTGGGAACTGAAGAGCCCCAAGGACGGATCGGTGCGGGCCACGCTCGATGCCCGCTCATTGTTCCAGAAGCTGGTCGAAACCCGGCTCGCGACCGGCGAGCCCTATATCGTGTTCTCCGACACGGTGAACCGGATGATGCCGGCGCACCACCGCGAGTTGGGGCTCAAGGTCTCGACCTCGAACCTGTGCTCGGAAATCACCCTGCCGACCGGCGTCGACCATCTCGGCAATGATCGCACCGCGGTGTGCTGCCTGTCGTCGCTCAATCTCGAAACCTGGGACGAATGGGCGGGCGACAAGGACTTCATCGAGGATGTGATGCGCTTCCTCGACAATGTCCTGCAGGATTATATCGACCGCGCTCCCGACGAGATGGCCCGCGCCAAGTATTCCGCCGCGCGCGAACGGTCGGTCGGCATGGGGGTGATGGGCTACCACTCGTTCCTCCAGTCGAAGGGCATCGGCATCGAAAGCGCGATGGCCAAGGCGTGGAACCTCAAGATGTTCAAGCATATCAGCGCCAAGGCCAACGAGGCCTCGATGCTGCTCGCCGAAGAGCGCGGGGCCTGCCCCGATGCCGAGGACATGGGGGTGATGGAGCGCTTCAGCTGCAAGATGGCGATCGCGCCGACGGCCTCGATCAGCATCATCTGCGGCGGCACTTCGGCCTGCATCGAACCGATCCCGGCGAATATCTACACCCACAAGACGCTTTCAGGGTCGTTCGTGGTCAAGAACCCCTATCTCGAGAAACTGCTCGCCGCGAAGAGCAAGGATTCGACCAATGTCTGGAACTCGATCCTCGAAAAGGGCGGATCGGTGCAGCATCTCGATTTCCTCAGTCCCGAGGAAAAGGCGGTCTACAAGACCAGCTTCGAGATCGACCAGCGCTGGCTGCTCGAATTCGCGGCCGACCGCGCGCCGTTCATCGACCAGGCGCAGAGCCTCAACCTGTTCATCCCCGCCGATGTCGACAAGTGGGACCTTTTGATGCTGCACTTCCAGGCGTGGGAGAAGGGCATCAAGTCGCTCTATTACCTGCGCAGCAAGAGCGTCCAGCGCGCCGGGTTCGCCGGCGGGGTCGAGGCCGACAACACCGCCGATTTGCCCAAGATCGAGCTGATCGCCGGCGAGGGCACCGATTACGATGAGTGCCTTGCCTGCCAGTAGGGCTTTGAAGGCAGGGCTGGCCTGCGCCGCCCTGCTGCTCCTCGCCGCCTGCGCTTCGCAGATCCCGGCGGGGGTCGACCAGGCGCCGCAGACGCCCGGCTTCTGGTGGGGCCTGTGGCACGGATTCATCTTTCCGTGGGCGTGGATCGGCTCGCTGTTCAACCCGAACATCGCGGTCTACGCCGTGCCCAACAGCGGCGGGTGGTACGATTTCGGCTTCTTCCTCGGCGTCACCGTGCTCGGCGGGGGGAGCTTCTTCGGCTCGAAATCGCGCAAGGGCGGCGAATAACGCCTCTCACCCTAAGGCCGCGCGCCCCATTCGTTGCTCCGGCAGGTGCTGCGCGACCATCCCGGCGACGGAATCGCTGACCGGGAGCCCGTTGATCCGCTGGACGTCGAAGCGCAGCGGGCGGCCGATCGCGGCGGGGTAGCCGGCGCACCAGTCCGCGGCCAGCCGCTGGAGGTCGAGCTGGGCGCGCATCCAGTCGGGGGCATAGCGGCAGGTCCCGGCGAGCCCTTCGACAAACGCCTGGAGCAACCGCTCCATGCTTTCGAAATCCCGCGACGCCAGCGCCTGTTCGGTCGGCCGCACATGCCGGATCCACTGGCGCAGCACGCAGGCATGGAACAGCGGCAGCGGGCATTGCGCCGCGGCCTGCTCCACCCGCGCGGCGCTATCGGGAAGGCTCTCGACGATCGCCACCGCATTGGCGACCAGCAGCAGGAAACTATGCGGCTGGTATGAGAATGTCTCGAAATCGTGCGTCAGGCCGAGCGTGAGATATGCGGGGCCGTTGGCATCCTCATAAGTCACGCATTCGGCGACCATCGCCGCAACGCCTGGGGGGACCGGCCCGTGCAGCGCCAGCCCGTCCGGATCGCAGCCCGCCTGGGTCAGGACCTCGCTGAACAAATGGATCGCCGCCTGCATCGCGCGATCGATCTTGCCGCCGGGCGCATGAATGCTCTCGACGCCGCAATGCGTGCCCTGGGCCGGCGGAAGCCCGCCCAACCCTTTTCGTCCGAACATCGGGTCTCCCCTTGTTCCTGTCCACCAACCGACCGGGCTACACGGGGCGAATGAGGCAATGGTGTGCGATCAAGGTAAACGGTTCCTCCCCACTGGTGGGGAGGTGGCAGACGCCGCAGGCGGCTGACGGAGGGGGCTCTCGTCCGGGCGCCCACCTCCGTCAATCCACCTAGGCCCGCCTTAGCCATATCTCCGTCCGCTTCGTCGAAAACGGACATTCGAGAAAGCCGCGGCCTTCCCGAATGAGCCGTGGCGGGCGGGGGGCGAGGCACTGGGTCGCTTCGCCTCCCCCCTTTCCCCGACTTTTCCCCTGCTAAACCTTTCCGCTTGCCTTCGAATCCAAGGCATGATTCCCTATGCTGGAGGTTCGCGTCCAACGCTGCACGCAATTGGGAGAACCACAACATGTCGTTGCTCGAAGCCCGCAAGACCTACAAGCCCTTCGAATACCCGTGGGCCTATGAGTTCTGGAAGCGGCAGCAGCAGATCCACTGGATGCCCGAGGAAGTCCCGCTGGGCGAGGATTGCCGCGACTGGGCGCAGAAGATCAGCGAGCACGAGCGCAACCTGCTGACCCAGATCTTCCGCTTCTTCACCCAGGCCGATGTCGAGGTGCAGGATTGCTATCACGACAAATACGGCCGCGTGTTCAAACCGACCGAGATCAAGATGATGCTTGCCGCCTTCTCCAACATGGAGACGGTGCACATCGCCGCCTATTCGCATTTGCTCGATACGATCGGCATGCCCGAAAGCGAATACGGCATGTTCCTCGAATATGAGGAAATGCGCGCCAAGCACGATTACCTCCACCAGTTCACGGTAGACAGCGACGAGGACATCGCCCGCACCCTCGCCATGTTCGGCGGGTTCACCGAAGGGCTCCAGCTGTTCGCCAGCTTCGCGATGCTGATGAACTTCCCGCGCTTCAACAAGATGAAGGGCATGGGCCAGATCGTCTCATGGAGCGTGCGCGACGAGAGCCTGCACTGCGAAGGCATCACCCGCCTGTTCCACGCCTTCTGCGCCGAGCGCCAGTGCCTCACCAAGGCGGTCAAGGAAGACATCGTCGATTGCTGCCAGAAGACCGTGCGGCTGGAGGACGCGTTCATCGACCTGGCGTTCGAGATGGGCCCGGTCCCGGGGATGACCGCCAAGGAGATCAAGAAATATATCCGCTACATCGCCGATTGGCGGCTCGGCCAGCTCGGCCTGCCGGCGATCTACATGGTCGACGATCACCCGCTCCCCTGGCTCGCCCCGCTGCTCAACGGGGTCGAGCACGCCAACTTCTTCGAAACCCGCGCCACCGAATATTCCAAGGCCGCCACCCGCGGCAACTGGAACGAGGTCTGGGCGAGCTTCGACCAGCGCAGGAACGCGAAGGCCGCGAATGAGGAGGATGACGCGGCGGAAGATGCGGCGAACGAGCCGGGGTTGTTCGGCGATGAGGGCGCTGGCGGGAGCGGGGCGCAGGCGGCGGAGTGATGTCCGAAACGGAGTCGACAAGTTGACTTCATGTCGATCATGGTTAAGATCTTGTTTTGTTCCGTCCGCTAGGGAGTTCGATCATTGCTTGACCCGACGGGCCACAAGACTGCAGCGATGTCTTTGCTTGAGGCAGCGGGGCACAAACGCTTCGGGACGATCCTCGCCGATCCGCCGTGGCAGTTTCAGAACCGCACTGGCAAGGTTGCGCCCGAGCACAAGCGGCTCAATCGCTACGGCACGATGACGCTGGAAGAGATTTGCGCGCTGCCGGTTGCGGACATCGCCGCCGATCCGGCGCATCTGTATCTCTGGGTGCCCAATGCGCTGCTGCCAGAAGGTATGCGCGTGATGAACGAATGGGGCTTCCGTTACATTTCGAACATCGTCTGGCACAAAGTGCGCAAGGATGGCGGTTCGGACGGGCGCGGCGTCGGATTCTATTTCCGAAACGTCACAGAATTGCTGCTTTTTGGCGTGCGTGGGAAAAACGCACGCACGCTCGCTCCCGGGCGTAGCCAGGTCAATATGATCCAAACCCGCAAGCGTGAGCACAGCCGCAAGCCGGACGAACAATACAAGATCATCGAGGATTGCAGCTTCAAGCCACGAATCGAATTATTCAGCCGTGGCAAGCGTCGGGGCTGGGATGTCTGGGGCAATCAGGCCGACGAGAGCTACAAGCCGACTTGGGACACCTACAGCTACAACAGTTCGATTGCCGTTCCGGCGGAGTGACGATTACGATTCTTCGTTCTCCGCTGCCTCGGCTTGCGCTGCCTCAAGAATCGGCCTCAGCACTTCCTCACGCTCGCCAAACGTAATGATTGAGTCCGGCAGCCCGATCAGAACGAGCGGACATGGGTTGCCAACTCCTCTATGCACTCGATCTTCGAGTTTGCGCCAATGGGTCGTCGCTTCGCCGAACTTGTCCGACACGAATTTGCTCACAAACGCTTCGCGAAACGTCAGTGGGTCCTTGGCGCGCTGAACACGCTTCAAAATCGCGGCGCGCTGCTTCGCCGTGGGGTCATAACCCCAGCGTAAGAGATCCTCGAAGGTGCTAATCTGGCGCTCATCGAAGAAACGCCTCACGAGTTCGGGCATGCGCTCATGCAAGCTGCGACCTCGCGTGACGATTATACCAACTGAAATTGCGCCATCGGAATGGAGACGTTTGAAGTTTTCTAGGTCCCGATCGTAGAAAGGGTCCTTGTTGTTCCATTCGATCTCCATAGCGAGGGTGCCGGTGCCACCTCCCGAGAGATCGAACGATTTCACGTGGTCCATTTTGTGCGAGACCGCTTCGCGGGGCACGTTGTTGATGCGCCTCTCGACCACAAAGGTGATGGTGCGCCATTCCTTTGCTTGAAGCCCCCTACGCAGCCGCTGGGTTCCTTTCGCCTCGCCGCCACCGCCCGCAATGATCTCTTCGACTGGGATTGTCGCTGAAAGGAGTACTTCTTCGATCTCATGCTCAGCAGTTGGGAAGTCGCCAGTCAAAATGGCCTCAGCATGACTGTGGAACTCGACTTGAAAGCCAGCCTGCTTCAACTTTTCAAACATGGTCTCTTGTTATCGACAGTCATCCAAAAGATCCAATCGAAGTACTCGCGCAAGGGCGCCAAGGGTGCAGGCGCCCTTCTTCGTCTTCGCGCCTTTGCGTGATCAGTTCTTGACCGCGTCCCCATGGTGTGGCTTCGCCACGCCTTCGGCCCCGCGGGGATGACGAACGCGGCGGAACAGGTTAGCGGAGCAAAACTATGGACGAAAAAACGCGCCGCCGGCTTGCCTTCCTCGCCGCCTGCAAATCCGGCCTCGCGCCGACCAGCGTCTACAGTTTCGAGACCGGGCGTCACACCAACATGGAAGCGACGCCGCAGGGGATGATCGACCACGGCACCGGGACACGCTTCACCGAGCTCGAGGATCTCGGCCGCAAGTCCGATTGGCGGTTCCAGCTGAGCGGGAACGCGTTCAAGGGCTACGATTACGCCTCGCGCCACTATTTCAGCGGGGTGATCACCGGACGCTCGATCCAGCTCTACGATCACGGCGAAGAGCGGTATTTCGATTATTCGGTGTAGGCATTCCGGGGCAGGATAATCGCTTGCCCGCCGCTCAGTCCTCTTCGTCCTCGACCACCGGCGGCAGGCCGGCAAGGTGGATGCGGATCGAATCGCGCAAGGTGCGGGTTGCGTCGCGTAGGAGGAGGAGTTGCGGCTCGAGCTCATCGTGGAACAGGGTCTCGCGGCCCGATCTTCCGTGCGGGTCGATCTGCGCCAGCCGCACCACGAAGCCGCCGTCGGCCAGCGTCTCGATCCGGGCGAGGCCGTGGACCAGCGCCCGGCGCAGCGGCATGAAGCCCTCGAACACCGCCAGCGCCTCGCGCAACTTTCCGCCCTTGTCCTTCCACACGCTGCCTTCGGCGACCAGCGAGCCGAGCGCGCTGAAGCGGTCTTCGGTGTCCGCCGGAACGTGGATCACCTCGCCCCGCGCCATGCCGTTGGCGAGCGCTTCGGCGACGGTGAATTCGGCCCCGGCGAAATATTGCAGCGCCGTCCCGCGCCAGCGCGCGAACAGGTCGGCCGGGTTGTCGGCGGCGACAGCCGGGCCCTCGGGAACGGGGGCGGCGGTTCGGGCAATGCGGGCAGGCGCGTTCATGATGAACATTCGTAAGACAGGAATGATCGACAAGCCGTTAACGCAGCGGCGATTCTTGCACCGTGGAACCACCTCCACATCGGACCCATCTCGCCCTCCGCCATCTTCCCTTGCCGCCGCCGCGTGGCATCATGCCGGGCATGGCGAAAGCGGGCGGGAAAGATCGGAAACGGATGGTTTGCGCGGCCTGCAGCAGCGAGCAGGTCACTCGTGACGCCTGGGCCGAATGGAATGTCGAGTTGCAGGCCTGGCAGCTTTCCGCGGTGTTCGAGTTTTCCTTCTGCCACCGCTGCCAGAGTTCGACCCATCTCGAGGAACGGGCGATGGCTGCGCCGCGCGACGCTTGACCTTGGGCCGGGCATGCGCGAACAAGCGGGCCGCAAATTCACATGGGAGAATGACGATGGACGAAGTGGCACCGGCGAAAAAGAGCGTATCGAGCACGCTGCTGCTTACCGTGTTCCTGGTGATCGGCCTCGTCATCATCGTCTTTTCGGTGCGCAAGTTCGAGGCCGATCTGGCCGAAGCCAACGCCGCGAAAGAGGCCGAATACGCCGCCGAATATGCGGCCTTCGATGCCGCCAATCCGCCCGCGGAAGTCACCACCGAAGAGGCGGTGTCCGAAGAAGTCGTGGTCGAAGAGGAAGTGGTCGCCGAATAGGCGCTCACTTACCCACGAACAGGAACGCCACCGCCGCCATGATGCAGGCGAAGGCGGCAAGGTGGCGCCAGTGCAGCGCCTCGCCGAGCACGAGAACCATGAACATGCCGAAGATCGTCAGCGCGATCGCTTCCTGCGCGATCTTGAGCTGGCCCGGGGTCCAGCCCGCAACATAGCCGATGCGGTTGGCGGGCACGGCCAGCGTGTATTCGACCCCGGCCAGCAGCCAGCTGATCAGGATCACCCAGCCAAGCGGGCGGGCATTGGCGACCTCGGGCCCGCCCTTGAGGTGCCAGTACCAGGCGACGGTCATGAAGATGTTCGAGAGGGTGAGCAGGACCAGCGTGGGCATAGCCCTGCGTGCTACCGGCGTCGCGCCCGGTCAAGTGCTCAGCGGCTGCACCAGTCGATGCGCGGCCCGCCCCAGCGTTCGGCCAGCCCCTCGCGGACCAGGATCGCACCAAGGCTCTTGCCGCCACGGGTGACCTTGAGCAGGCGGCGGCCGTAGCGGTCGTATTCGGTGTCGGTGGTCTGCAGGCTGATCGGCCCGGCATTGAGCAATGCGATCATCCGCGCGGTCGCCTGTTCGCCAAGGTTGAGTTCGCGGGCGCATTGGGGATTGCTGACTTCGGGCGCGTCGATATCGGCGATGCGGATGCGGTCGCCCTTGTACCACAGCGTGTCGCCATCGACGACGCAGGTGAACCGCGATCCGGTGCCGCAGCGGCCGAAATCGACCTTGACGAGGTCGCCGATCGGCTTGCCGCCGAATTGCGGCTGGTCGGCTTCGATATCTTCCGCCGAGGTCGGCCACACCTTCGCCCGCAAATCCTCCTCGTCCATTGCGTAAAGCTGCTGGACTTCGGGGGAGAGTGCCTGGGCGGGTTCTGGCCGAGTGAAGGGCAGCCAGTCCCACGCGATGATGGCGATGAACACGAACAGAGGCGCGACGATCAGCAGGACCTTGAAGGCCCGCTCCTTGAAATCGATCCATTGCGAGGCGTCCGAGGGCACGCGGAAACGCTGGGCGACGATCGTCGCGCGCCGCGAGGGCGTCGGCCGGAAATTCTTGTGGAACGACAGGTCCATGCCGCGAAAGCTAGGCTTTGCGTGGTCGCGAATGAATTAAGGGCCATCCCTATCGGTGCGTTCACCTATTCGGGTCACCGAGCCGCTCAACCCTTCCCTACTTGGCAGCGAGCCGCTAAGGCGCGCGGCAATTGGAACGGGAGCTGCGTGCGATGGGCGTGAGCGAGGACAAGGCGATGCTCGCCAAGGCGGAAGTGCTGATCGAGGCGCTGCCCTATTTCCAGCGCTATGCCGGACGTATTTTCGTGGTCAAATATGGCGGCCACGCGATGGGCGATCCCGAGGCCGCGCGCGATTTCGCCGAGGATATCGTGTTGCTCAAGGCGGTCGGGATCAACCCGGTGGTGGTCCATGGCGGCGGGCCGCAGATCGGCGACATGCTCAAGAAGCTGGGGGTTGAGAGCACCTTCATCGACGGGCTGCGCGTGACCGACAAGACCACCGCCGAAGTCGCCGAAATGGTCCTCTCGGGCGCGATCAACAAGCAGCTGGTGGGCTGGATTGCCAATGCCGGGGGCAAGGCGATCGGGGTTTCGGGCAAGGACGGCGGCCTCGTCACCGCGACCAAGGTGACCCGCACCACCAAGGACCCCGACAGCAATATCGAACAGGCGGTCGACCTTGGCTTCGTAGGCGAACCTTCGAAAGTCGATACGACGCTGATCGATACGGTCAGCAAGGCCGGGATGATCCCGGTAATCGCCCCGATCGGCGCGGGCGAGGACGGGGAGACCTACAACATCAACGCCGATACCATGGCCGGCGCGATCGCCGCGGCCTTGGGTGCGGCGCGGCTGTTCCTGCTCACCGATGTCCCCGGAGTGCTCGGCAGGGACGGCGCGCTGCTGACCGACCTGACCCCGGCCGACATCGCCCGGCTCAGGGACGACGGCACGATCAGCGGCGGGATGATCCCCAAGCTCGAAACCTGCGTCACCGCGGTCGAAGCCGGGTGCGAGGCGGCGGTGGTGCTCGACGGGCGGGTGCCGCATGCGATGCTGCTCGAATTCTTCACATCGCGCGGCGCCGGCACGCTGATCCGGGCGGGCTGATCCTCATTATCCGGCTGGCCCACCCCGCCTGCCTCGGCTAGGCAGGCGTAAGGATAACTCCAAGGGAAAGGTGCACAGCAGTGGGCGGCATGCTTCTCGTCGATATCGTCAGCATGATCATCAACGTGATCGTGATGCTGGTGATCATCCAGTTCATCATCGGACTGTTGTTCGCCTTCAATGTGGTCAATTCGCGCAACGAATTCCTCTACCAGGTCTACAACTCGATCAATTCACTGCTCGAGCCGGTGCTGCGCCCTATCCGCCGGATCATGCCTGATACCGGGGCGATCGATTTCTCGCCGCTGGTACTGATCCTCGGCCTTACCATCGTCCACCGGGTGCTGCTCTATTCGCTGCTGGGGGCCTATTGATGAGCGCAGCGCTGATTGACGGAAAGGCCTTTGCAGAAGGCCTCCGCCAGAGGATCGGGAAATTCGCCGGAGAGTTCGAAGCCAAAGCGGGGCGCAAGGCCGGGCTCGCGGTGGTGCTGGTCGGCGAGGATCCGGCGAGCCAGGTCTATGTCCGCTCGAAGGGCAAGGCGACCGTGGCGGCGGGGATGAACTCCTGGGAATACAAGCTGCCGGTCGATACCAATGAAGCCACGCTGATCGCCCAGGTCGAAGCGCTCAACGCCGATCCGAATGTCGACGGTATCCTCGTGCAATTGCCGCTGCCCAAGGGGCTCGACGAGCAGACGGTGATCGCCACCATCGATCCCGACAAGGATGTCGACGGGTTCCACATCATCAATGCCGGGCGGCTCTCGGTCGGCCAGAAGGGCTTCGTCCCATGTACGCCCTTGGGCTGCCTGATGCTGCTCAAGGACCGGCTCGGCGATCTCTCGGGCAAGGACGCGGTAGTGATCGGGCGTTCGAACATCGTCGGCAAGCCGATGGCGCAATTGCTCACCGACGCCAATGCCACGGTGACCGTTGCGCATAGCCGGACGAAGGATTTGCCCGATGTGGTGCGCCGCGCCGATATCGTGGTCGCCGCGGTCGGGCGTGCGGAGATGGTCACGGGGGACTGGATCAAGCCCGGCGCGGTGGTAATCGATGTCGGGATCAACCGGATCGAGGAGGATGGCGGGACGACGAGGTTGGTCGGCGATGTCGATTTCGCCAGCGCGCGTGAAGTCGCGGGTGCGATCACCCCGGTGCCAGGCGGGGTCGGCCCGATGACGATTGCGGTGCTGCTCAGGAACGCGCTGGTTTCGGCCTATCGCCGCGAAGGCATTCCGCTCGACGAAGACGCGCTGTGATGCGCCGCGCGCTTGCCCTGGGACTTGCCGTGGCGCTTGCCGCGCCGGTCCAGGCGCAGGACGGTCCGCGCGGTTTCACGCTTGAGCGTGGCGGGCGGATACTGCAACCGATGGCCCAGCCGGGCGAGGTGGTCGCGGCCGAACTCGCCTTCAACCGCATGGCGCAGGAAAAGGGGCAATGGACGGCCTTCGCCGAATTCGCGACCGCTGGCGCGGTGCTGTTCGTGCCCGAGCAGGTCAACGCCCAGCAATGGTTGAAGGGCCGGGAGAATCCTGCGCAATCGGTCAAATGGCAGCCGCACCAGGTGTGGTCGAGCTGCGACGGCTCGCTGGCGGTGACCAAGGGCGCGTGGCAACGGCCAGACGGCTCGGTCGGCTACTTCACCACCGTGTGGCAGCGGCAGGAAGAAGGCGACTACAAGTGGGTGATGGACCAGGGCGATGTGCTGGCGGAACCGCTGGCCGAGCCCGACATGGTCAAGGCCGACATCGCGGATTGTTCCGGGCAGCGGCCCGGTGGACCGCCGCCGATGGGCAGCGATGGAAAACCGCCCAGGCGCGGCAAGTTCCCGGTCGCTCAGATGGCAGCGGACGGCCTCTCCGGGAGTTCGGTCGACGGCTCGCTGAGCTGGCAGGTGGTCGTCGCGCCCGACAAGGGGCGTGAGTTTCGCGTATTCCTGCGTAGCGGCGAGGCGATGCACGAAGCCCTCGCCAGCGTCGTAGCGGCGCCCACGGGTTAAGCTTTGCTCGAACTGTTCATCTCGGCCTTCGTCACCCTGTTCGTGGTGATCGACCCGCCGGGCTGCGCACCGATCTATGCCGGGCTCTCGGCCGATGCCCCGCCGCGCCAGCAGCGGATGATGGCGCTGAAGGCGGTGCTGGTCGCATCGCTGGTGCTACTCGGCTTCGCCCTGTTCGGAGAGCGCCTGCTGGCCGCATTGCATATCGAGCTCGACTCCTTCCGCATCGCCGGCGGGATCATGCTGTTCTTCATCGCGGTCGACATGGTGTTCGAACGACGCACCGAGCGGCGCGAGAAACGCGCCGAGAAGCTGCGCGCACAGCATGCGCAGACACCCGAGATCGAGGACATCTCGGTGTTCCCGATGGCGATGCCGATGGTCGCCGGGCCGGGCGCGATCGCCACGGTGATGCTGCTGACCGGCGAGGCCCAGGATACGCCGACGTTGCTTGCGGTGCTCGGCGCACTGGCGGCGGTGATGGCGCTGCTGGCGCTCGCGCTGCTGCTCGCGGGGCCACTGATCAGGCTGGTCGGCGCGAGCGTAGAAAGCGCGATTACGCGGCTTTTGGGCGTGCTGCTGGCGGCGCTGGCCGCGCAATATGTGATCGACGGGGTGAAGGGCAGCTTCGGGCTTTGACGATGGCGCTTCTTCCCCCTTGATGGGGGAAGGATGTGAAGACTTGGCAGCTTGCTGCCTAGTCGTAGCTGGATGGGGGTGAGGTCGCGTCTGGACGAGAGATCACCCCCACCCAACTACGGCTAGCGGACAAGTCCGCAAGCCTTCGTATCCCTCCCCCATCAATGGGGAGGAGGTGTGAGCTTACTGCAGGGTCACCTTGCCGTCGTCGCCATCCCGCCGCCCGAAAAACGCCATCAGCTGGGTGAGCAATTCGCAGCGGGTGCGGATGTCGGGCGCTTCCAGCAGCGCCTGCTTGGCCGCCGCATCGAAGGGCGCGATCTGGCTGACGCCGTTGATCAGCGCGACATCGTCCAACCTTGCGACCGAATCCCAGTCGACCGAGTAGCCCTGCCGGTCGGCGAACTCCATCGCCTCGCGCTCGAAGCTGGCGCGCTCGATCGCACTCAGCACGTCGTCGGGCTCGTCGAGCAATTCGCCCTCGACCTGGCGGAACGGCGTCGCCACTTCGAGCTCGCGCAACAGGCGGAAGCGGTGCTCGCCTTCGAGCACGATGTTGAAGCGCCCATCATCCAGCGCCTCGACCTCGCCGATCCTGCCGACGCAGCCGATGCCGAACAGCGGCGCGCCTTCGGCCTGCGCCTGCGGCTGGATCATCGCGATCCGCCGGTCGCGCGCCAGCGCATCGGTCACCAACGCGCGATAGCGCGGCTCGAAGATGTGCAGCGGCAATTGCAGCCCGGGAAACAGGATCGCGCCCTGCAGCGGAAAGATCGAAAGGCGGGCGGCGCCCATGTCAGCCGAACAGGATCAGCGATAACCGCCGCCGCGTCGCCGCGACCCACGGGTCCTCGAGCCCGACCGCTTCGAAGATTTGCAGCAGTTTGGCCTTGGCTGCGCCCTCGTTCCATGCGGGATCGGCGGCGATCATCGCGAGCAGCGTGTCCGCCGCCTCGTCGCGGCCACCGGCGGCAAACACCGCTTCGGCGAAAGCGAACCCGGCGGCCATGTCGGCCGGATCGGCCTCGGCGGCGGTGCGCAGCGCGGCCAGCTCGGCATCGTCCTGCGGAGCCTTGGCGGAAAGTTCGAGTAGGCTTTGCACCTTGGCGATCGCCGGGTCCTTCTTCAGCTCCTCCGGCAGCCCGTCGAGCACTGCCCGTGCATCCTCGACATGACCGGCGGCGAGCAGCGCGCGAACCAGTCCGGCATGGGCCGCGGCATTGTCGGGCGCCATTTCGGCGATCTGCATGAAGACCGAGGCGGCCCGTTCGCCGTCGCCCCCAGCCAGCACTTCCTCAGCCATCGCGATCAGCGGTGCGATGTCCTGCGCCCCAGCCGCGCCGCCATCGCCGGCCTCGATCGGCAGCTTGGAAAGCAGCTCGTCGAGCACCTGCTTGAGCTGGCTTTCCTGGCGGCAATTGGTGAGGTCGGCCACCGGCTGGCCCTGGAACATGGCATAGACGGTAGGGATCGATTGCACCCGGAACTGGCCGGCGATGAAGCGCTCCTCATCGACATTGAGCTTGGCGAGCACCACGCCCTTGTCGGCATAATCCGCCGCCACCTTTTCCAGCAGCGGGGCGAATGCCTTGCACGGCCCGCACCATTCGGCCCAGAAATCGAGGATCACGAGCCTGGTCATCGACGGCTCGACGACCTCCTTGCGGAAGCGCTCGACCGCCTTCTGCTCTTCGAGATTGAGGCCCAGGCTTGCCAAGAAAATTTCCCCTCGTCGCGATCGGTTGAGCCCTAATGTGGCCTTTCGGGCGCGTTTGTGAAGGGGCGATCGGAGCGAGAGGGTGGTTTGCGTTTTCCCGCTTGCCCGGGCGGATGGCCAATGCTAACCGCCCGCCTCTCCACCCGGACGCGTCTGTCCGGGAACGCCGGTGAGCGGGCGTAGCTCAGGGGTAGAGCACAACCTTGCCAAGGTTGGGGTCGAGGGTTCGAATCCCTTCGCCCGCTCCAGTTTTTCTGAATAAAATCAGGCGATTGCCTTTGAGGCGACTGGCTGACGGATGCGGCGCCTCGGTGCCCGGCTACCACCGGGCTACCACCATGGCCAAATTCGGGCCTTTCTTCGCCAGGTGTGCTGCTAGACCTCGAGCTTTGCAGGCAGCGCGCGATAGACCCGCGCGAACAACTCGATTGGGTCGTATCCCATAGCTTTGGCCAGCGCGCAAAACTCAATCAGGTCTACCCGCCGAACACCGGTCTCGATGATCGAGATATGGGCTTGCTTGCGCCCGATCTTCTCCGCCAGCTCGGCTTGGGTGAGACCCGCCTCTTTCCGCGCGGCGGCCAGCACCCCGATGAAGACCGCGTAGGCAGCTGAGAACTGGGATTTGGGCAAGGCGGCGTCCCACGATCAAATGAGACGCCGGACCTATATCGGATATTTCGATACCCGATTTTTCGATATCTAATGATTCGATATTCACGTGAGTCGAAGGCATATCGGCTGGACGGACGGCGCGGGGCTCGCCGCCGGATTTGGAGGGGGCGACTTTGGACGACAACGAAGATGCGAAAAAGCACCGGCGCAGGCGAATTGAAGGGATCGTCTCGCTCGTGATTATCGGCGTAGGTTTCATCGGCATATCGGCCTTGATGCTGTGGCCTCCCAGTCCGAGTGACCCCGCCGAGGCTTACCTCGAAGAGGAGGTGTCCGAGGCCGACCGGGCGTTCTACGAAGCTCGGGAGGCGGAAACGGATTTGAGCGCCCATTGGTATACCTACAACTCATCGCAGACGGAGTGCTTTGAAACCGGCGGACCTGCGGAAAAGCTCGATGAATTTGTCGGGTTTATCGACCGGCCAACGACCAACGACTTCCGCGATGCGAGCGGCGCCCTGACCAAGGTCGAGGTCGTGAACGCCCAAGGCGATGGCACCGAGGTCGTATGGACATTCTATCGGCAACGCGCCGACTGCGAGCGCGAGTGGATTACGCGGACCGAGGATCTTGCCGACCAGTATCGTTGACGGGATCGATCGATTGCGAAGGTGTTCAGGGGCCATCCAGAACGGCCCTTAGAGCTTGGCTCAGGGAGACCTTCTCGATTGAGAGACTGACCGAAGCTGCCCCTTCTAGGGAGGGCGGATCGAACTCCTCCGGATACCTGCTCACACTGGTGGACGCGGAGCACGCAGGGCGCGCCTACGCGGCGTATGGCGGTGTATATATCGTGGCGTCCCTCGCATGGCTTTGGATCGTCGAAGGCGCACGGCCAGATCGCTGGGATGTCATCGGCGCGATCGTGTGCCTGGGTGGCGCGGCGATTATCCTATTTGGCCCCCGCGCCAGCTAACCGGCACGCTCACCAAACAGCCAGCGAGCGAATAGCCAAGCGGCGAGGCTGCCGAGAACCTGCGCGGTGACGAAGGCCGGAGCGTCACCGGGGGCGATCCCGGCGAAAGTGTCCGACAGACTTCGCGCCAAGGTGATCGCTGGATTGGCGAAGCTGGTCGAAGAAGTGAACCAGTAGGCAGCCGTGATGTAGAGCGCCACGCTGGCGGGCACCCATTCCTTGGCTGCCCTTTCGGTCCCCAAGATGGTGAGGATTAGACCGAACGTCGCGACCGCTTCACCCGACCATTGTCCAAGGCCCGCGCGGGCTTTGGCGGAGAACTGCAGCACTGGCAGATCGAACATGACGTGCGCGACCCACACGCCAAGCACGCCGCCCGCCAGCTGGGCCAGCACATAGAAGAGCGCAGTCCGGGTTGTGATCCCTTCGCGCAGCCGCGCCACCAACGTCACTGCGGGATTGAAATGCGCGCCGGAAACCGGGGCCAGCATCGTGATGAGCACAAACAGGATCGCCCCGGTCGCGAGCGTGTTGCCCAACAAGGCCAGCGCCACGTTGCCGCCTGACAAGCGCTCGGCCATGATGCCGGAGCCGATTACGCAGGCGAACAAGAAGAACGAACCCAGGCCTTCCGCCGCCAGCCGCCTTCCGAGCGGCGGGGTTTCAGGCACCGGCGACATCGGCATCGTCGGTCGCACCGATCTCCCGTAGCCGGTTGGCCAGGCTCATCTGGTCGATGCTGGCCAGCGGCAGCGCCAAGAACAGGTCGATACGGCGCTCAAGCTGCCGGTAGGCCGTCCAGAACGCCAATCGCTGCCCTTCGCCTTCGACTGCGGCGGGATCTTCGATACCCCAATGCGCAGTGATCGGCTTGCCCGGCCAGACGGGGCAAGTCTCCCCCGCCGCGTTGTCGCAAACGGTGAAGATGAAATCGATCTCGGGCGCACCCAACGCCGCGAACTCGCTCCAGCTTTTCGAACGCAGGCTTTCGGTCGGGTAGCCCTGCTCGCGCAGGAGGGCGAGCGCAGCCGGATGGACCTCTCCCTTGGGGAAACTGCCAGCGGAATACGCGACGAAGTATCCCGCTCCCTTCCGGTTGAGGATCGCTTCGGCGAGGATCGAGCGCGCCGAGTTCCCGGTGCACAGGAACAGCACGTTGTAGATGCGGCTCATGCCACCGCTTTCGGAATGCAGCATGGCACTGACGCAGCCGTCTCCAGCTTTTCGAGCGCAGGACTGCCGCCGTAGACGATCGACTCGCCGGTTGTGAGAAATGTCTCCCACACCACTCCATCGGGGTCGGCGATCCAGCTTTTCTCCGACTGAGCGTAACAGCAGGTGGTTTCGCCTTCCTCCAACACCGGCCCGTCAGCAGCCTTCAGGCGTGCGAAAACTTCCTGGAGTTCGCCGGTGTTTTCCGCCTGGATGCCGATATGGTCGATCCCGGTTCGGGCGTGACCATCCGACGAAATCGCGAAATTGACCCTCGGATCGTCCAGCATCCATTTGGCGTAGTCCTCTTCGAGCACGGTCGGGTCCGCGTCGAACAGCGTCGAATAGAACTTCACCGACTGAGCGAGGTCACTGACCCCGACGTGCAGGTGCATCCGCTTCATGCCGATTTCCTTTCCGGGGCCGGGGCAACGCAAGCTGCGTCACTGGCGCAGGCCGCGCCCGCGCAACAATTCTCGGTGAGGTAGGCCAACACCGCGTTCATGGCCGGATAGTTTGCGCGATAGATCAGCGAGCGATGCTGACGCTCCTGCAGGATCAATCCAGCAGTGCGCAGCTGAGCCAGGTGAAACGACAGCGAACTATTGGCGATCCCAAGCGTATCCGCGATTGCGCCCGCCGCCATTCCCTTTTCGCCTGCCTGCACAAGCTGGCGGAACACGGCCAGGCGGTGCTCCTGAGCCAATGCGCTTAGCGCGCCGATTACCGAATCTGCCTTCATGTAACCTACCTCAATTCAATGAAGGTTGAAATGAGGGATTCGGGCGATGGAGTCAACTGTATTTCGAGAAATGTGGAAATGAGCGCTGGCCAGTGTCGGTCTTTTGCGGTCGGCCCCGCCGCCCGGAAAGCCTTGCCTACCTTTGAGACGGCTCACCGGGCGACCACGTTCCGCTTCGTTCGGCTCCTTACTGCTTGGTGATTGCCGTGACCTCTCCGGCGCTCCCGGTTACCGTCACATCAAAATCGACCTTGTCGCCAACGGCCACGCCCTCAAGCAGTTCGGGCTT
>Ga0315910_10001109_pt1 | contig 25199 bp, 17 predicted proteins | sample EdamamesoilMG_FD_204470 | JGI IMG/M metagenome (GOLD analysis project Ga0315910, IMG submission 204470) | Garden soil microbial communities collected in Santa Monica, California, United States - Edamame soil | ecosystem: Environmental > Terrestrial > Soil > Garden | place: USA: California... | reverse complement strand
TTCGTTGCCGGTCCAGTAGCGCCCGCACCGTATCGGCTTCGAGGCGAAAGTCACGGCGGACGAGCATCCCGACGGGCGGCTCGCTGCCCCGTCCCGACGCCCGCGCCGAAAGCGCGTTCAAGAGGTCGCCGAGCGCGCGCGTCCGCTCGCGGGGCTCCCCCTGGACGTCGAAGGCGACGAGCTTATCGGCGAGGCCGAGCGAAAGCCGTTCGTCGAGGGCGCGCGCCGAGCGGCGCGCAAGCAGCCGGACGGAGCCGTAGGGATCGCCGAGCCCGACGAGCACGTTGGCGAGCAGCGCGATGCGGCCCGGCTCGGACACCGCGAGACCCGGGCGGCCGAAGGCGGCGACGCCGGCCAGACGCTCGAGTGGATCTCCCGCGTGAAGCGCCGCGATCGCCGACGGCAGCTCGAGATCGGCACCATCCGGCCGTGACACCGGACGCTCGTAGCGCTCGCCCCACCACTCGCGCATCCGATCGGCGGCCCAGAGAGCGCTCCGCTCGACATGGCACTGGGTGCAGGCGTTCGGGCGGCCGCCTTCGACATCACGCTTCACGTCGGGCGACTCGACCCGGTGACTCCGGTGCACCTCGAGGATGCCGTAGACGATGCGCGGCATGTGGCAGTCGAGGCAGCGAGAGCCGCTCGACTCAGCCGCGTGGTGCGTGTGGGCCGACACCTTTTCGCCGATCGCCGCATGACACTGGGTGCAGGCGCGATCGCCGCGCATCGGTGCGCTGATCTGGCCCTCGATGTCGGGACCGTGCATGTCGTGGCAGAGCATGCACGTGTACCGTTTGTCCGCGATGCACGGCGATTGCGTGACCCCGAGGTATTCGTAGCTCGTCAGTCGCGCGGTGCCGTCGCTCCAGAAGCGCTGGCGATAGGCGTCCGGTCGCGTCGGATCGGGCACTACCGTGTCGCGGGTCAGCGGTCGCACGTGGCCGGGAAGGTCGTCACCGGGCCGAAAACTCGGGCCGTTCTCGAGAAACGCCTCGAGCTTGCTCTCCGGATCGGGCAGACGCTGCGAGTGACACTGGCCACAGAGCGCGTTCTGTTCGCGCTGACCGAGCCGCTCCGGGTGGACGATGTCCTGCGACGGCGCCGCGGAGAGCTGCCGCCGATAACGTTCGGCGAGCGATCGATTGCGCTCGACGTGGTCACGCCCCGGGCCGTGGCAAGCCTCGCACGCGATGCCGAGATCGCCGACGCGCGACGCCGTCGTCCGGCGGCGGCCGTCGCCGGCGAACGTGACCCCGGGCACGACCCCGGTGTTGTGACAGAAGATGCAGTTCTGGTTCCACTCGGCGCGGTGAATGCCCCAGTCGTTCTGGTCGCCCTCGACGAACGCGCCGTTCAGGTGCAGGAAGCGCCGCTCGCCCGCGTGCCAGAGCAGCGGAAGCCGCCGGTAGCGAACGAGCTCTCCTTCCTGCTCTCGCTCGAAGTACTGCTGATAGCGACGCGAGCCGACGACCAGCGCGACCTCGGCCGTGCGCGCGGGTTCGCGGCGGATCGCGGGAAGGTCGAAATAGAAACGGCCGTCCGCTTCGCGTAGCGTCGCACTCGCCCCGTAGGCGGACACCGTGCGCCCGTCGAACTCGCCGAGGACCGTCGCCGCGCTTGGCAGCGCCGTCATGCTGGCGTGGTAAGTCCGGCGCCAGCTCGCGAAGTGGTCCTCGTGACAGCTCTTGCACGCGGCGGCACCCGCGTAGTCGCGGCTCCGGTCCCTGAGCGGCCGTGTCGCCTCGGCCCGCACCGGGTCGTGAGCGACGAGGAGCGTCGCGAAAAGCAGCGCCGGCACCAGAGCGAGGCAGGCGCCGGGCAGGTAGCGGGCCGCACGCTTCAGGCCGAGACGCGCCATCCGGCGTCGAGGATACTCCATCACCACGCTTCCGGCGCTACGCTTCCGGCATGTGCGGCCGCTACACGGACGTTGCGGAGCTCAGCGACATTCGCCTCACGTTCGAGGTCGAACAGGTCGAGCTCTTTCGCGACTGGAAGCCGACGTACAACATCTCGCCGTCGTACGGTCCCGGCTTCGAGCAGCTGATGATCGTGCGCACCCGGGACGGCATCCGCACGCTCCGGCTCGGGCGTTTCTGGATGATCCCGCCGGCGTGGCCGAAGCCGTTGAAGGCCCTCCCGACCTCGTTCAACGCGCGCGCCGAAGAGCTCGCAAACAAGCCCTTCTGGCGCCGCGCGTTCCGCGCATCGCGCTGCCTGATTCCCGCCACCGGTTGGCGCGAGTTCACGGGCGAAAAAACCAAGCAGCCCCACCACCTGCACCTCGGCCACTCTCTCTTTGCGTTCGCCGGTCTGTCGTCGCGCTACACGTCCGCGGACGGTGAAGTCGCCGACACCTTCGCCATCGTCACCACCGAGGCGAATCCCGCCGTTCGCGCGATCCACGACCGGATGCCGCTGGTGCTGCCGGCCGAAACCTACGCAGCATGGCTCGACCCCGACGCCGATCCGGTCCCGGTGCTCGATGACGCCTGCCGGCGAAGTCTCGTGCTCGGGGTCGAGTCGTACCCCTCCGATCCGATTGCGAACAGCAGCCGCTACGAGGGCCCGCGGGCGCTCGAGCGCGTCGTGCCGCGGGCCGAAACGGCTCCGCCGCGGCAGGGCACGCTGTTTGCCGACGAGCCGGCACCCACCCGGGAGCGATCGCCGAAGCCATCCCGGCGCCGCTCGGGGTAAAAACGACGGCCATGCCTGATCTCGGCGTGAGCGCCGTGCTCGAAGGAATCGATCCGACGGTCGAGGCGACCCCGGCGGATCGCGGGACCTTCCTCACCGTTCACCGCCCGGAGCCGTGCGCGCGGTTCGCCGTGACGCTCGGGAAGCCCGCGGGTTGGCGCCGCGCCGTCGCGCTCCACCGCTACGAGCCGTTCTGGATGAAGCCGCGCTTGATTCGGAACGTGGACGACGTTCCGCCCGACACCCAGCTCCTGCTGGTGGAGCTCGAATCGGGGGCCATCGCGCTCGTGGTACCGCTCATCGGCGCACCCTTTCGCGTCAGCCTGAAGGGCGCCGAGGGAACACTGGTCGCCATCGCCGACTGCGGCGATCCGGACCTCCTCGCCCAGGACGCGCTCGTCGCCTACGTCGCCTTCGGCGAGAACCTCGATGAGCTCATCGAGCGCTCGAGCGCCGAGGTGGCGAAGAAGCTCGGTACCGTGCGGCTGCGCCGAGAGGGCCAGCCACCGCCCTTCGTCGACGAATTCGGCTGGTGCACCTGGGACGCGTTCTATCACGAGGTGTCCCACGACCTCGTGCGGACGGGCCTCGAAAGCTTTCGGCGCGGTGGCGTCGAGCCACGTCTTCTGATCCTGGACGACGGCTGGCAATCGACGCGAAAGGCCCCGACCGGTGAGGAGCGCCTGACCGCACTGTCGGCGAACGAGAAGTTCCCGGGCGGTCTCGCGCCCACGGTGCGGCTCGCGAAGGACAAGCACCAGGTGACGACGTTCCTCGTCTGGCACGCCGTGCACGGCTACTGGGGCGGGCTCGACGAAGGCGCCTTCCCGGCGTTCGAGGTGACGACCACCCCGCGCGCACAGTCGCCGGAAATCCTCGCGCACTTCCCGAACGGCAACAGCGAATACTGGGGCGCGCTCGTCGGCCGCCCGTCGGCGACCGGTGTCGCGCACCTGTACGACGAATACCACCGTGCTCTCGCCGCCGACGGCGTGGACGGCGTGAAGGTCGACAACCAGGCATCGATCGAAGCGCTCGCGCGCGGCGCGGGCGGCCGGGTCCGCTATGCCGCCGCCGTGCGCGACGCCATCGAGACGAGCGTCGGGCGCCATTTCGACGGTCGGGTCATCAACTGCATGTCCTGCTCGACGGATCTCATCTACCAAACCAAGCGCTTCGGCCTCACCCGCACCTCCACCGACTTTTGGCCGAATCGCCCGGCCACGCACGGCCTCCACGCCTACACGAACGCGCTCGTCAGCCTGTGGTTCGGCGAATTCGCCGATCCCGATTGGGACATGTTCCAGTCAGGACACGCCGCCGGCGCCTTTCACGCGGCCCTTCGCGCCGTGAGCGGCGGCCCGGTCTACGTCTCCGACAAGCCCGGGGCCCACGACTTCAAGCTGCTGCGAAAGCTCGTGCTCTCCGACGGCAGCATCCTGCGCGCGAAGCAGCCGGGCCGCCCGACGCGCGATTGCCTGTTCGAAGACGTGCTCGACGCGCCGGTGTTGCTCAAGATCTGGAACCAGAACGAGTGCTCGGGGGTCGTCGGTGCGTTCAACGCGCGCTTTCGCGCGGGTGGCGATCCGGTAGCAGGCTTCGTCTCACCCGCGGACGTGCCGCCGCTCGCCGGCAGCGACTTCGCGGTCTGGCTGCACCACGGAGCGCGCGTCGTCCGCTGTCAGCGCGACGGCCGCGTCCCGCTCGTGCTCGACACGCTCGGCGCCGAAGTCGCCACCATCGTCGCGATCGAGAACGGGTTCGCGCCGCTCGGCCTCGCCGACAAGCTGAACGGCGGCGGCGCCGTCATCGCGCGTCGCCGGAACGACACCGTTCACCGTGTGACGCTCAGGGACGGCGGCCCGTTCGTCGCGTACGCCGAGCGTGCGCCGAACCGCGTGTTCGTCGACGGCGTCGGCGCCAGTTTCGAGCACGGCGCCGGCAAGCTCACGTGCAAGGTGCCGGGGGCGGGCGAGCACGAGGTCGAGCTGGAATTCGAGACCTGACGCCCGCCCACCCGAGCGGTGCCGTTAAGCGGCCTTGGTTGCCGCCGCGTTCACGGCCTGCACCTCGAGCTCGAGCTCGACCTTCTCGCCGACGAGCACGCCGCCCGCTTCGAGCGTCTGGTTCCACTTGAGGCCGTAGTCTCGACGATCGAGGCTGCCGATCGCGGTGAAGAGCGCGCGCTGGTTGCCCCAAGGGTCCTTGGCGAGGCCGCCGTACTCAGCGTTGAGTACGACGTCGCGCGTCACGTCTCGAATCGTCAGGCGTCCGTGAACGGCGTACCGTTCGCCACCGAGCGCCTCGATCTTCGTGCTCTCGAAGGCGAGCTTCGGGAACTGCTCGACATCGAAAAAGTCCGCGGAGCGAAGGTGCGTGTCACGATCCGGCGTGCCGGTATCGATGCTCGCCGCGTCGATCTCGACCTTGACCTTGGAGCGCGTCAGATCCTCGCTGTCGAGGGCGACGGTGCCTCGGAACGCGTCGAAGCGGCCGCGGACCTTGGCGAACACCATGTGGCGAACGCTGAAGCTGACGCTGGAATGGGTGAGGTCGAGATTGAAGGACTGGGTGGTCATGTTGGTTTCTCCTTTGGTCCACCCATCGTGGGACCGTCCTGCCAATAGAACTAGATGCTGACTTGCTAAGGTACTGTCCTACTGATAGGACAATCCTGTAAGCCCTTGGATCTCAACGACGTCCTGATTTTCGCCGCCGTCGTCCACGAGGGGAGCTTCACCAAAGCCGCGCGCCGCTTGGGCCTGCCGAAGTCGACGATGAGCCGCAAGGTCTCCGAGCTCGAGGCTCGCCTCCGCGCGCGCCTGCTGCAGAGGACGACACGGAGCCTCAGCCTCACGGACGCCGGGCGCGTCTACTACGATCACGCGCAGCGGATCGCCGGCGAGCTCGACGCGGCGACCGCCGCCGTGGGCGAGCTCGAAGCGGCGCCTCGTGGTCGCCTCCGCGTCAGCGCACCGCTCAACTTCGGCGCGGTGGGGCCCGCCGTCGCCGCCTTCCTCCTCCGTTACCCCGACGTGACCGTGGAGCTCGTCGGTACCGATCGCGTGGTGGACCTGGTCGAGGAGGGCTTCGACCTTGCCCTGCGCGCCAGTCGTCTCCCTGACTCGAGCCTCGTCGCGCGCCCGCTCGGCTCGGTCCGCAGCATCGTCGTCGGCAGCCCGAGCTACCTCGATGCGCGGGGAATGCCGAAAAAACCGCGTGATCTCACGAACCACGATTGCCTCGTCTTCGGTGCCGGCGTCGACCAAGGCACCTGGAGACTGACCCGCGACGGCAAGGAGGAAGTGATCAAGCTCCGTGGCAAACTGATCACCAACGACTTCGACATCCTCCACGAGGCGGCATCGAACGGCCTCGGGCTCGCGCTCCTTTCCCTCGGGCGCGCTAGCCGAGACTTGGAGACCGGCCGCCTGCGGCGGGTGCTCCCCGAGCACTGTTCGCCGCCATATCCGGTTCACGCGGTCTACCCGAGCACACGGCACCTCTCGCCCAAGGTCCGCGCGTTCATCGACTTCGTCGCCAAGGCCCCCGGCACGCCGTGGCAGCTCGACGACGGCGCCGCCGTGAAGCTCGAGCGGAGCCGAGGACGCTCGCCTAGGGGAAGATCGTCGCCTTCGTCCCGCTGAAGGTGCCGACGCTCGTGCCCCAGGCGGTGAGCGGGCCCTCCCAGCTCTCGTTCATGTTGAGCTCCGGGTATTCGGTGTCACCGTACCAGAGCCAGGGCGTCATTCCCTGGGCGTTTGCGTTGGCCCGCGCGACCACCGTCTGCCATTCCACCGGGCCGCTCGAGTGCGTGTTGCCGAACTCACCGACCAAGAGCGGCACGTTGGTGCTCGCCGCCGTGTCCATGCACCCCTGCACCATCGCCGCCGTGCCGCCGTGCGCTCCCATGTAGGTGAGGTACGTGTAGATATGCACGTCGTAGATGATGTTGTGGAGTGGATCGGCCGTGGTGATGGCGGCGGAGCCGAGCAGCGAGTCGCAGCCCTGGCCCCAGTCGTTCCCGGTGACGACGAGCGTGTGATCGAGCCCGGCGCTCCGCAGGTACGAGACCGCCGCCGTGTACTCCGCGTTGAAGCTCGTCGCCGCGATGTTGTACTCGTTTGCGATACCGAGCAGTAGGTACGGCTCGTAGGCCTCGAGCACCGCTTTGTACTCCGCGTCGTCGACCATCAGCTTGGCCATCCGGAGCGGCTCGCCGGCTTTCGTCTGACCGGTCGGGTCGTTGATGGCGAGGATCGGGATCATCTCGAGCTCCACGACGCGGTGGAGGATCTCGGCGAGGAGCTGAGGATTCGTGCCGATCACCGCCTTTTCGGGGTCCCCTTCGAGGGGCCCCCCGGGGTCGATCGAAGAGAACGCCCAGCCGACTCGCACCGCGTTCGCTCCGCGCGCGGCGATGTTGTCGAGCGCTTCATACGCCGAGTACTGCCCGCAGATGTCGTACCAGGCGTGGGAATTATTGACCCCGCGGATCACGAACGGGTTGCCGTACGGGTCACGGAGCTCCTTCCCGTTGGTCTGAAAGTGCGGCTGCACGACGCGCGCCGCATCGAGCGCAGGCGGCGCGAGGAAGTTCGGAGCAGGCGCACCCCAGGTGCACTGCCGCGGGGGCACCTCGTAGCCGTGGTTCTCGACCGCCTTCGGGATCACGGTGGCGGTGGTCGTGCCCGGGATGACGCAGGAGTTGTTGTCCTCCCAGCCCCAGTCCGGGTAGGCCATGTCCGAAGGCTCCATCACGAACCGGCAGAGCGGCACGCAGTCGCTCCATGCGCAGCTGTCCATCACCGGATCGCCGTTCACCATGATGCCCGGGCGCGGCTCCGGATCGGTGAGCGGCATCAACGTCGTGCAGGCCGTGTTGTGCGAGATGAGGGTGCCGGGGATGATGCAGGGAGAGCTATTTTCCCAGGCCCAATCGTCGGCAAAGCCGTCGTCGTTCGCGCCGTCCTGCGTCGGCGTCATGAAGTAGGTGCAGGTGGCGACGCAGGTGAGCTCGCCGTCGACGCCGTCCTTCACCTGAACGCCCGGCCGTGACACCGGTGCCGGCAGCGCTTCGCCCGTCGTGCACGCCTGGTTGGTCACCGCCGGCGCGGTGTTCGGAATGATGCACGACGAATTGTCTTCCCACGCCCAATCGTCACCTTCCGGATCCGCCGCCGGATCGAGATTGACGGTGCAGAGCGGAACGCACTCGGGCATGCCGCCACCCTGCGTCACCACCACGCCCGGGCGCGCCACGGGTTCTGGTACCGGGTCGCAGGTCGTGCAGCTCTGGTTCATCGCCGTCGCGCTGCCCGGGATGACGCACGAGTCGCTGTACTCGTAGTCCCAATCGTCGCCCTCCGGGTCGAGCGCGGGATCGGTTGCAAACGTGCAGAGCGCGGTGCACTCGCGCTCGTTCGTACCGCCCGAGTCGAGCGTGACGACCCCCGCACGCTGACAGAGCTCGCCTGGATCGGGCAGCGGTTGACCGGTCGTGCACATCTGCGCCACGGCCGTTTTCGTGCCGGGAACGACGCAGGAACGCCCGTTTTCGTAGTTCCAATCCGGCGCGTCCGCCTGCCCGGTGGTGTGCGCGGCGCAGAGCGGATAGCAGGTGCCGTTCAGGACCACGCCGGGGCGCGGTGTCATGTCGGTCGGCACCGGCTCACCGGTCGTGCAGGTGAGGTTCGCCGCGGTGGGCGTCCCGGGCACGACGCAGGAGACCATGTCCTCGAAACCCCAATCCGGATCTTCGGCGCTCGGTGTGACGCCGGTCGAGCACAGCGGGTAGCAGGTTCCGTCGATCGCCACGCCTGGCTTTCCGGTCGCGCCGGTGCCACCCGTCGCACCCGAGCCGGACGAACCGCCGCTCGCTGCACCACTGGTGCCTCCGTTGCTAGGCCCGGTGCCGCCGGTCGCACCGGAGGTCATGCTCGCGCCGCCGGCGTTCGGCGCCGAGTCCGCCATGTCGCCGCACGCCATCGTCGTCGAAACGATGACGGTCGCGACGACGAGGAGCATCGCCTCGATCCTGCCGCGCCTCGTTTCGTCGCCGTGCATGGCCGATCCCTTTCGTCCGGGGTCGCCCGGACCGCCGACGGCGCCTAACTTAAACGTTTAAGGTGCTGTGCGCAAAGCCGAACCGGGTGGTCGCCAAATTGCAATCCGGCGGTTCGTCCAACGGTGAAGACGCACTGGCGCGCGAAACCAGAGCGCTTAGGCTTGCCCCCGAATGCGCACGCGCGCCGGAACCTCTCGGACCTGCTCGAGCTTCGCGGCAGCGTTCCTCGTCCTCGCCGCCACCGGCTGCGCGGGGAGCAACGGCGGCGACGACGCTCCGGCCACCGGCGGGATGAGCGCGACAGGTGGCTCGAGCGGTTCGGGTGGTGCCGGCGGCACCGGCGGTGCGATGCCGCCACCCGGTCTCGCCGGTGTCGTCGTCGTCGAAAATGATCAGGCAGCCTGTGTCCCGCTCTGCACGCTGACCACGGAGTCCGACGGCGACGATTGGTCGCTCGAGAACGGCGTCTCCTGCGTGATCCCGAACACGTCGACGGGGCACAATCAGCGTTGCACGACCGGCGAGGCGCTGCCCGAGCCCGTGTCGGTGCCCGGCGTGGTGGTCACCGACGGTTCGGCCGGCACCACGGAGTGCTACCCGCTCTGTGTCTACAACACCGATCCCGCCCTCGACCCCGAGATGGACGATTGGTCGTGGGAAAACAACCGTTCGTGCGTGATCCCGGACACGCTCACCGGCAAGAACCAGGCCTGCATGACGCTCGAGCCGCTGCCGGAGCCGGAGCCGCGCCCGGGGATCCTCGTCAATCCCGAGTCCGGAACCGAGCCCGAGTGCGTTCCCGTCTGCATGATCGCCACCGAGCCGACGGCCGAGAACTCGGATTGGTCGTACGAGAACAACGAATCCTGCGTGCTCCCGGAAACCGTCACGGCAATGGGCCGCCGCGAGTGCACCTTCGGCGTCACGCCCGACTACACGCCGCCCGCCCTCGGCGGCGAAAAAGTGGCGGAGGGTTTTTACACGGCGGACGGCCGCCTTTACGACGCGTACGGCAACGACTTCGTGATCCGTGGCGTCAACAACGCGCACGCCTGGTTCGACGGCTACGCCGAGTACAAGGCGTGGCAAGCGCTCGACAACATCCAGAGCTACGGCGCGAACACGATCCGCGTGGTGTGGGAAACCGCTGCCGCGCCGACCCTGCTCGAGGACGTGCTCTATCGCATCGTCGAGCTCGAGATGGTGCCGATGGTCGAGCTCCACGATGCGACCGGTGTCCGCGACGCCGCGCGTCTGATCACGACCGCCGAGTACTGGACGCGGGCGGACGTGCTGCCGGTCCTGCAGGCGTTTCGCCCGTACCTCCTGATCAACATCGCCAACGAGTGGAGCGGCGGCGAGGAGTACCTTGCCACCTACCAGACCGTGGTCGCGAACCTGCGCGCGGCGGGGCTCGAGCACACGCTGGTCATCGACGCGAGCGGCTTCGGCCAGAACGCGCAGTCACTGTTCGACAGCGCGGCGACGCTCACGGCCGCCGATCCGGAATCCAATCTGCTCTTCAGCATCCACATGTACGACCTCTTCGAGGACCCGGCTCGCGTGGACACCGTGCTGAACCAGGCGGTGACGATGCAGATCCCGCTCATCGTCGGTGAGTTCGGGCCGATGCTGAACGGCAAGGCCGTCGCCTGGCAAGCGATCATGGAGACGTCGGAAGCGCTCGACCTCGGCTACCTCGCCTGGTCGTGGATGGGGAACAACGTCGAGACCGAGCACCTCGACATGGCGGAAGATTGGGAAGGGCCGCTGACGACGTGGGGAAACGACGTCTTGAACGGCGAGAACGGCATCGCGTCCACGGCGACGAAGGCGAGCATCTTCGAGTAGCTCGGGCTCGCGGTTGAAAGGAGAGGCGCGCCGGTGCAGACTAGTCAGACGCTCTTGACTCGGATCCTTGGCTTTAGGCGATCGCTCGCACTCCTGTCGCTCGCCTGCGCCTGGGGTTGCTCGAGCAAGGAGTTCACGAACGATCCGGGAGCCGGCGGCGGTGCGGGGGCCGGCGGCAGCGGGGCGAGCGGTGGCACCGGCGGCTCGGGCGGCGGCGGTGCCGACGCGACGGTCGAGGGCGTCTACACGATCCACGTCACGAACGGCGAAAACTCGTGCACCACGGTGATGGACTGGGTGGAGGGCACGACGGCTCGTGACATTCCGCTCACCATCACGCAGACGGGGTCGGCCCTTCACGGCGAGGTCGGTGGCGGCGTCGGGCTATATCTGGCGTTGCTCCTCGGGAAAGCCCAGGGCGACGGTGAAGTGAGCGGCAACGACTTCACCATTACGATCTACGGGGACAAGCCGTACACCGAAGGCAATTGCATGTTTTCACTGAACGCGGTTCTCGAAGGGACGCTGGCGGGCGACGCGATTTCCGGCACCGTTACCTATCGCCCCGCGATCAGCACGAACCCGGACTGCGAGCCGTACGATTGCGAAGCCGAGCAAGCGTTCACCGGCAGCCGCCCGCCCCCGGCAGGATGAATCATTGAACCATCTTAGAAACTCGTGGCTCTCGATCGCCGCGCTGTCGATCAGCGCGCTCGTTGCGTGTGGAACTGGTTCCGACGACCCCGCCGGTGACACGGGTGGGTCCTCGGGAACGGGCGCGTCCGCCGGAAAGGGCGGAGCGGGGGGCACCGGCGGCGCAGGTGGTTCCTCCGGCAAGGGCGGAACGACCGGCGGCTCGAGCGGCAAGGGCGGCACGACCGGCGGCTCCGGCGGAGCAACGGGTGGTGCGGGTGGGACGACCGGCGGCTCGAGCGGCAAGGGTGGCACGAGCGGCGGCTCCGGTGGAACGACGGGCGGCGCGGGCGGGACCGGCGGCTCCACGGGCGGCGTGGGAGGCAACGGCGGAACGGGTGGAACGACGGGTGGCTCCGGCGGCAGCGCGAGCGGCAGCGGCGGGACGGGCGGCTCCGACGCGTGTCCGGGCGACACCTGCCCGGTCGCCGCCGGCGTGACCTACGAGTGCCGGCGCCGTTTCATGTATGGCCTGAACTACGCCTGGCAAAACTTCGCCGGTGACTTCGGCGGCGGTAATCGCGGCATCGCGGCGACCAGGAACACCATCAACACGACGCTCCAGCAGATGGCGTCGAACGGCGTGGACGTGATCCGCTGGTGGGTGTGGCCGAACTTCACGGGCAACGGTGTTTCCTTCGACGGCAGCGGCACCCCCACGGGCCTCACCAGCACCACCCTCGCCGATCTCGAAGCGCTCCTTTCGCTCGCCGAGCAGCACGACGTCTACCTGATGCTCACGCTGTTTTCGTTCGACAACTTCAAGACCATGCTGCCCGCGAACCGGCGCATGGACACGATCGCCCGCGACGCGAATCTGCGGGCTGGTCTGGTCAACAACGTCGTCAAGCCGTTCGCGCGCGCGGCGACGATGAGCCCGAACGCGCATCGCGTCATCGCCTGGGACGTGATCAACGAGCCGGAGTGGGCGATCAGCGGTCAGGGCATGTACGGCGACGACGACGCCTTCGACCCGACCGACGACCTTTCCGCGATCAGCCACGCGCAGATGGAAACGCTGCTCGAGGAAGTGATCACGGGCCTCCGCGCCGAGAGCCCGGCGCTCATCACCGTCGGCGCCGCCGCCATGAAGTGGAAGAGCGCCTGGTCCCAGCTCGATCAAGATTTCTACCAGTTCCACATCTACGACTGGGTTCAGGAGTACTGGCCCTACACGACGAGCCCCGCGGGTTACGGCCTGTCCGACAAGCCGCTCGTGATGGGCGAGTTCCCGCCCGAAGGCGTGAGCGGCGCGAGCTACCGCACGATGCTCGATAGCTGGTACTCGAACGGCTACGCGGGCGCGCTCGCCTGGCGCGACTCGAACTTCCGCGTCGACTACGCCGCCGTCAAATCGTTCGCTGACGCGCACCCTTGCGAAACGTCGTACTCCGTACCCTGAGGCACGAGCTCCGGCGAGCCGGTCAAAGCCCGATCACCGGGGCAGCTTCCGCGCGGGACGTCGCGGTTCCGTCGCCGAGCTGGCCGCCGTCGTTCGCGCCCCAGCAGTAGATGTCGCCGGACTCGACGCGCGCACAGCTGTGGCGATCACCGGCGCTCACCTCGATCGCACGCTCGAGACCCAGGACCGTGACCGGCTCGGCGCTGGCCTCGAAGGTCCCGTCGCCGAGCTCCCCTCGGCCATTGCCGCCCCAGCACAGCACGATGCCCGCCTTCACCGCGCATTGGTGCGCTCCGCCCGAAGCAATCGACGAAACGCCCTCGAGGGTGCGGACCGGAAGCGGCTCGTCCACCAGGAGCGCCCAGTCGTAGCCCCACGAGTACATCGCTCCGTATTTCGTCAGCGCGGCACTTTGGAAGACGCCAAGCGACAGCCCGACGACGTCGTCGAGATCCTCGACCGCCACCGGGACGAGGCTCGGCTCGGTGGTGCCGTTACCGAGCGCGCCGTGCGCGTTGTTCCCCCAGCAGCTAACGAGCCCTTCATGGAGCGCGCAGCTGTGTCCGCTGAGCATGTTCGTGCCTGACACCGCGACACGCGTCACCCCGGACAGCCCCCACACGTTCGCCGCAAAAGTTCTACTCTCGTCGGTGCTGTCGCCGAGCGCACCGTCGCGATTGTCGCCCCAACACACGACCGTTTGCTCGGCGGTGACCGCGCAGGTGTGCGTGACACCCGCGGCAATGCCGGTCGCGCTCGTCACACCCAGAACGGGCACCGGTCTGGTTCGGTCGGTCGTGCTCTCGTCTCCGAGCTGCCCTTGGTTGTTCAGACCCCAACAGGTGGCTCTGCCGCTATCGAGGACGGCGCAGGTGTGCGAATGCCCCGCGCGGAGGTCCACGATGCCCGTGAGATCCGGAACAGGCTCGGGCGTAGCGCGGCTCGTCGTCGTTCCATCGCCGAGCTGCCCATTCAGGTTCAGACCCCAGCATGCGGCGCTGCCGTCGGCGTAACGAACGCAGGTGTGCTCGCCACCCGTCGTCACCTGAACGACGTCATTCGGTTGATGACACCGCTCACGCTCGCAGCCGTACTCGCACGGCTCGTCCACGAAATACGTGACGCACTCCCCGAGCTCGCACGCACCGTGAAAATAGTGGAGCCCCTTGCCGTCCACGCACTCGGGCACCGGCGAGCTCTCGCAGATCACGTCCTCGCAGGAACCGGATCTGCCGCCGGCCCCAATAAACGGTCCGTCGTATGCAGCGTCGGATCGAGCATCCGGGGCGGCATCGGGCACGCCGGCGTCCCCCGTCGCGCGGGCGGTGCTTCGTCCGCAGCTCGACAGGACAAGCAGCAAGAGTGCCGACGTCCACCGACCCGAGCGCATCCCCGATGCTGACCGGGCGCGATCCCTTCGGCAAGGCGATCGCCCGCTTGACGGTGCCGCGCACCGGAGGCGATACCGGCAGGAATGAAACCGGCCGTGGGAGCGCTCCTCATCGCGATAGCGCTCGGCATGGCCGCCGCGTTCATCGCTTGGGGACCGAGCGGCGCGACGTATGACCTGACAGCCGGCGATCGTCCGCCGCCCGCCGAGCGCTCGCTCGAGCAGGACGAACCCTCGACCCCCACGCCGAGCCCCGCGGTCGTCGAATCTGCCGAACCGGAGGTCTCGCCGTCTCCCGCGAGCACGCCCAGCTCGCCACACGACGCCGAGCCCGCCGCCGTGCTCGAGATCCGCTCGCTCGTCGCCGACGGCCGCATCGGTGCCGCACGCTCGCGCGCCAGCGCCTACTACGAACGCTTCCCGAACGGCCCCGCCACGGCCGAGATCGAGCGCCTCACCGGCGCGCACCCGACGGGCGATCGCGCGCGCTGACCGCCCGGTCTTGCCGAATCAGCCGAGCACGGCGACGATCGCGTCGGTGAGCGGGCCGATGTTCGCGGGGGTCATGCCGGCGACGTTGATGCGGCCGGAGCCGACGGCGTAGATCGCGAAGTCGTCGCGCAGGCGCTCGACCTGGGCCTTCGTGAGGCCGGAGAAGCTGAACATGCCGCGCTGCTCGGCGATGAAGCCAAAGTCGCGCTTGGCTCCCTTGGCTGCGAGGAGCTTCACGAATTCACGGCGCATGCCGTTGATGCGGTCGCGCATCTCGGCCAGCTCGACGACCCAGCGCTTGCGGAGCCCCGGGTCCGCCAGCACGGCGCGCACGATCGCGCCGCCGTGGGCCGGCGGGTTCGAGTAGTTGGAGCGGATGCAGCTCTTCAGCTGGCTCAAGACGGCGTCCGCCACCTCGGTGGTCCCGGCGAGAACGGTCAGGGCGCCGGTGCGCTCGTTGTAGAGCCCGAAGTTCTTCGAGAACGACGAACAGACGAAGAGCTCGGGGAGCTCGGCGGCAAGCAGGCGCACACCCTCGGCGTCTTCGTCGAGGCCGGTGCCGAAACCCTGGTACGCAAAATCGACGAGCGGCAGGAGTTTTCGCTCGGCGAGGAGCTTCGCCACGCTCTGCCATTGAGCCCGCGACAGATCGGCGCCGGTCGGGTTGTGACAGCCGCCGTGGAGCAGGATGACGTCGCCCGCCGGTGCCGTGGCGAGCGCGCCGAGCATGGCGTCGAAATCGACGCGGTTCCCGGCAGCGTCGAAGTACGGATACGTGCGAACGGATAGGCCCGCCGCCTCGAACACCTTGGGATGGTTCACCCAGGTCGGATCGCTCATCCAGACCGAAGCGCCCGCGTGCTGCGAGCGAAGGTAGTCGGCCGCAACGCGAAGCGCGCCGGTGCCACCCGGTGTGTGCGCCGTCACCGCACGGCCGCCGCCGACGAGCGGGCTGGCGTCGCCGAACAGGAGCCCGCGCACGAGCTTGCCGAATTCGGGGTCACCCTCGATCGGCTTGTAGCCCTTCGACGTCTCCTCCGCGAGCAAGCGCCGCTCCGCTTCCTTCACGACCTCGAGCACCGGCGTCTTCCCGTCGGCGGTCTTGAACACGCCGACGGAGAGGTTGATCTTGTGGGGCCGCGGGTCGCGCGCGAACGTTTCGCTCAGGCCGAGGATGGGATCGGGGGGTGCCGTTTTGACGGATTCGAACATGGTTTTTCGTCTCGACTCGGGCTTCGGCTAGCCCAAGGCGGGGCACGCCGCAACATGCCTAGATCGCGGCCGTGGTCTTTTGCCAGTAGACGCCCGACCAATCGATCTTCCGGAGCTCGTCGGTGATGCCGTGGCGCTTGCGGTACTCGTCCACGGCGGCGCGGCACTCGGGGAGGGCATAGTCGTCGATGATGCAGTATCCGCCGGGCGAAAGCCGCGGGTAGAGCGGTCCGAGCGCGTCCATCGTCGACTCGTACATGTCGCCGTCGAGGCGCATGACCGAGAGCCGATCGATGGCGGCGCCCGGCAGCGTGTCCTTGAACCAGCCTTTGAGGAACCGCACACGGTCGTCCAAGAGGCCGTAGCGGCGGAAGTTCTCCTTCACTTCGTCGAGCGACACCGCAAGCCAGTGGGCGTCCTGCCAGTACTGCGCACCCGAGTCCTTGTCTTGCTGGCCCGTCGGCTTCGGCAGCCCCTCGAACGAGTCCGCCACCCACACCGAACGCCTCGCATCCCCGTACGCCTTGAGCACGCCGCGCATGAAGATCGTGGCCCCGCCGCGCCAGACGCCGGTCTCGATGAAGTCGCCGGGCACGCCGCGTTTGAGCGCGTCGACGAGACAGTGGTGCAGGTTGTCGAGGCGGCGGGTGCCGATCATCGTCTCGGCGTCGGCCGGCCAGTCCTGGCCGAGCTCGCGGACCTTCGGGTTGTCGCGAACCCGGCGCACGACCTCGAGATCGAAGCGAGCGAGCAGCGGGCGTACCGCCGGCATGATCCCGCGCCAGAACACGCGCCGCTTCAGACCGCCGTGAGCGCCGAGGTGCGCCGGCGGGCGGAGCTCCTTGTAGCGCTCGGGCGCGAAGCGGCGCGTGAGGCAGCCCTTCAAGAGGGTGAGGTAGGCCTCGGCTGCTGCGTCGTCAGTCGCCGAAACTCGCGGCTCGCTTTGGGTCTGCGTCACGGGGGGCGAGAGGATAGACAGCTCCCCGAGGGCGTAGCAACCGCCGAACGGCGATCCCCCAATCGCCGTTCGGTGGTTTAGTTCGGCATGATGCGCTGGGTGGGGTTCCAGGTGTACGGCACGCGGAAGGTACCGTCTGCCTGGATCACGCTGCCCCACACCGTCTGCGACGCTTGATGATTGGTGGGTGAAAAGCTGAGCAACGTCCCGATCCCGATGTCGAGATCGCGCACTTCGGCGTCGAGCGTGCGGCGCAGCACCTCGGTGTCGAGGCTCGGCCCGTTGAGCAACAGGCTCTCGGCGAAGAGACGCGCGGCGATGTAGCCCTCGAGCGAGGTGAAGGTAAAGGCACCGCCGTCGAACCGGTCGATGTCCGTTCGGTAGTCGGCGACGCCGGCGGCCTCGGTGTCGTAGTAGGGGACGACCTGCGTCACCATCACGCCCTGCGCGTACGCCCGGCGCGTCGTGCCGTCGCGGATGTCGAGGTACGTTTCGGGCGGGCTGGTCAGCGCGGCGGCGAGCGCGTTCGAGCCGACGAACGAGACGTGCATGAACGTGAGGTCGAGGCGCGTCGCCCGCTCGAGGTCCGCATTCACCCAATCGAGCACGCCGCGGATGAACTTGTTGCCCGGCTGGTAGGTGTCGACCATGACGATCGCCACCGACACCTGGCCGGCACTTTCGGCGAGCAGCGTGGAAAGCAGCACACCCGCTTCGACGATGGCCGGCTCGACGCTCTCGACGCTCTCGCGGTCGTAGTAGAGCCGCGCGATCGACGGGTTCGGCTGCGTCGAATCAGGCTGCGGCAGCGGCGCGAGGCGATTGTACGAGTTGACGAGGCCGTTGTATCCCGCGTCCCCGTAGCTGTCGCGCTGCGTGAAGGCGATCACGCGCCGGTACGAGTCACCGGGCGGCGTGGTGATGACGCGAGGCTGCCGGTACGTCGCCAGGTAGTCGACCATCGCGTCGGTCTCTTGGTAGTAGCCGGCTCTGAAATTGTAGACGTACGGTGAGTTCGTGCCGTCACGCAGGTAGCGCTGCGCTCCGGTGAACGGCGCGAAGAACAGCGCGCGGTTCTTGGTCGCGAGCGGCGCCGTCTCGAGCATGGTGGGAGTACCGATGTTCCCGAGGAGCGCGAACACCGAGTCCGGACCGCGCATGTCGGGCGTCTCCCCGGGCATCTCCATTTCGATGTCGAGCAGGACCTTGGTGTTCTCGCGCGCCAAGATCGGGTCGTAGTTGTCGTTCATCGAGTGGAGCTCGAGCGCGCGCCCGAAGATGCCGCCCTGGCTGTTCACCCGCGAGAACAGGGCCTGAATGCCGCGCCGCATCTCGAGCCCGAGGTCCTCGCTCGGCCCCTGGAGCGGGCCGCTCATGCCGACCTTGATCGGCTGGTCGGTGACGGAGACGCAAGCGTTTCGGCCGTCCATCGTCGAGCAGATGGTTCCGTGCTCGCAGTCGGCGTCCGTCTCACAGCTGAAGGTGGTGCCCCCGAGATCGGGTGACGAGCAGCCGATCGAGAGGAGCGCGAGCGAAAGGAAGCGCGCGACCATGGCTCAGAAGCTCCCCGTCAAGCCGACGGCCAGCCGGCGCGGGCCCGGATCGACGGTGACGCGAAGCGCGGTCGCGTCCCGCGCCGGTGCGCTCTTGCCACCCGTCACGAACAGCACCACCGAAGTCGCGATCAGCGCACCACCCAAACCGAGGCCGATCGCACCGACGACCTTCTTCGTGTTTCCCGACTCGACGAGCGCCGTCGCCTCGCGCTCCGTCATCGGGTGAACGGTCGAAGGGTCGCCGTAGCCGGGTGCGCTGGTCACCTCGGCGTGATCGCTCGCGCCGAGCGCGTAGAAGGTCGCTCCGAGGCCGGTCACGACGATGCCGCCACCGAGCGCCGCCCAGGGCAAAAACCCGGCCGTCGACGACTCGGTGCCCGCACCGTCTTCCGCGGTGCCGGCCGCCTCCGACGGCCGAGTTTCCTTGTCGGCGGACGTTCCGGCGGCCTCGAGCCCGCGCAGTGCGCGCAGGGATTCCTCGGCGCGCAGGCGTCCGTCTGCGTCCGCGCCGGGTGCCGCGATGAACGCCTCGTACTTCTCGATCGCGGCCGCCGTCTCGCCAAGCTCCTCGTAGCAGCGCGCGATGTTGAAGAGCAGGTTGGGATCGTGGTCGATCGAGTACGCCTCGATGAACTTCTCGATCGCTTGGCGATAGCTGCGGGCCGAGTAGAACCTTGCCCCAGCCTCGTTCAGCTCGGCGATGCGGGCTGCAGACGACCCGTCGTCGCTGGACGGCTCAGCCCCGTGCGCCGGCAGCGATAGAAGTGCGGCGCCCACCACGACGAGTGGCAAGAACTGCGATCGAATTCGATGTCTCGTCATGGTTTCCTCCTTCACCGCCACTCCGGGCGGCCGTGGCTTCACTCGAGCAACCGAGCCTGCCGGCGCTCACCGATCAGGCGCGCACGCTCACGCGCCGTGGCGGTCGGCTCGGCGCGAGCAGGCCCCGCCGTGACGGGGGACGGCGCCGGCGCTTCGGTGGCAGCGACCGGCGCAGCAGGCCGCTGGCGGGGCGCGGCGACCGCGCTGCGTTTCGTGCGGCTCTTGGCCTTATCGGCGTCGGCGCGCGGCAGCAACGGGGCGGCGGCGGTGCTCGGGGTCACGGTGACGCTCGCCTCGGCCCGCGGCTCCAGCACTCGCGGGACGGGCACGCGGAGCGACTCGACCGGCACGCTCGGCACGGCGGGCACGGCCACCGGCGGCGGTGCGTCGGGTGCCCGTAGGAGCCGCACGGAGAAGAAGCCGAGCAGCAGGAACGAAAGCGACGCGAGCGCAATGACGAGCGGCCGTGACCGCGGTCGCGCCCAGCCGTTCCCCGGCTCGGCCCCGAACACCGTGGGCGACGGGCTGGTGCTCGAGCGGAACTCCGGAGCGGAGAGCGGCATCGTGCTGGCGGCAGGATCGTCGTGCAGGATCGACGAGCGACCGTGGAGGACGGACGCCGCGCGCTCGGCGTGCAGACGGGCGCGCGACGGTGCGAACGGCAAGAGCGCATTCGCGAGCTCGGACGCGTTTTGAAAACGCCGGCGCGGATCCTTTTCCAAGCAGCGCTCGATGACGCGGCCGAGCTCCGCGGGCGCCCGCGGGCACAGATCGAGCAGCCGCGTCGGCGTCGCTTCGAGCACCAGGGCGCAAACCTGCGTCACCGTTTCGCCGGCGAACGCGGGCCGGCCAGTCAGGAGCTCGAACAGCACCACACCGAGCGACCAGATGTCCGTCCGATGGTCGACCTCGTGCGTCGCGCGGATCTGCTCGGGAGACATGTAGAGCGGTGTCCCCATCAGGCAGGCCGTCTCCGCGACCTTCACCTCGCCGCCGAGAAAGCGGGCAACGAGCGGCGTCTTCGAGATGCCGAAGTCGAGCACCTTGATGATCTCGAGGTCACCGCGCCGGGTGAGAAACAGGTTCTCCGGCTTCACGTCCCGGTGCGTGATCGACGACGCGTGCGCGAGCGCCAGCGCCTCGCAGACCTGCATCAGGTATTCGGCCGCACGCCGGACCGGCAGCGGCCCGCCGCTTTGGAGAACCGTCGCCAGGTTCTGCCCGTCGAGGTACTCCATCACGATGTAGGGCCCGATCGGCGTCGCGACGCCGACATCGAGCACCTTCGCGACGTGCTCGGATTTGAGGTGGGCCGATGCCTTCGCCTCGCGGGCAAAGCGCGAGAGCACGTCGGGCAGCGCGTGCATCTCGGGCCGGATGAACTTGATCGCCACTTGCTCGTCGAGCTCGACGTGCCGAGCCGCCAGCACGACGCCCATCGCACCCTCCCCGATCACCCGCTCGATCCGATACTTGCCGGAGATCGTGGTGCCTTCGCCGAGGCCCTCGATGCGGAGATCGCTCGAGCTCCGGCGCGGGCCCATGAAGGACTCGCTCGCCGCGGGCTCGGGCGCTCGCTCGAGGCTTCGCGCGTTCACGGGCCCTGGCTTTCGACGGGGCGCCGCGAGGCGAGGAGTCCGCACCATTCCATCGACCGACTATCCCACCGAGATCGGCGACGAATAACCCCGGATCCCGGCACTTGAGTCGTGACGCGCCGTCATCAATGGCGGTTTGGTTTCGCACGCGAAGCTCGAGGGCAGGAACGTGATAATCCACGGTGATGAAGGTCGCGCCCCCGGCGTTTTCACTGCGACAGCTCCAGTACGCCGTGGCCGTGGCGGACCTTTTGAGCTTTCGCAAAGCTGCCGAGCGCTGCCATGTTTCGCAGCCGTCACTGAGCGCCCAGCTCGCTCAGCTCGAGGACGCTCTCGGCACGCGCCTCTTCGAACGGGACCGCCGGAAGGTGCTGCTCACGAACGCCGGCCACGGGCTCGTCGAGCGGGCGCGCGCCGTGCTTCGGGACATCGACGACCTCGCCGATCTTGCCCGCCGTTCGAGCGATCCGCTGGTGGGAACGCTGCGCATCGGTGTCATCCCCACCATCTCGCCGTACCTGGTGCCCCGGGTCCGCCGGGCGCTCCGGCGCGCGTATCCTCGCCTCTCGGTGCTGTGGGTCGAGGAGAAGACGAAAACGCTCGTGGAGCAGCTGGAGGGCGGTGACCTCGACGCGGCCCTCGTCGCCCTCGAGGCCGACATCGGCGACGTCGAGCACGAATTCGTGGGCTTCGATCCGTTCGTGCTGGCGTCCCCTGCCGGGTATCCGCTCGGCGAAAAATCGGCACCGGCGAAGCCCTCCGAGCTTCGCCGCGAACGCGTCCTTTTGCTCGACGACGGGCATTGTTTCCGCGAGCAAGCGCTGGCCGTCTGCTCCAGCGTCGACGCGAACGAGCTCGAATTTCGCGCGACGAGCCTGCCCACGCTCGCCCAGATGGTGGCCGACGGCGCCGGGGTCACGCTCTTGCCGCAGCTCTCGGTGCCCACCGAGGTGAAGCGCGCCGAGATTTCCGTGCGCTCCTTCGCCGAGCCCTCGCCCGGGCGAACGCTGGCGCTCATCTGGCGCAAGCGGTCACCGCTCGCGGGCGCGCTCCGGCAAATCGCCAAGACCGCGCGGGACGCTTCGACCGGCCCCGGTCAGGCGCTCCGCGCGCGCAGCCCGACGCCGAAAAAGCGCCCTTCGCGCCGCTAGTCCCAGTTGCCGGTGCGGCCGCGCTTCTTCTCGCCGCGCAGGCGTTTATCGTTGAGCCTTGCTTGTTTTTGGCCGCGCGACGGTTTCGTCGGGCGCCGCCGCTTCGGTACGACGAGCGCCACCCTGACGAGCTCGCAGAGCTTCTCGCGGGCTAGCTCCAGGTTCTGGCTCTGGGAGCGGGTCGTGTCACAGGTGACGATCAGGCGTCCCTTCGCGTCGAGCCGGCCGGCGTTCGCGGCGCGGAGCCGAGCCTTCACGCCGGGGGCGAGCGAGCGATTTTCGACGAGATCGAAGCGGAGCTCGATCTTGGTCGACACCTTGTTGACGTTCTGCCCGCCTGGCCCACCCGAGCGCACCGCCGTCCAGCCAAGCTCCTCGGCGGCGATCACGAGCCCCGGTCCGATCTCCAGATCATCGCTCACGGCGCGACCTTCTTGGCACGCGATGCGCGGAGAGCAAGTGCCAGGCTGAGGTTACCGTGACGGTGGCGGGCGATGCTCCGGCTCTGCTCGAGCACGTAGCGGCGGAGCTCCACGTAGCCCGCGTCGTGTACGGCAGAGCAGTCGATCGACGGCGCGAGGCCGGCGAGCTGCGACTGCGCCGGACCCGGATCCGACCCGAGGACGCGCACGCGGTCCCAGGTCAGCCCGGCGAGTGCGGCCTGGACCTCGCCGAGCGTCGAGAACGCCACCGGCGAAAGCGCCGCGCGGAGCGGCTCCGAGTAGGGCCCGGCGCGCTCGTCGAGCAGCACGACGAGCTCCGCCTGGACGAGCCGCGCCGCCACGGCGGTAGAAAGCACGTCGAGCGCGCTCGAGCCGGCCACGATCACGAGCGCGACGTGAGCGGGCCGGTAGACGAACAGATCCTCGTGTCCCAGCACGTCGTCCTGGGCGTGCTCGGGGCTGAGCTCGAAATCGAGCGCGCGCTCGTAGCTTCTGAGGCGCCGCGCAAGCGCTTCCTGCACGAGCTTGTCACCGTCGCGCAGCACCTCGGCGATCGCCTCGGCGAGCGGCCCGCTTTCGAGCACCTCGCGGCCCGGCACCGGAGCGGCCCGCGAGGGCGACGTCGCCCGACGCGGACCACGCGACAGCGCCACCGCGCTCCGCGCCGCGTGAGCTCGCTCGCCGGTCACGCGCGCGAGGGCGAGGATCGTGTTCGGGCCGCCTGCCTTGAACCCCGAGCCGAAGCTCGACGCCTTGTGGCCACCGAACGGCTGCCGTCCGACGACGGCGCCGGTGACGGGGCGATTCACGTACAGATTTCCGGCCCGCATCTGGGTGAGAAACTCGGCCTCCTCGCCCGCATCGAGGCTCTGGAGCCCGGCGGTGAGCCCGTACGGCGTGTCGTTGGCGAGCGCGAGCGCCTGGTCGAAGTCCTCCGCTTCGATCACCGACAGGATCGGGCCGAAGAGCTCGTTCTGGTGGGCGAAGCTCGACGGCCGCACGCCGAAGCGGATGCCGGGACCGACCAGCCGCTCGTTGTCGGTGGTCCGCCACGGCGGCACGAGCCAGCTCTCACCCTCGTCCAAACCAGCGAGCGCTCGCGCGAGCGCACCGGACGGCGGGCGAATGAGCGGCGTCACCACGCTCTCGAGCTCCCAGGCCGAGCCCACCGGAATCGTCTCCGTCGCGTCCTTGAGCTTTTCGCGAAAGGCGGCGCTCCGGTAGACCTCGCGCTCGAGCACGAGCAGGCCGAGCGCGCTGCACTTCTGCCCGGCGTGGCCGAAGGCCGAGCGCACCGCGTGAGACACCGCCTGCTCGCGGTCGCTCATCGCGCTCACGATCATCGCGTTCTTGCCGCCGGTTTCCGCGACGAGATCGAGCCCCGGCCGGAGCCGCAAGAAGAGCTCGGCGGTGCTGGTGCCGCCCGTCAACACGACGGCCGCCACGCGCGGATCGGTGATCAGCGGCCCTGCCGCCTCGTCCTCGGCGAGAACGACACCGAGCGCTTCCTCGGGCACGCCGGCGCCCCAGGCGAGCTCGGCGGCGAGCGACAGCACGAGCGGCGTCTCCGGCGCCGGCTTCAAGAGCACCGTGTTCCCGCCGACCAGCGCCGCGAGAGCCGAGCCGAGCCCGATCGAAAGCGGGAAGTTCCACGGCGGCGTGACGACCACGAGCCCCTTCGGCGCGAGAACGAGCCGCTCGCGCAGGCGCGCGTGCTGGCGCGCGTAGTACTCCGCGAAATCGATGGCTTCGGACACCTCGACGTCCGCCTCCATCGCGCGCTTGCCGGCATCGAGCACGATGGCGCCGATCAGCTCGCCCCGCGCACGCCGGAGCGCCGCCGCGACGCGGAGCAGGATCTCTTCGCGCATGGCGGGCTCGGTCGCCGCCCAGCCCTCCCTCGCCCGCGCGGCGCGCTCGATCGCTCGTTCGACCTGACCGAGCTCGAGGACGCGATACTCGTACGGCACGACGCCCGGCCGAGAGGGATCGAAGCCGCTTCGCGTCGCGCCACCGAGGCGCTCGCCCGCCACGCGTGACTCGAGCACCGGAATCGCTCGCGTGCGCGCCGTCTCGAGCGCGCGGACCAGCCACGTGCGGTTTTCGGCCCGCGTGAAATCGGTGTCCGGCTCGTTCTCGAACGCAGCGCGTGCGCCCGCCGGAGGCTCGGCGTCGCGAACCTGCGCCCGCTTCGGCGTCGTATCGACACGGTCGAGGGCGGCGAGGCCGGCCGCGAACCGCCCCCGTTCGTCGACGAACCCCGCGTCGCCCGGGCGCATGGCAAACGAGCGACGGAGGAAGTTGTCCTCGGCCGTGTTCTCGTCGAGCCGCCGCACGAGGTAGGCGACGGCGCTCGGGAAATCCCGCTCGTCCACGCTCGGCGCGTAGACGAGCACCTGCCCCGCCACCCGCTGCACCACACGCCGCAGCGGATCGGCCATGCCCTCCAGCATCTCGAGCTCGATCGCGCTCTCTACACCTTGCTGCTCTCGGAGCAAGAGCGCGTACGCGAGGTCGAACAGGTTGTGGCTGCCGACGCCGAGCGTCACCGCTCTCGCGCGCTCGGGGTCGGCGCCGAAGCGCAGCATCCGGCGAAAGCTCGCGTCCACCTCCGCCTTGCTCCCGTACGTGACGAGCGGCAGGCCACGCTGGGCGGCGTCGATGCGCTCCATCATCAGGTTGGCACCCTTGACCAACCGCTGGCGCACGGGAGCCCCTCCGCGCCGCACCCGGTCGCCCGCCCAGGCGGCGATGCGCTGTTGGTACGCGTGCGAATCGGGCACGTAGGCCTGGAGCACGATGCCGGCGGTGAGCCCGAAGAAGGCAGGCTGATCGAGGACCCGCGTGAAGAGCTCCACCGTGAG
>Ga0315910_10001108_pt1 | contig 25200 bp, 22 predicted proteins | sample EdamamesoilMG_FD_204470 | JGI IMG/M metagenome (GOLD analysis project Ga0315910, IMG submission 204470) | Garden soil microbial communities collected in Santa Monica, California, United States - Edamame soil | ecosystem: Environmental > Terrestrial > Soil > Garden | place: USA: California... | reverse complement strand
AGACGATGCACGATCAACTAAAAGAGCGCATCACCCGCAAGCTCGAAGCCCTCTCCGACGAGCGCGGCTACCAGCTCCTCGACTATCTCGAGTTCCTCGAGAGCAAGTACGCGGAGCGCGCCAAGCCGTCGAACATCTTCGCGACGCTGAAGGAGAAGGCGGAGGACGCGATGCGCGCCGGAAAGTTCAGCGCCGAGACGATCGGCAAGACCGTCGGCGCGATGGACTCGGCGCAGAAGATCATGAAGGGGCTCGCGGCGGCGGGGGAGGCGGTGGTGGACGAGGCGGCGAAGGCAGCGGGGGTGAGCACGAAGCCGGGGCCGAAGGCGCCAGGGAGTGGGACGGCTCCAGCGTCCGGGAGCAAGTAGGTGGGGTGGCGGGAGCGCTTTCTGGTCCGGCCTCCACTGCTTCGCGCGATCGCGATCGTGCTTTGGGCAGTTGGGATAGGAATGGCGATCAGCGCAGGCGCGGACCTCTATCCGCACGTCCACGAAGGGTATTACCGATACGAGGTGTATCTCAGGAACTACAGATACGGGACGGGAGCGGTATTGAAGAGTGTGCTGATGATCACTCTGCTCACCCTCTCCGTCTACGGGATTGTCACCCGACGATCGCTGACCCCGGCGATCCGTGCTGGACTCGGATTCGTGGTTGCATTTGCAGCCCTGTTCCTAGACCCCTCGGCGGGGTGGGACCACGTTCACCCAGCAGCGCGGATAAGTATGGACTACGAGCTCGTCGTCGCTGTGGTACTGTTCTCTGCGACGGTCATGCTGGGTTTTCGGTCCACCGCACCGTCCGAGCGGCGTTCGGTAGATCCCTCGCTTCGCTCGGGATGACAACGTCGGGCACGAGCTGCGGCTTCGCCGGTTGTGAACGACAAGCCCTTCAGTTCCATTCGTTCCAGCAGCGATCCCCCCACGTACCACGCACCACGTACCACGCACCTAGGGACCCATGAGCCAAGACATCAAGTCCGAGTTCGTCACCGGCATCGGCCCCATCCAGGCCATCTCCCTCGTCGTCGGGTCGATGATCGGGAGCGGGATCTTCATCGTCTCCGCCGACATCGGCCGGCAGATGAACGACTGGGGCCCCGGCGGCCTGATGCTGGTCTGGGTCATCACCGGCCTGATGACCCTGGCCGGCGCGCTCTCGTACGCCGAGCTCGCGGGGATGATGCCGAAGGCGGGGGGACAGTACGTCTTCCTCCGCGAAGGGATCGCGCCGTGGGCCGGGTTCCTCTATGGGTGGACCCTCTTCACGGTCATCCAGGCCGGGACCATCGCCGCCGTCGCGGTCGCCTTCGCCCGCTACCTCGGCGTCTTCTTCCCGGCGCTCACCGACCAGCTCTTCCTCAACCTCGGCACCGTCGAGCTCCCCGCCTCGCTCCACGTGGACCCGGTGCGCCTCGGGCTCTCGGGGCAGCGGGTCGTCGGGATCCTCTCGGTACTGCTCCTGACCTGGATCAACGTCCGCGGCGTGAAGCAGGGAGCGGGGCTGCAGACCTTCCTCACGATGGTGAAGACGGTCGCGCTCATCGGACTCATCCTCCTGGGCCTCACCGTCTTCCGGAACGCCGACGTCTGGGCCGCCAACACCGCGAACTTCTGGGGCACCGCTCCCTGGACCAGCGCCGTGCTCGTCGCCGCGGGTGCGGCGATGGTCGGTTCGCTCTTCTCGAGCGACGCCTGGAACAACGTGACCTTCGCGGCGGCCGAGGTGCGGGAGCCGACCAAGAACCTGCCACGAGCGCTCGCGATGGGGACCGGGTTGGTCACGGTGCTCTACCTCCTCGCCAACATCGCGTATCTCAACCTGCTGCCGTTCCAGGGGGATGCCGCCGCGGTCGATACCTTCGGCCGCGGGATCCAGCACGCCACGCAGGACCGGATCGGTGCCGCGGCGGTGGAAGTGATGCTCGGCGCCAAGGGGGCGATGGTGATGGCGGGGCTCATCGTCATCTCCACCTTCGGGTGCAACGCCGGGCTCATCCTGGCCGGTCCGCGGCTCACGTGGGCGATGGCGCAGGACAAGCTCTTCTTCAAGAAGGCGGGCGAACTGCACCCGACGCACCACACCCCGGCGGGCGGGCTCTGGGCCCAGGCGGCGTGGACCAGCGTGCTCTGCCTCACGGGGACCTACAACCAGCTCCTCGACTTCGTCATCATCGCCGCCCTCCTCTTCTACTTCCTCACGATGGTGGCGCTCTTCCGGCTGCGGCGGACCCACGCCGACCTCCCCCGCCCGGTGAAGGCGTTCGGGTACCCGGTGGTCCCGGCGCTCTATATGGTGGCGCTCCTCGGCGTGATGATCACCCTGCTCATGGCGAAGCCGCTCACGGCGGGGACCGGGATGGCGATCGTGCTGATCGGGGTGCCGGTGTACGCGTGGTGGAGCAAGCGCGCCGCCGCGGCATAGCCGGTCCGAAGTCCGAAGTCCGAAGTGCGAAGTCCGGGGTTCTCGGGTGCGTACACCCTGGAGCCCTGGACTTCGCGCTTCAGGTGTCGAAGACATGTGGGTGCGTGGAACCCGGCGCATGGGCACCCCGGACTTCGCACTTCGGACCTCGGACCACGTCCATACCGAACATTTCCCGTTAAGACCGGAACCGCTTGAGGCGCCGGGGCCCCCCGGCTAGACTTGTGGATGGCTCCCCTGTCTCGTTCCGGCCTGCCCTGCGCCACTCTGGTGCGCCTCCGGCAGGCCGTCGTGTACCAGCCCACTGACCTCGCATGACCAGCCGCGTCCGCCCGGGGCTCGCCCTCACCTTCGACGACGTCCTCCTCGTCCCCCGGCATTCGACCGTCCATCCGCGCGACGTCAGCACCGCCACCCGCCTCACCCGCAAGATCTCCCTCAACATCCCGTTCGTCTCCGCCGCGATGGACACGGTGACCGAGTCGGGGATGGCCATCGCGATGGCGCGGTGGGGAGGGATCGGGGTGATCCACAAGAACATGACGGTGGAACGGCAGGCGGCGGAGATCGACCGGGTCAAGCGCTCCGAGAGCGGGATGATCATGAACCCGATCACCCTCGGCGCCGACCGCCCGCTCCGCGAGGCGGCGCAGCTGATGGCCCGCTTCAAGATCAGCGGCGTGCCGATCGTCGACGGGAGCGGCAAGCTCATCGGGATCGTCACCAACCGCGACCTGCAGTTCGAGCGGAACCTCGACCAGCCGATCAAGGACGCGATGACGAAGGAGGGCCTGGTCACCGCCCCCGTCGGCACCGACCTCGACGAAGCGGAGCGGATCCTGGCCAAGCACCGGATCGAGAAGCTCCCGGTGGTCGACGCGAAGGGGGTCCTCAAGGGGCTCATCACGGTCAAGGACATCTTCAAGCGCAAGGAACACCCCAACGCCAACAAGGACCAGCACGGACGCCTCCGCGTGGCGGCGGCGGTCGGCGGGACGCCGGCGGCGGTGGAGCGGGCCAAGGTGTTGCTCGATGCGGGGGCGGACGTCCTCGTCATCGACAGCGCCCACGGCCACAGCGACGGAGTGCTGAAGACGGTCGATGCCCTCCGCCAGGCCTACCCTGATGCGCAGCTGGTCGCCGGGAACGTGGCGACCGCCGCCGGGGCCAAGGAGCTCGCCAAGCGCGGGGTGGACGGGATCAAGGTCGGCGTCGGCCCCGGTTCGATCTGTACCACCCGCGTGGTGACGGGGATCGGGATGCCGCAGGTCACCGCGATCATCGAGGCGGTGCAGGGTGCCGGCGACGTCCCGGTGATCGCCGACGGCGGGATCAAGTACTCGGGCGACGCGGTGAAGGCCCTCGCCGCCGGTGCCGCCAGCGTGATGATGGGGGCGATGCTCGCCGGGACGGAGGAGAGCCCCGGTGAATCGATCCTGGCCGAAGGCCGTAGGTTCAAGATGATCCGCGGGATGGGGTCCCTCTCCGCGATGCAGGACGGCTCCGCCGACCGGTACTTCCAGGAAGGGGAGATGGCCCCGTCCAAGTTCGTCCCGGAAGGGATCGAGGGCCGGGTGCCGTACAAGGGGCCGGTGGGCGACGTCCTCTTCCAGCTGGTCGGCGGGCTCCGGAGCGGGATGGGGTACTGCGGCGTCGGCACCGTCGACGCGCTCCGCTCCGAGACCGAGTTCGTGCAGATCACGGGCGCCGGTCTCCGCGAGTCCCATCCGCACGACGTGACCATCACGCGCGAAGCGCCGAACTACTCGGCCTGACCCCGTGAGCAGTGAGCGGTCAGCGGCACGTCCCGAGCGTTCGTGAGGGATGAGCGGGCATCCCCCGCCGGCTCCCGTCCCGCCAGCTCCACTCGTTCGTTCGGTTCGACCCGATCCGGGGCCTTCGCGGTCCCGGAGTACGACCTGAGCGGCTCCCCGCTCACTGCTTACCGCTCCCCGCTTACGCAGTATCGACCAACCTCCCCGTTCGGAGAGGCACCATGAGTCTGTGGGCCACCAAGTCCGTTTCGGCCCTGAAGGCCGAGGCCGAGGCGACCGGCGAAGGGACGCTGCAGCGCACCCTGGGCCGCGCCGGCCTCACCGCCATCGGGATCGGCGGGATCATCGGCGCCGGGATCTTCGTCCTCACCGGCCAGGCCGCCGCCCTCCACGCCGCCAACGGCGTCTGGATCTCGATGATCCTGGTCGGCGTCGCCTGCGCCTTCGCGGGCCTCTGCTACGCCGAGATGGCGAGCGCGGTGCCGGTGGCGGGGAGCGCGTACACGTACAGCTACGCCACCATGGGCGAGCTGGTCGCCTGGATCATCGGCTGGGACCTGGTGCTGGAGTATGCCGCGGGCGCCTCCACGGTGGCGGTCGGCTGGTCGGGACACCTGGTGTCGCTCCTCCGCCTCTTCGGGGTGGAGCTCCCGGCCGGGCTCGTGAACTCGCCGACGCAGTGGTGCACCGCCGACGAGGTGAGCCGTGCGGTCGCGGGATGTGCGCACGCCGGGCTCAACATGACCGGGGCGCTGGTGAACCTTCCCGCGGTCCTCATCGTGGCGCTCATCACCTCGGTGCTGGTGATCGGGATCAAGGAATCGGCCAAGCTCAACAACATCATCGTGTTGATCAAGGTCGCGATCGTGCTCCTGGTCGCCGTCACCGGGCTGATGTACATGAAGCCCGACCTCGGCACCCCGCTCATCGTCGAGAACACCGGGGTGTGGGGGACGTTCGGGTGGTCCGGGATCCTGCGGGGCGCCGGGCTCGTCTTCTTCGCCTACATCGGCTTCGACGCGGTGAGCACGGCGGCCCAGGAGGCGAAGGACCCGCAGAAGGACATGCCGTTCGGCATCCTCGGGTCGCTCGCGATCTGCACCTTCCTCTACGTGATCGTCTCGGCGGTGCTGGTGCGGATGGTGCCGTACACCGAGCTCGGCGGCAACGCTCCGACCTCGGACGCCCTCCACGCCGTGGGTGCGCCCTACATCGTGCGGCTGATGGTCGACGTCGGCGCCGTCGCCGGCCTCGCCTCGGTGGTGCTGGTGATGCTCCTGGGCCAGTCCCGCGTCTTCTACTCGATGAGCCGCGACGGGCTCCTCGGCAAGTGGGCGGGTGAGGTGCACCCCAAGTTCCACACCCCGTACAAGTCGTCGATCTACACCGGGATCGCGGTGGCCATTGCCGCCGGCGCCCTCCCGCTCCAGCTCCTCGGCCAGCTCGTGAACATCGGGACCCTCCTCGCCTTCGCGCTGGTCTGCGCCGGCGTCTGGATCCTCCGCCACAAGCGCCCCGAGCTCGACCGCCCGTTCAAGACCCCGCTGATGCCGTTCGTGCCGATCATGGGGATCCTCTGCTGCGTGGGGTTGATGCTCACCCTCCCGGCCGACACCTGGATCCGGCTGGCGGTGTGGCTCCTGATCGGGTTCGTCATCTACTTCGGCTACGGCCGGAAGCACAGTGTCCTGCAGCGTGACCTTTCCAAGGGGACGGGGGCCTGAGGGCTCCCGTCGTCCCGTTCCACACCCATCCAGGGGATACCTGAATGAGTCTGTTCCGTCGTAAGTCTCTTGCCGAGCTGATGCCCGTCGAAGGGGAAGGCGGCCTGGTCCGCGCCCTGACCGCGAGCAACCTCGTCCTGCTCGGTATCGGCGCCATCATCGGTGCCGGTATCTTCGTCCTCACGGGGACCGCCGCGGCCACCAACGCGGGCCCCGCGATCACCCTCTCCTTCGTGATCGCCGGCGCCGGCTGCCTCTTCGCAGGGCTCTGCTACGCCGAGTTCGCGTCGATGATCCCGGTCGCCGGGTCGGCGTACACCTACGGGTACGCCACGCTGGGCGAGTTCATCGCCTGGATCATCGGCTGGGACCTGATCCTCGAGTACCTCTTCGCGGCGTCGACCGTGGCGGTCGGCTGGTCGGGGTACTTCACCGCGTTCCTGGCGGAGATGGGGCTGCACTTGCCCCCGGCGCTCACTGGCGCGCCGCTCGCGGTCCAGGGGACCCATACGCTGGTGCCGGCGCAGGTCTGCGTCGACCCGGCGACCGGCGGCGTCGCCGTGGACGCGGTGTCGCACACCGCGATCACCGTGGCCGACTGCGTCGGCAAGGGCTACCAGCTCATGAACGGGATCGTGAACCTCCCGGCCGTGATCCTGGTGCTCCTCCTCACCGCGCTCCTCGTGGTCGGGATCAAGGAGTCGGCCAAGTTCAATAACGCCATCGTGTACGTGAAGATCGCGATCGTCCTCCTCGTGATCGGCTTCGGCATCAAGTACGTCAACACGGCGAACTGGCAGCCGTTCATCCCGGAGAACACCGGGGAGTTCGGCAAGTACGGCTTCAGCGGCATCGTCCGCGGCGCCGCCGTGGTCTTCTTCGCCTACATCGGTTTCGACGCCGTGTCGACCGCCGCGCAGGAGGCCAAGAACCCCCAGCGCGACCTCCCGATCGGCATCCTCGGCTCCCTCGCCGTCTGCACCGTCCTGTACATCGTGATGGCGCTGGTGATGACCGGGATGGCGCACTACACCGAGCTCAACGTCCCGCACCCGGTCTTCGTGGCGATCAACAAGGCCGGTCCCGCCCTGGCGTGGCTCGGCTACCTGGTGAACATCGGCGCCATCGCGGGCCTCGCCAGCGTGGTGCTGGTGATGCTCATGGGCCAGCCGCGCATCTTCTACTCGATGTCGCGCGACGGGCTCCTCCCGCCGGTCTTCGGCAAGGTCCACCCGAAGTTCGGGACGCCGCACGTGGCCACGATCATCACCGGTCTCGTGGCCGCGGCCATCGCCGGCGCGTTCCCGATCGGGCTCCTCGGCGAGCTGGTCTCCATCGGGACCCTCCTCGCCTTCGTGATCGTCTGCGGCGGCATCATCGTGCTCAGGGTCAAGCAGCCCGAGCTGGCGCGCCCGTTCCGGACCCCCTGGGTCCCGTTCGTGCCGATCATGGGGATCCTGATCTGCTTCGGGATGATGGCCTTCCTCCCGCTCGACACCTGGATCCGGCTCATCGTCTGGATGGCCCTCGGGATGCTGATCTACTTCGCGTACGGGCGGTCGCATTCGAAGCTGAACAAGAGCGCGTGAAACGACGGGCCTAGGTCCTAGGGCCTAGGGAGACTTGGTGGGGCCCCGGTGCCAGCACAACGGCGTCGGGGCCCTGTCCTGCCTCCCCAGGCCCGTGGCCCCTGGCACTATCTTCCACCCATGTCCATCACGCTCTCCCCCGACAAACTCTCCGCCGCGAAGGCCTGGGTCGCCGGACTTCAGCTCCGCCCCGGCCTCCGCGTCTGCCTCACCACCCACGTCAATCCCGACGGCGACGGACTCGGCTCCGAGGTCGGCCTCGCCCTCCTCCTCAGGGCGCAGGGCGTCAACGTCGTCATCACCAACCCGACGCCGACACCGTCGCGGTACGATTTCCTCTTCGAGGGCCTCCCAGGGCTCGACAAGACGGGTGAAGCGGTGAAGGAACTCCGCCGAGCGGACCTCATTATCGTCCTCGACATCGCCGACCTGGGGCGCCTCGGGATGCTGGCCGACACGGTGCGGGAGCGGGGGGTGACGGTCGCGTGCATCGACCACCACATCTCCAAGGGAGATCTTCCCCCCGGACCCCGCTACGTGGATGCCGAGGCGGCGGCGACGGGAGAGTTGGTGCGGGAGATCGCTCTCGCCAACGGGTGGGAGCTCCCGGTCGAGGCGGCGCGCGCCCTCTACGTGGCGATCGTGACCGACACCGGCGGTTTCCGCTTCAGCAATACCAAGCCCCGCACCCTCCGCGCGGCCTCGGACCTCCTCGAAGTGGGGATCGACCCCGAAGCGGTCTACGTGGAGCTCTACGCGCGCGCGCCGGAGGGCCGAGTGCGGCTACTGGCCGAGGCGCTGCAGACCCTCGTTGTGGAGCGGGGGCCGGGGCTGGCGTGGGTGACCATCCCGCCCGGGTCGCTGGAGCGGCACGGGGTCGATCCCGATGACCTCGATGGCGTGGTGGAGTACGCGCGGTCGATCGACGGGGTGCGGCTGGGGATGCTCTTCCGGGAGATCAACGGGGGACGGATCAAGGTCTCGTTCCGGTCGATCGGCGGGGTGGACGTGGCGAAGCTGGCGGGGCAGTTCCAGGGGGGTGGGCACGCCAAGGCGGCGGGGGCGTCACTCCCTGGCTCGATGGCCGACGTCCAGGCGACCGTCCTCAAAGCGGCAAGGGAATACCTGGCATCGGCCTGAACGTGGGACCACGGAGGCCCCGGAGTCACACGGAGCAGCACGGAGGACTCCTTCGGGGGTGTACGGCCGAGATCTCGACCGTGCACCCCACAATGGCCCTTCTCCGTGGTTCTCCGCGATGCTCCGTGCGCTCCGTGGTCCCACGTTCGGACCGGAACTCGCGTGTCTACCCGCCTGACCGCCTACCCGACTATTTTCGTCCCTATGGACACCCTGTCCCGCATCGAACAGGCCCTCGACGGCCTCCGCCCGTATATCTCCTCCCACAAGGGGACGGTCGAGGTCATCGACTATGACGACAGCGACGGCACCCTGACCCTCCGGATGGGGGGCACCTGCCACGGCTGCGCCGCGAGCTCCATCACCCTGAAGAAGGGGATCGAGGTCCGGCTCCGCGAGAGCGTTCCTGAGGTGAAGTTGGTGCAGGCGATCTAGGGAGCTATCCGCTATCCGTTATCCGACGCTCCGAGTCGGCGCCAGCAAGTGCGCCGGAACATCGGATAGCTGATAGCGGATAGCGCTTACCAATCGGATGACAATGACTCAGCACGACCTGCTCGCCGGCGTCACTGCTGCACTCACCAAGGTCCACAACCCGCGACTCGGCAACGATGTCCTGAGCACCGGGATGGTGCAGGACCTCAAGGTCGATGCCGCGAGCGGCGTCGTGTCGTTCCGCGTCCTCCTCACCCGGCAGGACCCGGGGACCGTCGTCATCCAGGCCCGCAAGGCCGTGAAGGCGGTCGAAGGGGTGAACGACGTGAAGATCGAGATCGTCGATCCCGCCGGACCGCCAGCCCACAGCCATCAGCCTCCAGCTGACACAGTTCCGATGCAGACCGGGCCCGCGCCGCTCGCGCACCTGGGCAAGATCATCGCGGTGAGCTCCGGCAAGGGCGGGGTGGGGAAGTCGACCGTCGCCGCCAACCTCGCCATCGCGCTGGCGCAGGCGGGGCACCGGGTGGGCCTCCTCGACGCCGACATCTACGGCCCCAATATCCCGCGGATGTTCGGCGTCTTCGAGAAGCCGGTCGCGATCGACGGGATGATGCAGCCCCTCGAGGCGCACGGCGTCAAGCTCATCTCCCTCGGCCTCCTGGTGGACCGCGACGCGGCGGTCATCTGGCGCGGCCCGATCATCACCAAGGTCCTCACCCAGTTCCTCAACGACGTGTCGTGGGGGGAGCTCGACTTCTTCGTCGTCGACCTCCCCCCCGGCACCGGGGACGCCCAGCTCTCGCTGGCGCAGACCGCGCGGATCGCGGGGGCCGTGATCGTCACGACGCCCCAGGAGGTCGCGGTCGGTGACGCGCTTCGCGGCGCCAAGATGTTCGAGCGGGTGCAGGTCCCGGTGATCGGCGTGGTCGAGAACATGAGCGGCTTCGTCACTCCGGGCGGGGAGCGGGTCGATCTCTTCGGCAGCGGTGGGGGCCAGCGCCTCGCCGACGAGCTCCGGGTCCCGCTCCTGGGGCAGATCCCGCTGCAGCCCGGGATCGCCGACAGCGCCGACCACGGCACCCCGGCCCTCATCGCCGTCCCCGACTCCCCCGCAGCCAAGGCGCTCCGCGCGGTCGCGGAGAAGGTCGCGGCGGGCGCGGCGCCGACGGCGAGCATCAGCCTCACCAACTAGCTCCGGCAAGAGCAGAGCAAGAAGCCAGGAAACCCGGGAACCCAGGAGCCTCAGGTCGAGACCTCCTGGGTTCCTGTTTTGTCAGGGTTCCTGCTCCGCAGTTCTCGGGTCTATACTTCGCGCGATGCCTACCATCACCCTCCTGACCGATTTCGGGACCAGCGACTCATACGTGGCGGAAGTGAAAGGCGTCCTACTCTCGGGGTGCCCCGGCGCCACGCTGGTCGACGTGAGCCACGCGGTCCCGCAGGGCCAGATCCCCACCGCCTCCTACCTCCTCGGCCGCACCTGGCGCCACTTCCCGAAGGGAACGGTCCACCTCGCGGTGGTCGATCCCGGCGTCGGCACCACCCGGCGCGCGGTCGCGGTCGGGCGGGACGGCCACTTCTTCGTCGCCCCCGACAACGGCCTCCTCACCTCCGTCATCGGCACCGGTGCCGAGGTGTGGACCTTGGCGGAGCCGGAGGGGGCGAGCCCCACCTTCCACGGGCGCGACCTCTTCGCCCCCGCCGCCGCGCGGCTCGCGATGGGGGCCACCCTCGCCGATGTCGGGGCACTGGTGCTCGAGCCCCCCGTCCTCCTCGCCTCCCCGATCCCGCAGTACGAAGGGAAGAAGCTCCACGGCGAGATCCTCCACGTCGACCGCTACGGCAACCTCGTGACGACGTTCACGCCGCAGGTGGTCCCCGCTTACGCAGTGCTCGAGTCGGAGGATATGGAGATCGGCCCCATCCGCCGCACCTTCGGCGATGTCGCCAAGGGAGAGCTCCTCGCCTACTGGGGCTCGAGCGGACTCCTCGAGATCGCGGTCCGCGACGGCAGCGCCAACCGGCGGCTCGGGATCGGGGTGGGGGCGCGGATCACGGCACGCCTTGGGTGAGAGGGAAGGGAACTGCGTAAGAGGTGAGAGGGCCACGCGTTGGGATCCTCCCTGCTGGCCCTCTCACTTCTCACGCCGGTCAGTTCCCTCTCACGTTTTTCCGATGACGCTCTAGATTTCCCCCCCATGACCACACCCGCCACCACGTTCCCGACCGAGTACACCGTCCGCCGCAAGGTGATGACCCTTGTCGGCGCCCAGTTCCACGTGCGCACGCCGTCCGAAAAGCTGATCGCCTTCACCCAGCTCAAGGCGTTCAAGCTGAAGGAGGACATCCGTGTCTACGCCGACGAGGCCAAGACCCGCGAGCTCCTCTCCATTCAGGCGCGTCAGGTGATCGACATCAGCGCCTCGTACGACGTGACCGACACCAACGCCGGTGGGGTGAAGGTGGGGACCCTCCAGCGGAAGGGGATGAAGTCGATCCTCCGCGACGAGTGGGTCGTCCTCGATGCCACCGGACGGGAGTTCGCCCTCATCCAGGAGGAGTCGATGGTCGTCGCCCTCCTCCGGCGGCTGATCAACCTCATCCCCCAGAGCTTCCACGTGAAGGTGGGGGAGCAGGTGGTCGGGCGGATCCATCAGAACTTCAACCCCTTCGTCCTCAAGCTCTCGGTCGACTTCGGCGAGGACCGCGGCAGGAAAATCGACCCGCGCCTGGGCCTCGCCGCCGCGATCCTCCTCGCCGCGATCGAGGGACGGCAGGGATGAGGCCGTGGCGGGACCTCCGGTCGTACGTCGCCCATCTTGAGTCGGTCGGTGAACTGAAGCGGATCACCGCCCAGGTCGACCCGAAGTTCGAGGTCGGCGAGCTGGTGCAGCGCGTCATCCGGCAGGACGGACCCGCGCTCCTCTTCGAGAACGTGAAGGGGGCGGAGTTCCCGATGGTGATGAACCTCTTCGGTTCCCACCGTCGCATCGAGCTCGCCCTGGGGCGCGACCCTGCCGAGATCGGCCACGAGCTCCTGGGCCTCGCGCAGAAGCTCAATCCCCCCTCCCTCAAGGCGTTCTGGGACAACCGCGCCCAGCTCCTCCGCGCCCGGCACATGCGGCCGAGCGTGACGGGGAGTGCCGCCTTCGCGGAAGTGAGCGGGGAGCCGAAGCTCTCGCGGATCCCCAACCTCTGGACCTGGCCCCGCGACGGCGGCCCTTTCATCACCTGGGGGCCGACGATCACCGTCTCCCCCGCCAACGGCCGCCGGAACTTCGGGCTCTACCGCCTGCAGGTCTTCGACGACCGGACCACCGGGATGCACTGGCAGTCGATGAAAGGGGGGCGCGGTCACCACTGGGAGGCGGAGCAGCGGAACCAGCCCATCGAAGTCGCCGTGGTCCTGGGCGCCGACCCGGTCACGATGCTCTCCGCGATCTTCCCGCTCCCCGAGGATTTCGACGAGCTCGGCTTCGCCGGCTACGTGCGCGGCGCCCCGACCCGACTCACCAAGGGAAAGGCGACCTCGCTCCTGGTCCCCGCCGACGCCGAGCTGGTGCTCGAAGGGATCGTGCCGCCCAACGAGCGGCGCCTCGAGGGCCCCTTCGGCGACCACTACGGCCATTACTCCGAGGCCGAGCTCTTCCCGGTCTTCCACGTGAAGCGGATGAGCCACCGGCGGCGTCCCCTCATCCCCACGGCGGTCGTCGGCAAGCCGCCGCAGGAGGACAAGTGGATCGGGATGGCGGTCGGCGACATCGTGGGGCCGCTCATCAAGCTGGTGAATCCCAACATCGTCGACCTCTACGCCAACGATGACGCGGTCTTCCACAACCTCCTCACGGTGGCCTGCAAGGAGCGCCACCCCAAGGAGGTCCTCAAGACCGCCTTCAACCTCCTCGGCACCGGCCAGCTCGCCCTCAACAAGGTGACGCTGATGGTGCGCCCCGAGGTCCCGGTCCGCGACTTCCGGAAGGGCCTCCGCGAGCTCTGGCACCGCTTCGAGCCCGAGGACAAGATGATCCTCATCGGGAACGCGCCGCTCGACACCCTCGACTACACCTCGTTCAAGCTCCACGCCGGGAGCAAGCTGATCCTCGACGCGACCGGCGAAGTCATCCAGTCCGCCGAGCCGCCGGCCCGCATCGAGGACCCCTCGGCCTTCGACCGCCGGATCCGGAAGCACGCCCTGATCGAGGGGTTCCTGGTGGTGCAGGTGAGTAGTGAGCCCCGCGAGGTGCTCGAGAAATTGGTGCAGTGGGACGGCCTCGGCCCCGTGCGCTGGATCGCCGCCGTGAGCGAGGACGTGGATCTGAGCGACCTCGGCAGCGTGATCTGGGGGATCTTCACCCGCTTCGACCCGGCGCGCGACATCATCGCCCAGGAACAGGGGTTCGTCGGCGCCCGCCCCTTCTACAAGGGCCGCCTCGGCATCGACGCCACCTGGAAGGAAGGGTACCCCCCGGTGGTGGAGATGCCGGAGGAGACGAAGAAGCTGGTGACGAAGAGGTGGGGCGAATACGGGTTCTAGCCTCACCCCCTGTCCCCCTCTCCGCATACGCGGAGAGGGGGGACGCAACGGAAAGACCCCTCGGACGCCGGGGGGTCTTTTCCATTAATCAGTATGTCTGGAACTTGCCGCCGAGTTCCCCCTCTCCACGCATGTGGAGAGGGGGTCAGGGGGTGAGGCTCATTCCCACACCACCACCAACCCCCCCACCGCGCTCGTCACATCCACCAGGACGGTGCGGGGCGCGGAGGCGAACCCGGCCGAGACCCAGGCGTTCCCATCCTTGGTGAATCCGGTCGGCTCGAAGCTCGAGAGGGTCCGGTCGAGGACGATCCGGACCCCCGCGTCCTTGGGGAGCACGAGCGTCAGGGTCCCGAGGGCCTGCTTAGCGCTCAAGCGGAGGGTCGAGGTCCACCGCCCGGTGAGGTCGAGCCGGGTCTGCCCCATCCCACCATCGAACCGGATCTCGGCGCAGCGGAGGTTGCCGAGCTTCTCGGTGTAGACCTCCGCGGCGCCGCCGTCGAGGTCGAGCGTTTCGCACGCCATCGCGTTGGGACGGTCGACGCGGATCACGGTGCGGGTCGCGACCGAGCGGATCGCGGCGCGCTTCACCTTGAGGCCGCCGAGCTCGATCTGCCCCTCGCCGGCGCCGAGGGTGACGTCGAGGTCGAGCGGGATGCCGGGCGCGAAGGTCACCACCGCGCGCTGGGCCAGCTGCTCGCGGTTGGTGACCCGCACCCCGGCGTTCCCGATGGGGCGGAGCCGGAGGTCGAGCTGTGGCCCCTGGGGGTCGAAGCGGTGCTGGGGTGCCGCGCGCTCCTGGTCGTAGCGCATCTCGGCGCTGTAGAGCATCCCCGCCTTGCCGGGGCCGAGGGAGAGCTCACCGGCGCCGAACTCGACCGTGGCGCGGAGTTGTGACGCGCTTTCCGCCTTCCGCTCGACGGTGAAGGTGCGCATGGTCTGGGCCGCGAGCGGAGTCGACAGCCCACAGCCGACGGCCCACAGTCCCACGTACCAAGCACCACGTACCAAGTGCCTCATCACGGCATCGGCGGGGGGGTCCGGCTCGGCGGGACCTCCCTCTTCTCAGGCCGGGTGACCGCCGGGACGCCGAACTGCGGCGTGGCCCAGAGGTACTCATCGGTGAGGGTCTCCGGGGCGATGAAGCGCCCGGCGAACGAGTCGCGGAGGCCGAGGCGGCTGAGCAGGGCCGCGCCGAAGCCGACGGTCGCGAGGACCCAGGTGACCAGGATCGCCGCGAGCTCGATGAGCCACCCGGCCACCGGCACCCACCCGAGCGCTACCCAGACCACCCAGAGGAGTGCGGCACCGGTGAGCCCGACACCGATGTAGGCGTACCCGTTCGCGGAGACGTTGGTGGACCCCGCGGCCATCTTGCGGCGGGCCCGGACCTCTCCCATCGCGTGGGCCACGGCGAGGAACCCGCCGACCAGCGTCACCACGGCGAGGAGGGTGTAGACCACCGCGGCGAAGGGGACCAGGAAGATCCCCACCACCGTGAGGGCGAGCCCCACGATGATCATCCCGAAGGTCGGGACGACGAGGATCTGGCCGAGGAGCCCGGCGAGGAAGGCGCGACCGAAGGAGTGACCCACCGTATCGGCGACGACCTCGATCTGGCGCTTCGCGAAGGCGACCATCCCGGCCCCCATCAGCATCAGCGACAGGAAGATCCCCGCGAGTCCCGCCCCACGGCGGAGCGCGGTGCCGGCGGTGGACGAGGCCGGGGCGAGCGGGGCAGTAGTGGCGGTCTCGGGGTCGCTCAGGGTGAGGACCGCACCACGGATATCGCCGCCGGCGTCCTGCACCCGGCCGCCGACCGCGAGGACGCTCCCGGTGATCGTGGCCCCAGCGTGGACGACCACGTCGCCATCGACCGCCACCACGTTGCCGCGCACGGTGCCGAAGATGTCGGCGTCGCCGTGGAGGACCAGGAGGTGCCCCTCCTGCTCATCCCCGGTCCCGACGCTGAAGTGCCCCAGGTAGGCGCGGCCATCGGGGACCGCGAGCTTGAGATCGGGACCGGTGAGCTGGCTGACGCGCCAGAGGGTCGGTTCCAGGGTGCGGAGATCGTTGAAGGAACGGATATCGACCGTGAGGCCGCCGGGGGGAGCGCCCGGGATCGGCTGCGGGGTGATCGCCTCACCCGTCGCCGCGGTGATCCCGGCGAGCCTCCGGCGAAGGGCGCTGGCCGCCGTCTTCTCTTCCCCCACCAGACCGGTCGGGGCCCAGCTCCGGACGCGGAGGACGGCGAGGGGGGTGGGGACCCGGGCCAGGTCGGCCAGGAGCTCCTGCCACGCCCCTTCGAGGGCGCCCCCGGGGATGTACCGCCCTGCCTGCTCCCCGTCGATCAGGACCCGGCCCCCGGCGAGGGAGAGGGTGATCTCGCTCCCGTCGTCGAGCTTGAAGGTGAGGGTGCGGCTGTCGGAGGAGGTGGCGACCATGTGGTCCTTCGCCCCGACGTCCGGGGCGTCCCGGAAGAGGTCGCGGAAGAAGGAGACCGCGGCGTCGGGGGAGAACGGGTCACGCGTCGCGGCGGCCAGTGGAGTGGCCGCGACGAAGGTGATGAAGAGGGCGCCGAGCGCCCGGCTCTTAGGCGCGAACATGGCCCACCCCGTTGGTCGGCGCCGTCAACAGACGGCGCATCGCCAAGAGCCCGCTCGCATAGAGCAGGATCCCCGCGCCGAGAGAGAGGGCGGCGCGGGCGGGGGAGGCTAGGAGGGTCCGAACTGCCCCGGTCCAGGGCTGTTCGGCCAGGTTGGCGACGACCGCCTGGAGCCCAGTCCACCCGAACTGATACGCCTGTTCCCCCATCAACGACATCAGGGAGGCGAGCTGGTCGGGGTGGCTGATGCTCCAGGCCACGCTCAGACCGGCCCCACCCACTGCCAGCGCGGCACTCGCCGCCACGGCCCGCCAACGCGGTCCGAGGAGGGAGGGCTCGGCCAGCACCCGCCACGGGGCCCGGGCCACAGGGGCCGGGACCGAGACGGCGCGCATCACCCGGTCGGAAAGCCCGGCCGAGGGTGCGAGCAAGGGCAGCTGCCCGAGCCACGCCACGACCCGCCGTTCGGCATGGGCCAGGGCGAAGCAGTCGGGGCAATCCTCGAGGTGGACGAGCCGGGCGGAGGGCAGGGAGCCCTCCAGCCAGCGTTCCAAGTCCTCGGGGGTCAGGTGCCCGTGGGTGAGGTCGGTCATCAGCGCCTCCTACGGCGTTCACCGCGGTGGGGTTTCACTCTTTCAGATGTCCCAGATATTGACGCAACTCGTTGCGGGCACGGTGGATATACGTCTTCACCGTCCCCAACGGCAGGTTCAGATTCTCGGCTATTTCCTCGTAGGCCAGCCCCTCGACGTGCCGGAGCATGATGCAGGAGCGGTACTCCGGCCGGAGCTTCCCGATCGCCACCTCGATCGCCGAACCGATCTCCCGGGCCTCCAGCTCATCCAGCGGGGTTTCCCCCTTGGACCCGACCTGCAACGCGGTCGCTTCCACCGCGTCCTGGGTCTCGGCGGTGGGGGAGCCGTCCAGGGAGAGGGTGTCCACCTCCCGGCGGCGGAGCTGATCGATCGCCGCGTTGTTCGCGATCTTGAAGATCCAGCTGGAGAACTTGAATTCGGGGCGGTACGAGGCGAGGGCGTTGAGCGCCTTGATGAAGGTCTCCTGCGTCAGGTCCTCCGCCAGCTCGCGGTCGCGGACCATCCGGTAGATCAGGGAGAAGACCGGGCGCTCATAGCGGCGGACAAGCTCGCGGTACGCCGCGTCGGAACCCCGACGTGCGGCGAGCACCACCTCCTGGTCGGTGGCGGCAGGGCCGATCGGCGCGTGCTCGGTCACCAGAGCGCGCGGCTTGCGACGGCCATTCGGAGCGGGGTAGCTTTGCTAGCTATGTCGGCCACGGATATGAAGTTACCAGTGACCGGGGGCGCAGAGAAGCGGTCCTACGTCCGCGGGATGTTCGCCGCGATCGCCCCCAGTTACGACCTCCTCAATCATGTACTGAGCCTGAACGCCGACCGCGGGTGGCGTCGGCGGGCCGTGGACCTCCTCGGCTGGGAGCGGGTTCCCGCGGGGCGCTACCTCGATCTCTGCGCCGGGACCCTCGATCTGGCGGCGGAACTCGCCCGGCGGAACGGCTTCCAGGGGCACGTCGTCGGTGCCGATTTCGTGGTCCCGATGCTCGCCCTCGGCCGCAACAAGGCGGAGCGGATGCTCCCGGTGACGGCGGACGCGCTGGAGCTCCCCTTCGCCGACCGAAGCTTCGACGGGGCCACCGTCGGGTTCGGGGTCCGGAATCTCTCCGACTTGGCGGCGGGCTTTCGTGAAGTGGCCCGAGTCCTGAGGCCCGGGGCCCGGTATGCGGTGCTCGAGTGCTCCCAGCCGCCGTTCAAGCCGATGCGGGCGCTCTACTACTTCTACTTCACCAAGGTGCTGCCGTTCATCGGGAGCTTCGTGAGCAAGCACGACAACGCGTACACCTACCTCCCGGAATCCGTGCTGGCGTTCCCGGGACCGGACGAGGTGGCGCGGGTGATGACGGCGAACGGCTTCCGCGACGTGAAGTACGAGCGGCTGTTCGGGGGTATCGTGGCGATCCACGTGGGGGTCAGGGAATGAGTGCGACGCGCGAGGTGCGAAGTGCGGGGTGCCCTGCCGCGCGCCTCGGCGCTGATGCGCGTGTGCCGGATCCCCGGACTTCGCACTTCGGACTTCGCACCCGTGGGAGCTGCCGATGACCACCACCGCCCGCGAAGGCCAGACCTACGGCGGCGAGTCCCTGCTCGTCCGCTACGTCAACTTCGTGAAGCTTCCCCACACGCTCTTCGCGCTCCCCTTCGCGCTGGTGGGAGTCGTCGCCGCCTCGTTCACCGCGCCGGTGACGCTCCGCACCTTGGCCCTCGTGATCGTCGCGTTCAGCGCCGCGCGCTGGGTGGCGATGGGGTACAATCGGATCGCGGACCTCAAGTACGACGCGAAGAACCCGCGCACCCAAATGCGCGAGCTCCCGCAAGGGAAGCTCACCGCGTCGCAGGCGTGGCGGTCGGTGATCCTCGCCGCCGGGATCTTCCTCGCTGCGGCGTGGGCCATCAACCCCCTCACCGGGTGGCTCGCGCCGATCGCGCTCGCCTGGGTCCTCGCTTACAGCGTCACCAAGCAGTTCTTCGACTGGCCCCACCTCTGGCTCGGGATGAGCCTCGCGATCGCCCCGGTGGGCGGGTACCTCGCGGTGACCGGCGCCTGGAGCACCCCGTGGTGGGTCCTCCTCGCGATCACGGTGGCGGTCGCGACCTGGACCGCGGGGTTCGACGTCTTCTACGCCCTCCCCGACGAGGAGTTCGACCGCCGAGAGGGGCTGCACAGCGCGGTCACCCGGCTCGGGCAGAAGAATGCGATCCTCTTCGCCAAGCTTCTCCACGGAGTCACCATCCCGGCGCTGGCGCTCTTCGGCTGGGGGGTCGGGTTCGGGATCTGGTACTATGCAGGGCTGGTGGTGGCGGCGGGGATCCTGGCGTATGAGCATTCGCTGGTGAAGCCGGGGGATCTCTCCAAGATCGACGCCGCCTTCTTCACGATGAACGCCGTGATGAGTGGGACCGTGTTCGCGTTCGCGCTGGTCGACCGTCTCCTGTGAGGCCCGTATGAGCAAGAAGAAGGACATCCCGTTCCTCGGGAAGCAGCCGCCGCGGACCAAGAAGGGGGTCCCGCCGACCCAGGATGGGAAGCCGGCGCCGAAGCCGCAGTCGACCGGGCATCACCCGGTGCGCCTCCCGACCGGCAACCGGCGCGGCGGCTGAGGTTGGCCGAGCGGCCCAAGCCGTATCCCGGCAAGCCGTACGAGACCCCGGAGCGGAAGCCCGCCCCTCCGGTGAAGCCGCCGTATCGGGATCCCAAGGAGAAGCAGTGACCGACCTCCCGCTCATCCTCGCCATCACCGGCGCCTCCGGCGCGCCGTACGCGGTGCGCCTCCTCGAGGTGCTGGCGCGGAACAAGGTCCCGACCTGGCTCATCATCTCGGGTCACGGGTGGCGGCTGCTGGAACAGGAGACCGGGATCACCGACGACAACCAGCTCAAGGCGAAGACCGGAGGCGACTGGTCGAGCGTCACCATCTTCACCGACGACGATCGGGGGGCGAAACCCGCCTCGGGGTCGGTGAAGACGCTCGGGATGGTGATCTGCCCCTGCTCGATGGGGACGGTGAGTGCGATCGCCCAGGGGTCGAGCCGGTCGCTGGTGGAGCGCGCCGCCGACGTGGTGCTCAAGGAGCGGCGGAAGCTGATCCTGGTGCCGCGGGAAACGCCGCTCTCACTCATCCATTTGCGGAACCTCACCACCATCACCGAGGCTGGAGGCGTGATCATCCCCGCCGCTCCCGGGTTCTATCACCGGCCGACGAAGATCGAGGAGTTGGTCGACTTCGTCGTGCAGCGCGTCATCGACCAGGTCGGTCTCGACATCCAGCTCGCGCCGAGGTGGAATGGTGGGGCCTAGGGCCAGGGGCCAAGGGAGTCCGTGGGTCGATCCCGCCCGCGAACGCGCGGTCCGTCCTTACCTCCCCAGGCCCTTGGCCCCAGGCCCGCTGTGCGTCTAGGGATCATCTCTGACACGCACGATCTCCTCCGCCCCGAGGTCTTCGAGGTGTTCAAGGAGGTCGACCACATCCTCCACGCCGGCGACATCGGCGGTCCCGACATCCTCACCGCGCTCGAGGCGATCGCCCCGGTCACGGCGGTCTGGGGGAACACCGACGGGTTCGACATCCGCGCCAAGGTCCCCGAGATCGCGAGAGTGCGGATCGAGGGGACCGATTTCGTCGTGGTGCACGGCCACCAGGTCGGGTCGCCCACGCCGGAGAAGCTCTACGAGAGGTTCCCCGAGGCCGAAGTGATCATCTACGGTCACACCCACCGGCCGCTGCTCACCACCATCGACCTGGTCGTCACCGTGATGAACCCGGGGGGCGCGGGGCCGCAGCGCTTCGACCTCCCCCCCTCGGTGGGGATCATGGAGCTCGAGGCGGGGATCCCGCCCCGGGCGCGATTGGTGCCGTTGACGGAGCTGGATGACTAACTCCCCCTCTCCCTTCAGGGAGAGGGGGCCGGGGGGTGAGGTCAAATTGCGAGGAACCATGCGCGCTGCTCTGATCCTGCTGCTGCTCCCAGCTCTTCTCTCCGCCCAGCGCCCGCGTGCCCGCGCGCTCGGGATCTCGCCCGGTGTCTTCCCGACCGGGCAGTGGAACGCGATCACCGACGTCGCAGGGGTGCGGGTGGGGCAGGTGACGATCGACGCCGGCGACTCGATCCACACCGGGGTCACCGCGATCTTCCCGCACGACTCCAACACCTTCCAGTGGCGCGTCCCCGCCGCGATCCACGTCGGGAACGGCTTCGGCAAACTGATCGGCATCACCCAGGTCCAGGAACTCGGCGAGATCGAGTCGCCGATCCTGCTCACCTGTACCCTTTGTGTTTGGCGCGTGGCCGACGCCCTCACCGGCTGGATGCTCGCGCGCCCCGGCAACGAACGGGTCCGCTCGTTCAACGCGGTGGTCGGTGAAACGAACGATGGCGGGTTGAACGCGATCCGCCTTCGGCCCGTGCGGCCGGAGGATGTCGTCCGCGCCCTGGAGACGGCGGCCTCCGGCCCCGTTCAGGAGGGAAGCGTCGGCGCGGGGCGGGGGACGGTCAACTTCGGGTGGAAGGGTGGGATCGGCACCAGTTCACGGAAGCTCCCCGCTCGCTTGGGCGGCTACACCGTCGGTGTGCTGGTGCAGACCAACTACGGCGGCGACCTCACCATCATGGGGGTCCCGGTGGGCCGAGAGTGGGGGCGGGTGCCGTTCCCTGAGCCGCGGGGCCCCGGGGGCTCGGTGATGATCGTCGTCGCGACCGATGCCCCCCTCCTCGACCGGAACCTCGGCCGGCTGGCCGAGCGGGCGACGCTGGGGTTGGCGCGGACCGGGTCGTGGATGGACAATGGGTCGGGGGACTACGTGATCGCCTTCTCCACGGCGGTGGAGCTCCGGCACTTCATCGATGCGCAGAAGTCCGGGGGCCAGGAGGTGGCGAACGACGGGATGAGCGCCCTCTTTGCCGCCGTGGTCGAGGCCACGGAGGAGGCGGTGTACAACTCCCTCCTGGCCGCGACCCCGGTCCGGAACGCCCAGGGGAGGGTCGCCGACTCCCTCCCGGGAGACCGGCTGGTGGCCCTTCTCAGGGAGCGGAAGGCGATCCGGTAGGGGGTTGAGCCCCTGAAATCTGGGGTCAAGTGGGAGTGTGACGCAGGATGTCGTGCCTGTCGGTCCCGGCACGCATACTCAAGCACCCCCCACAAGTGATCGTCCCGTGCGTGCGTTCCCCCAGCGCTCGTTGCAGCTCTTGGTCGTCCTGGTGTCGGTGGTCGGTGGTCTCTCCTGCGGTGGCGGTTCCGAGGGCGGTGGCCCCCCGGAGCCGTCATCGGTGGTCGTCACACCCGGCACCGACACCCTTTTCGCCATCAATTCCGTGCAGCAGTTCACTGCGACCGTCCTCGACGACGAGGGCGACGCGGTCGACGGCTCCGTGGTCGCCTGGAGCTCGAGCGACAACAGCGTCGTGACCATCGATGCGGTCACCGGGCTCGCGACCGCCAAGAAGAACGGGCAGGTGACGATCACCGCCTCGGTCGATGAGCTCTCCGGGAGCGCAGTCGCCATCGTCGCGCAGATCGTGACGACGGTGACGGTGACCCCGGGGAATGCCTTCCTTGACGGCGTCGGCGACACGGTGCGATTCAGCGCCTCGGCCAAGGACGCCGGCGGCACCGTCGTCGCCGACGCGCAAGTGATCTGGTCGGTGAACGACAACACGGTCGCGACCATCGACTCCCTCGGGCTCGCCAAGGCCAAGGGTCCCGGGACAGTGCTCGTCACCGCACAGGCCCAGACGCGCGCCGGCTACGCCGCCCTCGGAGTCACCCAGGCCCCGGCCACGCTGGTCTTCATTGCCGAGCCCAGTGCCAGCGCCGCCGGCGCCACCTTCACCACCGGGGTCCAGGTCGAGATCCGCGACTCCAACGGCCACCGGGTCCGGAATGGACAGCTCCCGGTCACCGTCAGCGTGGTCGGCGGGGCGGGACCCGGTGGGATGGTCGGCGTGAATGTCCTGACCACCACCGACGGGATCGCCACCTTCCAGAATCTCGGCGTCACCAAGGCCGGCTCCATCCAGCTGGTCGCCACGGCGCCCGGGATCACCCAGGCGACGACCGCGGCGTTCCCGGTGACCCCCGACGTCCCGGCCCAGCTCGGCGTGATCCACCTCCCCGACACGATGGTCGCCGGGGACACCCTCGAGGCGACGATCGCGGTGCAGGACCGCTTCGGCAACCAGACCGACGCCGACGGGGTGCAGATCAACTTCCAGCTCCGGCGGGAGCGCTCCCCCGGCGTGTACGACACCCTCGGCCTCGACGGCCAGCAGTTCGGCACCGCCGTCGATGGGATCCTCGACAAGTTCTTCGCGCGGCTCTACGAGGCCGGGAGCGGGTACGAACTGATCGCCTGGACCGCCACCTTCGACACCACTGCGGGGGGCGACGCGACGATCATCCCCGGTGCACCGGTATTCACGGCGATGTGGTTCACCGGGACCGAGGCGATCTCCCCCTGGATCGGGGTCGGGGCTCCGCGATCGCTCGGGTTGAAGGGGTTCGTGACCGACCAGATGCTCAACATCGCGCCGACCACCCCGCCCACGACGCTCACCGTGGAGCTGGTGTCGTGGGAGTACGGCACCCCCGCGGACACCGCGGTGGCCCAGCAGGTGGGGGGCACGCTGTCGGCGCTCACGGCGGCGGGGATCGCCGACCTCCCCGCGCTCTCGCTCCGGCGTCCCGGGCTGACACGGCTCAGGTTGACCGGGGACGGGTATTTCCCGCTGGAGTGGGAGCAGACCGGGAAGATCCACGGCAAGCACAACATCGTCACCGGGAGCAAGCACGCCTGCCTCCTCGGCGATGGCGGAGTGCTCTGCTGGGGAGACAACGCCTTCGGGCAGCTCGGGGGGACCGGCGCCCGCGACTCGGTCGCGCGTCCGGTCCCAGGCGCCCCTCCCCTCGTCTCCATCACGGCAGGGCGCGACTTCAACTGTGGGCTTACCGCTGCAGGAGAGGCGTGGTGCTGGGGCCGGAACGCCAATGGCACCCTGGGGCGGAATTTCTCCTCGACCTTCGAGGCGACGCCGGCGCCGGTGGCGACCGCCCTCACCTTCAGCTCCATCTCCGCGGGGCTGGCGCACGCCTGTGCGATCTCCAAAGCCGACAGCACCGCCCACTGCTGGGGGGTCAACAATGCAGGACAGCTCGGTGACTCGACGATGAGCACCGCCCTGGTCCCGATCCCCGTGAAGGGCGGGTACAAGTTCGTCCAGCTCTCCACCGGGAGTTCCCACACGTGTGGCGTCGTGGCAGGTCCGCTCGGAGAGGCACGGTGCTGGGGCTCGAACGGGAACGGGCGAGGGGGGACGGGGTCACTGACTCCGGGCAACCTCTGGCTCCCGACCCTGGTGATGGAAGACTCGATCCTGGCGATCAGGGCGAGCATCGCCTTCACCTGTGCCGAGAAGCGAAGCGCGGTGGGGGATGTACGGGTCTGGTGCTGGGGGCAGGAGGGGGCGCTGGGGGACACCCTCACAGGATCCGACCGGCCGACCCCGCAGCCGATCGCGACGGTCACCTCGATCACCCCGGGGACCCTGACCACCGGCTACTCGCACGCGTGCGTGCTCAACACCCTCCGGCAGCCCCACTGCTGGGGGAGCAACCTGAACGAACAGATCAAGGACGGCGGGAGCACGTTCCTGACCCCGTGGCACATGATGCTGGATGCGACCCCGGCCGGGGGTGAGATCGCGGCCGGCGAGACCCTGACCTGCCTCGTGTATCCTCCGGCCGGCTTCGGTGTGACCTTCGGGCGCACGGTCTGCGTCGGGCGGCCGAACGAAGGACAACTGGGGGTCGGCTACACGACCGTTCCGATCATCTGGGGGACGGAAGCGGATCAGTAGCAGGGGGTGAACGGAGAACGGACGCTCGGACGCTCGATGGGAACTGGCTCCCGAGCGTCCGAGCGTCCGTTGTCCGTTCCTGCGCGTAGCTACTGCGGATCCACCGGCGGGAGGGCGCTCACCGGGTTGATGCCGAGCCCGCTGATCATCCGGCCGGGGCGGAGCACCCAGCGGAGCGCGAACGGCTCCGGGGCCTCGGTGAGCCGGACCACCCGCCAATACTGGCGGAGCCCCAGCCGTTGCACCCAGCGTTCCTCCACCACCTCCCGTTCCTGGCCGAACTGGACCGCGAACTGCGCGACCTGATCGGACCAGAAGCCGGGGTCCCCGCCGACGTTCGCCTTGAAGCTCGAGTCGGTATGCGCCCAGAGCGAATCGATCTCGGCGTACAGGAACCACTGCGTCAGCTGCCGCCCGAAGGCGAGCGAGTCGTAGTCCAGCTTGGGCGGCGGCGGCACACGGGCCGGTGCCGCCTGGGCAGTGAGTGGGCCGACGAGACCGATCGTCAGGATCAGGGACCACAGGGACTT
>Ga0315910_10001107_pt1 | contig 25215 bp, 20 predicted proteins | sample EdamamesoilMG_FD_204470 | JGI IMG/M metagenome (GOLD analysis project Ga0315910, IMG submission 204470) | Garden soil microbial communities collected in Santa Monica, California, United States - Edamame soil | ecosystem: Environmental > Terrestrial > Soil > Garden | place: USA: California... | reverse complement strand
AAGCCCCATCACGAGCAGCGTACTGATAGGCAAATAAGCCAGCGCCTGACCACCAAGCCACTGGTAGATAGCGACGTCAAAGGCCAGCTGAATGACGAAGTTCAGCACGATCCAACGGTTGGGCTTGAGGGGCAACATGAACATGGGGCGCAGCGCATACGCAAAACCTTGCAGCGCTACCCACAGCAGCTTGCGATAACGGCCCTTGACCCAGCGCGCCTCCCAAGCCGTCGGAACATCCGTGTCCAGGCCGTCCACGCCCTGATGGGTATGATGAATGAGGTGGTACTCTCGAAACGCCGCGCTCACCGGTACGCCGATGGGCAAATTGATGAACATCCCAAACCAGCGATTGGCCCAAGGACGCTGGAACGCCAAGTTGTGGCTGACCTCGTGGATGGCAAGCAACAGGGACTGATTGATGACGCCGCCCACGAAGTAAGCGACCACCAGGAGCAGCCACCACGGCGCCGACTGCAGAGCAGCGGCCAGGCTCAGCTGCACCACGACGAGCATGAGACACACGTACTTGGTCTTGGGACAAGGACCATAGAGCTCTTTGATCCCTGGGTGAGCGAGCAGCATGGCGCGCCGCCGAGCCGCGTGAGGCTCAGCGCTGCTGGACCAAAAAAATCCGCCCGCGCCCAATGCTATGGGGGGCGACGGAGAAAGCTCAACTGGGGTCACCGCGTTCATGACGATCACTACTAGGCTCTGGAGCCGCACCTGATTGGCCCGGTCCCATCGTCTAGCTGTTTTGACGCCAATGCTAAAGGGGGCCCCGCGCCCGCCCAAGTCAGGCCACTACAGCCGCATCAGGTGCTCAAACGCACCCAACGCCGCTTTGGCGCCGTCGCCCGTAGCAATGATGATCTGTTTGAAAGGCACCGTGGTCGCGTCGCCCGCTGCGAAGATCCCCGGCACGGAAGTCTGGCCTTTGGGGTCCACCACCACTTCACCAAATCGATTGAGTTCGACTGTCCCCTTCAAGAAGTCCGTGTTGGGGAGTAGACCAATTTGAACGAAGATGCCTTCCACCTCGAGTGACTTACTCGCTCCAGTTGCTCGGTCCTCGTATTTGAGCCCCACTACCTTCTGCCCATTGCCCACTACCTCCGTGGTGCGCGCCTGAACGATGATGTCGACGTTGGACAGGCTTCGTAGTTTCTTTTGCAAGATGTCGTCGGCTTTGAGTTGATCGGCAAACTCCAAGAGGGTGACGTGCAAAACCACCCCGGCAAGGTCGATGGCAGCTTCAACGCCGGAGTTTCCTCCACCGATCACGGCCACACGTTTACCCTTGAACAGCGGGCCGTCACAATGCGGGCAGTAGGTCACTCCCCGCGTGCGGTACTCACTTTCGCCAGGTACGTTCATGTCACGCCAGCGTGCACCCGTCGCGAGCACCACGCTCTTGCTGTGCAACTTGGCACCGCTCTCTAGTTCTACCTCAATCAGCTCACCAGGCGTGACCTTCTTGGCGCGTTGGTGTTTCATGATGTCCACCGGGTAAGCTGTGACGTGCTGCTCGAGCGCCGCCGCAAACTTGGGGCCTTCGGTTTCTGTCACAGAAATGAAGTTTTCAATGGCAAGCGTATCGAGCACCTGCCCGCCAAAGCGATCCGCGACAATCCCAGTCGCAATTCCTTTACGCGCCGCATAGATCGCCGCGGCAGCACCGGCAGGACCGCCGCCAACTACCAGCAGGTCGAAGGGCGGCTTTTGCTCCAGCTCGTGAGCCTTGGCCAGGGCCGCTCCGACGTCCACTTGATTGAGGATTTGCTCCAGCTCCATGCGACCTTGACCGAAGAGCTCTCCGTTCTTGTAGATGGTGGGCACCGCCATGATCTGTCGAGCGCTGACCTCGTCTTGAAAAAGCGCGCCATCAATGGCCACATGTTCGACGAGCGGGTTCTTCGCGGCCATCAGGTTGAGGGCTTGCACGACGTCGGGACAGTTTTGGCAGGTGACCGAGAAGTAGGTTTCGAACTTCATGGGCAGCTTGAGCCCAGCGACCTGCATCAGCTGTGCATCACTGACCTTGGGCGGATGCTCGCCCACGTGGAGCAGCGCGAGCACCAGCGAGGTAAACTCGTGACCCAACGGTTGCCCTGCAAACTTGACGCGGGGCTTTTCACCCGGCAGGTGGATACCAAATGACGGGACCCGCTCGCCCTCGGTCGTCTCCGCACGTCGCACCGTGATCTTGTCTGATGCCGCGGCGATGTCGCGCACCAGATCCCAAATCTCCGTCGACTTTTGTTGCTCATCAAGGAACGCCGTGATCTCGATAGGACGGCGCAAGTAGGCCAGATAGGTCGTGAGCTGCAGTTTCAATTCAGAGTCGAGCATGGGGGAGCTTTCCGTTACAAAAGGGGGGAGAGAAACGGGGAGCTGTCTAGCTCCCCAGAAACAACCAAACCTGTTAGATCTTGCCGACGCTTCAGATCTTACCGACAAGGTCGAGCGAAGGCTTGAGCGTGGCGGCACCTTCAGTCCACTTGGCGGGGCACACCTCGCCAGGATGGCTTGCGACGTATTGAGCCGCGCGCACTTTGCGGAGCAGCTCCGAGGCATCACGTCCGATGCCGTTGTCGTGGACCTCGTACAACTTGATCAAACCCTCGGGGTTGATCAGGAATGTCCCGCGCAGCGCCAAGCCTTCTTCTTCGATGAGCACTTCGAAATTGCGAGACAGCGTCGCCGTGGGGTCACCCACCAGCGGATACTTCACCTTTTTGATCGCCTCAGACGTGTCTGCCCAAGCTTTATGGGCAAAATGGGTGTCGGTTGAGATGCCATATACCTGTACTCCCAGCTTCTGAAACTCGGCATACTTGTCCGCAAGGTCTTCCAGCTCCGTCGGGCAGACGAAGGTAAAGTCAGCCGGGTAGAAGACGAAGACCGACCATTTGCCCTTGAGCGTCTCGTGCGAAACCTCGACGAATTGACCCTGATGGTAGGCCGTGGCTTTGAAAGGTTTAACTGCCGTGTTGATGAGTGACATGTTTGGATTCCTTCTTTCAACTTTGATTCAGACCTGTTTCGTGAGGCCCTTGTGCACATGAATATCAGCCCGCCCGACCAATAAATCCAATCGAACGTTCTTATTGTTCGTTCATAAAAACTGATACATTAGACAACCATGGACCTCAGCCAAGTCACCCTCACGCAAATGCGTTACGCGGTCGCGGTCGCAGAAACGCTGAACTTTCGCCATGCTGCAGATGCTGTGCACGTGTCCCAATCTGGTCTCAGCATGCAGATCCAAAAACTCGAAGAGTTGCTCGATGTGGTTTTGTTCGATCGCAGCAAGAAGCCCGTCATGCTCACACCGGCCGCTGAGCCAGTATTGGCACAAATGCGCCTGATCCTGCGCGAGACGGAGAAGCTCGCTCAGCTGGCGCTGGAGGAGCAAGAGCCCTCGGGTCGCTACCGTCTCGGCGTCATCCCGACGCTCTCCTCCAGCACCATTCCGCTTTTGTTGCGGCCCTTCTTGGAGCTGTACCCGCGGGTGGATCTCGTGATTGAAGAGCTCAAGACGGAGGAGATCATCATGCGTCTGCAGAGCGATACATTGGATGCAGGGATTGCCGCCACGCCCTTCAACGTGCCCGGCTTGAACGAGGCGCGACTGGGAGTTGAGTCCATGTTCGCCTATTTGCCCCCCGGTGATCCGCTGCTCAAAAAGGAAGCCATCACTCAGCAAGAGCTCGCGCGGCGCCAAGTGTGGGTCATGCCTGAAGGACACTGCTTTCGTTCCCAGGTGCTGTCATATTGCGATCTGCGTAAGCGGGGTGATGCGGATCCACCCCGCTCCACGCCTGGCAAAGTCACGTTTGAAAGCGGCAATTTCGAGACACTGATCAGACTTGTCGATGAAGGGCTGGGCGCCACTGTGCTCCCCGCCTTAATCAGTGCTCGCCTCGGCAAGATACACGCCAAGCAGCTCAGGCCGTTGGTCGCACCGGTCCCAGCACGCGAAATTGGTTTGGTCACCGCACGCGCCACCTTGCGACGTTCTGTCACGGAGGCCATCCGCGATGTCTTGAGCAAGGAACTCAAACTCGTTCTCCCGGAGGTACCGCGCCGTAGCCAAGTGCTCGACCCAGTGTCCCGCTAGTTGGCAAGGACGTCCGCCGCGCCGACTCAGCCCTCAGCCGAGCTAAAATAAGTGGAGTGGAGTGTGTTCGACAAAGAGGCGAGCCCTGACAGGAGACCCTCGGCGTACAAGCGTGGTTGTGTCGGATCTTGCGGCGCGGCAAACGCCCGCAACGCTTCGCACTCCTGCACTAGCTGCTCACTCTGTGGCAGCAGCGAAAGTGAGCGCGCCATCTCGGCCAGTGAAAACCACAAACTGCGCGGGAATTTTTGACTAGAAAGCAGGAAACGCAGCGTACTTCCGACGTCCGCACGCCCCTGATACTCCCGTCGATAAACTTGATACGCGTTCTGGGCGTGCAACATGCCCATCCAACGCACATCCGCAAATGGCGCATCCTGATCCTTCACCGAGCCCAGAGTTTCTGAAACCTGAGTGATGCGCAAGAGCATGTCGGCGCGCTCGATGTAGCGCCCCACTTGAACGAATAAAAAGGCGTCGTCCCGGGTCATGCCTTCGCTCAATTGAGTGTGGATCTGCTGACACGCCACGATGAGCTTCTCCACACCTCGTTCAATGCGTGCCACCCCGGGTCGACCGACCAGATCGAGCAGATTGAGATAGGCCAGGTTGAGGGTTTCCCAGCTTTCTTCAGGAATGATCGCGCGACAGGCGCGGGCGTTTTCCCGCGCCTGAGCAGTCACCGAGAGCAGTGACACCTTGTGCTCGTCGTCCAAAACCAAGACCCGCAGGATAGACAGTAGGCTCACGGGTTTTCCCAAACGGGCGCTCCCCAACGTCCCGTCGGCTTGGGATAGCTGAAGGAGCGGAGTGAAGCCCTCCAGCGCGTTGTGCGGCATGTCTAGACACATCCTACTGTGGGCCAGAACTGCTCGCCCAAGATCTTCTGAGCGCTCGAGATAGCGCCCAAGCCAATACACGCGTTCAGCCAACCGGGAGAGCAACATGGTGGGATCCCTTCACGCGTCCATGATCCAAGTGTCTTTGCTCCCTCCGCCTTGCGATGAGTTGACGACCAACGACCCCTTGGTGAGCGCGACACGCGTGAGGCCACCCGGCGTCACGTAGCGCGACTCTCCGCTGAGTACGAACGGTCGCAAGTCCAGGTGCCGCGGTTCAATCCCCGACGCGCACAGCGTTGGCCCAGTAGACAATTGTATGATCGGCTGGGCAATGTAGTTGCGGGGGTCGGCCGAGATTTGACGACTGCAGGCGCTCAATTCTGCCTCACTGGCCCGATCGCCCATCACCACCCCATACCCGCCTGATTCATTCACGGGCTTGATGACGTAACTCCGCAAGTTGGACAGCACCTTTTTGCGTTGTCGTGGGTCGAAGAGACGGTACGTCTCCACCTGCTCCAAGATCGGATCTTGGTCGAGGTAGTAGCGGATGAGGCTAGGGACGTAGGAATAGACCAACTTGTCATCCGCGACACCGGCGCCCGGCGCGTTGACCAGCGCCACGTTTCCAGCCCGCCACGCCCGAAATAGCCCCCTGCAGCCCAGCACCGAGTCGGGGTTGGTCACATCCGGGTCCAGAAACTCATCGAGCACCCGCCGGTAAATCACGTGCACCCGCTCCAATCCCCCAATGGTTTTCATGTACACGCAGTCGTCGGAATCAACCACCAAGTCCTGTCCCTCGACCAATTCCACCCCCATGTGTTGAGCCAAATGGCAGTGCTCAAAGTAGGCAGCGTTGTACACACCTGGCGTGAGCACGACGATGGTTGGATCGAGCACGGCCCGCGGGGTGAGCGACAACAGCAGGTCGAGCAAGCGCGCTACATAACCATCCACCGGTTGTATGTGGTGGCTATCAAACAGTTCAGGCAAGGCGCGCTTGGTGAGACTGCGATTTTCGAGCATGTACGAGACCCCCGACGGGATGCGCAGGTTGTCCTCCAAAACATACACGCGCCCGGCCGCGTCACGCACCAGATCGGTCCCGGCGATGTGCGCCCACACCCCAAACCTTGGATTCTGTCCAATGCATGGCTTGAGAAAGTACTTGCAGCTCTGCAAGACTTCGTCAGGAAAGACACGGTCACGGACCACCATCTGTTGATGATATAAATCATCGATGAACAAATTGAGTGCCAGCAAACGTTGCTCGAGGCCGCGCGCAATACGCGTCCATTCACTCATCGAGATCACCCGCGGGATCACATCCATCGGCCATTTTCGCTCCGACTCCGCCCGCCCGGAAGCTGAGTGCACATGAAGACCGAAGGTGCGGGAATCCCGCTCCAAAGCCTTTTGGCGACGCCGTAGACCACTTTCCCCCAGCTGCACCAAGAAGCGTCCCATCGCCTGCGCCTGAGGTCGCGGCTGACCGCCCGGTTCAAACAACTCGTCGTAACTGGGCAGACTATTGTAGCTAGCCAAGGCTGCACTCATCATGACCTCCCTATGTGGCGCGCTGCGGTTGGCCCACCGCTCATGGAATGCTCACCAGAGCATACTGGACGACCTTCGTCTCCGGTGTTTCGCCAGCGGGGGGTGGGGAATCGAAAGACCTGAATCATCGACAGGCTCCTTGACCATGATTATCCTTCAGCCGACCCGGCAAGTCGCGCATGTGCGGGAGTGACCACACGACCGGTTGGCCTCACCGTGAAACGCTTCGGAAATGCAAAGCCGCCTCGTGCGCCGACGCGCCACGAGAATTTGCCCGAGATCCCCGAACATGACCTCCACGCCCCCTGCGCGCTTCATGCTCAGGCAACCGAACAGCAACGCTGCAGAAATCTGACTTTTTCCTCCAAAAAGAGACTGCCCCTTGCCAGAGGCGCAGCAGAAAGCGATAGCCAGCAAGTGACAACTTCCATCCTCTCCGTGACCGGACTCGGAAAGATCTACAAATCCGGACACGTGGCGCTGCGCGACATCAACCTAGAAATCAAGGCGGGTGAAATTTTCGCGCTGCTGGGCCCCAACGGCGCGGGGAAAACCACGCTGATCAGTATCATCTGCGGGCTGGTCAACCCAACGGAGGGGCGGGTCTTGGTCGATGGCCACGACATCATCTCCGACTACCGCGTCACCCGCAGCAAGATCGGGCTGGTCCCGCAAGAACTGGCCACCGACATGTTCGAGACCGTGTGGGACACTTTGCGGTTTAGCCGAGGATTGTTCGGCAAAGCGCGCAACGACGAGTACCTGGAGTCTGTGCTGCGCGAGCTTTCACTTTGGGACAAGCGCGGCGCCAAAATCATGACGCTGTCGGGAGGGATGAAGCGCCGGGTACTCATCGCCAAGGCGCTCTCCCATGAGCCCTCCATCTTGTTCTTGGACGAACCCACGGCGGGGGTGGATGTGGAGCTACGCCGGGACATGTGGAGACTGGTCGCGCAGCTGCGCGACCGGGGCGTCACCATCATCCTCACTACGCACTACATTGAAGAGGCAGAGGAAATGGCCGATCGCGTGGGGGTTATTTCCAAGGGACGCTTGCTCTTGGTTCAGGAAAAGACCTCGCTCATGAAGCAGCTCGGCAACAAGACACTCACGGTTCACTTTCAAGAGCCCCTCGCCGCGCTACCCCAGGGTCTTACGCCATTTGCACCCCAATTGCAGGAGGATGGTCGAGCCCTATTGTGCACGTTCTCTGGAGCAGAGCATCAAGCCCCCACCTTGCATATCGTGCGACTTCTCGATCAGTGTGGCGCGCTAGTGACCGATATCGAGACCAAGAACAGTTCACTCGAGGAAATTTTTGTCAATCTCGTGCACCAAGATCGACAAGGGCAAACGGCCGCCGCGCCACCACAATGACATCACGAGCAACCCGGCTCGCTCATCACCGCTCACACTTCTGTCACAAGAATGAACATTTACGCCATTTTTGCCATCTACAAGTTTGAAATGTCGCGCTTTTTTCGCACGTTGTTTCAAAGCATCGCAACACCCATCATCTCCACCTCCCTGTATTTCATCGTGTTCGGGTCGGCCATTGGTTCCCGCATCGATCACATCGACGGGGTGAGTTATGCTGCGTTCATCGTGCCGGGCTTGGTGCTCATGTCGGTGCTCACCGAGAGTGTCTCCAACGCGTCGTTCGGGGTGTACATGCCACGCTTCTCGGGCACGATTTACGAGGTACTTTCCGCGCCGATCTCAGTCCGCGAAGTCGTGTGCGGGTACGTTGGCGCGGCGGCCACCAAGTCCATCTTCTTGGGCTTCACCATTTTGGTCACCGCGCGCGTGTTCGTCAGTTACTCCATCTTGCATCCGCTGTGGATGATCGGCTTCTTGACCCTCACCTCCTTCAGCTTCGCCCTGCTTGGTTTCGTGATAGGCATTTGGGCCGACGGCTGGGAGAAGCTGCAGATCGTCCCGGCGCTGGTGATCACGCCGCTGGCGTTCTTGGGTGGCAGCTTCTATTCTATCTCCATGCTGCCTCCGTTTTGGCAAAAGCTGACACTGCTCAACCCGGTGGTGTACCTGATCAGCGGGTTCCGCTGGAGCTTCTACGGAAAGAGTGACGTGCAGGTCGGAACCAGTCTAGCCATGACCTTTGCGTTCTGCATCGTGTGCCTGTCTATCATCACTTGGGTGTTCAAGACAGGTCACCGGCTCAAGAGCTGACGCTCAAGGCACGGACGTATCAGGCGGAAATGCCCCGCACGTCTGCTTGCTTGTGCCGTCCGCGTTGTAACTGATGTGCACGGCGGCGCATGAGGCACTCGGCTTATCGTTCGCTCCATAGTTGAGTTGAACCAAAAGACGGCCCCAAAGATCGTAGCGGAACTCGGATCGATACCAGCCCGTGCCAGGAATTGCGATGGGCTTGCCGTCTCGCTCCGCCTTCTGCATGTGCAGCAGCCCCCGACGGTCGTACTCGTAACGGACGGTACTCAGTTCCTTGTTGCCGGCATCAAATCGCGACGCGGAAAGCAGGTGACCCGATTCATCGTAGCTTGCCACATGGCGCGCTACTCCGTTTACAGCCTTGAGCTTCGTGTCGGCGCCGTAATAGGACTCTTGCACGACATTGCCAAACTCATCGTAGCGAAGCTCGCGGCGTGCCCAACCCTCCCTGCTTTCGATGGCGTGCTGCTCGGTGTCGGAGTTCCAAAGCGAAACAAGACGCCCGGAAGAATCGTAAGAGAAGTTCTGACGAGCGAAGCGCGATCCGTTGACCGTCAGCGCCCCATCCCGACCAAGCGTCTCCAAGAAGAGAACGTTTCCTTGTGGATCGTACTCGGCGTGCAAAGCATGATATCCGCCAAGCGTCCCCTCGACTGCGCGAAAGAAGGCTTTGCTCGTGCCGAGATAGCACTGCGTTTCGACGAGATTCCCCCGGGTATCGTAGGCGAGCTTCAAGGCCGAACATCCGTTCGATTGAGGAGCAGGTTGTCCAGAAGGCATCTCGTAAGACACGTCCGTCGCCAGGCCAAAAGCGTTGACGGTGACCTTCATGGTTGCAAACTGAGCGCCATCGCGTTGCCCCAGTACTGGTCGGCCCTCGGGTGAGAAGAGACGCGTCGTTATCGTGCGCTGTCCTACCTCCCTCGTGTATTCCTTTTCTACCCGAGCATACCCCTCCCGATTTGCGATCAAGAGGCCGTCCTGCCCGAAATAGGCCTGGGTTTTGATTAGCCCGTCGGGGCTGTACACCGTTTCCCGTCGCGCGTACCCGAAGCGCGACCGAACCAGTTCCCCGTGTGTACCCAAGTACCTCAATTCATCTTCACCATCGGAGTCACCGCTTCGCACCGATGCGGAGCGATTGTTACTCGTGGCGTGATAGATGTACTGGATTTCAGCGTAACCATTTTCGTGAAGAACTGGCTCGTCGTGTTCCCCTAAGTAGCGCCGCTTGATGAGGCGGCCAGAGGCATCATACTCGCGCACTTCACGATGAAATCCTTCCCGGAAGCGCACCTTCCTACCGTCGGTGTCGAATCCATATTCCTCGCCAAGCCGGTCGTACCCCAAATACCTACGCTCACGCACGGCGACGCCTTCTCCGGCGACGATGGGCTTGCCATCTTGCCCCAAGTAGGAGGAACGCTCGGTGTTTCCGTGGACGTCGTAGGAGAAGTCAACCCCATGACAGCCGAGTTCTTTGGACAGCACTGGTTGAGAAAGCACACCAAACAGGCGCCGATTCAATTCCAAGCCCCGCGCATCGTATTGATGCACCGTCCGAAACACGCCATCGTCATTGAGCCGCGGTTTCTCGGCATTATCAAAGCACTCTTCGACGAGTAAGTTTCGGTATTGATCGAACGTGAACTTGCGACGTGCACATTGGCTGCGTTTGCTGGTTAGATGCTCCGCCGCATCGCGGTGCTCGACTTGGATCAAGTTGTGCTGTCGGTCGAAGGTTTGAAGCGTATGCGCGAACCCGGAAGCGCTCATCACGGGCGCACCGCTTGGATCAATGGTCGTGTGCACCAGCTCGTTTCCCCAGTCGTCGTAGCGCTTGGTCCATCCAGCCGTGCCCTCTCGCCCGGCAATCGGAGCCCCATCCACTCCGAATATTTCCAAATGTGCACCGCGTCCAAGTCGATCGTAGTCGGCACGCCAACGTGAGTATCCAGAGGAGTGCATCACTTTCTCCTCAGCCGCTCCGAAATATGAGCGCTCCACTTCTAGGCCCCGCGCATCGTAAGCCGAGTAGTAACCGGCAACTCCACTGGTCGTCACGACAGGCTTGCCGTCAGTGCCCTGGTAGAGTGTCTTGGTGGGGTTTCCCAGAGGGTCGCGCTGGGGATATTGGACTCTGCTGAACCCTCCATCTTGTACGACTTCCACGTTGTCCACCCCAAGATACGTTGTGAGCTGCAAGTAGCCCTGACCGTCGTATTCCTGGGTCCAGCTGGCGTAACCATCCCGACCAAGCACAGGCCTTCCCGCGCTATCGCGATAGGTGGCGCGTTTGAGACGCCCGGCATCATCCCAACTGTAGTCGATGCTGGCGTAGCCCAATTTCGTGAGCGTAGGGGCGCCGTTTTCATCCAAGTGCTTCATCGACACGAGGCTACCGTGTTCATCGTAGCGCATCTCGGTGCGCCAGCTGCCGTCCACGTAGGCCTTTTCGCCATTGGCCCAGTAGTGCTCGCGCGCGGTCTCGCGACCCTCGTCATTGCGCTCGAAGCGGATGCGATGAACGCGCGAGGAGCTTGCAGCAAAGATGGCGTCACCTCCGCTGTTGACGGGTTGACCTTGAACGTCGAACGCGGCCTCACTTGCGATGTCCCCACCCGCGTCGAAGGTCCGTCGCAAAAGCGCCCAACCCCGAGCGCTGACCACAGGTCTACCGCCTGCGTCGATGCAAGTGTCCTGGACTCGATTGCCAACATCATCGAGCTCAAAGTCGTAGCCGTAGCAGCCGTCGACGTCATAGGTGGGCCGGTCAAGTTCGTCCCACGATCGAATGCCCGTGACCAATCCGTGGGCGTCACGCGAAAAGGTTTGCCTATGGTAGCCCCCCTTGCCTCGCACCTTCTGCCAGTTTCCCGCGAGGTCCGCGACGAAAACCGCATCACTCGTTGGATTGCCAAAGTGGTCTCGCTCGGTCTTGAGACGCATGTAGCCTTCCACGCCAAGTGCAGGTTTGTCGGACAGATCAAGCAGCGTGCTCTGCACCACTTCTCCGCGCTCGTTACTCAGCAAGGCGAGCGTGGCATTCCCGACCTCGTCCATCATGGGCTCACCCTTGTCGTTGAGTGACGTCATGCGCAAAAGGTGGCCAGCGGCATCGTAGACCAGCGCCTGGCCAAACGCTCGATCGCGACCCGGCAGCGGGTGATTGAAATCGTCGAAGTAGCGGACCTTGGTTTCAAACCCTGATTTGGGGTCGTACTCGAGTCGCACGAACGCGCGCATGAAGGCGACAGGCACCCCACGCTCTCCCAGGAAGTGACCTACCCGCTGGCTCGGACCCTGTTCTTGCACCGGCGAGTACAAAAACTGCCACACCAACCGCGGCTTACTTTCCGCGCTCACCGTCCCATCACCCCGGATACCGCGATCGAAAGCCAGCTCGGCCACCACTTGGCCCGAGCTATCGTAAACGAACTCCCAGCGCGCCTCCATGTGTCGGCGTGGACGTGCACCGTCATAGTAGTGCACAAACGTACCGATACCGTGATCCGCCGTCAGGCGACCTCGAGCATCCACGGCCTCCATACTCTCGACGTGCCCCCACCGGCCTCGCCGAACTATCCGCAGTGAAAATGGTCGATGGGCTCGTTCCACAGCACTCAGCTCACCGATACCTCGGGGTTCCCCCCTGACCTTCACAAAGGCGGCGTAGTAGGCCTCATAGCGCGCTACGTAGAGGTAGCGGTAACCCAGACCAGCGATCAAGAGCACAAAGAGCAGAACGGGAACGCCCAAGAGCGATGCTCGCCGCAGCACATTGCGCAGGCTTTCCCAGCGTCGCTCGACCAGGGCACGAGCTGTACGCCGAGCTTCAGCTACGCGCAGGAACACATCGTGTTTCAGCTCGACGCGTTTGGGCCCGGACCCTTGCTCCTCGTAGCAAAGCAGGCGACGAGCCACCAGGAGATCCAGAGCCTCCTGGGTGACACCAGGTGTGGAGAGGGCGTCATCCAGTGTGCGACTATCACGATAGCCTTGAGGAGACACCAGGCGGTCTTCCACGAAACGGCGCACTTGCTTGGCAATCCCATCGAACGCGCGCTCATAGAACCCAAGCAGGATCTGATCCTTGCTCGCGTTGAGCAGCTCCAGCGTGATCTGAGGCATGCCCGCCTGCTCACGTTGGGCATTGAGTTCAAAACAAAAAATACTGAGCAGCGCGGGGTCGACTTCTGGTTCAAAGCTCGATGCGATGCGCACGACACGGGATGCGCCGCCTTGACCGTCGCGCTTGGTCACCGAGCGGTCGGAAGCTGAAACGTATTTTACTATTTGATCGGCGACGCCAGGCGCAAGCAAGTCATAGGGGGCAGCTGGAGCTTCCACGACCTCATGCGCTTGGCTGATGCTCAGATGAGTGAGCCTCATCCGATTGGCGCCGAGCAGTGCGATGCTTTGTCGCAGCTGCTCGAGGGGTGCCAAGTAGTCCTCACGCAGACTGATGATGATCTTCAGTGGGACGCTACCTAACACGTACCCCGCGTCGAGCGCGTCTCGTCCCTCAGCGTCCAGACCATGTACCAGCGCCGACGGGACGTGATTTTCTATGAGATCACCTAGCTCACTCAAGAACTGTTCACTGCGCTCCACGCACTGTCGCGTGCGCTGACCGCGGGTAAAGATTTCTTCAAACTGATCCAGCACGATGACTGGTGTGACGATCTTGTGTTGTCCGCTCCAAAATAGCGCGTCCTCGCGGTGGAAGTTTTGCCACAACGTTTGCCCGACATCGAAGCGCGGACTCTGGATAGGAGTCTGGCTCGCATGAGCAGCTTGGCTTGCGGCATCGAGGATCTGCTGAGCTAGCGGCGGGGCCGTCTCATCGTGGTCGAGTCGCAAGTAGACGGGGAGCATCTCGCGCCTGCGGAGTTCCGGAAATAACCCAGCTTGCAGCAGCGAGGTTTTGCCGAGCCCCGATGCGCCAAACAGCACGGTCAAGACGTCGCGCAAAAGCAAACGGAGGATGTCATCCCGCTCCTCTCCTCGACCCTTGAAGAGGCCCTGTTGCTGTTCGGAATAGGAATCGGGGCCAATCCAGGGCTGCACCGACTCGCGCATGCCCTTGTCAGTGCCGCTCTTCGACGCACTGCCGCTCCTCGACGCACTGCCGCTCCTCGACGGGGAAGGCGCGCGGGATTTCACAATCTCCCCTGTGCCTCAGCCCGGCGTTTGGCCCGAAGCTCCGCTACCAAGCTCTCCAAGAGCGTCGAAGGGAGCACTCCGCGCGGTGCAACTTCCAACGTTCGCTTCAAAAACACCTCAGGAACATTGTTCAATTGGTCGAGCCGCAAGTCGTCCACCAAGAGAGGAACGATGAAGCGCTGTTGCGTCCCCGTTTGTCGAGGCAAGCGTTCCAAGGCACATGCCCACTCCTGGCGAAAGTAACTCTCGAGATCGCCCTCGGTGTTTCGGGACAAGAGGGCCACGAAATAGGTGCAGCGCTCAATGCCCCGACGAATCTTCGCGTCATACTGCGCCCCTGCCCGCAGGCTTGTGGGCGCAAACCAGGTCTCCAAACCGGCCTGACGCAGCCCCCTGGCCACCTCCTCCGCCGCCACTTCATCTTGACTGCAGTAGCTCACGAATACGTCCGGGTTCTCGGTCACGGGCAACGGCGAAGCCGGGAGGTCAGGGGGTGGCGGCGCACTGGAGGTGCGACACAGCGTGAACAGACGCTCGACAAAGCTGCCGATGTCTTGGTCATACACCCAAGTCATCTGACCAAGGCTCTCGAGAAACAAGACGAACTCCGTCTCCTGCCCAATGGTGTCTTCTGCTAGGGCCTTGATGGTTTCATGGTCTTTGCTGAGGCGATCGCGGCGCAGCGTGCGCATGAAGACGCGTGCGAGCCAATCCGGAAGACAATTGCCGATGAACAACAGGTTGCGGTCCTTGAGCACATCGAGGAGATTTTCTGGCCGCCGGTCGTGCTGCAGCTCACGAATGGCCTCGAGCACGTCTTCATCCGTCAGCGCGAATTTGAGCGCGCTCGAGAAGCGCCCAAAAATGTGGACCAAGGTGGGCTGGGAGGACGCGGTCCAGCGCGCTGGGAGATCGCGTTCTTGCGCCAAGTCGACGACCAGGGGAGGTTGCGAACGCTCTGCTCGGAGCGATTCCTCCAAGTAAGAATTGGTGGATGTAGTCAAGACGAGCGGCCAATCAGCTATGCGCGTCAGCATGCCCAGCATGGGGTGCAGATCATGCACAGGGTGAGTCTGCGCGAAGCTTGCGCTGATGTTGCGCAGCTTTTGCTTCAATACCGCCGGGGTCACGCCCGAGCGCATCGCGCGTGCCGCGACATCCCGGAGAGGAAAGCGAGAATTGGGCGCCGGCAACTTACAGTCGGCCGCCAAACGTTCTGCCATCAGGGCAGCAATGGGGCGAGTCTGCCCGTCTTGCGTCAGTGCAATGGCGGCCTCCCCAATGATGGGAACTACCGATCCACCGGCTATGAGCTCCCCCAACGCCTGCCACCTGAAGTCATCAAACGCCACAATGGCTAATTTTAGCCCTGCTGGGTCAAACAAGTCAACGGCGTGCGCCCGATGCACCACGAGGAACCCAGGCGCGATGCTGATTGAAAGCCGCGATGTTCATTCAGAGCGCGATGCTCCTTTCGAAACGCTGCACTCATGCGCCGCTCACTCACGGGTGCGGCTGCCTTGTGCTCGGCACACCTGTGCTTGGCTCGAACGTGCTTGGGCAGCGATTGGTTCGACGTGCCGCGACTCATGAAACACATACAATCGTCGCGGTTCGGCGCACGCGGGCTCGTACGTTTTCAGCACCGCGACCGATAGCCGATCCTCATCCCTCGCCGTCGTCCGGGGGCGCAGATGAACTCATCCGCACCGAACGCGCGATCTCTTCTTCCTCGTCCTCGTCGAGTGCAAAGGCCGCAGCGATTTTTGTGAGTACGGCCACCTCTGCGGGCGCCACCTGGCCGTCAGCGTCCGCCACCCCACAGGCCAGGCCATAGGCGATCCGGCGCGCCGTCTCGTCCGGCAAGTCCCGCGAGAGTTCCATCAGACGTTCGTCGATGTTTTGCAAATCACGCTTTTCCCAACTGGCCAAAAGCGGAACCAGATTGGTCGAGTCCAGCTGGCCCCCGGACAGGGACTGCGCGTGCTCCAGGAAATTGCGCCGCTCTTCAGGTGAGAAATTGCGGTCTGCGATAGCCGCGATGAACATCACTTCGAGCATGGCGAGCAACTCGTTCGTGGTCGAGTCAGCTAGACTGGGAGGTTCAGAGCGGGCCATGACCGGAGCATACTGCGCACTTCATCAGCAGAGAACCAAGCAAGCTGGGAGCGGCAATTCAGCCCGGACTGAGTGACCAAAAGTGAAAGCGGCAGGCTATCGGCTTTCGTGCCACTCAATTCTGTAACAATCCCATCAGGCTGGATGTTTGGCCCTACCCTTGCCCCAACGCCTTTCGACAGTTAGGTCAACCAGGCTGGCTTAGGAGTTCAACCATGCGCAAGGGCACCCTCTTTTTCACCTTTGGTCTCCCCACCTCCCTGTTTGTCGCTGCAATCGGTTGCAGTTCCGAGGAAAGCAACCCTGGCTGGCTGCTGGGTACGGGAGGTGCAATCGCCAGTGGCGGCAGCAGTGCGAGCAGCGGTGGAAGTAGCTCCGGCGGCGGCGACCACTCGACCGGCGGTGTTCTCGTGGACGGTTCCTCTGGCGGCAGTGCGAGTGGCGGGGCCAGTGTGGGTGCTGGCGGCGACGTCAGCGTTGAGGGCTCCGGTGGTGCAGGCACGGGTGGGTCCAACAGCGCCCCGGCGACGTCCACCCCAGGCACATGCAAGACAGATCTCGGTGGGTACCAGAATGGCTCGGTGACCTATTACTATTTTGATCAAGGCACCGCGAAGGTGAACTGCTCGTACGACGAGATCAGCAGAAACCCCGATCGAGTCAAACACGTCCCCACCAATGATGGCAATTACTTTGGTGCGATGAACACCGCGGACTACGACACCGCGGGCATGTGTGGCGCATGTGTCGAGGTCACGCGCGATGGCAACCGCAGGGTCACCATCACCGTCGCGGATCAATGCCCCATCGGCAGCAATCCCAAGTGTAAGCCAGGCCACATCGACCTCAGCCGTGAAGCCTTTGACCAGCTGGGGAACCGCGGCAATGAAGGCTACCTGGGCACCAGCAATGGCGGTGACGTAGGACAAATCTCTTGGAAGTACGTGCCGTGCCCTGGAGACAGCAACGTATTTTTCACGCTCAAGGAGCACGACAACGCGAACTGGAACCAAGTCCTCGTCTCGTCGCACGAGTACCCCATTGAGAAGGTGGAGGTCCTCGTGGACGGCGCGTGGGTCGCTGCGGTACGGCAAGATTACAACTATTGGGAGCCGCCGAATGGTAAGTTCGGCGAGCTGACGCCCTACCGCGTGCGCGCGACCGATGTGAACGGCTCAGTGGTCGAAGCGCCGGTGCAACTCGTGGCAGGCGACCAGGACAGCGGCGTCCGCTTCGAGTGCAACTGAGCGCCTAACTTCTTGCTGCCCTCCCCGACCATGCTGCTATGCTGAACAGCGTGCTGTCTCCAGTCGCGCGTCGCGTCGTTCAAGCCATCTTGTATGAGGTCATCGCGGTGCTCGCTGTTGGGCCGCTGCTGAGCTTCGTTTTTGATGAATCGGCCGGGTCCTCGTTCTTGCTCGCGTTCGTGATGTCGACCATTGCCCTGGGGTGGAACTATGTGTTCAACACGCTGTTCGAGCGTTGGGAACGAGGGCGCGCCATCAAGGGGCGCTCGTTCAAGCGCCGCCTCATGCACGGCTTGGGCTTTGAGGGTGGGCTGGTGATCATGCTCGTACCCCTCATGGCGTTGTGGATGGACGTCAGCCTCCTCCAGGCGGGGATCGCTCAGGCAGGCATCTTCGCGTTCTTCTTCGTCTACTCGCTCGTCTTCACTTGGAGCTTCGACCGTATCTTCGGTTTGCCGGCCTCCGCCGCACCACCCAGCTCCGCATGAATCACAGCTCCGCGTGAGTCACGGGGCCCGCATCACCCCCCCGTCGAAGGGTGCCTCAGCGCACCGTTTGCCATGCCTGCTGCGAGCACGAAGCATCCACAGCTGCGTAGTGCTCGTCCGAAGCCTGATGCAACACCCGCTCGGTGCCGCCTTGGGCGTTCAGGGCGTCGCCACGAGGCGCGTGGCCGTGCAGTTGAGCCGTCTGGGCCTGGTACACGGCGCGATCGCAACCAGCAGTGCCACTGCCAGGAACGCGCGGATCAGGGTGTTGGGCGGTGGTGGCGCAGGCCGCCTGGGCCAAGGCCATACTCATCGCAAAACCAACCAAAACGAAGTGTTTCATATGCAATTCTCCTGTTGTCGTAACGTAACTGACATCATTCAGTTAATCGCTATTCATCAACATGAAACCGCGAAGACACATTCGCCAATGGATTGAACTGAAGCCACGTTCAAAAAAAGTGATGTCTGGCGCAAATCCTGGGGATTTTCCGCTCCCCACGCCGTCAAAAGCGGAAGAAAAAATCGAAGTCCGGAATCGGCGCCTTACTTGCCCCGACAAATCGGATGCCTGGCACGAAGAAATCGCCATAACCGATGCCGAGCTGAAGATTGAAGCGCGCCCAGGAGAAGGTGGTCCCCATCTGCAGCATCCAGCTGTTGCGCAGATCTTCGCCAGCTATCTCCCCTTCCACCCACACTCGCGTCCCGTCGGCCGCTGTGGAATCCGAGCTGAACGACACAGCTTGGGCCCAGGGCACATAACGCGCCAGCAAGTTGAGCGCCACGATGCGTGATAGACGAAGCTCGGCCGACGCCGTCAGCTGCAACGTCCGCTGCAGACCGGCGCCAAACACAGCTGAGTTCTCCTTCACGCCGCCGCTGCCATGAGCAATGGTCTCCACCCAGGTGACGTCCAGGCTTTGCGTCCACACCGGGTTCACCACATAGCTAGCGGTTGCGCTGAGCGGCAACACCGACGCGTGAAAATTGCCATCCTCCAAATCGCCCGCAGAGACATCGCGGAGATTGAAAATAAAGTAGTTGGCGCGCAGCGACGCGGCAAACCCGTGCAGGTCGACGAACTTGAGCTTGGTGTAAATGCTGCCATTGAAGGCACCTGTGAACGGGATCATCAACCAAGGTGCGGTGTAGGTGCCGATGGTCCACCAATTGGCGATGCCTGCTTCCTGCTGAAATAGCCCGAGACGCAGCTGGTTTCTACGCAGGGTAAACGCAGAAAAGTCCGTCTGACGATCGTCCTCGGTGTGAAACGACCGAGCAGTCCGCGGCACCAAGAGCGCGCCCCACAGGCACAGCCAAGCGATGCTCTGACGGCGAAACCGGACCTTAGCGCTCACCATGACCATATCTCGTCACCAGGCACCAGTTCCTCGCACGAGCTACCCGTCAGTGCCAGACACTCACGACGCTCGAGGTCGCAGCAGAATGAACCTTCACCCGTGCGCAACTGCACACCACCAGATGGCAAATACCCCACGACGACGATGCCTGAGTCGGCGACAACACCCACCTCAATCATCGGATCATCCAGGATGCGAAAGTGGACGGGGCCACGCACGCTCTTGCCCTCCGTGTCACGAGCCACACCGTCAAACTGCACCAAGATCGTGGTTAGGTCCGGCGCTTTGAGCGGCGAGGCGCGCGCCAAGTACAGCTCGACAGGTCCATCCATGACGCTGGACAAGTCAGGTGCCGCGCAGGAGCGAAACGCGCCCGAGACTCCGGGTTGCAAGAAATTGCGTTCCACGGCCAATTCCAGCTCGATGGTCCCGAGCTCGCCGGTCTGGGGCTGCTGGGTGCAGGGGGCTTGCACGCGGGCAGTGGCGCTCAACTTGAAACGGCTGTTTTCGCTAGGATGGCTGGTACTCACGATCTCGGAGATCGCCGTTTTGACCTTGGCGACCATCAGATCAAAGCTGCCGTTCTCTTGATACATCGCGTAAGTTTGCGCGGCTTGGTCCATCACACGCGCCAAGTCTATTTCTGCAATCCGCCCGGACGGATGTTGGTATGTCTCCTCCAGGGCAGAAAGATCGGGCAGCTCCGGTTCCTCGAACGAAGCGCACTGCCAGGAGGTAGCGCTGGCGACGACGCAGAGCGCCGTCATGCGTCGGGATGCATTGCCGCTGCGCCCCAGACCGAACCTTGTGTTCACGCCCCGCTCCTTGCCCTCTAGATGTCCTGCTTGCAAGACTATTGTTGGGAAAACAACGTGCGCACGGCCTCTTTCACATCATGAGAGATCTCCGGTGTCACCTCGTGTCCAACACCAGGAAACTCCGAATACTCCACGGTGATCCCAGCGCTGCGCAGCTCAGCCACGGTCTTTCGTCCCATCTCGGTAGGCACTACGTGGTCGTCACCTCCGTGAAACGCATGAATGAACGGATAGCTCACGCCGGGTGCTCTTACCGTTGGAACCATGCCCGGTGGAAGCCAGCCCGCAATGGGCAGGGCCGCAGCAAAAAATGCAGGGTAGCGTGTGGCCAGAGCAAACGTCAGAATTCCGCCTTGAGAAAACCCAGCAACAATCGGCTTGCCCAAAGTTGGACGAAGTGCAGCAAATGCTTCAATGGCCGGCATCAATTGGTCGACCCGGCCCGCCAACGAACGACTCAAGAGCTCAACCTTGCCTGACATCGTCCATGTGGCTAGCCAGTTGTACCCTCCCTGCAGGTGATCCGGACCGCGCGGGATGAACAAACGCAAAGGACGTTTCCCAAGATACGGCCCCTCAGGAATGGTTGGACGTCCACCTCGTCCATGCAGCAGCACCACCAAAGGCATGCGCTCATCTGGGCTGGTGATGGGCCCGAGCACGACTTCGATGTAGTCGAAGCCTCCGATGCGACCCTGCTCGGCAAACACGCCTGGAGTGTCCCCCGCGATGAGGCTTTCGCGCGGCGGACGCTCGCCTCGCCGCATGATACCGCGCAAAATGCGGGCCGCCCTCAATTCGACCTCGAGATCGGCGGGATGCGAGGGAGGCCACTGCGGATCGATCGGCCCCTGGTAACCGGGAGGAACGTCAGTCAGAACTGCCTGAGTGTCCAAGGCTTGCTGCGCAGCGGGCCGCTGTGACAGCGGTTCTACCGTCGGCGTCGCCTGCACAGGTGTTTGCTCTTCAACCACGGCTGGTTGGACAGAGGCGGGCGACGGGGTCACGGCGACCTCTTGTTCAGCACGACAACCAATCACAACCCAACCGGCTGCAGCTGCCAAAGCGGCCAGCGCACAGCAGACGTTCACGGGGGGCATCGCTAACTATTCCTCCTTGGGCTCAGCATCCTGGCTGAGCGACGCACGGAGCAGGGCTTCAATGTCCAGCGGAGCGGCGGCTGGCGTCACTTCACGCTCGGCAAATCGATCACGGATCAATCGGTTGAACATCCCGCCTTTGTCTTTTGCGCGGAGCACCCACTCATACGTCGCCGACGGGACGGCGGCGTACTGGTAGATGCGTCCACTTCTGAACTCAATCTCCAGCAACTGCTGCTGGCTATCGTACCCCATGGATCGGATTGCTTTCGATTCCACGACTTGTCGGTCCATCTGCAGATGCCTTTCGACCAGGGCGATATAGTCAAAAATGTCGGCTCAGGCGAGCGCTACGGCTGGGCCTGAACTAGCAGAGATCTGCAGAGAGCAACGGCTGATTGCCAGTCGTCAGCATCCCACGCTAGCGTGCGCGCGAGGCAGCGACCGAGGTGATGCTGAGCCCGGGTTGGCGCCTGCTCTGTTTCATGACCGCTCAACAGAAGAACAGTCGCGTCAAAAAGTCGGATACGTCCGCTACCCAAGCACGCGCGAGCCAGGCACCCCGCAAGCGTCTCAAGCGTGCCGTCGCTGAACGGGCCTCCGCCCGCGTGGAGGAACGCTTGGCGGCTCAGCAAGCTAAAATCCGCCAAAAGGTCCTCGACGACAAGGCCAAGGCCCAAGAGAAGATCCAGGCCAAAAAGCGCAGAGAGCGCGCGGCGATTGCGCAGAAGAAGGCGCAACACAAAGCAGCTCTAGCGGCTCAGCAAGCCGAGCAGCGCGCCGCCGTGGCGGCCACCCGCGCCCAAGCACGCGCGGACAAGCAGTCAGCCATCGACGAGCAGCGCGCCGCTGTGGCAGCCATCCGCGCCCAAGCGCGCGCGGACCAGCAGGCAGCCATCGACGAACAGCGCGCCAGACGCGACCGCGAACAGCAGCTGCGCAAGCAAGAGCGGCGCAGACTTGCTGAGCAGCGCGTCGAGGCAAAACGCCTCAATGCTGAGGCCAAGGTCGCACGTGCCATGCAACAGCTAGCAGAGCGCGCACAATCGAAAGCGGAGCGCGCAGCCGAGCGACAACGACAGTTGGCAGAAACGTCGATGGCAAAGGGCGCACGACAGGAGGCTCTGAAGCTCGCGCGGGCACAGGCGCTCGCAGACAAGGAAGCCGCCCGCCAAGAGGCCGCACGCAAGCGCGAGGCCCTCAAACATTTGCAGGTGACGGAGAAAGGCCAGGGCCGCCGCTGGGGAGCACCCTTGCCAGCGTTGTTCAACGCCTGGCGGCAGATCTTTCGCGAGCGAGACGATGTGGTGGTACAGCGTGACGAGGCTGCCCCCCTGGGCGATCTCGAGTCCGCGTGTGTGGAGGGCACAAACCCAGACCAAGCAATTTGGATGCGTACCGCGGGCACCGTGCATTTCAACTGGCACGCGGCGCTCAGACCTGAGGTCCGCGGTAGTTTTTCCTTCGATCCCGGCGTGATCACCATCGACGATGCTTGGTTTGAGCAGCTGAGGCACGCCGCGCAGAACGCTTTTTTAGTGGGCGGTCCAGAGGCGGTCGAGCGGGGCCGCGCGCGTTTGGCACACACGTCGATTCCGCCATTTACGAGTAGCACCTTGCTACTTTCGCTGCTCGAGCAGCGTGGCCTCGATAAACAGCTGGCCAAGGCCTTGATTGACTGGCTGGGCCAGGGCGCGCACTTTCTCTTTTCCATCGCTGCGACCGATGAAGGTCGCCGTCGACGCCGTTTGCTCGAGCAAGCAGCCCGCGCACCCACCGCCGCTGACACCGTCGATGCACAATTGGTCGCGGCCCTCAATCAAGGTCCAGCTTTGGACAAAGCAGTGCTGCTCGCGCTGCTCAAGGACCATGGTGGATTTGTCAGCGCGGGGGGCAGCCATGGGACGTTCATGGTGACCGCACGAAACAAGCTGCCCCATGTGCTCTATGAACACGACACGCCGCGCCCCGGTCAGCTCAACTTAATGGTCGAGAATCTAACTGGACATAAGTTTACCGGAATGCAACTTGACTACAGCAACCTCTGCGGTTGTCGTTGTGACGATGGGCACTTCTCCAGGGCCACGTTGCACGGAGCCTGCTTGCGCTATACTCATTTGACGGGGGCGCAGTTTCACGGAGCAGACCTGAGCCATGCAGACCTTGGGCACGCTGAGCTTTCCGGAGCGGACTTTCGCAAGGCCAACTTAACGGGGACCAACTTTGAGCGAGCCAATCTATCCGGCGCAAACTTCGCCGGGGCCACCGTGGCGGGAACCAAATTTGCCGGCGCCGAGGTGCGGGGGATCAAGTACTAGGCTGGACGTTCGGACCAGTGAATATCGCCTCACCACAGTGGCCTCATGGCGTAAGCCATCACAATTGGTTAGAAGCTGCCATGGCATCCACCAAGTTCAAAGGTACTCCTGTCAACACGAACGCCGCGCTCCCCTCCGTTGGTTCGAGCGCGCCCAACTTCAGTCTGGTCGACGCTGATCTAGCTGAAAAATCGCTGCGCGACTTCGCAGGTAAGACACTCGTGCTCACCGTCAACCCCAGCTACGACACGGGCGTGTGTCAGGCCACCGCGCGCAAGTTCAACAGCGAACTCAGCAAGAAAGAGGGCGTGACCGTGCTCATGATCAGTGCTGACTTGCCCTTTGCCCAGAAGCGGTTTTGTGCGGCCGAAGGCGTGGACGGGGTCGTTTCGCTCTCCACATTTCGCAGTGATTTTGCCAAAGACTACGGCTTGGAATTGATCGACGGTCCTCTCAAGGGACTCACTGCACGCGCCGTAGTCGTCATCGACCCAAGCGGTCAGGTCAAGTACACGGAGCTGGTGCCAGAGATCACCACTGAGCCCAACTACGCGGCCGCCATTGCTGCGCTCTAAGTTTGTTCATGCGGCCCGGTTCAAACCGGGCCTGCTTAGGGCTGGTTGTCCATATACTCTTGCTTGTCCAGCTGCATCGCGGCCACCAGACGCACGTGGTTGATCAAACTCCAATCGCTTTGGTGCTCGGAAGCTTGGTTGAGCCCATAGGGCCAAAAATGTTGCGAGTCTGCCGTAATGTACGTGCGCTGTGAGTACTGGTCCGGGTCGCGTTCACTGGCCGGAAGCGTCGTGATGATGTCCACGACGTGCGCACCGGTCCATTTGCCATCCTGGGTGAGCTCGGTCCAGGGAAAGTACCCGACGCCCAGGGTGTGAGCGATTTCGTGCATGGCCGTCGCCACTTGCATGTACCCCCGGTCGTCGCCAAAGCTGACCCAGCCATCCACATTTGCCTCAGCGGTAGGCACGGATGGATTGTAGTTGATCGTGAGCGACTGCGTGAGGTCCGCATAACAATTGTAGTAGTAGAGCGCACCTTCAATCGCCTCGGTGATCAACGTACGCGCATCGCTTGGCCACGTCTCGGCGTTATTGAGTTGATAGCTAATGCTCCCCTCGTGGGTGCAGCCGGTGTCGTTGCCTCCACCGCCGCTCCCCAAGGTTGCGCCTCCCGTGGCTGCTGCATCACTGCCACCGCTCGAGTCACCCGCGCTCGTCGCCTCACCGCCGGTGCTCAGTGTTCCGCCGACCCCTGCCATGAGCTGTCCCCCGCTCCCTGGTACAAAAGGGGCGCCCCCGCTCGAGACAGCGGCTCCACCCGCTGCGTCCAAAGATGATCCTTCGTCACCCCCAGCGCCCGTCACCAGCTCCGGTGGCTCGTCGGTAGCGGATGCGCACCCCAAGCCACAAATGAAAGGCAGTCCCAGAAGAAGCAAGCGGCGCATGGCGGCGAGGGTATCACTGGCGGCCTTGATGCCCAGCGCGATCAAGGCCACTGGTTTCGCTCTGAGCCAAGCACGAGCAGTCTCGAAAAATTTTTTCAGCTCGGCCGCCTGCTGGGACTGGATGACCAACGCACGACGGACCCGCCGCGGGCTCACCCGCCGAGGGCCCAGTCGAGTCCGTGGCTGACCGAAACCGCTTCCGTCCAGGTGCTCGTTGTGGCGTTTTTGCAGGTTCTGACAGACGGTCACCGTTTGCGCGATCGCCCCGAGAGAAAAGCCCATCCATCTTCGCTCGCTGGCTTGACGACTGCTCAGACCTCCTTCATCCCTAAAGTGGAGGGGCGGTCGCACGCAGGTCTGCGGCTCGTCGCGCGCAAGCTTGTCGTCCAGAGTTTCCTTGCTTCATTGATCGCATC
>Ga0315910_10001106_pt1 | contig 25229 bp, 19 predicted proteins | sample EdamamesoilMG_FD_204470 | JGI IMG/M metagenome (GOLD analysis project Ga0315910, IMG submission 204470) | Garden soil microbial communities collected in Santa Monica, California, United States - Edamame soil | ecosystem: Environmental > Terrestrial > Soil > Garden | place: USA: California... | reverse complement strand
AAACCGACAAGGGTGAGGCGGGGAGCTGATCACAGGCCCAAGATCCCGCGCCAGACCTGGGCGCCGTGCTGCAAGGACAAGCGCTCTCTGTCCTTTAGGATCTTCATGCGCATCGCTGCACCCCGCCTAAAGAGCGCGGTGTGCAGCGCATCAGCCAGTTCGTCCACCTGGTCCACCTCGACCAACAGTCCGCTTTCGCCGTGGGTTACCCAATCTTCAATCGTACCCACCCGGGTCACGACGGGCACGAGACCACTGGCCATGGCCTCCATCAACGCGAAGGGGACGCCTTCCCAGGCCGAAGCAAGCGCAAACACGCGCGCCTGCTTCAAGACGGCTTCCACGTCATTGCGGTATCCCAAAAAGCTCACCTGTTCGGTCACGCCCAGCTGCTCACACAGGGCACGCAACGCGGCCTCTTCAGGTCCGGTGCCCATGATGGCCAAGCGAACGCGCACACCCCTCGGCAGAAGCTGAGCTACTGCACGGATCAACACGTCCATGCGCTTGCGCTTGATCAGCTGCCCCACCGAGACCACATCCCACGTGGGCTCAAGCTCACCCGGCGCAAACCGCAGCAAGTCCACTGAGTGCGGCAACACCGTGATCTTGCTCGCGCTCACGCCCATCTCCGCCAAACGCTGCTGCATGCTCGCGCCGGTGACCGTCACCGCCTCGGCGCGACGCACCGCCTGCAAGAAGGGCCACCCCCACGCGCGCTGGAGCTGCAAGAAATCCATGCCAATCAGGCTGAGGCAGCTGGGAACCCGCTTGGCTTTTGCCGCACCGAGCGCGACGCTACCCCACGGGACAGGGTTGAATCCAATCACCCAATCGATGCGCTCCCGCGTGATGACGTCGCCCACGGCGCGCGCCATATTCCACATCTCCCGCGCGACGCTCCCTGGCTCTATCGGGTAGTTTTCGAGCTTGGACAGCCTGGTGTCGAGCGCCTCGCGACGTACGACGATCACGCGCTTTATCTCCGGAATGTATTCGAACAATTCCAGATGTCGCTCCAGCTGATTCTTGTGGAGTTTTGCCGCACACAGCACCGACAACGCACCGCGCATTTGACCGCCTCATAACATCCCCGACGCGGCGACGCACGGACGACTTCAACCGACGAACGTGACGGCGCACACGGCGACAGCACGCCGCTGCGCCCCGCGCATAGCCGTTCGCCTACAAAGTGGTGAACTTGGCGGCGCCCACACTCTTGGCCATCACCGCCTGAGCGCGCTCATCATGCAGCGGCACCCCCCCGGGAACGAAAAATCGTGCGAAGCTCACAGCTCGCTCATCCAGTGCCTTTGCCCAACTCGACTCCAGCTCACCACGTATGGCGAGCACGAGCGGGGCAGAGATGCGCTGGGCAAACTCCAGCCTCTCGAGCAAGGCTTGTGTGGGCAGCTCGACCAAGAACAGGCACACGACAGGGCTTGCGTTCTGCTGCTCGAGTCGGTGGCGAATGCTGCGCGCGGTTTGGCGGTGGCTGGAGCGGACGGCGTTGATGGGGCCGGTCGCGTAGCTGGCCTGCCCGTCTGTCCAGACGCGCTCCGCCGTCATCTCGCACACCGACGCGCCGCCCGAGGTCAAGAGCACCGACTGATGGGACCATGTCGCGCCGTGCTCCACCTTGAGCACAAACGGCTCGGTCCACCACGGGGTGCCGCGTTCGAGCGCTCCCTGGTTGCTCACCTTGTGCGCTTCACGCTTGGTCATGAACCCGGCGAGCGGGCTGAGAAAGCCCGCTGCTACGAACTCAATGAGCTGGGCCTGCGCCGCGTCCACCTCGACGCGCACCAGCGCGTGCTCACAGTCACCTTGTGTCAGCTCGCGCGCCTCGAAGACTTCACCGCCAAACGCAGCGGGCAGTAGCGATGGCGCCTCCGCGCGACCGCCGAGCAGCCCACGCTCTTCCAAAGCCCTCACAATCGTGTCGATGCACTCTTGTGGGGTCAGTTGGTCCGTACGCAGATGCACCTCCGGGTGCTCTGGCGGCTCATAGGGGTCGTCTACGCCGGTAAAGTTCTTGATCTCTCCGGCCAACGCGCGCTTGTACAACCCCTTGGGGTCGCGGGCGGTCAAGACGTCCAGAGGACACTCACAGTACACCTCAATGAAGTTCTCCGTCTTGGCGCGGATCTCCTCGCGCAGCGCCCGGTAAGGACTGATCGCCGCCGTGATCGCACAGGCACCTGACCGCGCGACCATGCGCGCCACGAGCCCGATGCGCCGCACGTTGCGGTCCCGGTCCTCGCGATCGAAACCAAGCCCATGGGACAGATCCTTGCGCACTTCGTCGCCATCGAGCGACTCAACGTGGACGCCCCGCGTGCCCAACTCAGTCGTGAGCAAAGAGGCCAAGGTACTCTTGCCGGAGCCGCTCAGGCCGGTCATCCAAACGACAAATCCACTCATGTTTCTCTGTTGCCTCGCCCCGGGTTGCGGTTCACCTACACTGCAATCTGCACGCCGCAGCCGTCCAGACTAGAACATTGTAATTTAGGCCTATTTCCCCAGACATATTGCGGGGAACGCCAGCTAGAACGCGGTGTACGTTAGCGGGGAGCACCGCATCCCACCAGCAAAATCCCATCCTTCACGGGGATCCGTCCTGGCCACTTGCTGAAATACCGCTTGCCTCGGGCAGATCTGCGCGCTACATGGCCCGCCCTCATGTCGAACTACGCAGTTTGGAACGTCCGCCTTCGTCACGAATCTTTGCAGAAGCCGCAAAAAGGTAAGTACTTGAGCCGCCGCAAGCGTTCACGCATCGGCCTGCAGGACGCGCTCGACCGCAAGTCCGGCGTGCAGAGCGAGCCCTCGGGCGCAGCTGACAACTGAGTGCCTGCTTGGCCGCGGCCTGCGAGGTTGAGGACCTGCTCCCGTTCGACGTGTTCCCGATGAGGGGCGTGTCGCGCGCGTGAATGGTGGCCCAACGAGCGCCCACAGCCTCTCCCCCAACGCCCTTCGTTTCCGAAGTGGCGTTGTTTGCGTTTTGTCGTTTTCAATCCACGGACCCGCGCGCTGTGATGAACGCCTTTTCAGGGTGTGTAATGCGGACTAGTCTCCGCGCGGGTGGACACCACGACGTGGGTCACGTCCCTCCCCGTGTAGTCACCAGCTGATCAATGATCGCCTGCTTCTACCGGCCGCGTCGCTTCTACCAGTCGCACTGAACGCTCAAGTATGGACCTTCTATCCACTTTGCTCACTCTGCCCGTGATTGGGTCTCTCCTCCACGCCTCGTCCCCCGCGGTCGAGCTCGGTTCTGGCTCAGGGTTCGGCGTGCTCGGCGCCGCGGCCTCGGCTGATATTTGGAGCAACAAGCTGTTCCAAAAGCCAGAGTGGGTGGGTCTGATGTTTGGCCTACGCATGAGCTTGTGCCTCGTGGGTGCACTGCTGCTCATCTACGAGGTGCGCGCGCGTCGCATGGGCGAAGTCATCGCGACACGCACCAAACGCATCGTGGCCATCGTGCTGGCCGTGGCCGCCTTTGGAACCTACTTCGATTTTGGCAACCCCAACGTTCGCTACTCTGAGTATTACCACCGCCACGAGCTGTATCACTACTACTTGGGAGCCAAGTACTTCGAGGAAGTAGGTTACAAGCGCCTCTACGACTGCACGATGATCGCTGAGGTCGACAACGGCCGCCGCGCTCAGATCGAAAAGCGTGAGTTTCGCGATCTGCGCGTGAACCTCATCAAGAAGGCGACCGATACCTATATTTTCCGTGAGCCCGAGCTGTGCACCAAACACTTCTCCAAAGAGCGGTGGGAGATGTTCAAGAAGGATGTCGACTGGTTCTACAACTCTTCACGCGGCTCGTATTGGGAGCGCATGCAGCAAGACCACGGCTACAATCCACCGCCCGTGTGGACCATGACAGGCAAAGCCTTGGCGAGTCTTCACGCTGCAGATAACGACTATTTCAAGTTCTTGGCCTCCATCGATGTGGTCCTGCAGGCAGGCATGATCGTGCTCATGTTCTGGGCGTTTGGTTTCCGCGTAGGTGCGGTGGCCGCCGTGTTCTGGGGGTGCAATGCCGCGGCCAACTTCTATTGGACCGGTGGCGCGTTCCTGCGTCAGGACTGGGTGTTCTTGCTCGTGGCCAGTTTGGCCTGCGCACGCAAACGTTATTTCTTCTTGGCCGGGGCCGCACTCATGTGGTCGGCGCTGCTGCGCGTCTTCCCCGTGGCGCTGTTTGGCGGTTGGGTGGCGATGGTGCTCATTCATGTCATCGAGCGCTTGCGTGGCCGACCTTCAGTGGACGGGAAAACCGGCCTATTGGGCTTGATTCATCCCGATCATCGCCGTCTGATCGCCGGCGCGGTCGTGGCTTTGGCGGTGCTCGTCCCTGCCAGCATGGCCACCACCGGAGGCGTGAAGGCGTACAAGGACTTTTACGCGCACATCCAGACCCACAAGCATACTCCCCTCACCAATCACATGGGGCTTCCCACCATCCTGTCTCACAACTGGGATGGCCGCATGCGCTTTACTCGCAACGAGAACCTGGACGACGCGTTTCAGGGGTGGAAAGAGGGCCGTAACCGCCGCATCGACAAGCTCAAGCTGGTGCAATACGGCGTATTTTTGGGGTTCTTCCTGTGGATCGCCTGGGCAGTGCGAAAGAGTCGGCTGCTGTGGATAGCGCCTGCGCTCAGCCTGCCGCTGGTCATGTGTCTCACGGATCTCACTTGTTACTACTATTCAATGTACATCGCCGCCGCCGTACTCACGCTCCCTCGACGAAGTACAGGTGTGGCGCTGCTTGCTACCGCAGCTTCCAGTGTCGTGCTTTTGGGTAAGAACATCGGCTACGCGCCCACCAACGTGAGCGGCTTTTACTTTGTCGACGACAACTTCGCTGTGCAAAGCTATCTGTTCCTCATCTTCAGCATGCTCATGTTGTGGGACTACAGTCGGCCCTTCACTTGGGCTGGGTTGATGAGTCACTTCAACCGCTTTCAGCGAAAGAGCGAGAAAAAGTCGACGCCAGCCGCGGACCCCGCCCCGGCCGACGCCAGCGCTTAAACGACAAAAAACGCCCAGCTGCGGTCAGCTGGGCGTCTTGTTTTGGGCCGCACGTGTTGTCAGGTGCGCTGCTTGCTCATTGTGCCGCGCGCAAGCTGTCGCCGCGACCAATCGCATAGTAGGTGAAGCCCAACTTCTTGAGCTTGTTGGGCTCGTACAAGTTCCTCCCATCGAAGATGACCGGGGACTTGAGAATGCCTTTGAGTACTTCAAAGTCTGGCGCGCGAAACGCCTTCCACTCGGTGCAGATGATGAGCGCGTCCGCGCCTTGCAGAGCCTCGTCGCGGTGGGCACACAACTTCAGCTGTGCCTTATCACCGTAGAGACGGTGCACTTCCTCCATCGCCTCTGGATCGTAGGCTTGAACCTTGGCACCCGCCGCCCAAAGCCGCTCCATCAACACGCGACTCGACGCTTCACGCATGTCATCGGTGTTGGGCTTGAAGGACAGGCCCCACAGAGCAAACACCTTACCACTTAGGTCAGAACCGTAGTGCTCGAGCACGCGCGCCGGCAGTACCTCTTTTTGCGCGTAATTGACGGCCTCGACGGCCTCCAGGAGCCGGGCTTGGTAGCCCACGCCACTCGAGGTGCGCACCAACGCCTGCACATCCTTGGGAAAGCACGACCCACCGTAACCACAGCCCGGATAAATGAAGTGATAGCCAATCCGCTCGTCGGAGCCGATGCCCTTACGCACTTGCTCGATGTCGGCGCCCAGACGCTCGGCCAAGTTGGCCAGCTCGTTCATGAACGAGATCTTGGTGGCCAACATGCAGTTGGCCGCGTATTTGGTGAGCTCAGCACTGCGGATGTCCATGACAATCATGCGGTCATGGTTGCGGTTGAACGGCGCGTAGAGCTCGCGCATACGCTCTGTGACGCGCGGGTCATCCGTGCCAATGACGATGCGATCCGGGCGCATACAGTCGTTCACGGCCGCACCCTCTTTGAGGAACTCGGGGTTGGACACCACGTCAAAGCCCAAGTCAGCTTTGCGTTTGGCCAAGGTGGCTCGCACGCGCTCTTTTACCCGGTCCGCCGTGCCCACCGGTACCGTGGACTTGTCGACGATGATCTTGTGCTCCGTCATGTGCGTGGCGATCGTCTCGGCGACGGTGAGCACGTAGCGCAAGTCTGCAGAGCCATCCTCATCGGGCGGAGTCCCCACCGCAATGAATTGCAACTCGCCGTGTTCGACACCGAGCTTGGCATCGGTAGTGAACTTCAAGCGACCCTGCTCAAAATTTTCTTTGACCAGCGGCGTCAGCCCGGGCTCGTAGATGGGGATGATGCCCTCTTTGAGTCGCTCCACTTTCTTGGCATCGATGTCGACGCACATGACGTCGTGTCCGACTTCCGCCAACACTGCTCCCTGAACCAGCCCGACGTATCCAATTCCAAAAACTGTGACTTTCATTTCCTACTCAAACTTTGCTTGAAAAAGTAATTGCTGCTTAAGACTGTGCCAAGCTCGTCCGTGCGAGCATGTTGCGGAGAGTCAGGAGGGGTCGCTCGCGGTCAACCGGAGCTACCAAATCCGCCTGCCCCGCGGGAGGTCGAAGTCAGGCTTGATTGTACGCTGACCCGAAAGTGGACAATAGGACGTGGGATGAGTTGCGCAAGCCGGTTCGGGAGCTCCAAATCCGGAGCCGCCGGGTCCACTTTGATGACGGGGACCATCAACTCCCCACGATAAGCCCGATCAATGATACCTACGTTGTTGGCCAGCATGTGGCCCGTCTTGATGATTGAGCTGCGCGCGACCACGTCGAAATAGTACCCGGCTGGGGGGTCCACAATCAGCCCAGTACCGTACAGGCGTACAGCGCCCACGCGCTTGCGCTCGGCGATCAGCGTGAGGTCATAGCCGGAATCGCTGGCACGCTGCTTATGGGGCACCACGGCGCGCTCATCGATGAGCTGGACCAAAATAGCCGCCTCGGCCCTGGGCGCGGGCAACGCCTGGGTAGCCAAACTCAATTGTCGCTCAAAATCCGATTGCGCAAACACGCTCCGAAAATCGCCCGACTCGACCAGCGCGCACACCCAGTCCATCGCCTCCGTGCCCACGAGCGACCACGCGCCGCTGTCGTCGCGCAGCGCACGCTCCGCGAGTTCACCCAGCGCAGCTACGATGGACGGATGATCCTGAGCGATCCGCACCACGACTTGATTGTCCAAGCAGGAGACCTGTCCGTATTTGACCAACCACGAACAAAATTGAAAAAGCTGGGCGGGTGTTGCAGGTTCTGTCATGTGCACTCCGTTCGGTGAGCATCAGCATTTCAATGAGCACTCGGCAAGGTTTCACGCATCACGCGTTCGGCGAGCCCGCTTGTGAGTTCAATTGGCCACGACGATGCGATGACGTTCGAAAATTTCCTCGGCCATTTCCTTCAATTTGGACGCCTCCCGCAAAATCTCCTGGTTTTCGTCGTAGGCGTGGGAGCTGGTGACGTAGCCTGAAAATGCAAGGTAGGAGCGCGCGACCTCCACTTCGTTGCCGATCTCTTTGGCGATGGCAATCGAGCGCATAAAATACTCCACCGCGCGGCCCTCGTGGGCAGAACCCCATGCCCCTGCTCCCGTCACTTCTCCCAGAGTGCGGAGCGCGATAGCCAGGTGGGCCTTGCTCCTCACTTGAGCGAACAGGTCGACAGCCGCTCGGATACACCTGCGCGCTTCCTTGAGACGACCCATGAGCACGTAAGTTTTGGCCAGGCCGCGTTGGGCTTCGGCGAGCTGGAGCTTGTCTCCTATCTCTTCGCACAGCTCAATGGCTTGCGACAAGATGGTCACCGCTTCGTCGTGCTGGCCCAGACGAGTGAGCGTTTGCCCGATGTTGGTCAGTGCCACGGCTGTGCGTGTTCGCTCACCGATGCCAACCAGAATGTTGTGCGCTTCGCGAAAACACTCCAGCGCCGCCTCAAACTGATTTTGATCCACGTTGAGCGAGCCCAAGGTGTTGAGACTGTCCGCTACGCCCACTGGATCGTTGATTTCCCGGCGAATTTGCAGCGACGCCTCCAAGGCTTCTTTGGCGTTGGCGGGTCGCCCGTGGTCCATCCAAACCAAGCCGATGTTGTTCAGGCTGAGCGCGATGGAGCGCCTGTCCCCTTGCTCGCGCCGCATGTCCAGGGCCGTGCGCATTTCACGCAGCGCTTCATCATAGTCTCCCCGCACCCACAGCAGCTTTCCAATGTCGTCATGGCTAGCGGCCACGCCGCGCTGATCCCCGGCCAAAAGAAAGAGCTCGCGCGCCGCCTGCAAGTGTCGGCCGGCAAGATCCAGCGAGCCGGTCTCTCGATACAGGCGCCCCATACGGTTGTGTGCCGCGCCGCCCTTGCCTTCCAAATTCATGGAGTACGCAATGCCGAGCATTTGTCGAAACGACGCCATGGCTTCGTCGGTCTTCCCGAGCAAGGTCAGCACGTCGCCGTAATTGTGCAGCGCGTCGATTCTTCTGCGCGCATCGTCGTCCCCCAAGAGCGTCAAGCCTTTTTCAAAGGCTTCGCTGGCGTTGCGCAGCGCAAAACCGCGTCGTGCCAAGTCGCCCGCCTCCAAGTAAGCAAATCCAGCGCGGGTCATCGAACCGGCTTGCTCCAGGTGATAGGCCAAGCGCGACATGTATTCCTCTTGCGAGCGCGCCGAGGTCTGCTGGGCCAGCCAATCTGCGATCGTCTGATGATAGCGTCGCGAGCGCGCGGCACTGGTCAGCGCGATCAGCTTTTCTCTCTCGAAGTTGTGCTTGAACACAAACTCCGGCTCATCCGGAAACACCCCGTCGTCGAGCCGCAACAAGTAATCACGCTCGACCAGTTCATCGAGCACCGCTTCCAGGCGCTCAATTTCCTTGCGCACCGACGACTGCCACAGTTCAGGCGGCTCCGCGTCCATACGCTCGAGCGCGACCAGTCCGCCCAACCAGAAGACTGCACCCATGGCGGCGGCGTGCTCGAGCACGCGGCGTTCCGTCTTGCTCAGCGTGGAGATGCGCAAGGCGACCGCCTCTTCCACGCTCATGGGCAAGCGCACCGTGCCCAATTTTTCCAAATTGACCCGCCATGCCCCACCCGCTGCGCTCGTCTCTTCGAGCACTCCCGAATCGAAGTAGCTGCGCACCAGCTGCACGATGCGGCCCGGATTGCCGCCAGCCGCTTTGACGCCCGCCTGGACCAGCGCGTCAGGAACCCCACCCTGACAGTTGCGCATCAAACGACGGATCATCTCCCCGGCGGTCTGGTTTTCCAGCGGCTCCAGCTCGATGAGCGAATGGCGCCCGGGGACGCTGCCCAGCCAGTTCTCGCGCTTGGCGAGCAGTTCACGCTCCGCGGCGCACACCACCAAGATGCGACCGTCCAAGTTGGCGAGCAGGGACTGGAGCAGATCCAATGAATCAGCATCAGCCCGGTGCACGTCGTCAAACACCAAACAAATGGCCCGCCGCGCTGAGTCGGCCTCCAAGAAGCGTCTCATCACGCCGCGGTGCATCAATTGGGATTGCCCTGGCTCCGCCGTGGCTGCGACGGTCAGCGGACTTTCTTCAAAAGAGAGCCGCATCAGCTGGCCCAAGAAGAAGCAAACGTCAGTGACATTTTCCACCCCCAGTACGCGACGCACCTCTGTTTCCACCTTGCGGGTGGCCTCGGCCTCGGCGAGTGTTTCCGGAACGTCAAAACGTTCGCGGAGCAGCCGAGAGAACAGGCCATAGCTCACCCCAGGGTGACGAGCCCGCACCGAGAGGATCAATGGCTGGTCCTTGGCCGCCCGCCGCGTGCGGGCCAAGATTTGGCCGATCAGAGCCGTTTTTCCTTGGCCCGCGGTTCCGACCAAGGTCACAGCGTGAAACTGCCCGCTGTCCATCGTGGCAACAAATGCGGCATTCAAACTTTCGGCGGCTTTCTCACGGCCAAATAGTGGTGTCTCCGCCTCCTCCGGCCTCTCACGCACCGGGATGTCCATTTCGCTCATGGCGCCGCCAGCATCGCCCCGCGAGGCGCAGCTGACAAGCGGCTCGATCAGGGGGGCCACGATGGGGGGCAAAGCCTGTCACCATGGTGCTCGGTGGAGAGGCCAGGCCCTGAAATAGCGGGGATTTGCTAAGGAATCCGCGAGAATTTTGCTCATTTCCTGTCCAACCACTTCTGCGCTATCAGTGGCGCCCCCAGGAAGAGTGTGATCGTCCACGCCTTCTTTACCTCCAGTCCCCTCTCTCTCCCTCATTCACTGCCTTGGCCCTTCCTACCAAAACACGTTCGCAGCAACACGAGAGCGAAAAGAAGTCGGTCGGGCGCGGCCTATTCCAGAAGTGCGACGGCTGTTCAGCTGTGCTCACTGCAGAGGAGCTGCGTGCCCAGTGGCACGTCTGTCCACGTTGTGGCTACCACCACCCCATGGGACCGCGCGAATGGCGGGAGCTCCTGCTCGACGGCGGCAAACTGGAGTTGTGGGATGAACATGTGTCGACCGGAGATCCGCTGCGGTTCTTCGACGGAAAAGACTACACGGAACGGGTACGCATCGCGCGGGAGAAGACCGGACGTTCAGAGGGCATCGAGGTCGGACGCGCCGCCATCGATGGCCGGCCCGTCGCCTACGGATTGTTCCTGTTTCGCTTCATGGGCGGCAGTATGGGCAGCGTGACGGGCGAGCGCATCACGCGACTCTTTGAGCGGGCGACCACGCAAAACCTGCCGCTACTTCTGCTCCACGCTTCGGGCGGTGCGCGCATGCAGGAGGGCATCCTCAGCTTGATGCAGATGGCCAAGACTGTATCGGCCCTGCGACGCTACCGCGGGATCCGCAAACCGTTCATCAGCATTTGTTTGCATCCGACCACTGGCGGCGTGGCCGCTAGCACCGCATTTTTGGGCGACGTCAACGTCGTTGAGCCCAATGCGCTCATCGGCTTTGCCGGTCCTCGAGTCATCGAAGGGACCATTCGCCAGAAACTTCCTGAGGGCTTTCAACGGTCCGAGTTCTTGTTGGAACACGGAATGGTCGACACTGTGGTGGCACGCGGCCAGATGAAAGCACAGTTATCCACCATCTTGCGGCTCCTCGATGGGGGGGCCGTAAAAGAATCCTTGCGACCAGGGCGGTAACAACTCGTGACTCATCCGCAATCCAGAGAGCTCAAATCGGCGCTCGGCCGCCTCTATTCCCTCATTGGTAAAGGACAGCGTCAGGGCCTTGCGGCGATGCAGGAGGCGTGCGCCAAATTAGGGCACCCTGAACGCTCATTTAAGACCATTCACGTGGCGGGGACCAACGGCAAAGGCACAGTTGCCGCCTTCGTGAGTTCCATGTGTATGGCGGCCAACCATCGTGTGGGGCTCTACACCTCGCCGCACCTGGTCCGCTTCGCCGAGCGCATCCGCATTCAAGGCAGCCCCATCGACGACGTCGCGCTCGCCACGTACATCAACCATGTGCTTGATCGCTGCGGCGATCTCACCTTCTTCGAGACAGCCACCTGCGTGGCCTTCATGGCGTTTCGTGACGCTGGTGTGAGCCACGCCGTGCTTGAGGTGGGGCTCGGCGGGCGCCTGGACGCCACCAACGTCATTCCTCCGCCTGAGGTGGCCGTCATCACGCGTGTGGCCTACGACCACATGGACGTGCTTGGGGCGGACTTGCGCACCATCGCCAAGGAAAAAGCCGGGATCATCAAGGCGGCATCCAAGGTCATCGTCGGGCGCCTCCATCCCGACGCCCAAGCTGTCGTCGCCGACCGCTGCAGAGAAGTCGGGGCCACCTTACTGCCGCTCGGCAGTCCTGAACCCGTGCCCGGAGCGCCCTTGGCCTATCCACGGCTGTCCATGGTGGGGACCAACTTGGCTGTGGCCGTGACGGTGGGCCGCGCCCTGGGCTTTACCCCGCAGCAACTGGCGCGCGGCGTCGAGACCATGGATTGGCCTGGCCGCAACGAGCTGCTCCATCGCAATCGCAAAGAACTCACACTGCTGGATTGCGCCCACAATCCTGACGGCGCGGTGGCTCTCTCTCACACGCTCGACCCCGCCGTGCTCGAGGTGGACTCTCGGCGCGATGTCGCTTTGGTTTTTGGCACTGTGGTCGGAAAGAACTACCGCGCCATGCTGCAGCGTTTGGAAATGGCTGCAGCGCATCGCATCTACGTCGCGCCCCCCGTGGATCGAGCGCAGGACCCCACCTTGTTTACCAAGGTTCTGCCCGGAGAAGTGGCCCCCAACGTGGAGATCGCCTTACGCCGTGCCCGCGAGATCGTCGGCTCCAGCGGGGTCGTCGTGGTCACCGGCTCGACCTTCTTGGTGGGCGCTGCGCGCTCCATCCTCCTCAACCTGCCGCGCGATCCAGCCGTGGCTATGTGAGACCACAGGGGCCCGCTCCAGGAGAGGACATGAGCAAGTCCAGAAAGTTGTTTGGTACCGATGGTGTGCGCGGTCGAGCAAACATCGACCCCATGACGCCAGAGATGGCGCTGCGTCTCGGGCGCGCCGTCACGTTCATTGCCCGACGCAGCGGACGCAAGAGCCCCCGTGTCGTGATTGGCAAAGACACCCGGCTGTCCTGCTACATGCTGGAGCAGGCCATCGCTGCGGGCGTCTGCGCGATGGGCGGGCGTGCGCTTCTGTGCGGGCCCATCCCTACCCCTGCGGTCGCCAACTTGACCCACTCCATGCGGGCCGACGTCGGCATCGTGATCAGCGCCAGCCACAACCCGTTTGGGGACAATGGCATCAAGATCTTTGGGCGCGACGGCTTCAAACTTCCCGACGAAGACGAGCTCGAAATTGAGCAGCTACTGTCCGGTTCGTTGATCGACCAAGGTCCGACGGGGAAAAATATCGGAAGCGCAGCGCGCATCGAGGACGCGGCGGGCCGCTACATCGTGTACGCAAAAAACACCTTCCCCCGCGATCTGCGCCTTGACGGTCTGAAGATCGTCGTCGACGCCGCGCACGGGGCGGCCTACAAGGTAGCGCCCCGGGTACTTGAAGAACTCGGCGCGAATGTCATCCCTCTGGGCGTCCGTCCCAATGGCAGGAACATCAATCGCGATTGCGGTGCACTGCATCCCCAGCATGTTCAAAAGGAAGTTCTGCGCCACAAGGCCCACTTGGGCATTGCTCTCGATGGAGACGCGGATCGCGTCATTCTGATCGACGAAAAGGCCCAAGTCGTCGATGGGGACGCGGTCATGGCGCTCAGTGCGATCCGCATGATCCGCGAAGGGAAGTTGGCCAAAAACACCCTGGTGGCCACCGTGATGAGCAACATGGGACTGGAGCACGCCCTTGAGGGAGTTCAGGGACGTTTGCTCAGAACACAAGTAGGGGATCGTTATGTGGTCGAAGCGATGCGCCGCGAGGGACTGTCGCTGGGCGGCGAGCAGTCTGGGCACCTCATTTTTCTTGACCACGCCACGACTGGCGACGGTTGTGTAGCGGCGCTGCAGATCCTGGCCGTCATCGCGCGAGAAGGAAAGCCCATGAGCGAGCTGGCCAACGTGATGCAACGCGTGCCTCAGGAGCTGACAAGCATCTCGCTCAAGCGACGTTTGCCCTTGGACGAGATGCCGCGGTTGGGCCAGGTCGTGGCCGCTACCGAAAAGAGCTTGGGTAAATCTGGACGCGTGCTCGTGCGCTGGAGCGGCACCGAGCCCAAATTGCGCCTGATGGCTGAAGGGCCTGATTCCACGCGACTGTCGCAATGGCTGGCAGAGATGGTTGAAGCTGCCCAGCTGGACACGGCCTGAACTCACGTCTCATCCAGGTTTACGGGCGAATTTTGTGAGCGCTAAGAAGCGTTGACGAGCCAGGCTGTGTTCGACGACCGGGTGCGGGTAGTTTTCGCCCAAGACCACCTCGGCACGGCGCAACACGTCGGGCGGCGCTTCCCACGGACAATGCACGTACTTATCGGGCAGGCGGGCCAGCTCAGGCAAATAGCGCCGTACGTAGCGGCCATCTTTGTCGAAGCGCTGTCCCTGAAGTACGGGATTGAAAACACGGAAGTACGGTTGTGCGTCCACGCCGCAGCCAGCGGACCACTGCCAACCCATGTTGTTGATGGCCCAATCGCCATCAGTGAGGAATTTGAGATAGTGGCGCTCGCCCAGCGCGTAGTTTACCAACAAATGTTTGGTAAGAAAGCTCGCGCTGATCATGCGAGCCCTATTGTGCACGAACCCTTCCGTCATCAACTGTCGCGCAGACGCGTCCACGACGGGATAGCCAGTGCGCCCCTCAGCCCAGCTCGCCCACGCGTCTCTATCCTGCGACCATGGAAACTGAGCAAATTCTGGCCGAAATGGGCGTTGCAACAGCCATGGCCGGTGCCAAAGGCAATGGTAGGCAAACTCACGCCACAGTAACTGCGCGATGAACTTCTGCTGGGACGGGCCGCTGGGCAAACGCAGCACATGGCCAAGGACAGTGCGCACCGAGAGCGTTCCAAATTTCAAATCAGCAGAGAGATGACTCCCTTCTGCACCCAACTGATCACGCTCTTGCGCATACGTTTCGTGTCGCTCAACAAAACTCTTCATCCGGCCACGCGCCGCGGCTTCCCCTCCTTGCACCAGGTGTACATTGCGCCCCAGACCCAGCTCATGCAGCGACGGCACATCAGCGATCAACCCTGACCGGTTGAGCGCGGCAGGCGGCGCTGGGATGCGTCTCGGGGCTCCCGAGCTAGCGATGGTGCCCAAAAGGTCGCGTGCCGCTCGCGCAAAGGGCGTGTACACAGAAAACGGCCCACCTTGTTTGGTGAGGACGGCATCGGGCACAAGGAGCGTCTCGCCGTCATAGAGCACGAGCGGAACATTCAATTTCTCTGCCACTCGAGCGTCACGGCTACGGCCCACCGGTTCAGTCCAGCGGTGCGCGACAACGCGATCGACCTCCCAGAGCGCAGCGAGCTTCGGGACGAGTTCCACGGAATGTCCTGCCCCCACCAGCAACTCACCACCGCGCGCCTTGATATTGCTCTTCAACGCCGCAAGGCTCTCCAAGAGATACTGCATGCGATGTGGCGCAAACGCGGCGGAGTGCGCCGAGAAAAAGTAGGGATCCACGACAAAAAGCGTGATCACCTCTCCACCTCGGATGGCGTCCGCCAGCGGCTTGTGGTCAGTGATCCTCAGGTCTTTACCCCGATACCAAACGAGCGTGCGCATTCCTCGACTGCTCTCCCCTCAAAAGACGGCGTCTGCGCTCACGGCACGAAATCGCGCCAAGCCGTATAGATTTCGACGCCATTTTGCGACGCAACCGCGGCATGACGCGCGAGTTTGGTGCCACCCAGAACCACGCGCACGCCCAGCTCCACCACCTCACTCAGGCATTCCAAGTAGCTTTCGAACTCCTCACATGACGGAAGAGTGATGCAAGACACGCACAAAACATGGGTTCTCTTCTTCTTGACGAAAGCGATGAGATCATCAGCCGGCATCCTGGCGCCCAGGTAGCTCACCCGATAACCCACGGCACTCAGCTGGATGGCCAGCGCGAGCGCAGCAATTTCGTGCTCATCATGAGGCAGCGTCGTACACACCGCATGTCGCGCATCGAGTGGCGCCTGGGCTGCAGTCACGAACTGGGCTGCCAAGTGAGTTCGTATGATTGCGGACGCAAAGTGCTCCTGCGCGACTGAAGCTTTCCCCTCTTCCCACAATTGACCAATGTCCCCCAGGATGGGAAAGATCACCTGGTGCAGCTTGGTTTCAAGGGGCACATTCAACAGACTGCCAAGCATGGCTCGTGCCTCTTCGCCGCGATACGCGAGCAGCGTCTTCAGCAACTGTGCGCGAAAGGCATCGTACGGCGAAACCGCCGGAACACTGGGCTCTTGCCTCCATAGGTCTGTGCGGGGGACGAGGATTTCGGACCCGTCCTTGTCCTTTCGGACGAGCGCCACCGCCTCGCTGATCTTCAGCCCCGCGCTCAAGGCATTCTTGATCTGCATGAGCACACTGACGTCATGCTCGGAGTAGAGTCGATACTTGTTGTCCTGGCGTTCCGGCTTCAGCAAGCCATAACGGCGCTCCCAAGCGATGAGCGTATTGCGGGGGATCCCCGTGATCTCCGCGACGGTGCTGATGCGGTAGCTCATCAACCTAGTTCCTTGACGTCATCAAGGCAGATTCTCTTCGGACCCCCACTCAAGAAGCTAAACAGCTCGCCCAAGGTCAGGACCCATTTCCGCCAAACCGGCACAACAACGCGGCCCCGAAGAGCGTCGCCTCCGCGCTGGTCCCGGAGTCGAACGCCGACCTCTCGGTAAAGTACGCCCGCAACCATCACAGCTAGTCGCACTCTGCCTTGAAGATAACGCATGCCTTGTCGGCCGCTTTCGTACAATAAGTCGGCTTCGTTCAGTAGCTCCCGCACGCTCGATGCCAATTTATTCGAGATTTCTCGGACTGCCTGCGGAGTGCCTTGTCCGTCGCGGATCACGAGACAAATCTCGTGCTGACTTAGGCCAAGACGCATCAAGCGAGATTCTGGGAGATAGATACGGTCCCGCTCGAGATCCTCCAAGACATCCCTGCAAATGTTAGTGAGCTGCATGGCCATCCCCAGGTGGACCGCACGCCGCATGGCTTCGCTCTCCCTCACTCCCAGGATCCCACACATCAAAAGGCCCACGGTCCCCGCTACACGGTAACAATAGAGGCCCAAAGTCTGATCGGAGTCCACGCGGACCGAGGTCAAATCGGAGCGCGCTCCAGCGATGAGGTCCAATGCAGGGGTCATCGCGATGCGGCGGCGCTCACACATGAGCACAAATGCTTCAACGAGAGCCGTTCGCGCTCTCCTTCCTCTCAGCATGTCCTCGATTTCGAGGAGCTGCTCGTTTGCAACCTCGAGCGAGGTCGCCTCGTCCGCGCTGTCGTCAACCAGGCGACAAAAGGCGTACGCCAGCGCCGCGTCATCACGGACGTCCTTGGGTAGGATGAGGCTCGCCCAATGGAAGCTGCGTCCATGTTTTCCTAGGACCTCGCGGCATCGCCCAATGAACTCTCGGTCTTCAGCCGCAGGAGCGAGCAGGTGTTCATTCTGCCGCATGACCATGGGCCAGACCGCAAGTGGACCTTCTGACTGGTTCGATGACGCGTTCGAGCACTTTGGCTGAACACAGCACGCCCGGGATGCCAGCACCGGGATGAGTGCTCGCCCCAACGAAGTACAAACCCGACACCTCGGGACAGCGGTTTTGATAACGAAAGTACGCTGACTGTGACAGCACAGGTTCGAGCCCGAACGCGGCACCGTGATGAGAGTTGAGGTCGTGCTCGAAATAGCGCGGATCCACTGAGAACCGCGTGACGATGGACTCTCTCAGCTGAGGGAGTTCCCTCTCTTCAAGGCCCGCCAGGATGCGGTCAAAATACCGCTCGTGTTCTTTTTCCCAATCGATGCCGCTCAGCTGATTGGGAACCGGCGAAAGGACGTAGAAGGCATCATGACCGGGAGGCGCCATACTGGGATCAGAAGCGCTAGGGCGATGCAGATAGAGAGAGAAGTCGTCGGCAAGCACCCGTCGATCGAAGATGTCGCTCAAGAGTCCCTTGTATCGCGGACCGAGTACGATCGTGTGATGAGCGGTCTGAGGAAACGTGCGGTTAGTGCCAAAGTATCCAACGAAGAGGCTCATCGACTGCTTGCGACCTAATGCGCGCTTGGGCGTATTTTTTCGCAGCTTCGCTGAGCCGAGCATCTGGCAATACACCACGGTTGGGTCAGCATTGCTGACGACGACATCCGCGTCCAAGCGGACTCCATCCTTCAAGTAAACACCAGTGACGCGGCCCGATTCGACGATGATTTCCTCGACGGCTGACCGATACCTGACCTCCACCCCTAATTCGTCGAGCAGCTTCAGCAGTGCGCCCACAATCGCGCCCGTTCCGCCGCGCGCAAAGTGCACGCCCCATTTGCGTTCCAGCCAATGAATCAACAGGTAAATCCCAGGAACGCGTAGCGGATTGCCTCCAACCAACAGCGGCTCGAAGGTCAATACTTGGCGGAGTTGCTCGTCCTTGATGTAGGAAGCCACCAAATCGTACACGCTTCGATAGGCGGAGAGGCGCACCAAATCGGGAAGGATGCGCAACATGTCACCGAGGCGTTCAAACGGCTGATCGGCAAGTTTGCTGTAGCCGACATCGAAGATCCGCTCGGCGTGTTTGACGAGCCTTCTGTAATTGTCGACATCTTGGGGCGAAAATTGAGCGATCTGAGCTAACAGCCGCTCGTCATCACCAAAGTAGTCGAAGGTCCTGCCATCAGGAAACGTGCAGCGATAAAACGGGTCGACGGGTACGAAGTCGACATAGTCCTGTCGGCGCCGTCCGCTGAGTTCGAATAACTCGTCGAGCAAATACGGTGCCGTGATGACCGTCGGCCCCGCGTCGAACTTGAATCCATCGCGCTCAAAGACACGCGCACGGCCGCCCGCACTGTCGCCCGCTTCAAGCATCAACACTTGATACCCAAGATGTGACAGCCGTACGGCAGCTGCCAACCCACCAAATCCGGTTCCGATGACGATTGCTCGTGACATGCAGCTCCTACAGCAAGTGACGAATGGGCGCAGTCGCCATGGTGGCCAAGTCCTGAGCGACTGCTAACAACTTTGGCTCCATCCGCAGAACTGCAGAATTGAGCACCTGCACTTGGATACGAGCAATGCGCGCCAGCACATCCGCGAGCGCCCCACTGCTCAGGTAGTGATTGCGCATCCAATCCACATCCGCCTGCGTCTTTTCTTCACGCGGCTTCTTCAGAATGTCGGTGATCTCCATCGACAAGTCAGCCCTGCGCGCGAGGAGTGAAATGACGAGAGAGGTGACCTTTCCCTCGTAAACGTCGCTGCCTGTCTGATCCCTACCTTTGTCTCCGAAGAGATCGACGACGTCGTCTTGCAGCTGAAACATGATACCGAGATTCACGAAAGGACTTGCCAGACGCTCGGCTTCCTTCTGACCCACGCCTCCCAACATGGCCGCGCCGACGATAGGGAGCCCCAACAAAGCACCAGTTTTGCCCTCGCAGGTCCGCAAGTATCCGTCGAATCCGATGGGTTGCGTCACGTCGTGCTCAATGTCGTCGGTTTGCCCACGCACGATGCGCGTCGCAAATTCGGCCACCAAGGGGGCCAAATGCGCCCTCGCTGCCTGTGGCAGCTCGCCGAGCAGCACAAAGGGGAGCATCAGAAGATAGTCGCCCGCGTTGATGGCCTGAGCCATCCCAAACCGCGCCCACACCGTGGGACGGGCTCGCCGTTCGACGTCCCCGTCCTGCAGGTCATCATGCACCAGGGTTGCGTTGTGAAGTATTTCGACGGCGGCTGCCCAAACGACGGCCTGTTCCCGAGGGACACCAAAGCAGGCACAAGCCTGCAACGCCAAGCGCGCACGCAGCTGCTTGCCTCCTGTCTCGAGCTGATGGCGAGCCATGGATGACACGAGATCGCCTGGCGCATCTCCCGCAGATTTGAGCATCAACTCATTGACTGCGTGGAGCAGCGCAGCCTGAGCGTCCTGACCTGGGACCGCCCACGCACGACTCACGTCTACGGGTTTCAAAACGGCATTCATGCAGATTCTCCCATCATTTGCCCAGGATGTGGAAAGCGAGACTGGCCTTGGATGTCGACGCCCGGATTTGCAAACCCTGTGCAACTTTGACTTGAAGTCTCCTTCAACATGTTGCAAACTATACGCAGCAGAGACCAACCGAGCAACGAAAATCGCACACAAGAACTTCAAAAATGTCCCAATGCCTTGAAATAGCTGACTATTCCGCGTCACACTTTGCGCATACTTTGCACACAGTTGGCTCGTTCGCGTGGTGGTACGCAGACCTCACAGACAGCGAAGGAAACGGATTGGTCCTGGTGTGGGCCTATGGTCTGCCCTTCTTGCCGGGCAGTCGCCTCCCAGAACCAGCGCGTGCTCGGCCCTCGCTACATCTCGCCAAGTACACGCGGGGTCGACCGACCTTCTATCTGCTCCAAAGATACTTGCCCCAAGAAGCAAGCCTTGGGCACGATGGCCAGGGCACGCTAGGCGCTTGTTACTTCAGCGTGAGTGAGTCAGGGCATCATATTCAACTCACCTCACAATTGAATCTTGAAATCCCTGGTTCGCAGCACAGGCTGACAGGTGAGCTTACCCTGGAAGGACGCAAGGCCGCATTGCCGACGGCGGATGGTTCGCCAGCTCATGTATGGGCTCCCCGTTGTGTCGCCGCTCGCGGGCAAGCGATCTTGGCCTATGACGGCGAGGTGCACAGGTTGGAGGGGGCCGCCTATTTCGACTCAAATTTGAGCCGCTTGCCGCTTCAGGAGCAAGGCATTTCCAGCTGGCGCTGGGGAAGGGTGAGCTTCGACGACGAGACCGTGGTCTATTACGACATTTCGGGTCGCGGGGGTGACAAGACGACCCTGGTCTGCTCCCAGGGAAGAAACACGAAGCTTCACTTTATCGATGCTGCCCCCATGTTCTGTCGGGAGCGTCGGGGCAACTTTGGTCTCAGCGGGCCGCGCCAAGTGGATATCGAGACACCACACGCTCACTATCGCTTCAGCCTCGATCAGCTCGTAGACGATGGTCCGTTTTACCAGCGTTATCTGGTCACGGGGACGCGCACGAGCCTTGGCCCCCATGGTGGAGGCTCCGCCACAGGTCATGGGATTGCCGAACTCGTCCATCCCTCCAAGGTCGATGTCCCGTGGCAGCGACCCTTCGTAGCCATGAAGACCCATCACATCGGGGCGCGCAACTCGCTCCTTTTGCCCTTCTTTTCTGGGTTTAAGCGCGACCGTGCCAAAAGAACGGTGGCGGCATGGGCGCAGAGCATGAGGTCATCTTGAACTGGTTCTTCACGGTGCTCTTGGCGCTCTGGGTCGTTCCGTGTTTCCTCGGAATGTACAACCTCATCACGTGGCGACGTGCCGACGCGCTGCGTTTGGGCGACCGAGCATCACAGATGCGGCTCTCCGTGCTCATCCCAGCGCGCAATGAGGCTCACAACATCAACGACGCCATCGCAAGCATCCTCACTGCTAGCGATGAGTTCAAGGTACTTCAGGAGCTCATCGTCTACGACGATCAATCCACGGACGAAACTGCGCAGATTGTGTCCAGTTGGGCAGCTCGCGACGGGCGCGTGCGCTTACTCAAAGGGCAGGTGCTACCTCAGGGCTGGGTAGGCAAGCCCCACGCTTGCCAAAATCTGCTGGAGGCTGCCAGTGGCTCACACGTGTTGTTTCTCGACGCGGACGTGCGGCTCAAGTCCCCAGCATTTGCGATCCTAGCTGGTCTTGCCCGCGGGGACGCTTCTCAACCGCTCATCACCGCTGTACCGCAACAGATCATGGGCTCTCCCTTCGAAGCCATGATGCTACCCCTTCTTCATTTGACGTACCTCGCGTGGCTGCCCTTGTCCTGGTCCAACCGCCATCGCAATCCCTCCTTCAGCGCCGCGTGCGGTCAAATTGTCTTCGTTCGCCGCTCGGATTTGAACAAGCTGGGCGGCTTTGGGTCCGTGGGCGGAGAAGTGGTGGACGATCTGGCGCTCGTGCGCTTTGCCAAGGCCCGAGGCATGAACGCCGTGTTTGTAGATGGATTCTCGATCGCAACGTGCAGAATGTATCGCTCGCCCGGAGCACTGTGGCGGGGGTTCTCCAAGAACCTGTACCTCGGAGTGGGGAGACCCTTTGCGTTCCTCGCGGCGCTATCGCTCAACTGCGCCGCCTTCGTCCTGCCTTTTGTCTGCGCGACGTGGCTGTTCTTCTCGCCCAACGCCTTCGGCCGCGCGGGGTTCATTTTGGTGTGCTGCGGCGTCGGGGCAAACGTACTCCTACGCTTGCTCTTGGCCATGCGCTTTTCGCATCGGCGCTGGTCCGTCGCGCTGCAGCCCTTCGCAGTGAGCGTGCTCATCGTGATCGCGTTCAACTCATGGCGTTGGGTCAGCCGCGGTGCAGTGCATTGGGCAGGAAGAAGCTACGTACCCAAGAAGCTTTTGCAGTCGATGGAAGGACAAAGCAATGCGTAAAAGACCTATGTTTGGCAAACTGGCCGCGCGTCACGCGGGCTCTCGCCTCAAGCGGCAATTCCTCGACGTGCGGGTGCTCCACCACGAGCGACTCGTGCGACCGCTGGAACAAGGGCCAGCTATCTTGGCGGCCAATCACGTATGTTGGTGGGATCCGCTGGTTCTTCTGTGGCTCGCCCACGTTTCATCATTGGATGGATATTGCTTGATGGAGCGCGAGGCCCTCCGTTCCCTGCCCTTCTTCGGCACGCTGGGGGCCCTGCCCATCAGCATCGATGCGCCAGCCCGCAATCTAGCCGAGCTTCGTCACGCGGTGCGCGTCCTTGATCGCCCCCGACGGGTGCTGGGTGTATTTCCGGGCGGAGTGCAGCAGCCAGCTCACTTGCCCTGCGACTTCAAGCTGGGTGTTGCGCACCTGAGCCGAGCGGCAAAAGTACCAGTCATTCCCCTGGCGCTGCGCTACGATTTTCACGAGGGCCCGCGGGCTATTGTCCATCTGTGCTTCGGTAGTCCAGTGGCGCACTCATCTCACGATCATCGCGCGTTCGTGGACGTACTGGCCCATGGGGTCAGCGAGGGGATGGGTGAAATCGACGAACATTTGCGGCGCAATCTCGCAGCGCCTTCGCTGCTCCACAAACAACCTGTCGCGCTCGACCGGGAGCGACTTCCCGCGGGCACGCGCTTGTTGAGCTCGATCTTCACACGGAGGACCAATGAGCCCCCAGCATGACGTCATCGTCGTGGGCGGCGGGATTGGATGCTTGTGCGCCGCGATCATTCTGGGCGCGGCTGGGCTCAATGTGCTCCTGCTCGAATCGGACTCGATGCTGGGGGGAAAGGCCGCACAAATTGAACGAGAAGGTATTGCGATGGACACAGGACCGAGCGTGCTCACGTTGCCGGGCGCCTTCGAGAGCGTGTTTGGCGCAGTTGGTTTGCGCTTCGAGGACGAAGTGCCGCTTCATCGCCCAAGCCCGGCGTTCCGCTACATTTATAGCGGTGGGCCCACGCTGGACGTATTTCATGAAGTAGACAGGACGATTGAGTCGGTGAGGAGCACGTTGGGGTCGCGCGCTGCTCAAGAGCTTGCTGATTACCTGGCGCATGCAGAGCGCATCTGGGCGGCTGCTGAGCCCCATTTCGTCACCCGGGCCGCCCCATCGCTGCGCACGCTGGTCGGTGGCGGATGGGCAGCGTGGAAAAACTTGGGCACAATCGATCCCTTTCGCACCATGGTGCAAACCATCAATCACAAGGTCAAAGACCCGCACATTGGGACCTTGCTCAAGCGGTACGCCACGTACAATGGCTCGGACGTGCGACGGGCCCCAGGAACATTGGGTTGCATTGCTCACGTAGAACTCAGTCTGGGCGGTTTTGGGGTGAAGGGGGGCATGTATTGCCTGGTCGAAGCACTCGAACGCGCGCTTTGGCGCGCCGGCGTCGCGGTTGAGCTGAGCGCGCACGTGACCCGCATCTGCGTCGAAGACGGGGTGGTGAGTGGAGCGGAACTCGCTGATGGTCGGCTGTTGCGAGCACGACAAGTGGTGTTCGGGGGAGACGCTCGCGCGCTCGAGAGCGGACTTCTTGGCGAGGTCCCTTCCAGACTGAGCCCCACCGACCCTTCTATGTCCGCCCATACGTTCTTGTTCAAAGCCTCCGACCAACAACAGCCGCGGGTCGCACACACCGTGATCTTTCCACCACGGTACGAGCAAGAGTTCGAGGACATCTTTGATCATCGACGGGTCCCCGCTCACCCAACCATCTACGCGTGCGACCAACGCCAATGTCATTTGCGGGCCTCGTGGCCCAGCCACAGTCCCCTGTTTGCCATGGTCAACGCCCCGGCGCTCGCGCCCGACTACGATGGCGGGCCCGATCCTGAACTCATGGCCCAGGTCCAAGCAGGATTGGCGCGCCAGGGGCTCATCGCCCAGGGTGATCCCTGTTTGTGGTGGAGGACTCCGCGCGATCTTGCCGTTCGCTTCACCGCATCCCAGGGCTCACTCTACGGATCCAGCTCAAATGGGATGATGGCGGCGTTTCGACGCCCCTCCAACACTTCAAGCGTGCGAGGGTTGTTTCTGGCGAGCGGTTCAGCGCACCCCGGCGGGGGCCTGCCCATGGTCGCGCAATCCGGCAAACTTGCCGCTCAAGCCGCGCTGCGCCAGCGGTCCAACTCATTTTCGAAGGAATCCGCTGGATCATGAATAACAGCAATTTTTCCCGCCTCTTTTGTACGACGCTGCTGGTTCTGTGTGGCAGTGCCAGCTCTGCGCGGAGCGAGGCGCCGCTGTCCGGGCGCTACGTGCTGTGGCAGAAGACCGTGACGACCAACAAGATCCCTATTCTCAAGGACGTGACGGCTCAATCGATCGCTGTGGCGCTGGTGGATGTCAAGCATGATGGCAAGCGTCTCCGCGGTGAGGGACGTCTGTGTGATCTCCGGCTGGAGAGCAGCACCCGCCTGGTCAAGACCACGTTCCCAGCGGCATTCATCAATGCGCTCCCGCCAGTGCGTGTCGACGCTGCAATCAGTCAGCGTGGCGACGAAAGCTTTCTCTCGTCCGGCACTCAAACACTCGTCATTGGCGCCGAGCTCAAGCGCCCTGAGCATGAAGCGCTGCCCGAGGTGGCCAGCGATCCTCGCGTGATCGATCAGGACAAGGACGGCAAGCCTGGGATGACCGTCCGGGTCGATGGGATTGTGAGCGGCGAAATTTATGTGGTGCAGCGCAGCTCTACCCAGTACTCGGGACCCGCTACACGTGATGGGTTTGCCGGTCGCATCGAGGTCGACGTGGAGCAAGTCATCGTCGGCGCCTCGTCCGGCCTGCTTCGCCATGGTTCGACGCCTGAGCCCAACTCCAAGCTCAGCGCCTTTGCTCTCGGGCGTGTGTCGAACACCGCCACGTGCGCTCAGGCAGTTGCCTGGGCGCGAAAGCGCTACCACTGAGGATTTTGATCGGGACCCGCCCCTACATCTCAGAATCCGACAAATACTTTGCGCATTTCGCTCGAGGGGGCCGATCAAAACTTCGGCTTGGGGGAATGACGGTGTGAACACAAATCTGGCGGGCCCATTCTCCTGGCGGCCCGTCGCCCATCACGATCGCGCTCAGATGG
>Ga0315910_10001105_pt1 | contig 25242 bp, 26 predicted proteins | sample EdamamesoilMG_FD_204470 | JGI IMG/M metagenome (GOLD analysis project Ga0315910, IMG submission 204470) | Garden soil microbial communities collected in Santa Monica, California, United States - Edamame soil | ecosystem: Environmental > Terrestrial > Soil > Garden | place: USA: California... | reverse complement strand
TTGATGGGAGAGGGAGAATCGTTCTCCGCCGACAGGATTATCGAGAGCCGGAATTCGCCGAACGCGCATCCAGGAATTGGCAGGCTGCCGCTTGCTGTCCACTCTCCCGTCGGACGGGAGAGGGCGGTCTTTCAACATTCTTTCACTTCGTGTAATCATCCTCGCAACCTCCGCTTCTCCCGCGTCTCAAAGAATTTCGCGAGTGCCGCGCCGTAGGGCTGATCGGTGCGTAGTTGCATCGAATCAATTCCCGCCGAGCGAAACAGCCGTGCGGTGTCCGCCTGCGCCTTGGTTTGGCGCTCGGCAAACGAACTGCGCTTGCGCGCATCGCCCGTGTGGATTTCCACCACCTCACCCGTCTCCGCATCCTTTAACACCAGCCGGCCCAGCGGCGGGAGTTCCAACTCGTAACGATCCGTGATTTGCACGGCCACAACGTCATGCCGACGATTCGCCTGTTTCAGCATCGTAAACGATGCCTGCGCCAGAGATTCGAGCAGCATCATTTGTGGCCGAAGCTTGCGGCGCTTTCCATCTCTGGACTCCGCCGGCGATCCGATGAAATCCGAAATCACCACCGCCACCGCTTTGTGCCGCGTGACGTGCATGAGAAACTCCAGCGCCGCGTTCAAATCCGTCCCACGACGCTTCGGCTCGAAGAACAGCACCTCGCGGATGACGCGCAGGACATGGCTGCGGCCTTTGCGCGGCGGGATGAATTTCTCCACCTCGTCGCTGAAGAGGATGAGGCCGACCTTGTCGTTGTTGCGGATGGCGGAGAAGGCGAGTACCGACGCGATCTCGGCGGCGAGTTCGCGCTTGGACTGGTCGTGCGACCCGAACCGGCTTGAGCCGCTCACGTCCACCACAAGCATGAGCGTGAGTTCGCGTTCCTCGACGAACTTTTTGATGAACGGATGATTCATCCGCGCGGTGACGTTCCAGTCAATGGCGCGCACGTCGTCGCCTGGCTGGTATTCGCGCACCTCGTCGAAGTTCATGCCCTGGCCCTTGAAGACGGAATGGTATTGGCCCGCGAGCGTTTCGGTCACGATGCGGTTCGTGCGAATCTCGATCTGCCGGATTTTTTTGAGAATCTCGCGGGGGATCATGCCGGGGGAAATGATGAATGATAAATGATGAATGATAAATGCGAGCAGCGAGAAAACCCTGCTTGCGTGGGCAAATCAAAGGGGTAGATTGCCGCCGTGAGTGCGACAGAATTGTTAAAGGCCGCAAGAACTCTTCCCCTCGAAGAACGAATTGAACTCGCGCGCAAACTTAACGATGACCTCATTGACGAAGGATTCGATCCCGATTTGACGCCGGAACAAACCGCTGAATTGGATCGCCGCCTCGCTGATTTTGAGAAGAATCCACGCGGCGGAATTCCGTGGGAGCAAGTCGAAGCTGACCTTAACAAGCGCTTCGGCTGGAAATGAGTCTGCCGGTCATTTTCAAACCCGCTGCCCGTCTGGAGTTTGAAGAAGCGGTGGCTTGGTATGAAGGAGAACGGCCCGGACTCGGTCGCGAATTCAAATTGGAAGTGAAGCTCGCTCTCAAACGAGCATTGGCCAACCCAGGGCATTTTCAAAGAGTTCGCGGACGCGCACAAAAGATTCGTCTGCGCCGGTTCAAGAAATACGCCATCTACTTCGCGGTTAAGGACGACGTCTTTGCGGTGCTCGCCGTCTTTCATGCCTCGCGCAATCCAGCGGAACTGAAGCAACGACTTGGATGAACGGAGCGCGGGTCTGTGACCCGCAGCGGCTTCGCCAGACAGAAGGCGACCAGAACTCCATTGGCTTTTGATAATGCGGAAGTGCTGCGGCTCACAGAGCCGCGCTCCGGCCGCGAACCCGGTGACGATGCGGTTCGTGCGCAGCTCGATCTGTCGGATCTTTTTGAGAATTTCGCGAGGAATCATGGAAATTATTATTTACGCGGCGCCAAAATGCTCGTTGCAAAAACTCATTAACTTTGTGAACTGTTCCGTTCTGGCATCAAGATGCCATCGTTTGAATTCTGGAATCTTTGTTTTACCACTCGCGAACTTTTCCCAAAGACCTTCCGGCGCTAAATAGAATTTTGAAACTTCTGTTCCTCGTTGTTTATCAACCCATATCAACGCCGCCATCGCCCAATCTTAATAGCCACATGTCAAGATAACCCTTGAGTAGCGCAGAACTTTGTTCGTTTGCGAATGCAGCCAGAGCAAAACAATAACCTTGTCCTGAAAAGCAACTCGAACTCTGAACGAGCAACTCACCAATCCGCTTTTGAAATTGAATTCTCCCAGCCAAGCCAGCAAACCAGCCGCCCGAAAGTTTTTCACGCCAGCTTCCACCAGACAACAATCCGGCAATGGCTTGGTCGTCAATTTCAGCAATCGCCTGTTTTACTAGAGCGATGAATTGCTTTTGTTCATCGCCTTTCATCTGCGCTACAAAATTACCGTGAAGAAACTGTAAGTAAAATGGCGTTGTCCAATCTGTGAGTTTTTCGCTCATGCTAGATTTTTGCCCTCACGGCACCGGAAATTCATCAAAAATTTCTGGATGACCGTTTCGCTGATCTTCTCTTCGGCCCCGGCTTGGCCCTTGTCAAAAATCAATCGCTGGGCGAGACTCACCCCATGCCAATGACATTGGATCAAATTGTTGACGAAACCCGCGAGATGCCGGTGGAAGTCGTCGCAGAATTGGTTGACCGCATCCTGGTCGCGCGACACGGGGACGCGGACGCGTCTGTTGCCACCGCATGGAGGGCCGAGACGCACCAGCGCATCGCCGAGATTGAATCGGGCAAGGTCAAAGGTGTGCCGCTGGAAGAATCGCTGGCTCGGGCGCGAAAAATTGCGGGGCTGTGACCTATCTGCTTCATCCCGATGCGGACGAAGAATTTGCCGCTGCCGTTCGCTATTACTCAGAAATCTCCCCGGAACTCGGCGTGCGCTTCTATCGGGAGATGGAGCGATTGCTTCAGGAAGTTTGTGTCCACCCTGAGTGGTATTGGAAATTTGATCCACCCGCGCGCCGCCACCTAAGCGGCGATTTTCCTTACGCGGTAATCTACGTGGAAAAGCCGGAACCCCTTTGGATCGTCGCTGTAATGAACATGAAGCAACGTCCCGGTTACTGGCGTGATCGGTTGAGTTGATTTTCACGGTTGCGGCCTTTTGATTCTCGTTATTCTGCATTCTTCATTCGTCCTGCTGCCTTCATTTTCACGGCACGGGCAGTTCATCAAAGATTTTCTGGATGACCGTTTCGCTGGTCTTTTCCTCGGCCTCGGCTTCGTAGGTGATGGCCACGCGGTGGCGTAGCACGTCCATGCCGATGCTTTTCACGTCCTGCGGCGTGACGTAGCCGCGGCCTTTCAGGAACGCATAAGCCTTGGCCGCCAGCGTCAGCGCGATGGTTGCGCGCGGCGATGCGCCGAGTTGGATGAAATCCTTCACCGCGATCTTGTATGTATCCGGCTCCCGCGTGGCACAGACGAGGTCCACGATGTAATCCTTCACCTTGTCGTCCACGTAAATGTCGTTGATGATTTCGCGGGCCTTCAAGATTTGCTGCGGCGTGACGACGGCGGCGCAAGTGGGCGTGCCGCTCGTTTTCGCCATCACTTCGAGAATCTGTCGCTCCTCGGCGCGCGTCGGGTAGCCGATCTTCAATTTCAACATGAAGCGGTCAACCTGCGCCTCGGGCAGCGGATAAGTTCCCTCCTGCTCGATGGGATTTTGCGTGGCGAGCACGAGGAACGGTTCGTCGAGCTTGTAGGTCTGGTCGCCGATGGTGACTTGTTTTTCCTGCATGGCTTCGAGCAACGCGCTTTGCACCTTGGCCGGCGCGCGGTTGATTTCGTCGGCGAGAATAAGGTTGGCGAACACCGGGCCTTTGCGCGTGGAGAAGCCGCCGGATTGCGGATTGTAAATCTGCGTGCCGATGACGTCGGCGGGTAGCATATCCGGCGTGAATTGCAGGCGCGAGAATTTCACGCTGATGCATGCGGCCATGGATTTCACGGCGAGCGTCTTGGCCAAACCGGGGACACCCTCCAGGAGGACGTGGCCGTTGGCGAGCAGGCCGATGACGAGCCGTTCGGTGAGATAGTGTTGACCGATGACGACTTTGCCGAGTTCTGCAAACAGCGGGTGCGTGAAGGCGCTTGCTTCCTTGACCGCTTCATTGATGGCGTTGATTCCAGTGCTCATTTTGTTTTCCGATTCTACGGACTGATGGACAAGGAATCCAGCCGGAGTGTTCAAACGGAGTAAGTTCCAAATTCCAAGCTCCAATCCCCAAAAAAGCTTCAAGCACCAACTTCGGAAACCATCGGTCGAACTCCGCATTGGCGCTGCTCGAAGCTTGAAGCTTGGTGTTTCTCTGGAGCTTGGAGATTGGTGCTTGGAACTTAAAACCTTCGCCGGGCTTCCGCCACGTCGCGGGCGATCTGGGCCTTCAGTTCATCGAGCGAGGCGAATCTCTGTTCGTCTCGAAGTTTGACGGTGAAGGAGATTTCCAGTTCCTGCGCGTAAAGCTCACCAGTAAAGTCCAACAGGTGAACTTCGACTCTCGGTTCGGGCGATGAACTCTGAATCGTCGGCCGGCAGCCGATATTGAGCACGGCACGAAACACGCGTCCCTCAGTGACAGCGTGCGCGGCATAAACACCGTTGGGCGGCAGCAGCATGCCGATGGTTTTAAGATTTGCCGTGGGGAAGCCGAGTTGCTGACCAAGCTGATCGCCACGAACGACTTTGCCCGCGAGCGAGTAAGCGCGACCGAGCATCTGGCTGGCAGCATCGAAATCACCAGCCCGGATGGCTTCCCGGATGCGTGTGCTGCTGACAGTTTCGCCGTCGAGAGAGACCGCGGCAAGTCCGTGGACTGCAAATCCTATTTCGTCGCCGAGGGTTTTCAACAGCGCGACGTTACCGCTGCGTTTGTGGCCAAAGACAAAATCCGCGCCGACACAGACGCTTTGGAGCCGGCCAAGCTCGCGGGCGAGATTGCGGATGAACTGCTCGCCCGTTTGCCGGCTGAACTCCTCATCGAAGCGAATCACCAGCAACGCATCAGCCCCAAGCGATTCGATGGCTCGAAACTTTTGAGGCGGCGAGTAAATCAACGGGGGTACGCGATCCGGCGCGACGATGGCGTTGGGATGCTTGTCGAACGTAACGATTAGCGAGACAGCCTCGTATTGGCGGGCATCATTGATCGTCTGCCGGATGATTTGTTGATGGCCCAGATGAACGCCGTCGAAGACGCCGATGGCGAGGCAAACCTTGCGGTTGCCGTTGCCGAGGTGTGTGGCGGTGTGGATGACGTTCACGCAGCGCAAAGCTCCAACATTCAGTCTCCCAGCTCCAGAGAAATTCCAAGCACCAAGCACCAACCCGCGCATCCGAACATGCCATGGAAGCCTGAAGCTTTCACGAAGCGGCCAATTTCAAATACGGAATCACTCGCTGCTCCAGTTCAGCCGCCGAAAGCTTGAGCACTTCGTCCAGCGGTTTTGCGTCGGCCACGTCGAACTTGCCGGAGACCGAACGACGCAAAGTGGCGAGGTGTGCGCCGCAGCCGAGCTTTTGGCCGAGATCGTGCGCGACGCTGCGGACGTATGTCCCCTTGGTGCAGGCCAGTTTGAACGTGCCCAACGGTTCGGTGTAATCCGTGAATCGAAAATTATAGATATGAACCAGCCGGGGCTCGCGCTCCACTTCGATACCTTTGCGGGCAAGTTTGTAGAGCGGCACGCCGCCTTTCTTGATCGCGGAAACCATGGGCGGAATCTGCATCAGGTCGCCTACAAAGGTGGCGGCTTCCTCGTTCAGTTGATCGAGTGTCATGGGCGGCACGGGCAGTGAGCCGGTCAGTTCACCGTCAGAATCGTAACTGTCGGTGGACTCGCCGAACTTCATCGTGCCTTCGTAGACCTTGTCGTCGCCCATGAGTTTCTCGGAAAGCTTCGTGCCGCGGCCGAGAACAATAATGAGCAGGCCCGTGGCGTTGGGATCAAGGGTGCCGCAGTGGCCGACTTTCTTGATGCCAAACCTGCGTCGGATGGCGTCCACGACATCATGCGAGGTTGGGCCGCTGGGTTTATCAATCAGAATGGCGCCGTCGAGCGGGGTGAAGTCTTGCATGGAGAATTACTTTGCGCCGTTGATCGCCTTGCGGATGGCAGCGATGACACGGCGTTGAACGGAAAGCGGCGGGCCGGGAATCCGTGCGCCGGCAGCGAGCGGATGACCACCGCCACCAAACTGACCGCAGATTTCACTTACGTTCACATCCCTGTTCTTGGAGCGAAGGCTGATACGCGTCAGGTCCGGCTCAACTTCCTCGAAGACACACGCCACAACCACCGGCTCAATGGCGCGAATGTGATCAATCAAGCCCTCGGTATCGTTGCTGTTCGCCCCGGTGCGGGCGAGGTCGGCTTGCTTGAGCCAGAAGTAGGCGATGCGGTCGTTGTGGGTAAGCTTGAATTTGTTGTAAACGTGTTTCAGCAATCGCGCCCGCGAGAGCGGAAACGATTGGTACACTTCATCACAAATCTTCGCGAGATTCGCGCCGCGGGTTACCAATTCGGCCCCAACGTGAAAAGTTCCGGGCCGGGTGTTTGGATATTGAAACGAGCCGGTGTCGGTGCTGACCGCCGTGAACAACAGGTCCGCAATGCGCGGCGTGATGGGCCAGCGCGCAATCTTCAGCAGGCGGAAGATCAGTTCGCCAGTGGAAGGATCGCGCGGGGAAACCCAGTTCAGGTCGCCGTAATAAGTGTTGCTCGCGTGATGGTCGATGTTGATGAGCGGCTTCCGGCGGGCGATGAACGGGCCGGCTTTGCCGAGGCGCTCGAAACTGGCGCAGTCGGTGGCGATGACACAGTCAAACTTCAAGCCGCGCTTCGGTTCCTGAAAATTGCCGTCCCGGTCGAGAAAGCGATATTTCTGCGGCATGGGATCCTCGTTCCAACACAAAACCTTCTTGCCTTCGGCGCGCAGAGCGAGCGTGAGGCCAAGTTGCGAGCCGATGCAATCACCATCGGGACGGATATGACCAACAACGCAAATGGTCTGCGCCGCACGAATGGCTTCGAGGATGCGATCGATGATTTGCGGATGCCGTTTCATCAGCGGGCTGTTGTTCCTGTTTGGTAACTAATACAGACTGTTCTCATTCCTCGGGTTGCTTTTCCTCAACGGGGAGGGTCTTCTCGATCTCCTCGATAATCTGCATCAGGCGGTTACCCCGTACGACCGAATCATCAATCACGAAGCGCAGCGTGGGGGTGAACTTCAAGATCACCGACTTGGCAACGAGTGCCTGGATACGGGCGCGGTCCTTGGTGAGCAACTCCAGTCCGCGCTTTTGCTGGTCGGTGCCCCCGAAAATGCTGATGAAAACCGTGGCCGATTTGAGATCACCGGCCGGCTCGACGTCATTAACAGTGACCAGGCCGGTGGAGTCCACCGGGAACTCGCGCCGGATGACTTCGCCGATGGCGCGCTTCAGAAGCTCGCGAACGCGAAGATGTCGATGGCTGGGCATGGGTGCGGGCAATTAAGATTAAGATGATGATCAAGTTTAAGAAGGCCGCAAACAACGGCTGGTCCTCTTAATCTTAATTTTTCGCTTAATCATAATCTGCCTCCTCTCACAGCTTCTGCAGGACTTTCTCGACCGCGTAGCATTCAATGACATCGCCGACCTGGATTTCGCCAAAGCCTTCGATGCGGATGCCGCATTCCATGCCGGCGCGGACTTCGTTGACCTCGTCCTGGAAGCGGCGCAACGACTGGGTAACGCCCTCGTAAATCACGTCCTTGCGGCGGCGCACGCGCACCTTGCCGCGCACGATGCGGCCAGCCGTGACCATGGAGCCGGCCACGGGCAGACCTTTGGATAGCTCGAAAATCTGGCGCACTTCCGCCGAGCCGACGATGATCTCCTTGAGCAGAGGATCCAGCAGCCCGGACATGGCGTCCTTCACCTGGTCAATCAATTCGTAGATGATGGCGTAAAGTTTGATCTGCACGCCTTCATGCTTGGCCTTCTCGGCGGCGGTACTGTCCACACGCGTGTGAAAACCGAGAATGAGGCCGTGCGAGGCGGAGGCGAGAATGACATCGCTCTCGCTGATCGCGCCCACGTCGCTGTGAATGATTTCGAGCGTGACCTTATCTGATTCGATTTTCTTGATCGCCTCGACGATGGCTTCAACCGAGCCCTGCGTGTCGGCCTTGACTACGACCTTGAGCACCTTGCCCTGTTGCGAGTCGAGCGTGGCGAAAAGGTTTTCGAGCGTGACCTTGCGCTTCTCTTCCTGGCTCTCGGCACGAAGCTCCATGGCGCGTTCGGAGGCGAGGTCGCGGGCGGCGCGCTCGTCATCCACGACACTGAATTCCTGCCCGGCATCCGGCACCCCGTTCAAGCCGAGCACCTTCACCGCGACGGACGGCGAGGCTTCCTTGAGCCGTTTGCCTTCCTCGTTGATGAGCGCGCGGGCCTTGCCGTAATGCTCGCCACAGATGATGACATCCCCAAGGCGAAGCGTGCCTTTGCGCACGAGCACGGTGGCCATCGGGCCGCCGGGCTCAATGCCCGACTCAATTACATTACCCTTGGCATTGCGATCTGGATTGGCCTTAAGCTCCAGCAAGTCGGCCTGGAGCAAAATCATTTCAAGCAGCTTGTCCACGCCTTGCTTGGTGAGCGCGGAGCAATCCACGAAAATCGTTTCGCCGCCCCAGTCGTCCGGCACGAGTCCCTTTTCCTGCAACTGCTGGCGAACTTTCATCGGGTTCGCGTTCGGATGGTCGCACTTGTTGACAGCGACGAGGATCGGGACTTTCGCGGCCTTGGCGTGATTCAAGGCTTCGAGCGTCTGCGGCATGACGCCGTCATTGGCGGCGACGACGAGCACGACAATGTCCGTGACGTTCGCACCGCGCGCGCGCATCGAACTGAACGCGGCGTGGCCAGGCGTATCGAGGAAAGTGATTTGCTGCGCTTCGCCTTTTCGCTCCGGGTGCGGAAACGAAATGGTGTAGGCGCCGATGTGTTGAGTGATGCCGCCTGATTCACCGGCCGCCACGTTGGCCTTGCGGATGACGTCCAACAGCGAGGTTTTGCCGTGGTCAACGTGACCCATGATCGTGACGACAGGCGGACGGGGCTTGAGTTGCTCCGGTTTGTCCTCGGTATCAACTTCCACCTTCTTGGCGGGGGCGTGAACCTGGCCTTCGCCCTTGGCACGTTTCTCAACCTCGAAGCGGACCCCATATTTCGCGCAGACTTGTGCGGCGATCTTCTCATCAATGGCCTGGTTGACGTTGGCAAAGACGCCGGCTTCCATCAAATCCGCGATGATCTTGAAGGGCTTCTGCTTGAGCTGTTCGGCGAGTTCACGAACGACAATCGGTGGCTTGATGACGATGATCTGCGCGCCTTCCGGGAGTGAGATTCGCGGTGCGGGCTTCGCGGCTTCGGCCGGTCTTCCTGCGGGAGCTCCAGGTCTTTGTTGACTGCCCGGGAATCGCCCACCCGGCCCGGGAGCCGGGCCACGCCCACCACGCGTATCACCCCGCTGGTCGCCCCGGCGGCCTTGATCGCCACGTGCAGGTTCAGCAGGACGCGCGGGGAGTTTCACGCTGCCCACCTTGTCGCCCGTTTTGGGGACGGCCTTTTGCGGCAGTTGAATGAATCCAACTTTTTCTCCGACCTTGGGCTTGGGCGGTTCTGTCGGCGGGGGCGGGACGACCGGGGCCGCTGGCGCCGAGGCGGTCAGTTCGGCTTCTTCCGTTTTCGCTTCAACCGCTGATGCTTCTTCAACCGCGACCGGCTCAACCGGAAGTGGCTCGGGTGTCGCCTCGGGCGGCGGGGGCGGCGGTGCGGAGACAATTACTATTGGTTCGGGCGGCGGCGGGGGCGGCGGGGGGGGAGGAGGAGGCGTTGCACCGAGTCCGGGATGGTCCTTGCGGATTTCGCCTTCGAGATATTCCGCGGTGATTTTGTCGAGCGAGCTTGAAGGGACTTTAGCAGCGGCAATGCCCAACGCTTTCGCCTTGGCAAGGATTTCCTTGTTGTCCAAGCCGAGCTTTTTCGAAATGTCGTAAATGCGTACGGGCATAGTCTCTACATACCGCAAACCACTGTTGGAACGGAGCCTTCATGGCTGTATCCAACGACCAAAAATTCTCACTGCCGCGATCATGACAACTTCAAGCAACGGCGGAATCGCCGCCGAGTTGAATCTTCCGCCGATCCGCCTCCGCTCGTGCCGCCAGCAACACCGAGCCGGCTGCTTCACCGATTTGCGGAATATCTTTCAGATCGCTTTCATCCGCCTGTAACAGGTCTTCCAGCCGCGTCAGACCCGCGTGAACGAGCGCATCGGCCTGCTCGCGCAGAATCCCCGGAATGGCCGCCAGCAATTCAACAGCCTCGGCAACTTTCTCCTCAAAACCCTTCGTCACGACGACTTCGGCCTCAATATCCACCTGCCAACCGGTCAGTTTTGAAGTCAGGCGCGCGTTCTGACCGCGCTTGCCGATGGCCAGCGAAAGCTGATCCTCACTGGTGATGATCCGCACGCGATGACGCGCTTCATCAATCTCGAATGCCTTGAGCTTCGCCGGGCTGAGAGCGTTGGTGACGAACTCGCGGACGTTCGACGACCACTTGATGATGTCCACCTTCTCGTTGTTAAGTTCGCGGACGATGTTCTTCACGCGCTGACCACGCAAACCGACGCAGGCACCGACCGGATCAACCTTCTCATCGCGGGTCCAGACCGCGAGCTTCGTGCGAAAGCCGGGTTCACGGGCGATCCCTTTGATTTCAATCGTGCCATCACTGATTTCGGAAACTTCCAGTTGGAACAGCTTGATGACAAACTTAGGATCGGAGCGTGACAGGATGATGTCCGGCCCATGCGGGCCTTGCTCGACTGCTTTAACGTAACAGCGAATGCGTTCGCCGACCTGGTACTCCTCGGTGGGAACGCGCTCGCGGTTCGGCAAAATTGCTTCGTACTTGCCGAGATCAACCAATACATCTGAGCGGTCAAAGCGCCGGACCGTACCGCTGATAATGTCGCCGACTCGATCCTTGAACTCGGTAAAGATTAGGGCCTTCTCGGCTTTGCGAATCTGCTGCATCAGGGCCTGCTTGGCGTATTGGGAGGCAATGCGGCCAAATCCAGCCGGCGTTACTTCGACCTCAATTTCTTCCCCGACCTGAGCGTCGGCCTTTATGCGACGGGCGTCAAAAACGGAGATTTGATCGTGCTTCGAGACGACTTTATCGGACACGACGAGCCGGGCAAACGCCTGAATATCACCTGATTTCTGGTCAATCTGTACGCGCATTTCCCGCGCCGGGCCCACCGCCTTTTTGGCGGCAGACAACAGCGCTTCCTGCACCGCCCCGACCAATACGTCGCGGCTGATGCCCTTTTCTCTCTCCCAAAACTCGAGAACCGCCAGAAAATCTGCATTCATACGCACAAGACGGTCGCCCCTCGCGGGGAACAAAAAAGTCGGTAGATTTTATTCTTCCGACTTTCTCAAGCTGGCAGAAACGCCAGCAAACTTTACCGTTCTCCTGAAACGTAGAGAATGCCCACCAGAGCCGTCAAGCCTCAATTCCTTGAAAGTCCGGGGTTTCAGAGTAAAACAACCGCTTCGTCAACGCTAAAAGCCCGCAGCCCAAGGCTGCTGCCAATCATTTACACCCCGGCTCAGCCCGCCACGATGTTCACCAGCTTCTTCGGGACGACGATAATCTTCTTAATCGTCTTACCTTCGAGAAAGGGCTTCACCTTATCGTTGGCAAGAGCGGCGGCTTCCAGTTCAGCCGCCGTGGCAGTGGCGGATACTTTGATCACGTCGCGCAATTTGCCGTTCACCTGAACGGGAATCTCGATCTCGCTCTCGATGAGCAGCGCAGGGTCGAACTTGGGCCAGGGAGCGTACGGCAATGAGTCTAAAGTCTGGGGTCTAAAGTCTGAAGTTGAAGTGGTCGTGGCTCCAAACGTTGCAGGGTCATTAGACTTTAGACCAGAGACTTTAGACCAAAGTTCTTCCGCCAGATGCGGCGCAAATGGATGAAGCAACTGAAGAAAGATCCTGAGCGCGGAGACGGGTCTCGTTTCCCACGTCATCGCGTCGTTCACGAACACCATCATGGCGGAGATGGCGGTGTTGAAGCGCATTCCGTCCAGGTCTTCGGTCACCTTTTTGATGCAAGCGTGGAGCGTCTTGAGTTGTGCCGGAGTCGGCGGCACATCTTTGATCGCAGCGTGAAGATTGATGAGGTTCAGCAATTCTTGGTTGCTTGGTTCCTTCGTTGTCGTTTCCGCCTGCTCAAACTTCGTCTCACTCTGCTCGTCCACGAACAAGCGCCAGACACGTCCGAGGAAACGATAGACGCCTTCAACGCCGCGGGTGTTCCACGGCTTGGTGTCCTGCAACGGGCCCATGAACATTTCGTAGAGCCGGAAGGCGTCCGCGCCAAATTCCTTCAGCACGTCGTCCGGGTTTACCACATTGCCGCGGGACTTGGACATTTTCTGACCGTCTTCACCAAGAATCAGTCCTTGATTGACGAGTTTGAAAAACGGCTCAGGCGTGGAGACGAAGCCGAGGTCGAACAAAACCTTGTGCCAGAAACGCGCGTAGAGCAGGTGCAGGACAGCGTGCTCAGTGCCACCGACGTAAAGGTCAACGCCGGGAGTAGTGCGTGATGCGTGATGCGTGATGCGTGACTCAGCCGCCGCACCCATCCAGTATGATTCAGCCTCCTTGCTGACGAACGCATTGGGGTTCTTCGCATCAAGATAGCGCAGGTAATACCAGCACGAGCCGGCCCACTGGGGCATGGTGTTTGTCTCGCGCGTCGAGCCGTCTGGGAGGTTCACCCAATCCTTCGCGCGGGTGAGCGGTGGCTGGCCATCGGGTGTGGGCTTGTAATCTTCCAGCGACGGCGGAAGGAGCGGCAACGAACTTTCCGGCAGCGCTTCGTGGTAAAGATTCCCAGCCGCGTCCTTCAGCCAGACAATCGGGAACGGCTCGCCCCAGTAACGCTGACGACTGAAGAGCCAGTCGCGAAGTTTGTATCTGGTGTCTCCCTCGCCAAGCTTTTTTTCTTCGAGCCAACCGATAATTTCCTTTTTGGCCTCGGCCGTATGAAGTCCATTCAGTGAGATTTCGGCGTTCGCTGAATTAACAGCAACGCCGTCGCCCGCGAAACAGCGCTCCGGATCATTTGGAGTGGTTTCGGCTTTGCGCGGGCTTCCATACAGAACGGCTGCGACATCAATCGGCTTAGGATCAACTACCTGCCTTATGCCCAGTGAGAACTTCCTCGCAAATTCCCAATCGCGCTCATCATGGGCCGGAACAGCCATGATTGCGCCCGTGCCGTAGCTGGCGAGAACGTAGTCAGCAATCCAGATTGGAATCTTCTCGCCGTTGACCGGATTTATGGCGAAAGCCCCAGTTGGTACACCTGTTTTCTCTTTCGATAGTTCCGTGCGCTCAAGGTCCGATTTCCTAGCAACGTCTGCTTGATATTTCGCAACTGCATCGCGCTGTCCCGAAGTTGTGACGTGCTCGACAAGGTTTCCTTCAGGAGCGAGAACGAGATAGGTTGCGCCAAAAAGCGTATCAGGTCTCGTAGTGAAAACTTTGATCGTGACCTCGTAAGGTAGCCCGTTGTCCTTCTCGACTTTGAAGTCAACCGTTGCACCTTCGCTGCGCCCGATCCAATTGCGCTGCATTTCCTTGAGCGAATCGCTCCAGTCAATCGTGTTAAGGTCGGTTAGCAATCGGTCAGCGAATTTAGATATGCGAAGCATCCATTGACGCATCATCTTTTTGCTGACTTCATGACCACCTACCTCGCTTTTGCCATCAACGACTTCTTCGTTCGCTAGTACAGTACCAAGCGCTTCACACCACCAGACGGGTGCATTAGTTACATACGCAAGGCGATTGCTATCGGTTGCCGCACGAGCGAATTCGGTCCGCTTTTCAAGAGGGGTTGATACGAACCCATTTCGCAATCCTGTCAAATGTTCGTTGCATTCCCATTCGCGCTGCCGCCTTGGACTTTCAGAAAAGACGTCCTGAAAAATATCGATCGGCTCCGCCTTATTCGTTTCCGGATTGAACCACGAGTTGTAAAGCTTGAGAAAAATCCACTGCGTCCACTTGAAGTAATCGGGGTCAGTTGTGGCGAGTTCGCGCGACCAGTCGTAGCTGAAGCCGAGGCTTTTGATCTGGCGCGTAAAGTTGGCAATGTTCTCCTCCGTGGTCTTGCGCGGGTGCTGGCCCGTCTTGACGGCGTATTGCTCGGCGGGTAGGCCAAACGAATCCCAACCCATCGGGTGCAGCACGTTGAAGCCACAAGCGCGGCGGTAACGGGCGAGGATGTCCGTGGCGGTGTAACCTTCCGGATGTCCGACGTGCAATCCCGCGCCAGAGGGGTAGGGGAACATGTCGAGAATGTAGAACTTCGGTGGAAGTTGCGCGGCGGAAGATTTTTGCCCAGCGCAACCGTGGCGCAGGCCGAAAGGATGTCGCTCCGGGACGACATCGCCAGGGTTGAACGCGCGAAAAGCCTGCTGGTCCTCCCAAGATTGTTGCCACTTGGGTTCGATCAGGTGAAACGGGTATTGTCTGCGACTGCCTGCCATAGAGCGCGGGATGATGCGGAAAGCACGCCGGTCCGGCAATGGCGGAGTTGCCCGGGAACTTTTTGCCAGATTCCACCATCACAACTTTGAAGATGAGCCAATCCCGTTGTTCGGTTTCCAAGAAAAGTGTTTCTGCGCTGAGTCTGCTGGCGACGATGTGGTTTTTTTGTGGCGGGGCTGCTCAGGCGGCGGATTTTAACGTCACTTCGCCGGGGTTCTTCTTTTCCTTTAATGGGACAGGGTCAAATCCGACCATTACTCTGGAACGCGGCAAGACCTATACCTTTGCACTCAACACGACGCCAGGATTTCATCCGTTCTCGATTGGCACGTCGGTTTTCGGACCGGCCCCGGCGGGTGTGTCCGGCTCGAATGGGGGGAGTTCCGGGACGATCACCTTTGCGGTTCCGCTGAATGCGGTGAATTGCGTTTATTACTGCACGTTTCACGGGTTCGGCGGGGGCATCGTGATGGTGAACCCGCCCGCACCCCCAACGATTCGGATTGTCGCTTTGAAGGTGGACACGAATCTGACGTTAACCGCGACACTGGCGGCAACCAACGGGCTGACCTTGGTTCCGGAGTTCAGTACTAATCTGCTGGCCACCAATTGGTTCGCCTTGACGGTTCAAACCAACCGGTTCGCCAATGGGACGAACGAAGCGATCTGCGGCAAGCCTCCGGGCGACCAAGTGTTTGTGCGACTGCGGGCACAGCAAAACTGATTGGGGCGGTTGCTGGGAATGGCCCAGCGCGGTTCGGCAGCATTCTTGATCGTTTCGGCAAAAAAAGATTGGAACCAATTGTTAAATGGCGTCTCTTAAAAACGTCTCCAGGCATTTTTCGTGAGGTCGAAAAGCGTTTTGGAGCGCAAGCGGACGATAACTCACAGCCAAACTCGAAAACAGATTACACCTTATGAAACGAATCCTTCTTGCGATGTTAACGGCCGGCAGCTTGATGTCGGCGCAGGCGGCCATTCACCAATACTCGTTAATCTTTGCGCCGGAAGCAGTCGGGGCGACAGGCACGGGCACTGGAACCGTCAACTACGACGATGTGAACCATATGATCCAATTGCAGGCAAACTTCAGTGGATTGAGCGGAAACGTCACCGTCACCCACATTCACGCTCCGACGGCCACTCCGGGATCCGGGACCGTCGGCGTCGCCTTGGGAAACCCGTCGCTCCCTGGTTTTCCAGTTGGCAGCCTTAGCGGTACATACAACAACACAATGGATCTCACTCTGGCTTCCAGTTGGAATAACACGTTTCTAAGCAACAACGGCGGAACTCCTGCTGGCGCTGAATCCGCCTTTTTTACCGCGATGAATGAAGGCCGCGCTTACTGGAACATCCATTCGTCAACCTTTGGCGGCGGAGAAATCCGCGGATTCCTGACGGTTGTTCCTGAACCGTCGAGCGTGGTGCTCGCCGGATTGGGCATCGTGGGAGTGGTCGCGCGAGTCTGGAGCAAGCGCCGCGCGAGCAAAGCCTGACCACCAACGGTTCATTCACGGAAAAAGCGCAAAGCTGGCTTGGTTGCTTTGCGTTTTTTCCGTGTCGCGGCGCGGCAAGCCGGTGAAACTTCCTCCCAGCGAACGATGCGCCGAGGCTTCCGTAATCCGCGCCGGGTATTCGGCTTGTTTCTGTTCCCAAGCCTTTGCGCCTTCGCCTGGTTTTTGAATGTCCGGGCCGGCTTGCCGCCACGAATTGACGTTATCGAACGTTTTTTAGGAACCAACGTGCTGATCCATTTCGACACCGAGCCGGGTAATTTCTACGCGTTGCAGTACACGGAAACTTTCACCAACGGTCAGCCTGGTCCGTTTTGGACCAACCTTTACGTCGCGCCGAAACTGCTCGAAGCCAATCATTACGTGGTGCTGGACACCGGGACCAGAACGCAACGGTTTTACCGCCTGCGCGTTTATCCCTGAATGATCATGAAATTTACCGCCGGCTTGCTTTTCTTGACGCTCACAACAGCGGCGCGGGCGTGCGATTTGTGCGCGGTTTATCGGGCTGGCGACGCACAGGGCGAAACCGGCGCGGGCTTCGTCTTGAGCTTGGCAGAGCAATTCATTCCCCATCGCACCACACAACTCCGTGGTGAGGAAGTTGATCCGTTTGTGCCGGAATACTACGACAGTTCCATCACTCATCTGGTCGCCGGCTACAATTTCACACCGCGCTTCGGCGTAAGCGTGAACGTGCCGGTCACGTACTTGGAGTACCTGCGGGAGGACGTTCGTTACTCACTGACCGCTCCGCCGGAAAACTACACCGAATCCGGCTGTGAATCGGGGTTGGGCGACGTGTCGTTGATTGGGCGCTTAACACTCCTTCAGAAGAAAACCGATCGTGCCAGCCTCTTCGTGAACGCGCTGGCCGGGATCAAATTTCCCACTGGTGACGACGACCGGCTCGACGATGAAATTGAGCAGACCCGGATTTACGACACATTTCCCGGCCCGCATGAGGATCCATTGGCGCATTCTTTCAGTGCCGTCCATCAGCACAAACTGGCGCTGGGCTCTGGTTCCTTCGACGGCATCTTCGGATTGACGGTGAACGCAAACTGGCAGCGGTGGTTTTTCAACACGCAGTTCCAGTATTACCTGCGCACCGAGGGAGATTCAGGGTTCGAGTTTGGCGACGAACTGATCGTCTCCGGTGGACCGGGCTACATGGTTCTGCAAAACCAAACCTGCACGCTCGGGCTGCAAGCCAACGCGGTTTACGACTGGATGGGTCGGGATGAACTGCTGGGGCGTGTCTCCAACAGCACTGGCCTGACGGCTTGGTATCTGGGACCACTGGTAACATTTACTTGGGGCCGCCAGTTTAGCGCGAACGTGGGCATAGATGTGCCGTTGGAAATCCGCAATCGCGGGTATGAGGTCGTTTCCGACTACCGATTGCACGGCGGCGTCTCTTGGACGTTTTGAGATTAACATTTCGAAAGAAAGACGCCCGGGTGAGGCTGATTTCACCCGGGCGATTTTCGGAGGCCGGTCGCGGTTACGGCGTTCGCGCCCGGAAATAACGCTCGCTGCCGGTAATCCCGTTGGTGATGTGGATCATGGCGTCCGCTAGAAGCGCGGGAATGTTCGTCAACACGCTCCAGTTTGTGACCCCGAGGGTATCGCGAAACTCGACGGCATAGGTGCGGTTGGACTGTGCGTTGAAGGAAAACTGGATTTCACTTCCAACCTGCACGGGACTGGACAAAACCGGCGGTACGACGGGTTGGGGTGGAGCGGTCACCGAGTAATCAATCACCAGTCTCGGTGCGTTCGCCGCGGCCAGCCTGCCTGCGAAGCGGCGGATGGTGCCGGCGGTGGTTTCCGCCTGGCTGCGCAACAACCAACCGAAGTTGCCAGCCGGATTGTCGAGCCACATTTGCACGTCCGCGGCCATTCCGGGCGTGGAAAAAGTATAGTTACCCACACCTGCCACCAACTGACTGCCACTGGCCGTGCTCTGAAAATCGCCGCCTGCGCTGGCCCACGCCGTATTCGGTGCCAGCCGATGATTCCATGTCGCTGACCCCGCCTGCGGCGGCGAACCAAACCGATCGTCACCGCTGCCCTCGCCCCATTCAGCCAGCACTCGGTGTAGATCAAAGGTCGAGTTGGGACCGTTTACATTCAGCACAGCGAGGATCAACTGCGCGGAGTTGATGGTGGCGCCGGCAGGTAGGCGTGCTGCGATGTCAAATCGGAGCAACGCCCGCGAGGGACCACCCCCGCCCGTGAGATTGCGCCCGCCCGCCGTGAACGTCGTGCCTCCGCCAAAATTACTATCCGGGAAGAACGAAAGCATCGAGGCATCCGCCACGAGTGCGAGATTGGTGGTAGCGGCCTGACAAATCAGCGAAGCAGTCAGAAAGAACGCCAGACCGCACCGGGCCGCATTCGCAGAGTGATGGTTGATTCGCATGGTCTTGAACTGGTTGATGCAGGGTATTCGCAAAGTGAGAGTTCTGGATGTCGGATTTGTTCCCGACCCGCAGGATTCGGGCGGGAAAGCGACGCAAATTCAGGCTTTACGGGCAGACCGGACTGGCGTAATTATCAGGTAGAAAAGGCAACCGCCCGATTCATGAATTGCCCGAGTCCAAAGCTGGCAGCAGCCGGGTTCAGAAAGTGTCCCCGGAACCAGGGTTTCACTTTGATTGAACTGCTGGTCGTCATTGCCATTATCGCCCTGCTCGCAGCGTTGTTGCTCCCTGCGATCTCCAGCGCCAAAGCACGCAGCCAGGGCATGGCTTCACTCAACAACACCCGCCAGCTCGCCTTCGCTTGGTTGCTTTACTCGGACGATCACAATGGCCGGCTGGCCTACAACCTCGGCGGCATGGGCCGCGCGCCCGCCACGCTACGCACGAATGCCAACTGGGTGAACAATGTGATGAGTTGGGAACTCGACGAGGAAAACACCAACAATGCTGCGCTGGTTGATGCCAGCCTCGGTACTTATGTGAGCCGCAATGCCGCCACTTACCGTTGTCCTGCCGACCGGGCGCTCAGTTCTATCCAACGGCAAGCCGGCTGGTCGCATCGCAACCGCAGTTACTCCATGAACGCCATGATCGGCGACGCCGGCGACCTCACCTACTCCGGTCGGAACGTGAACAACCCCTCTTACGTTCAGTTCTTCAAAATTACCAGCATCCCGCAGCCGTCTGAGATTTTTGTGTTCGTCGAGGAACATCCGGACAGCATCAACGACGGTTACTTCATCAACCGCGCCTATCATTCCGAATGGCTTGATCTGCCGGCGTCACACCACAATGACGCGGCACCCTTCGCCTTCGCCGATGGCCATGCCGCCATGCGTCGCTGGAAGGAAAGCAGCACGGTGCGCGCCTCCAATCCCGATTCGGTGGAGTTGCCCCTCGCGCTGGCCGACCATGAACGTGAAGATTTCGACTGGGTTGTCCAGCACATGAGCATTTACCAGCACTGACCGCCGTTGCGATCAGAGCCATTTTTGCAATTCCGCCTCACTGCCTTCCGTCCCCAGGAGATAAACCTTTCCGCCCAGACTCCACATTACGGTGGACAACCGGTTTTCTTTGGCCGTTCTCCGTTCCCCCGGTGGTGGTGGATCCTTCACTACCGCCCGGTCCATCACAAACAACCACATGTCGCTCTTCGCGCCGGTCGGATTCGACTTATCCTTCAAAAAGCAGATGAGCGAAACTTTGGCACCCTGCCAGCGCGTTGTGGCACAGCCGGTGAGGTTGGCGCGACCGAGTGCTTCCGGCAGATTAAAATCCGCGGGGGCCTGCCGGTTCGCAAGGTGGCGGCGGATTTGTTCCAGATCGCCGGTCTCCAGTTCCATCCGGTAGAGGCGCAACGCCTCCTTCACCATGCGCATGCGAAACGAAGCGATGCTCAGTTCATTTGACTGGCCGCGATCACGCTGGAGCCAGAACATCGTCACGGCTGTCATTAAAATGATCAAAGCCGCTGCGGCCAGCACGCGCGGGTGCCGCCACCACTCCGCCCGGAGTGCGGCTTGGTGTTCGGAAATGATCTGCTCCTTTAACCCGGCAGGCGGCGTAATCTTTCGGAAACATTCCTGAATAGCCGATTGCGTTCGGCCCTGTTCCTCGAACCACGCACGCAGGGCCGCGTCACGTTCGCACTGCGCGAGTGCCGCGGCCATTTCCGGATCGCCGATTTCATCGCCGGGCCGGTACCGCAGCAGTAATTCTTTGGCTTCCTGGCTGGTCACGTTTTCATTTCTCCGCCCGGCGCGTCGCCGGATGCTCGGCCAGCAATCGCTGCAACTGGCCGATGCCGCGCGAGATTCGGGACTTCACCGTGCCCAACGGCACTTCGAGAATCTCCGCGATTTCCTTGTACGAACAGTCCTCCAGATAGAACAACGCCACCGGCGACTGATAAATTTCATCCACTCGTCCCAGCGTCTCCAGCACTTGGGCGATGTCAAGCTGGCGGACCGCCTGTGGCGTGATCACCGGCAACGCGTGCTCCACCGATTCCAGTTCGTCGTGCGGGAATCGCGTTTGCCGCCGGCGCGATTCCAGAAATTGCCGGTGCATCGTGGTAAACAGCCAGGTCTTCACTTTTGCGGGTTCTCGCAACTGGTGTCCCTTGGTTCCCCAGATGTAGAATGTCTGTTGCGTGAGATCACAGGCATCGGCTTCGACATGGGTGAGGCTGAAGGCAAATTGATAGAGCGGCGCGTAGAACCGCGCCACCACGCTTTCAAAGTCCAGCCCCTGATCCATAGTGCAGCATCAACTGTGAGAGTGGCCGGCCCTGAATTGGTTCCCGGCTACCCGTCCTCAATTGTGCGTATTGTGACGCCTTTGCCCGCACCAGTTCGAGCAGAAAACCTTCGCTCGGGAACCAATCCCACGGCTCAACCCTCACAAGGATGTGAAACGATCCATGCCAGTGCGCCGATTCAAGCGATGCAACATCGTTTGGCATTCCCCGCGCCGGTTGGGCGCAGCTCGAAGGCGTTGCTCAAAGGCGTTGCGCTGGAGTCTGGGCGTGAGCTTCGGGCAATATCATTTCTGGACGAAGCCGGTGTGCGGGATACGCTGATTGCAAACCAACCCAGCATGACATCATCCGGGTTCAACCACCGGGGGACTCTGTGAAGCACGCGAGACTTTGCGGGTGGATTGTGTTCAGCCTGCTCTCTTGCGGGCTGGCGTTGGTTTCCTGTTCCACCGTCGAACACACGGTCATTTCACCTCCGGCCATCGAAGGCGCAACCTTCGCGGGCAATCGCGCCTGCTTCGAATGTCACACCAACTACTCGCGCAGCTTTATCGCCAGCCCACATGCACGCCTGCGGTTAGACGGCCTGACCGGGCAAAGCGAGAATGGTTGCGAAGCCTGCCACGGCCCCGGCAGCAAACACATCGCTGTCGGCGGTGGACGTGGCAAATTCATTGTTAATCCTGGCCGGGACGCGACGGCTTGTTTTCAATGCCATCTCCAGACGCACGCGGAGTTCAACCTGCCGCAACATCATCCGGTGATCGAAGGCAAAATGAATTGCGTGCAGTGCCATGACCCGCACGGTCGCGACCTCATGAAACCCGCCGGCGGCCTCGCGATGGCGCGGCTCAATGAATCCTGTGCCCAGTGTCATCGCGAACAAACCAAGCCGTTCATCTTCGAGCACGAAGCGATGCGCGAAGGCTGCACGGTCTGCCATAACCCACACGGCTCGATCAACGCCAAGCTGCTGGTCGAGCGAGACAACAACCTGTGCCTCAAGTGCCACGCCCAGACGGCAGACCCGGCGACGGGCGACACAGGGATTTATATCGGCCGCATAAATCATACAACTTTTTTGCGGCTCGGTACTTGTTGGAGCTCCGGCTGTCACACGGCCATGCATGGCTCGAACTTCAGTCCGCACCAGATGTACTGAAATGGCAATGCCTGGGAACATCGAACATCCAACATCGAACTGCGAACATCCGACGCGCGGCGCTTCCCGTCCTTCGGTGTTGGATGTTGGATGTTGGATGTTGGATGTTCGTTTTCTCTTTTTCACCCTGGCCGCATCCACCACCTTCGCAGCACCGGACGTTTCCCAGCTCCCACCGCCCGCCGCGAAACAGGTGGACTTCGTCACCGACATCCGACCCATCTTCGAGCAAAGCTGCCTGCGCTGTCACGGACCGGACCGACCCAAGAGCCGCTTCCGGCTCGACAACCGCGAGTCTGCGCTCAAGGGCGGCATGCACGGCGTGGACCTCATTCCCGGCGACAGTGCCAAGTCGCCGCTCATCCACAACGTCGCGCGGCTGGATGCGGACATGGCCATGCCACCCGAAGGCAAAGGCGATCCATTGACGACGGAACAGATCGCCTTGCTGCGCGCGTGGATTGATCAGGGCGCCGCCTGGGGCGGCGAAGAAACCTCCCGGTTTTCTTACGCGCTCACTCCAGCGTTCGGTTTCGTCGCTGTGGATGGCAACGAAGCAAAGTTCCGTGAACATAATTGGATTCCCGATGGCGGGCGCGGCGGGCTGGAGTCCTTCGAGTTTTGGCAGACCCTTTCGCCGGAAACGAAATTCACCCTGGGCGGGCGCGCGATGACAGATGATTACCGCGTCGAAGGATTGCTCGAAAAATCCGAACTCGGTTTCGTGGGGTTCGGTTGGGAACAATTCCGGAAATATGATTCGGACATCGGCGGCTATGTGCCAGGCCTCGGCGATTCTCCTTACAGCTTGAACCGTGACCTGCACCTGGATGTCGGGCGGGCGTGGATTGATCTGGGCTTGACGCTGCCCGACTGGCCGCGCCTCGTGCTGGGCTACGAACTTCAGTATCGCCACGGTGACAAAGCGACGCTGCAATGGGGACCGGTAGGCCCCATTCCCCCGACCGCCGAGACGCGGAGCATTTATCCCGCGCTCAAGACGATTGATGAAAACATTCACGTGCTTAAATTCGACGTGCAGTTCGAGCGCGCCGGCTGGCTTCTCGAGGAAAGTTTCCGCGGCGAATGGACCGACTCGCAAACCCGCCGGCTGAACGGACGCAAACTGCTGCTGGACGGGGCCGGGTCATTGGGAACGGATGACGTGGCCGAAGGCTGGCAGTCGTTTCAAGGCGCGAACACGCTGCGAGTCGAGCGCGAGTTCCGGGAATGGCTGCACATCTCCACTGGCTGGTTGTATAGCCATCTCTCGGCCGATGCCGACTTCAATCTGGAGACTCGCAATCCGGCGGGGGGCATACTCCTTCCACCGATCCTGCGAGGACCCCGGCACAGCGAGAGCATCGTGTTGGAACGCGAATCACAGGTCGTCAACGCCAACGCACTGTTCGGGCCGTGGGCGGGGCTTTCCCTCGCGCTTGGTGTGCAGGCGGAATGGACCCACCAAAATGGCACCGCCGCCGGCTTTTATGACTTCCCCCTTTCGGCCCAAGCCAAAAACTTCATTGCGGACCTCGATAAGGCCGCAATTGCCGAACACATCTCTCTGCGTTTTACCGGGCTGCCCTTCACGACACTGTATACCGAAGCGAAATTGCAGCAGGAGTGCATCGGCCATCACGAGGATTACGAGGAGGATATTGGTGACCAACGATTTCAACGCAACACCGACGTGGAGAGTGGTCTGCGCGAGTTTCAAATCGGATTCGATTCGTCGCCCCGTTCGTGGCTGAAGTTCGGCTCGCAATTCCGGTTCTATGACAAGGAAACCACATTCGACGATGGTTTCACCGATTCCGTGGACCCAATCGGCGGCTATCCCACCTTCTTCGAGTCGCTCCAACGCACCACCCACGAAATCAAATCGCGCCTGACCTTGCGGCCCGCGCGACGCCTCACCACAACGTTCACGCATCGTCTCGTGGCGACGGATTATGAAACGGACAAGGAATCCCGGACCAACCCAACTACAGGAGGGCGTTGGACCAGCGGGAAGTACGACGCGCAGATTCTCAGTCTGAACGCCACGGTGGCGCCCTGGCGACGGCTGTATTGTTCCGGAACGATCTCGTATCAGGATATCGAGAGCACCTCCCGGCACGATAATTCCGCCGCGGTGGTCCCTTATCGCGGTGAAACGTGGAGCGTGATGGGTCACGCGCGCTTCGTGCTGAATGAAAAAACCGACCTGACGGCGGGCTACACTTTTTCCATGGCGGATTTTCGGCAGACTAACTTTGACGATGGACTGCCGCTGGGGATCGAATACGACATGCACGGCATTCAGGCCGGATTCGTTACCCGCTGCACGAAGGATCTCACGCTCAAACTGCAATACGGTTTCTATCGTTACGACGAGCCAAGTTCCGGCGGCGCGAACGATTACACCGCGCACGCCGTGCTGGCGGCGCTGACGCTGCGGCTGCCGTGATGACATTCGGCCGGTGAAACTGATGTGCGGACTTTGCCCTCGTCTTGCCACGCACCCAAACCGTCTCTATCTTGCGCGCGATGAAATACCGTCGCTTCGGCCGGACCGAACTCCAGATGCCCGTGATTTCCTGCGGCGGGATGCGCTACCAACACAAATGGCAGGATGTGGACCCCAAGGAAATCCCGCCCGCCAATCAAGCCAATCTCGAAGCCTGCATTCATCGTGCGGTCCAACTCGGCGTCAATCACATCGAGACGGCGCGCGGTTACGGCACGTCAGAAATGCAACTCGGCAACCTGCTGCCCAAACTGCCTCGCGAAAAGATCATTGTGCAGACAAAAGTCGCTCCCAAAGCGACGGTCGCGGAGTTTCTGGAAACTTTCGAGACATCGATGAAGTATTTACGGCTAGATTATGTGGACCTGCTGACGCTCCACGGCGTTAACAACCGCCAACTTCTCGACTGGTCGCTCAAGCCGGGTGGCTGCCTTGAGGCCGCGCGAAAACTTCAACGGCAGGGCCGCTGCCGTTTCGTCGGCTTCACCACGCACGCCACCACGGACATCATTCACGAAACGATTTCCGGCGGCGACTTCGACTACATCAATCTGCACTGGTATTTCGTCAACGACCTGAACTGGTC
>Ga0315910_10001104_pt1 | contig 25253 bp, 13 predicted proteins | sample EdamamesoilMG_FD_204470 | JGI IMG/M metagenome (GOLD analysis project Ga0315910, IMG submission 204470) | Garden soil microbial communities collected in Santa Monica, California, United States - Edamame soil | ecosystem: Environmental > Terrestrial > Soil > Garden | place: USA: California... | reverse complement strand
GCGCGCGCGCGAGGGGCCGGCGTAGCGGGGAAAAAGTGCTCTGGCTCCGTACTCACTCGCGAACGAGGGGCAGATCGACGAGCCATGTCGTGGAGCCGAGCGAGTCGAACTCGACGGTGGTCATGGGCGGGATCTCACTGCATCCGGGGATCTTGATCGACCGCAGGCAGTAACGGCCCGGTTGTTCGAAGTGCAGCATGAACCGACCTGAGCCCGCGTCGAACTCTCGCCGTGGCAGGACCGGATCCCCGTCGGCGTTCTCGAACTTGACCAGCGCAAGCCACTCCCGTCTCCAAGGAGTCGTTCGCTCGCCCTCGTGCAAGCGCAGGATCAGGCAAAAGCCGCGCTCGAGCTCGATCCTGACTGGATTGGTGCCTTTGGCAACTTCGATGGAGTGCATCCGGCCCGGGTAATGCTCGTAATTCCGACTGCGTGCGTAGAGCCCCAGCGGACCCCGTGGCGCGCGGAATTCGAATCGACCGGGCCCGAGCTCTGGGATCATGTGGCTGGCGGCGGTGTTGAACCGCGCGTCGGGCTGCTGGGTCAACCACTCCAAGGTCGCGTCGATGACGAGCGCGCCGGTCTCTGCGTCCTGCACCTCGACGGTGACCAGCCCGGGCGCGGGGACTCTCAAGTGCAGAGCCCTCCCGGAATTAGGGCCGACCCATGCCCGAAGGTCGAACTTCGCATCGGCGATCGTGAAGCGGTACATGCCCGAAGCGAGCTTCACCGTCTTGCAGAGGTACAGCCCCGATAGCGCGTGATTCATCTCCTCGCTTGGAATGCTCAACACCGCCGGCGCATCGACGGGCGAGTCCAAGGCTTGCACGTCGAGCATGAACTTGTCCAAGGCCCAACTCGAATCGAGTTCGTCGAACCCGAACGTGTCGAAGGCACGTTCTCCATCGAATTCGATGGCGATCGCAAGCTCCACCTGCTGCGCGAGCGTCTCGCCGATCCTCAGGGCGACCTCGGCGCGCTCGCCAGTCCTGATCCAGAAATCGCGCGAAGCGAGGACCCGCGGCTCGAGACCGCGGTCGAGTTGAGCGCGGATGCGGTACGCGCCCGTGCGCAGACCCTCGAGGTCGAGCGTCGGCTGCACGCTCGACCCAAGTTCGCCGAAGTGCCATTGCCCCAACAATTCCTGCAGCGTCTCCTCCATGCGCCACAAGCTCAGTTTGATGCCCGGATCGAGATCCTTGCCCCTCAGCGTGACGCGCAGCGACCCGCCGGGCTCCAGTCGCAGCACATGCTCGCCGCCCGCCGCCGGATCGATGCCGATCTGTCCCCACGCGTGTGCAGGCGTGCACGCGAACCAGGTCGCGGGACTCTCCTGCGTCGCCAAGGCTCCCGCTTGCGTGATCAATATCGGCGACGCGAGTTTGCGGCCGACGCAATCCGACAGCTGCGACTTCGTGGGCAGGACCGCGGTCGCGCTCTCGAAGGGAACGAGACGGCAAAGCACCACGTGATCGAGTTCGGCGTCGCTTGCGGCGTCGATGACGTGCAGCCGCGCGCTCGAGGGCGGGGCGGCGGCGGGCTGCTGCGCTTCCGTCGCGGCTACATCCTGGTGGCGAGCCTCGGCGAACGATGGCACCACCGGCAATTCCATCGGCGTTCTTGCTTGCGGCTCGGACTCACGCTGCGCCTCGACTCCAGCCTGGACGATCGGATCGTGCGCTGTCGGGGTGCGGCACAGCAGCAACAGGCCCAGCCCCAGCAGGACCAGCAGCGCGAGCGTGAGCAGCAGGCGCGAGAGCTTCAACGAGCGCGTCCTTGCCGCGGGATCCGTTGGCGGGACGATTCCAGGTTCCTCACCAGGGCCTCAGGCTAGCACCAGGCAGCGCCTGGGGCAGGTCGGGGATGTTAATGGTTCCCGCGGTTACGCTCGGGGCTCCCGAGGCAAGAGCCCTCGGGCGATGAAGTCCAGGCCGGATTGCCCGAGAACCGGGCGGGGAGTTCCATCATGAACATCCGAATGGGTTGCTGGGTGCGGTCAGCTGTGCTGGCAGGGCTCGGCCTGAGCGGCGTGGCCTCGGCGGACGTGGTTTATGTCGACGCCACGGGCAACGGCGACTTCCTGACCGTGCAGGCCGCGATCGACGCGGCCTTCGACGGGAACGTGATCCTGGTGCGCAGCGGCTCCTACCCGGGCTTCACCGTCGACCAGCTGCGGCTGCTGATCCTGGAGGACGTGGGCGCCACCGCCAAGGTCAGCGGCACGGTCACGATCCGCAACATCAGCCCCAACGGCCTGGTCCTGCTCTCGGGCCTGGAGATCTCCGCGCTGGACGCCCAGGTTCCCGCGGCCACGGCCCTGAACATCAGCAATTGTGCCGGGCACGTTCGCGTGCAGGACTGCGTCCTGAGGGGCGGCGAGAGCACGATGGGCTTCCCGGCCGCGCCTCCGGGGGGCAAGGGCTGCCAGGTCCTGGGCTCGCTGCGTGTCAGTTTTGCCTCGGTCGAAATGCGCGGGGGCAACGGCTACGGATTCCCGGTCTTCGGGCCCGACGGCGGTCCGGGCGGGCCGGCCCTAGAGACCAGCGGTTCCGCACTGGCCTTGTACGACTGCAGCCTGACCGGAGGCGCCGGCGGCGAGGCCGACTACGCCGTCCCGACCGACGGCGGCCGCGGCGGCGATGGGGCCAGGGTGCTCGATCACGGCCTGCTCGCCTCGGGTTGTAGCTTCAAGGGCGGCCCGGGCGGCGGCACTTCCCTCACCCCCGGGAACGGCGGAGACGGCCTGCACGTCGCACTGGGTGCGCAGGCGCAGCTGGTCGACAACACTTATGTGGGCGGCCAAGGCGGCTGGGGCTACGGCGGCGCCTTCGGCGCCCCGGGCCTGCCTCAATCCGGCGGGGGCGTGTTCAACGCGCTGGGCGGCGTGCGGCGCAAGTTCCGCACGCCCGCGCTGGCGGCGGAGAGCGGCGTGACGCAGCTCGAAGTCGCCGGCGAGGCAGGCGATCAGGTGTGGCTCTTGAGCTCGGGCAGGCCGGGTTTCGTCTACATGCCCTCGCTCGCGGGGATCAACCTGATCGCCTTCCCGGTGGCGATGAGCATCGTCCCGCTGGGAATCCTGCCGGCCTCGGGCAGCGCGAGCTTCGCCCTGCCGACTTCCGACGTCGCAGGCGCCTCCGACGCCCGGCGCACTTTCTTGCAGGGTCTGGTCCAGAGCGTGGGCGGCGCCCAGTTCCTGGGCAGCCCGATGCACCAAGTCGTGCTCAACTGCTCGGTGCTGCAGCCCGACTGCAACGGCAACGCGCAGTGCGACTCCTGCGATCTGCTGCGTGCGACGAGCATCGACTGCGATGCGAACGGCATCCCTGACGACTGCGAGCCCGACTGCAACGCCAACGGCATCACCGACGCCTGCGACATCGCTGCGGGCACGAGCCTGGATCAGAACCACAACGGCATCCCCGACGAGTGCGATCCGCAGCTCTCGACGTGGTACGTCGACGACAGCGCGGCCGCGGGCGGCAATGGCAGCGCGGGCGCTCCGTTCCAGACGCTGGCGCAGGCCTTCGGGATCGCGATCAGCGCGGACACGATCCTGGTCGCCGACGGGCTCTACGTCGGCGCGTCCAATCGCAACCTGAGCTTCGGCGGTCGCGAAATCGTCGTGCAGAGCCTCGGAGGCGCGGCGAACTGCACGATCGATTGCCAGGCCCTGGGCCGTGCCTTCAAGCTCGACGGCGGAGTCGGCGCGTCGGCGCGGATCGAGGGCTTCACGATCAAGAACGGCAAGACGCAGAGCGTCGGCGATGCCTCGGGCGGCGCCGTGCTGCTGCAGCAATCCGATGCGAGCCTCGTCGCCTGCCGCTTCGAGAACAACCAGGCGTCGAGCGGCGGCGCCGTCTACGCGGATCGCGGATCGCCGCTGCTGCGCAACTGCGCGTTCGTGGGCAACAGCGCGCCGACCAGCTACGGCGGCGCCGTCTCCCTGGGGCTGACCGCCTCCCCGGGAATCGTCGACTGCGTCTTCGACTCCAACACCGCCGCTCGCGGTGGCGCGCTCAGCGTCGGCGGGCAGGGACCGCTGCGCATCGAGCGCTGTGCTTTCCTGAACAACGTCGCCACGACCTCTGGCGGCGTGCTGCACGCCACGACGATGATCGTGGAGATCGACCAATGCCTGATGGCCGGCAACCGAGCGGCCTCGGGCGCGGCGATCCGCTCCTACCAGTGCAACCTGCGCCTGATCCAGAGCACGATCGTCGACAACGTGGCCAGCAACCAGGCCGGGGCCGTGTACATCGAGCCGGTGTTCAGCGGCCCAACGGTCAGCTGCATCGTTCGCAACTCGGTGCTTTGGGGCAACACCTCGCCCGGCGGCGAGCAGTTCAAGGCGCTGTTCGGAACGCTGGACCTGGACTCCTGCAGCTTGCAGAACGGCGCGGCCTCGGTGGTCGTCCGTGGCACGGGCATCCTGAGCTACGGAATCCACAACCAGTCGCTTCCGCCGCAGTTCGTCGACCCCGACGGGGCCGACAACGATCCTGCGACCGTCGGCGACAACGACTACCGGCTCGCGCTGTCCTCGCCGTGCATCGACGCGGGCAACAACGCCGAAGTCGAGCTCGATTGGTTCGACCTCGACGGCGATGGCATCGTCAACGAGTTCGTGCCCTTCGACTTCGACGGCCTGCCGCGTCAGGTCGACGTGCCCAGCGCGCCCAACACAGGCCTGGGTGCGCCGCCGCTGGTCGATCTCGGCGCCTGGGAACGCCAGCCCTAGTCAGACCGGGTCCGCAAACGGCGCGCGCCGGGCAGGGCGCGCGCTCGTGTCTCGGGGAGGCCGGCAGGGGCCTCCCCGGGATTCTCGGGCACGCCGGGGCGGAGGGCTGCATCTTGGGGGTGACCGATGGCACACCCCCGTTCCCCCGACGCTCCCGATGAACTTGGGAAGCTGCTCGACAACGCGACCTGGCTGCGCGCGCTGGCGCGGCAGATGCTCGCCGACCGCGGGCTGGCCGAGGACGCCGTGCAGGAAACCTGGGTCGCCGCGCTGCGGGCTGGGCCCGAGCTCGCGATCCAACGCCCGTGGTTGGCGCGCGTGGTGCGCAACTTCGCCCTGCAACGCGGGCGTTCGGAGAGCGCGCGCAAGCGCCGCGAAGGCAGCGTGGCGCGGCCGGAGCGCACGCCTTCGGCCGAAGAGGTCGTCGCGCGCGCCGAGTTGCACGCCAAGCTCGTGCAGGCCGTGCTCGCGCTCGAGGAACCGTACCGCTCGACGATCCTGTGGCGCTACTTCGAGAACCAGAGCGCCGAAGAGATCGCGGCGCGTGCGGGCATCGATCCCGCGACGGTGCGCAGCCGCGTGGCGCGCGCTCGCGAGAAGTTGCGCGCGGCGCTGATGGTCCACGGCGGCGAGCCGCCCGAACGCTGGCTCGCGGCGCTCTTGCCCTACGGAAGCGACGTGGGCGTCGCGCCGATCGCCGTGGGCAGCGGCGTGTTGGCCGGCGTGGGAGGAAGTTTGATGAGCACGAAACTCGGGGTTGGGGTGTGCGCGACGCTCTTGCTCGCTGCCGTCCTCGTGTGGCGCGGCACGGGATCCAAGGAACCCAGGGCAGTGCAGGAGCCCGCGGCGGTCGCCGCGAGCGCGCCGCTGCTGGAGACTTCGCGCTCGGCGCCGGAGCTCGATGCTGCGCCCGCTGCGGATCGCCGCGCGGCCGTTGCAGCCGAGGCCGCCGCGGAACGATCGGTCGCCGCCCGCGCGGCGACCTGGCACGGCCTGGTGCGCAGCGACGCCGGCCTCGCGCCGATCGAGGGCGCGCGCATCGCCTACCGCCGCGGATCGGAGATCGACTCGCACACGCCGGAGGAAAGCGCGACGCGCACGCGCGAAGTCGCGCGCAGCGACGCCGCGGGCCGATTCGAGCTGCCGATCTCCGCCGATCGCGAGGACGGCCTGTGGATCACGGCCGAAGGCCACTTCGGCTTCAAGCTCTCCGCCGGCGACCTGCCGCGCGACGGCCTGACGCCGATCGAGGTCGCGCTCGCGCCGCTGGGCCGTATCGAACTGGAGATCGTCGACGACACGCTCGCGCCGCACGCCGACCTGCCCGTGAGCTACTCGATCGACGTCAACCGCGGCTCGCAGGATTTCATGTGGTCCTACCGTCGCTCCTTCAGCGCCGGCCGCACCGACGAGAACGGAAGGTTGGTGATCGCCGGCGTGCCCTGCGGAATGCAGGTCCAGTTCCGCCAGGGCACCGACGGCCTCGGGGCCAAGTTCCTGGGCGTCGTGGTCGTCGATCCCGGCTCGCGCGTGTTGCGCCACCAGGTGAAGCTCGCGCGCACCGCGACGATCACCGGCCGGCTGGTCGCGAGCGATGGCGCGGCGCTCGCCGGGGTGGCGCTCGAATGGCAGAGCTATCCGCTCCACTACGGCCAGCCGGAGCGTGCCCGCTCGGGAGACGACGGCGACTTCACGTTCAGTGGCGTCGCGCCCAAGCCGGGGGAGCTGCGGCTGGACGTGTCCGGCTTCGATCCGCGCGAACTCGCGCCGGGCATCGGCGAGACGATCGACCTGGGCACGCTGGTGGTGCCCGAACTCCTGGAGCTCAGCGGCCGCTTGAGCTCGCGCTGGAGCGATGCCTCGCGTTCGGGCACGGCCTTCGGAGGCGTAACGGTCCGCATCCTGCGCGGCGGCCGCTTGGTCGAGCCGCTGAAGTCGAACGAAGGTGCGCTGCCCCTGAGCGGCGGTGTGTTCTCCACCTCGATCACCGACGGTCCGCTGGAGCTGATCGTGAGCCGCGGAGGCTACTGGCACAGCGGCATGACGATGCCCAGGGAAGTGCTGGCGCGCGTGAGCCTGCCGGAGCCGCGCCCCGGCCTGGTGATTCCGATCGACGACGCACTCGGCGCGCTCGACGTCCAGCTCGAAGCCTCGGGCGTGGCCGCGCAGGAGGAACTTCACCTGGTGCTCTACAGTGGGATCGCGTCGGGCGCGCCGGCCTATGCACTCTCGATGGACGCGGCGCTCGACGCCGAAGGCCGCGTGCGCTTCGCCCCGCTGACCCCCGGCCGTTATCGGGGCACGTTGCGCTGCGGCAAGGCGCCGACGATCGCCCTGGGCGAGTTCGAGATCCTGGCGGCTCAGGCGACGTCGATCGTCGCGCCGCCGCCGCAGTCGATGGCCCTGCTCGGCAGGGTGCGCGATGCGCGCGGCGCAGCCGTGTCCGCGGCTTCGGTGCGCTGGCGCGGGATGAGTTCGCAGGGTACGAGCGCTTCCGACGCTCAGGGCAGTTTCCGTATCGACGCGCTCGAACCCGGTCTCATCGACATCGAAGTGCGCCACGGCGACTTCGGCGTCGAGATCCGCCGCGACCTGCCGGTGTTCGAGGCGCAAACGCGCCTGGATGTCGTGCTCGCGGGTTTCGTCACGGTCGTCGGCCGCGTGCGCGTCGATGGTCGAGCGGCGAAGCAGCTCGCAATCGGCGCGCAGCCTGTCGCGTCGAACGACACCTACAGTGCGCTGACCGACGAGCAGGGCGAGTTCCGATTGGAGCACCTGCCCGCCTGCCGCCTGCGGCTTTGGGCCCAGGGCAAGTTCGTCGAGGTGCTCGAGCTCGAGGCCGGCGAGACGCGCACGCTGGAGTTCGAGGTGGGGGCCGCGCGTCCGATCACGTTCACGCGCGACGGCGTCGCCATCGAGGACCTGCATGGAGCGCACGCGCTGGGATTCGACGCTGCGAGCGGCAGCGCCACTCGCTGGCTCACCGGCCAGTTGCATCGCAACGGGGTCGAGATCGAGTGCCCCGCGGGGCGCGTGCTCTTCGTCGTCAGCCGTGCGCGCTCAGGCTCCAACGTGGGCCATCTGGCGCTGGTCGAGCGCGCCGGCGCGGAAGTCGAGCTCGCGCGCCACACGCTGGTGCTCGAGAGCGCGGGAGCGCCGAGCAACCTGCCGCCACGCGCGAACTTGGTCAGCATCGAAGGCCGTGCGATCGTCAGCATGTGGGGCGGCGAGATCGTGCTCGCCGTCGAACGCGACGCGCAAGGCCGCGCGATCGTGCCCTGCCTGCCCAACGGCGCGCGCGTGCGCCTGAGCGGTTCGGATTCCAAGGGCGCGCGCCACGAAGCGCTGGTCGACGTAGCGCAAACGCTGCGCGTGACCTGGCCGTAGGGCCGACGCGGGGCTTAGCCGACGAAGGCCTGAGGACGGCTTGCCGGCGTCGGAGCGCGCTCTGCTGGGCTGCCCTCGGCACCGTCGGCGCGGCGCGCGCGCGCGCGCGCGTGTTCGCGGGCCGCGGCGACGAAACCGTCGAACAAGGGCTGCGGCGCCAGCGGCCGGCTCTTGAACTCCGGGTGGAACTGCACGCCGATGAAGAAGGGGTGCGCGGGCAGTTCGAGGATCTCGACCAGGTCGCGTTCGGGGTTGAGGCCGCTGATCAGCATGCCTGCGCGCTCGAAGTCGGCGCGGTAGGCATTGTTGAACTCGAAGCGATGGCGGTGGCGTTCGTGCACCAGCTCGGAACCGTAGAGGCGCGCGGCCAGGCTGCCCGGCTTGACCCGGCAGGGGTAGGCGCCCAGGCGCATCGTGCCACCCTTCTCGTGCACGCTGCGCTGGTCGGCCATCAGGTGGATCACCGGATGCGGCGTGTCGGCGTTGAACTCCGCGGTGTGCGCCTCGGGCAGGCCGAGCACGTTGCGCGCGAACTCGATCGTCGCGCACTGCATGCCCAGGCAGATCCCGAAGAAGGGCAAACCGCTCTCGCGCGCGTGCTGGATCGCGCGGATCTTGCCTTCGACGCCGCGTTCGCCGAAACCGCCGGGCACCAACAGGCCGTCGACGCCGTCGAGCAGGCTCGCGCCCTTGCTGCCGTAGTCCTCGGCCTTGATCTTGCGGATCTTGACCCGCGTCTGGTGCTTGATGCCGGCGTGGCTCAGCGACTCGTAGATCGACTTGTAGGCGTCGTGCAGCTCGATGTACTTGCCGACCACCGCGATCTCGACCGTGTCCTGCGTGCGGCGCATGGAATCGAGCATGCGATTCCAGTCCTCCAGGTCGGTCTCCAGATCGCTGGGCAGACCCAGGTGGCGCGCGACGATGCGGTCGAGGCCCGCGTGCACGAGCATCTGCGGCACCTGGTAGATCGAGAAGTCGACGTCGCGCTCCTCGATCACCGCTTCCGGCCGTACGTTGCAGAACAGCGAGATCTTGCGCGCCATCTCGGCCGTCATCGGCTGCTCGGTGCGGCAGATCAGGATGTCGGGTTGGATGCCGATCTCGCGCAGCTTGCCGACCGACTGCTGCGTGGGCTTGGTCTTCATTTCACCGGAGGCGCGCAGGTAGGGCAGCAGCGTCAGGTGCACGAAGAGCACGTCGCCGCGCGGCCGCTCGAGCGCGAACTGTCGGATCGCCTCGACGAAGGGCAGGCTCTCGATGTCGCCGACCGTGCCGCCGACCTCGGTCAGGGCCACGTCCGCGCCGGGCGTCACGCCGGCGACGATCGCGTCCTTGATCGCGTCGGTGATGTGCGGGATCACCTGCACCGTGCTGCCCAGGTAGTCGCCGCGGCGCTCGCGCGCGATCACCTCGGAGTAGATCTTGCCGGTGGTGTAGTTCGAGGAGCGCGAGAGCTTCGCGTGCGTGTAGCGCTCGTAGTGGCCCAGGTCGAGGTCGGTCTCGGCGCCGTCGTCGAGGACGTACACCTCGCCGTGCTGGAACGGACTCATCGTGCCCGGATCGACGTTGATGTAAGGATCGAGCTTCTGCATCGACACCTTCAGCCCGCGACGCTCGAGGATCATGCCGATCGCGGCCGAGGTCAGGCCCTTGCCCAGGCTGGAGACCACGCCGCCGGTGATGAAAATGTGCTTGACCATGGATTGCTCGCGAGAGGGCTGTGGTGAGGAACGCGGCGTCGGCGTCGGACTCAAGACTCCGCGCGCGACTTGCAGCGCGCCACGAAGGCATCGTACTCAGGGCGCGTGTCGATGCCGAGCGGGGCGTGCGCGATGTCGAGCACGCGCAGCCGCTCGCCGGCCTCGAGCCAACGCAGTTGTTCGAGGTTTTCCTGCGCCTCCAGCGCGCCGATCGGCAGGTCGCAGAAGTGCGCCAGCGCGCGCGGCCGGAATCCGTAGACGCCGACGTGGCGGCGCATCAGGGCGCTGTTCGCGCCGGCGCGCGCGTGGGCGCCGCAGGGGATCGGCGCGCGCGAGAAGTACAGCGCGTCCCCGCGCGCGTCGCGCACGACCTTGACCAGCTGCGGACTCGCGGCCTCGTCGGCCACGCCCAGCGGAGCGCACAGCGTCGCCACGCGCACCCCGGGATCCTCGAAGGCGCCGACCAGGCGCACCAGGTCCTCGCGCGCGAGCTCGGGCTCGTCGCCCTGCACGTTGACCACGACGTCCAGGTCCCACAGCCGCAAGCTGGCGACGGCCTCGCGCACGCGGTCGGTGCCGCTGGCGTGGTCCTCGCGCGTCATGACGCATTCGATGCCCGCGGCCTCCAGCGCCGCCAGGATCTCGCGGCTGTCGGTCGCGACCACGACGCGCTCGAAGACTCCGGCGCCCAGCGTGTTGCGTGCCGAGTGCTCGATCAGCGGCCTGCCGGTTTCGGCCAGCAGCATCTTGCGCGGCAGTCGCGTCGAGTGCAGCCGAGCCGGCAGGATCGCGGCGGCCTTCAAGGACGCCGGTCCTTCGCGCGCGTGGCGGCGGCGTTGGCGGCAGGTTGGTCGTGGACGACGAGGTGGGGCACCGCCGCGGCTACTTGCCCGACTTCTTGAGCTGGTAGTCGGGCACCTTGAAGGGCAGCTCGCCCTCCTGGATGGTCACGGCCTGGAACTGCGGCGTCGCGTTGTAGGTGTCGATGAAGGCCTTCTGGATCGTGCGCAGTCGCGTGAGCTGCGAGCCCTTGGCCTCGGGCGCCTCGGCGACGTAGCGGGCGCCGTCGGGCCCGATCAGCTCCAGCGACCAACGCAGCGAGCCGCGCGCCTGCGCGGGCGCGCTGCCCTTCTGCTCTTCCTTGGACCAGCCGTTGTCGCGCAGGTAGTCGATCAGGCCGCTCATCCACTCGTCGCTGGTGACCTTGCGCGAGCGGTCGTTGCGCACCTTGGAGTACTGGTCGATCGGCGCGGTGTGCGACTCGTTGACCAGCTCGAGACGCGCGCCCGACTTGTAGTCGAGCATGCGCAGCAGGTAGGCGGGCCCCTTGGGCTTGGCCTTGACCGGCTCATCGGTCTCGCTGCTGCGGTTGACCCCGGCGCCAAGGCTCGCCGCGGAGCCGATGGGCTCGAACTCCAAGCCGTCCTGTGCGGCCGCCGGCTCGGGAGCGCGTTCGGGTTTCTTCGAAGCGCAGCCGGCCGCGAAGGGCAGCAGTGCGCACAACAGGAGTGCTAGGGCGAACTTCATGGGGCCTCGTTCGTCCTGCGGCCGATCGGCACCCTCAGGACCGGCAGAGCATAACGAGCGCGGTCGCGCTCGCCAAGCGCGGGGGCCCGCGGCGGCAGGCTCAGCGCGGCCGCACGTTGGCCACGCTGCCGCCGTCGTCGCGCAGCCTCGCTGCCGGGGGCACAGGCACGAACAGCGAGCAGGCGCGCGTCATGCCGTCCGCGGAGGTCGTCGCGCCGCTGGGACTGGAAAGGTCGGAGGATGGGGCCACGTCGTCGACGCGCTCGCCCGTGCGCGGGTCCACCGCGGGCAGGCGCTCGGCGACCAGACCGGCCTCGTCCAGGCGCACCACGTCGATCCACAGGCTCAGCGGCAGCAGGTCGCCGCGGCGGTACGCGCCTCCCAGGTCGCGGTAGACCTCGTCGGGCCGGAAGGGATCGGCTTCCGCCACCACCAGATAACCCTCGCGCACGAGAGTGTCCGCCTCCCACGCCGAGGTCGGCGCCATGCCGTAGGCCGGACGGTGGTTGTTCTGCCAAGAGTTCTCGTGGTCTGGCGCCGTCAGTCGGTCGAGGATCGACCAGTCGGGTGCCGCGAGCGGTCCGCCGTGCCAAACGTAGCTGATCCAACCGTGGCCGTCGCCCGCCAGCGGCGTGTACTTCGCCTCCAGGAGCGCCAGCGATTGGCGCGCGCCGTCCTGCAGCCCCTCGAAGCCCAGGAGCGCACCGCCGCCCGCGAGCCGCAGCGCTTCCTCGCGCGTGCGGCCGACCTCGCGTTCGAAGAATCGCAGGCCTCCTTCGGACTGCGCGCGGCGCTCCAGGACGTAGATTGGCCCGAGCGAGTCGTAGACCACGCGATCGTAGAACGCGCCCAACACCGCGAAGTCGCGGTTGATCACTTCGAACAAGTCGGGGTTCTCGGTCAGCACCGGCAGGTGCGTAATGAACGCGTCGAGCGTCGCCAGCGTGGCGAAATCGGCGGCGCGGTACTCGGGCGGGTACTTCTGCCAGCCGTCGAGGTGGTGGGGGAGCTTGACCTGCTCCACGTCGCGCGATTCGCGCAGGAACATCGACCAGTGGTAGGCGGCGCTGACGCGCAGCCTCGGCAGCGGCTCGGCGGAGGCATCGCTCGGCGCGGGCCGCGCCGCGGCGTGTTGGTTGACCAGCGCCAGGGCGCGCCAGAAACCGCTGAACTTGCGCGTGTTCGTCGCGCGGAACTCGACGATCGCGAGGACCAGCGCCGCGCACAGCGCCACGATCGCCGTGGCTCTGCCCGCGCGCCCGCGCGCGAGGATCAGCGACAGTCCGATGCCGCCCAACATCGCGAGCAGCGGCAGGAAGGGCAGCCAGAGCCGGAAATCCTTCGAGCCCTTCATGCTCATGACCAGCACGTTGAGCCCGACGACGAGCCACAGGATCGCGGACTTGGAGAAGGCGCCCGCGAACGCACGCAGCAGTCCGATGCCGACCAGGATCGCCGTGGGCAGCACCAGGCAGCGCGTCAAGTTCGTCAGGTACCAGGTCTGCGGCAGTCGCCGCGCCACGTCCTCCTCGCCGGCGATGACCTTGTCCTGGTAGACGATCGTGTGCGCGTCCGGCGCGTAGATCGAGTTGTACAGCGCGCGGCTCGCGTCCTCGAAGTAGGGGCCGACCCAGGGCAGCGCGTGGAACTTGTAGATCAGCAGCGCGGCCTGGCTGCCGAAGTTCTCGGTGAAATGGGTCCAGACGCTGATGCCGAATCTGCCGTAGTACAGCGCGTCGAGCGCGCACTGCACGAGCACGACCAGGCTCAGCGCAGCGAGCGCGCACAGCGGCCAGCGCACGCGCCGCCGCAGGTCGCGCGCGAACAGGACCAGCAGGATCGCGCCGAGCACCAGGATCGACTGGTAGGCCATCAAGAAGGCGAGGCCGAGCAGCGCTCCGCAGATCCACGCATCGCGCAGCGTCGGCTCGACTTCCGCCGCGCGTGCGCCGTGCTTTTCGAACAGCGGGCCGCGATGCGCGATCGCGCGCGAAATCGCCAGCACCACGAACAGCGCCGAGGCAATGCCCGAGACCGGCTCGACGCCCCAGCGCAGCACGATCGGATTGAAGGCGAGCAGCACACCCGCGCACAAACCGCCGCTGCGTCCGATCCAACTCGCGCAGGTGCGCGCGGTGACGAAGACCAGCGCGAGCGTGAGCATCACCTGCAGCAATTGCGCGGCTTGCATGATGCGCACCGGCTCGCGCAATCCGAGCGCGTCGTAGATCCAGTACAGCGGAATCAACAGGCCGGAGAATCCGAAGCTGCGAATCGCCTGGCTGTCGATCAGCTCTTGACCGCGCGCGAGCCCTTGTGCGCGCTCGAGGTACTCGACCGAGTCGGCGAGTTGGTAACCCTCCTGGCGCATCCACGACCAGGCCAAGAGCAAGGCCGTGGCGAACAGCAGCGCCGCCAGCGCGGGGTCCCTGCGCCGGAGCGGTTCCAGGCCGCCCGAGGTCACGAGCGGGGCGGTTTTCGGGTCGGGCATGTGCACGGAACCAGAGCCGATCGAGCCTACCCCGCTGGGCCTGCGGGCAACAGCGTTCGGCCGCCTCGCCGCCGCCGCCTCGGGAACGCGGAGTGCGCCAACGCACACCCCGATCCGCCCCCAGGATCCTGCGTCGGTGCCGGACTGGACCGCAGCCGGTGGTAGGAATTTCTTTTCAAAAAGTTCCTTTCTCTTTGACTTGTGCCTCTCGCGTGCGGAAAACAACGCAACGCACAACAGGCGCGAACGGGCCGTCCCTCCGACGTGCAAGTCCAGCCTGCCAAGGGTCTTACGTTCCTTTCCCGCGACCTGCCTTCCGCGCACGGCAGGGTTCGCGCGAACCACTGTCCACCTCGCTCCGGGGCCTGCTTCCGGGGCCACATCCTTCCATGGGTAGGCTCGAGAAAATCGTCGTTCTGACCGTCCTGTTCCTGGTGGCCGTCGTCCTGGGGGTAGCCCTGAACTCGGACGCTCCCGGCGCGTCCTCCGGGGCTCGCGGCACGCAGGAGAATCCCTCCAACCTTGCCAGCCTTCCTCCGGGTGCGCTGAGCGCAGGCATCGAGCGCGAGGCGCCCGCTCCGGCGCCCGAGCAAGCCGAGCCCGCAAGCAGCGGCGCTGGCCCGACGCTGCCCGAGCCCACGCCGCCGCCGGCCGTTTCCAAGCCGGCCGAACTCCATCCCGCGGCCCCGAAGCCGGCGGCGCCCGCGTCCACCCCGTACACCGTGACGCGCGTGGGCCTGGTTCCCTCGCAGTCGGCGGAGCTGATGTTCTACACCTGGCAGGCCGGCGACACGCTGGCGGCGGTCGCGCAGCGCTACTACGGATCGAAGGACAAGCTCGCGCGCCTGCAAAAGGCCAACGAAGGCCAGAGCGACGCCAACCTCCAACCCGGCGACCAGATCTGGGTCCCGGTCGAAGCCTCGCCCGCCGAGTCTCCCGCCGGCAGCTCCGGGACGGTCTATCTGGTCAAGAAGGGCGACGTGCTCAGCGGCATCTCGCAGCAGTTCTACGGCACGGCGAAGAAGTGGCAGAAGATCCTCGATGCGAACACCGACGTCCTGAGCAGCCCGGACAAGCTCCAGGTGGGCATGAAGCTGCGCATCCCCGAGTAGCGTCGATCCGATCGGCTCAGCGCAGCCCGTAGCGGTCGAGCTTCTTGTACAGGTGGCTGCGCTGCATGCCGAGCTCCTCGGCGGTGCGCTTCACGTTGCCTGCGTTCTTCGCCAGGCGCAGCTGGATGAACAGCGCCTCGCTCTTGTCCTTGAACTCCTCGAAGGTCGCCGCCTGGAAGGGATCCGAGGCGCCGGCGGCCGCGGCTGCGGAGCGCACGAACAGGCCGGCGCCGTTGCCGACGATCGCCTCGAGGTCGGCGCGCGTGATCTGCTCGTTCGCGGCCAGCGCGCAGCCGCCCTCGATCAGGTTGCGCAGCTGGCGCACGTTGCCGGGGTACTCCAGCGAGCTCAGGAACTCCAGCGCGTCCGGGCGCAGCTCGTGGGCCGAGCGACCCTGGCGCGCGGCGAGATCGGCGAGGAAGTGCTGCACCAGCGCGGGCAGGTCCTGCATGCGCTCGCGCAGCGGCGGCACGCGCAGCGGCACCACGTTCAGGCGGTAGAACAAGTCCATCCTGAAGCTCTTGGCCTCGATCGCCGCGGCCAGGTCGGCGTTGGTGGCGGCGATCACGCGCAGGTCGACGCTGCTGGGCTGGTTGCCGCCGACGCGCGTGATCTCGCGCGTCTCCAGCGCGCGCAGCACCTTGGCCTGGGCCGCCAGCGGCATGTCGCCGATCTCGTCGAGGAACAGCGTGCCGCCGTCCGCGGCCTCGAAGTGGCCCACGCGCCGCTCGAGCGCGCCGGTGAAGCTGCCTTTCTCGTGGCCGAAGAGCTCCGACTCGATCAATTCGCCGGGGATCGCCGCGCAGTTCACCGCCACGAAGGCTCCCGCGGCGCGCGGGCTGGAGAGGTGCACGCAGCGCGCGATGACCTCCTTGCCGGTGCCGTTCTCGCCGCTGATCAGGACCGAAGCGTCGGAGGCCGCGACGCGCGCGAGCTGCTCGCGCAGCGCTGCGATCGCGGGGCTCTCGCCGATCAGCTGCCAGCGCAGGCCCAGCTGCCGGCGCAGCGCGTTGTTCTCGCTGGCCAGGCGGCGCACGCGCAGCGCGTTGTCGATGCTCACCAGCAAGCGGTTGGTGTCGAGCGGCTTCTCCAGGAAGTCCGCGGCGCCGCGCTTGACGGCGTCGACCGCGACCGACAGCTCGCTGTGGCCCGAGATCATGATCAGCGGCGGCTTCGACGCTCGCTTCTCGAGCGCGCTCATGAGCTCCAAGCCGGTCATGCGTGGCATCTTCACGTCGCAGAGCACCACGCCGAGCTTGTGGCCGGCAGCCTCCTCGCGCTCGATGCGCGCCAGACCCTCGAGTCCGTCGCGCGCGGTCCAGACCTCGTAGCCTTCGTACTTGAGCAGCAGCTCCAGGGACTGTCGGATGTCGCTCTCGTCATCGATCACCAGGATCGTGGTGCGCGGATCGGCATGGCTTGAGGACTGCATGAGATCCATCGTGCCAGCGTTCGCGGGCGTCTGCTAGTCTCGCTCGCGATGCAGCGCACGCGCGAAAGACTGCTCGGCGAGGGCGCGACCATCGCGGGTGTGCTCTCGGGCACCTCGGGCGACGGCATCGACGTGGCGATCGCGCGCATGCGCGTCGATGGCGACGCACGACTCGCGGCGCCTGCCGTGCTGGCCTTCCGGACCTTTCCGTTCCCGGCGCAACTCTCCACGCGGCTGCGGCACGTGCTCGACGGCGAGCCCACCGGGCTGCGCGAGAGCGCGCTGCTTTCGCGCGATCTCGGCCGCGCCTTCGGCGAGGCGGTGCGCCGGCTGGCCGACGAGCACGGGCTCGCACTCGATCTCGTCGCCAGCCACGGCCAGACCGTCTGGCACCACGACGGCCTCGAGGATTCCGGGCCGGCGACGCTGCAATTGGGCGACGGCGATTTCGTCGCCGAGGCCTGCGGCGCGGCGGTGGTCAGCGACTTCCGCCAGCGCGACATCGCCGCCGGCGGCGAGGGCGCGCCGCTGTCGACGCTCGCCGACCCGCTGATTTTCGCCAGCGTGCCGCGGCCCTGCGCGATCCTCAACCTGGGCGGCATGGCGAACTTCACGGTCCTCTCCGATTCGCAGGCCGCGCTCGGTTTCGACAGCGGGCCGGCGAACAGCCTGCTCGACGGCCTGGCGCGGCGCTTCCTGAGCCGCGCCTACGACGCGGACGGCGCCGTGGCCGCGACCGGGGTGATCAACGACGCGCTGGTCAACGAACTCTTGGCGCATCCTTACTTGAAGCGCGCGCCGCCCAAGAGCACCGGCCGCGACAGTTTCGGCGCGCGCTGGATCCTCGAAGTGATCGCGCGCGCGCGCGAGCTGCGCGTGCTGCGCGACGACCGCGAGCCCCAGCACCTGCTGGCCAGCGCGACCGAGTTCGTGGCCAGGAGCGCCGTGACCGCCCTGGAGAACTTCGGCGCTCCGGTGCAGTGGCTCGTGCTCTGCGGCGGGGGAGTGCACCACGGGCCGCTGGTCGATCGACTGGCGCTGCGCTCGCGCGCTCCGGTCGCCTCGAGCATCGACTTCGGCGTCGATCCCGACGCGCGCGAGGCCCTGGTCTTCGCCGTGCTCGGCGCCCACTTCGTGCTCGGTCGCGCGCTGAGCTGCCCGCGGGCCACCGGAGCGCGCGGCGGCCGGATCCTGGGCAAGTTCAGTCCCTCCGTTCCCTGAGCCGGGCGCCCGGCGCGGCCAAGCTCGCGTGGCCAAGCTCGCGCGGCCGTGCGCAGCGCGGGATTTGAAAGGCTGCCCGACTTGGTCACGCCGGCGCCTCGTAGGATTCATGGGTCCGCCGACCACCCCTGACGCGCCCGCCTCGCCCCCCATGCTCCAACGCCCCCGCCGTCTCGCCGTTTCGCTCTCCACGCTCGTCGCCGCCGCGCTGTGCGCGATCGCCTGGCCCCCGGGCGTGGTCGAAGTGCCGGTCGGCGCCGGCTGGCAACAGCCGGTCGGGCTGTGCTTCGACGCGCAGGGCGAGTTGTACGTGTGGGAGAAGGGCGGCCGGCTGTGGAACGTGGAGAACGGCGTCAAGGCGAGCACGCCGTTGATCGACATCGCGGAGGAGGTCGGCGACTGGCGCGACTTCGGCATGCTCGGCGTCGCGCTCGACCCGGAGTTCCGCACCAACGGTCACATCTACTTGATGTACGTGGTCGACTACCACCACCTCAAGTTCTTCGGCACCGGCTCCTACAGCCCGACGACCAACACCTACTTCCACGACACGATCGGACGCATCACGCGCTACAGCGCCGATCCGGCGACGGGCTTCGACAGCCTGCTGCCCAACTCGCGCAAGATCCTGGTCGGCGAGTCGATGTCGACCGGCTTCCCCATCTGCCACCAGTCGCACGGCATCGGCTCGCTGGTCTTTGGCGAGGACGGCACGCTGCTGGCTTCGTGCGGCGACGGCGCCAGCTACGAGACCATCGACGCCGGAGGCCCGATGAGCGGCAGCAGCAACACCGCGCTCGCCGACGGGATCATCCGGCCCAAGGAGAACGTCGGCGCGTTCCGCTCGCAGCTGGTCGACTGCTTGAACGGCAAGATCGTGCGCCTCGATCCCGCCACCGGCGACGGCCTGCCCTCGAATCCTTTCTTCGATCCCGCACAGCCGCGCTCGGCGCGTTCGCGGGTCTGGGCCCTGGGCCTGCGCAATCCCTTCCGCATGGCGCTGCTCCCCGACACCGGCAGCCACCTGCCCTCGAGCGGCGATCCGGGCACGCTGTACATCGGCGACGTGGGCATGAACACCTACGAGGAGCTCGACGTGTGCGAGGGACCCGCGCAGAACTTCGGCTGGCCGCTGTACGAGGGCCTGAACCTGCACGCGGGCTACGCCTCGGCGACGGCCTACAACCAGGACGCCCCCAATCCGCTGGCGGGCGGCTCGTGCCAGCCTTTCGTGCAGTTCAAGCACCTGCTGGTGCAGGACACGCTCGCCGCGCCCGCGTGGCCGAATCCGTGCAACGGCGGGCAGCCGTTGCCGTCCTCGCTGGACTTGTTCGAGCACACGCGGCCGCTGATCGAGTGGGGCCACGGCGGCGGGCCAGCGCGAACCAAGACCTACAACGGCACGCTGGCAAGCAGCGAGTTGATCGGCTCGCCCGCCTCGCCGATCTCCGGCCCGCAATTCGGCGGCAACAGCGCGATCGCCTGCACCTTCTACAGCGGCACGGCGATGGGGCCGCTGTTCCAGGACACGCTGATCTTCGGCGACTACGTCAATGGCTGGTTGAAGGCCTTGCGCTTCGATCCGCAGGGCCAGCCTTTCGCCGTCGAGCACCTGGCCACCAACGGCCAGGCGCGCTCGGTCGTCGCCTGCGCGGTCGACCCGATCGCCCTGCTGCCCTACGTCATCGAGTACGACCCCGCGGGAGCGGCGCTGGTGAACAAGCTGCTCAACACCAGCAACCAGCCGCCGATCGTCATCGCCACCGCGACGCCGAACTTCGGTGCAACGCCGCTGGCGGTGCAGTTCACCGGCAGCCAATCCAGCGATCCCGAGGGCCAGCCGCTGAGCTTCTACTGGGACTTCGCCGACGGTTCGGGCAGCACGCTCGCCGACCCGCAGCACGTGTTCTTCGACATGAACGAGATCACGCAGCAGGGCCTGATCGTCGGCAAGCTCTTCTCGCTGGTTCCGCCGCTCGCGCTGGGCAGCGGCAACACCGATCCGGAGACCATCCGCGACGGCGACCAGCCCGCGGTCGGATCCAACCAGAGCCTGCGGCAGTTCGACACCTTCCACAACGGAGACCAGGGCAACGACGACTGGATCGGCTACGCGTTCACGCAAGCGCACGAGTTCCGGCGCATCGAGTTCCAGGAGGGCATGCACTTCCAGGACGGCGGCTGGTTCGACAGCCTCGCGGTCGAGGTCGGCGACGGCTCCTCGTGGTCGAGCGTGCAGAACCTGCAGGTCACGCCGGCGTATCCCGGCCTGAATGCACTCGGCTTCGAGAGCTTCGTGCTCGACTTCGCGCCGGTGAGCGCGACCCACATCCGCTTGCGCGGCGCGCCGGGCGGCAGCTCGGACTTCATCAGCGTCGGCGAGCTGCGCGTCTTCGCTTCGCCGCCGGCAGGCAGCGGGATGCCGCTGCAGCGCAACGTGCGCCTGATCGTCTCCGACGCCTTCAACCAGGTCGCGCTGACCACGGTGGTCTCGCTCGACAACACGCCGCCGCAGGTGAGCATCGTCTCGCCCGTGGACGGCGCGAGCTATCCGATGACGCAGAACACCACGGTGCCGCTGCTGGCGAACATCAGCGACGCCGAGCACGGCCCGGCGCAGCTGTCCTGCACCTGGCAGACGATCCTGCACCACGACCAGCACGCGCACCCCGAGCCGCTCGACCCGCAATGCGCGAGCTCGGCCCTGCTCACGCCGGTGGGCTGCGATGGCCACGACTACTTCTACGAGTTCGTGCTGGTGGTGACCGACGCGGCGGGCCTGTCGACCACCGAGCGCGTGTTCATGTTCCCCGACTGCTGCGGCGTGCCGCCGCAGACCTACTGCAGCGCCAAGCTCAACAGCCTGGGCTGCACGCCGGCGATCGCCGCCGCGGGCAGCCCCAGCGTCGCGCCCTCGGGCAGCTTCACGCTCAGCGCGGCCAACGTGCGCAACTGGAAGAACGGACTGTTGTTCTACTCGCTCGACGGCCGCGCCCAGGCTCCGTTCCAGGGCGGGCTGTTGTGCATGGCGACGCCGATCCGGCGCACGCCCAGCGTGAACTCGGGCGGAACGCTGCCGCCGGCCAACGACTGCACGGGCTCGTTCCAGCTCGACTTCATGGCGTTCGCGCGCGGCCAGCTCGGCGGCAACCCGCTGCCCGAGCTGCTGCAGCCGGGAACCCTGGTGCAAGCTCAATGGTGGGGGCGCGATCCAGGTTTCGTGCCGCCGGACAACACGACGCTCTCGGATGCGATCGAGTTCGTGACCTGCCAGTAGGCTGCGCGCTCGGCGCGGCCGTGTTTCACGGCTCGCTGCGGCACGCGCTTGCTTTTCGAGGCTTCACGCGGCGCGCCGACGAGGTCAGGATGGGCGCATGCTGCCCCAGGCCGAGCCAGCGATCGAGCGCGAGATCGAACGCGACATCGGCGCGGTGATCGTGCCCGAGCTGCGCGTGGCGGGCACGATCGCCTCTCCCAGCGAGATCCTGCCCGCGCCGGACTACCTGCGCCGCTTCCCGCCCGCGGGCATCGTGGTCTTCGGGCGCACCCCAGGCGGCGCGGTCTCGCCGGTCAAGCTCTTGCGCGCGCTGCGCGCTTCGCTCGCGGCCCTCGGCGAGTCCGAGCCCTTCGCCTGCTGCGACCTGGAGCAGGGCGCAGGACTTCACTTGCCCGAGGGCACGCGCCTGCCGCCGGCGCTCGCCCTGGCCGCGGCCGCGCTGGGCGCGCGCACGCCCGAGCAGGGCGTCGCCTTGCTGCGCGCCGCGGGCGAGCTGACCGCGCGCGAGGCGCGAGCCTGCGGCATCGAGCTGGTGCTCGCGCCGGTGGCCGACGTGAACACGGCGCGCGACAACCCGATCATCGCCGTGCGCAGCTTCGGCGACGACCCGCTGCGCGCCGCGCGCATGGCGCGCGCTTGGCTGGAGGGCCTGCGCGCCGGCGGCGCGGCCGGGACGGCCAAGCACTTCCCCGGCCACGGCGACACCTCGCAGGACAGCCACATCGAGCTGGCGCGCGTGCTGCGCGACGAGCGCGGCCTGCGCGAGATCGAGCTGCTGCCCTTCCGCGAGCTGTGCCTCGCCGGCGTCGAGACCGTGATGGTCGGCCACCTCGACGTGCCGGCGATGACCGGCGAACCCGGATTGCCGACATCGCTCTCGCACCGCGCGATCACCGGAGTGCTGCGCGGCGAGATGGGCTTCAGCGGCACGGTGCTCAGCGACGCGATGAACATGGGCGCGCTGGCGCAGCAGCCCTGGCGCTACGCGCGCGCGCTCGCCGCCGGCTGCGACGCGCTGCTGTGTCCGCACGACCCGCAGGCCGCGGCCACGGAGTTGCTGGCCGCGCTGGCCGAGGGGCATCTGGAGCGCGGACGCCTGGCCGTGGCGGCGCGCCGCATGCGCGCGCTGCGCGACGATCTGCGCTCGCGCGCGCCCTCGCCCCGTCCGGTGCACTCCGCGGTGGGCGAGCACACGCCGACCGAGGCGCGCACGAGTTTCGCCACCGACCTCGCCGCCGCCGGCCTGGTCGAGTCCAAGCAGCGCTGGCCCTGGCGCCGCGGCAAGCCCTGCGAGGTCGGCATTCCCGAGCCCGACGTGCTCTCGGTCGAAGCCCGGCGCCAGATCTCGCTGCTGCGCGAGGCCCTGGCCCACGACGCGAGCCCGGTGGGCGTGCTGCTGCCCGTGGTCTGCGAGGTGCGCGCCTTCCAGGGCGGCTACGGCTTGTCCCAGAGCGAGATCAGCCGCCTGCTGGAGCGGGTGGCCGATCTGCGCCGCCTGGGCTGGCCGGTGGGGCTGGCCTGGTTCGGCTCGCCGCAGACCCTGCCCAGCGCACTCTGGAACGATCCCGAGCTCGCCATCCTGCTGGCTCACGCTCCAACCCCGCCGATGTTCGCCGCGGTGCGCTCGTGGCTCGAAGGTCGGGTCGAAGCCGGCGGTAGTCTCCCGGCGGAGATCGGATAGAAGCGCGATGGCGCATGCCGCTGCGCGGCGAGGCGTTCTTGACCCCCAAGGTCGCACCGCTATCATCTTCGAACCTTATCCCGCGCCAGTCCCTCCCCCAGGGCCGGCGCTGGACGTGCCCCCCTGGGGGAGCCGAGGGAAATGGCGGAGCGCCGCGCGCCGGAGCTTCGCGACCCAGCGGCGACTCCCAAGCCCCGTTCACCGCGTCCCACCCCACAGCCCCCTCGAGCCCCCCAAGGTCCCCCCGGCTTCGGTGGCTCGGCCCTGGTCTCAACCTCTCCCTATGATCAGCAAGAGGAACGCAGTCATGACTGGATCCCCCCGCACGCTCGGCCTCGCACTGGCGCTCACCACTTTCGCGGCGCCGACGTTGGCCTACGCGGCCCCGACTTCGACCGCGCTGACGGCGGTCACCTGGAGCGCCGTCGACGAGGTCCAGGATCTGTTCAACGAAGGCGTGAAACTCCTGCGGGCCGGCAAGGACGCTGAGGCGCTGGTCGCTTTCCAGAAGGTGCTCGCCCTCGATCCTTCCCACCAGCAGGCCTACGAGCTGTGGAAGACGACCGACCACCAGATCTGGCTCGACATCATGGTCAAGCAGGGCGACTTCGAGCTGATCGCCAAGCGCCTGCAGGGCCTGGCCGCGATGGGCCGCGCCGAGCGCAAGAACGACGGGGAGGCGATCAAGGCCGCGCTGGCCGACCTGCGCTCGGACCAGACGATGACTTTCCGCAAGGCGCGCAACACGCTGGCCGCCGAGCATGGCGAGTACGCCGTGCCCTACATGCTGCCGACGCTGCAGGAGCCGGGCGGCGACGACCGCCGCGTCCTGTACATGCAGACGCTGACCGAGATGGATCGCGACGTCGTGATCCCCTTGATCGAGGCGCTGAATTCACCGGACGCCTTCCTGCGCCGCAACGTCGCGTTGGTGCTGGGCTACATCGGCGACCCGCGCGCCGGCGGCATGCTCGCGCACCTGGCCAGCTCGGATCCCGACGGCGGCGTGCAGCAGGCCGCGACCGAGGCGCTGGCCAAGTGCAAGAGCAGCGGCGATGCACGCACCGAGTTCCTCAAGCAGGGCGAGGCCTACTCGCTGCGCATGAGCAGCGTCTTGGAGTCGCACCAGTACTCCGACGTGGTCTGGAACTGGAGCGACAAGGGTCTGGTCGCGACGCCGACTCCGCGCGAGGTCTACGGCGACGAGATGTCCAAGAAGAACTACGCCCGCGCGCTGGCGGTCGATCCCAGCTCGCTCGACGCCCGCGCAGGACTGGCGCGCGCGTACGCGGCGGAGAACGCCAAGCTCGCGGCGCTGAAGGCCGCCGGAAAGGACGTCGAGGCGATGGCCTCGACCGTCGACAGCAACGTGCTGGCGCTGGGCCTGGTGGGCGTCGACGCGGTCGACGCGGCGCTGCTCAAGGCCGTGCAAACCGGTGACACCACCGCGGGCGTGGCGCTGATCGGCGTGCTCACCGCGACGCCGAACGCACCGTCGGCCGGCGTGAACGCGGCGCTGGCCTCCAGGGACGGCTCGCTGCGCTCCGAGGCCGCCGTCGCCTTGGGCCAGCAGGCCGTGCGCACGCGCACCCCCGCGAACGCGCAGGTGGTCGCGGCGCTGGGCGAAGCGGCCGGACGCGAGGTCGTGCGCACCGTGTTCGTGATCGATGCGCGCACCGACGTGCGCGACAATGCGCTGGCGCAGCTGAACACGATGGGCTTCGCGGCGATGGGCGCCGAGCGCGGCGCCAACGCGCTGGCCCTGCTGCACCGCTCGCCGGGCGTCGACGCGGTGCTCGTGGCCGAGTCGCTGCCCGACATGACCACCTTCCAGGTGATCGACAGCCTGCGCTCCGAGCCGCGTTTCGAAACCATCCCGATCTTCGTCCTGGCCGCCGATGCCGAAGCGGCCAAGGGGATCTTCGGCGAGAAGGCGACCGGCGTGTTCACCGCGCCGGGCGACATGGCCGGGCTGACGGAAGCGATGGGGGCGGTCACCGGCGACCGTGCCCTGGCCGACGCCCTGGCGGTCAAGGCCTGCAGCACGCTCTCGAGCATCGCCGCCAGCGGCGGCAACATCTCGGCGGCCGTGCCCGGCCTGCTCTCGACGCTGGCCAACCGCGGCGACGAGGTGACCTCGCAGGCGCTGGCCACACTGGGCCTGGTCGGCGATTCGAGCCACGTCACGGCGATCGCCGGCGTGCTCAACGACTCCAAGCGCAGCGAGCCCGTGCGCGTCGCCGCTGCGGACGCCCTGGTCAACGTCTTCTCGCGCGGCGCGAGCGCCACGGCGGAGGACACGGCGGCGATCGAAGCCACCCTGAGCTCGGACGCGGCGGCCGCGGTGCGCGCAGGAGCCGCTCGAGCCCTGGGAGCCATGCGACTGGACCCTGACGCTCGCGCGCGGATCCTGCGCTCGACGCGCCCGGCTCCCGCCACGGCGCAGAACTAGGAACCCGCCTCCTGGCGCAGCCGCCCGGACAGGCCTAGGGTTGCGCCGGCCTGCGAGGCCGGCCGCCACCTGAGTGCGGCCCAGCACCCCAGCACATCGGGGGCCAGTGTAGCTCAACGGTAGAGCACCGCTTTCGTAAAGCGGGGGTTACGGGTTCGAATCCCGTCTCTGGCTCCATCCTTCTCACGCCGCGCGGGCGCGAGCCGACACGGGCCTTGGCCGTGTGCCGGCA
>Ga0315910_10001102_pt1 | contig 25263 bp, 15 predicted proteins | sample EdamamesoilMG_FD_204470 | JGI IMG/M metagenome (GOLD analysis project Ga0315910, IMG submission 204470) | Garden soil microbial communities collected in Santa Monica, California, United States - Edamame soil | ecosystem: Environmental > Terrestrial > Soil > Garden | place: USA: California... | reverse complement strand
GGGGCCCCTGCCCGACCTCGCGCTGCTCGAGCGCGACGGAGAGCCGTTCACGGAGCAGCCCATGCTGCGCGTGCAGCACCCGCGCTTCGGCGAGCACTCGGCCCTGCTCGACCTGCGCGTCTCGCCGCTGGTGGTCGAGCTCTCGGCCGGCGGCGCCCTGGCCGGGCGCGTGCACTGGGGCGGCGCGACGCCGACGCAGCTCTACATGCTCACGCTCGAGCGGCGCGACACGGAGGACTTCCTCGAGCTCTTCGCCCTGCCGCGCTTCACCGTGACCGCACCCACCGGCGACTTCCGCCTGACGAACCTGGTGCCCGGGCGCTACGGGGTCGAGCTGCTCGAGCGCTTCCTGCAGGAGGACCCGCTGGGGCTGATCGCGCGCCAGGTCGAGCCCGTCACGCTGTACCGCGGCGAGGTCGTGATCGAGGACGGCAAGACCGCGCAGCTCGAGATCGACCTGACGCCGACCGGACGCGGCACGACGGCACGCGTGGTGGGCCGCGTGCACTTCGACGGTCGCCCGCTGGAGGGCGCGAAGGTGAACGTGAGCGGCAGCGAGGACGTGGAGGTCTCGACCGACGCACGCGGGCGCTTCGAGACGCCGGCCTTCGTCGTGCTGGGCAGCAGCAACGTGCGCATCGAGGGCCCCGTGCCGCTCGGGAACGGCAAGACGCGGGACATGCAGCTCTTCGCCGAGTCGATGCAGCTCGTCCAGGACGAGGTGCGCACGATCGAGCTCGACCTCTACCCGCTGGCGCTCCCGGTGCGGGTCGTGGAGGACGGAACCGGCCGTCCGATCGCCGGCGCGCGCGTCACGGCCCAGATCCAGCGCGCGGAGGGCAGCCGCTGGTTCTCGGGCGAGGGCGACGTGACCAGCGCGGAGGGCGAGGTGCGCCTGCTCGTGCTCGAGCCCGGCGAGTACGCCCTGAACGCCAGCGCGGAGGGCTTCGGACGCGCCGGCGCCAGCGCCAAGGTCGCGGCCGACGGCGCCGGCGAGCCGGTGCTGCTGCGCCTGCCGCACTCCGTGCCCTGCTCCGGACGCGTGGACGCGATCCCGAGCGAGGTCGGACCGGTGCAGTTCTCCTACATCAACGTGCGCGGCCCGGGCGGAGCCCGGGCCGGCGCGCGCCTCTCGCCACCGGACTACGCCTTCACGCTCGAGGGCCTGGTGCCGGGCGCCTACACGGCCAACCTGTTCCTGGGCGGCCAGCAGGGCCAGGAGGTGCCCTTCGAGCTCGGTCCGAACGGGGAGACGGACCTCGTGCTGACGTTCACGCCGCGCCAGGAGTGAGCGCGGTCAGGCGCTCACGGATCCATGCGATACATCGTGCGCGGGAACGGGATCGCCTCGCGCACGTGCTCGACGCCCGCGATCCAGGCCACCGTGCGCTCGAGGCCGAGCCCGAACCCGGAGTGCGGCACCGAGCCGTAGCGCCGCAGGTCGAGGTACCACTGGTAGGCCTCCTCGGGCAGCTTCTCGGCGCGGATGCGCGCCAGCAGCAGCTCGAGATCCTCCTCGCGCTGGCTGCCGCCGATCAGCTCGCCCACGCCCTCGGGCCCGATCACGTCGACGCACTCGACCTTGTCCGTGCCCGGCTGGCGCTTCATGTAGAAGGCCTTCACCGCCGCCGGATAGTGCGTGATCATCACCGGGCGGTCGTGGCGCAGGGAAAGGATCGTCTCGTCCGGCGCGCCGAGGTCGTCGCCGTAGCGGAACGTGCTCTCGGGGTGGTCCTTGAGGATCGCGGCCGCCTCGTCGTAGGAGAGGCGCGGGAAGGGCTTCTGGATGGCCTCGAGCTTCTTCACGTCGCGCTCGAGCACCTCGAGCTCGACCCGGCGCCGGCGCAGGACCTCGGCCACGGTGTGGACCAGCATGTCCTCGGCCAGCTCGAGCACGTCCGGCAGCGTGGCGAAGGCCACCTCGGGCTCCAGCATCCAGAACTCGGTCAGGTGCCGGCGCGTCTTCGACTTCTCGGCCCGGAAGGTCGGCCCGAAGCAGTAGACCTTGCCGAAGGCCATCGCGCTGGCCTCGGCGTAGAGCTGGCCCGACTGCGTCAGGTAGGCCTTGCGGTCGAAATAGCCGACCTCGAACAGGGTCGAGGTGCCCTCGCAGGCGCTGGGCGTGAACATGGGCGAGTCCATGCACACGAACCCACGCTCGTCGAAGAAGCCGCGCAGGGCCGTCACGACCGCGTCGCGGATGCGCAGCAGCGCCCACTGGCGCTTCGAGCGCAGCCACAGGTGCCGCTGCGAGAGCAGGAAGTCCGGCCCGTGCTCCTTGGGCGTGATCGGGAAGCCGTCCACGCTCTGCAGGACGGCCCCGCCCTTGACCTGGATCTCGAACCCGCCCGGCGCGCGCGGATCGGCCACGACCTCGCCCTCGAGGACCAGGCTCGACTCCTGGCCCGCGCGCCCGACGGCCTCGAACAGCTCGGGCGGCACGCCCTTCTGGAACAGGACGCACTGCACGTAGCCCGAGCCGTCGCGCAGCTGCACGAAGTGGAGCTTGCCCTTCGAGCTCTTGTTGTGCAGCCAGCCCCGCAGGGTGACGGTCGTGCCGACGTGCTCGGACAGGCGCTCGATCGTGGCGACGGGTGCGGTCATGGGAGGCTCCGGCGACGGCGCGCGGCGCGGCATTGGAGCAGCGCGCCGGAGGAGGCGCAACTCGCCGGCCCGGCGCCCGGAGACCGCGAGGGAATCAGAAGGCGCGCGAGGATCGCGCGCTCGGCCGATCCAGAGCCCCCGAGCCGGCGGATGCCTGCGGCATTCTTCGGCCCGGCGGCTCAGGCCACGAACACCATCAGGCGGTCGACGGCCCGGAAGCCGTACTTGCGCGCGAGCGCGATCGAGGCCAGGTCCGCGTCCAGCGCGCCCCACACCGGCCGGCGCCCCTGCGGCAGCATGTGCCGCACCAGGAACGCGGCCGCCGAGGTGGCGAAGCCGCGCCGGCGGTGCGACTCCAGCGTGTCGATCGAGAGGTCGAACCAGCGCTCGGTGCGGTAGGCCGCGTGACAGAAGGACACGGCCCGCGGGCCGTCGAAGGCCGCCGCCACCGGACCGCGCTGCAGCGCGCGCGCGAGCTCCTGCGCCAGCGCGTCCGGCACCTCGCCCAGGGCCGCCAGGTCGTCGAGCGTCAGGAAGCGCGTCGGGTGCGCCGGCTCCGGCAGCGTCTCCGGGGCCGGATGCACGTGCAGCACGGCCGGCTGCTCGCGCCACCCGCGCAGGAGCGCGCGCCAGGACTCGGCGTTCTCGAACGGCGCGACGACGCTGCGCACGCGCGGCTCGCGCACGGCCAGCTGGGCCGCGAGCGAGGCCACCGGCCGGTGCACCGCGAAGGCCTCGCCGCCGTCCGGCGCGAGCACGACGTAGCCGGCGCCCTTGCGGCCCTCGGGCCCGAACAGGACCTCGCAGCGGCCGTCGAGCAGGAGCCCGCGTGGCGCGACCCAGCGCGGGAGGTCCGGCAGGGCGGCGGCGAGCTCCGCCAGCACGGGATCCGTGGCCATCCGGCGCGCTACCTTGTCGGGCGCGCGCGACGCTCGCAAGAGGGCGCGCGCCTCCGCGATGTCCCTCGCCCCCCCGCCGGTCGCACGCCTGGCCCCGAGCCCGACCGGGCGCCTGCACCTGGGCCACGCGCGCAGCTTCCTCCTGGCCTGGTGGCACGCGCGCGCGCGCGGCGGCCGCGTGCTGCTGCGCCTGGAGGACCTCGACCGCGCGCGCCTCCGGCCGGGCGCGAGCGAGACCTGCCGGCGCGACCTCGAGTGGCTCGGGCTCGACTGGGACGGCGCGCCGCTCTCGCAGTCGGACGACCCGCGGCCCTACGCGCAGGCGCTCGAGAGGCTGCTCGCCGCCGGGCAGGCCTACGCCTGCGCCTGCTCGCGGGCCGAGATCGAGCGCGCGCTGAGCGCGCCGCACGCCGGCGAGGGCGAGCTGCGCTACCCCGGCACGTGCCGCACCCGCGGGCTCGCGGACGGCGCGCCGCCCGGACTGCCGCTGGCCGTGCGCCTGCGCGTCCCGGAGGGGCCGCTGGCGCTCGAGGACGGCTTCGTCGGAGCCTTCCGCTGCGACGTGCAGGCCGAGGTCGGCGACTTCCTGCTGGCACGCCGCGACGGGTTCGTGGCCTACCAGCTCGCGGTCGTGGTCGACGACGCGCGCCAGGGCGTGAGCGAGGTCCTGCGTGGCGACGACCTCCTGCCGAGCGCCGCGCGCCAGTGGCACCTGCAGACGGCCCTCGGCCTCCCCCACCCGCGCTGGTTCCACGTGCCGCTCGTGCTCGACGCCGAGGGCGCGCGCCTGGCGAAGCGCCGCGGCGACCTGGCGCTGGAGGAGCTGCGCGCCGGCGGCACCGATCCGCGCGCCGTGGTGGCCTGGGCCGCGCGCAGCGCCGGCCAGGCCTGCGGCGAGCGCGTCCGGGCGGCCGAGCTCGTCGCGACCTTCGACCTGGCGCGCGTGCCGCGCGCCCCCGTGCGCCTGATGCCGGACGAGCTCGCGCGTCTCGCACGGGCCCGCTGATGCGCACCGGCCGGGCCAGGCCCCGCCCAAAGGCGCCCTCGCCTTGACTCCCCACCCCACCCCGCTACGCTCTCTCCCCCGCGTTCCCGGATAGCTCAACGGTAGAGCAGCCGGCTGTTAACCGGCGGGTTGTAGGTTCGAATCCTACTCCGGGAGCCATCCCCCGCCGCGCCACGATGCAGGTCCGAGACACCGCTCCGCTGGCGCTGGCCGCGCTCGCCCTGGGCCTCGCGAGCGCCTGCAGCGGGGTGCGCGCGCCCGAGGCGTCACCCGAGCGGCGCACCCAAGCGCAGGACGGGCTGGCGCTGGCCTACGAGGAGCGCGGCGCGGGCACCCCGGCGCTCGTCTTCGTGCACGGCTGGTGCGGCGACCGGGCGCTGTGGCGCACGACCATGGCGGCCTTCGCCCCGCGCCACCGCGTGCTGGCCCTGGACCTCGGCGGCCACGGGACCTCGGGCGCCGAGCGCTCCACCTGGAGCCTGGAGGGCCTGGCCGGCGACGTGGTGGCCGTGTGCGACGCGGCCGGGATCGAGGACGCGGTCCTGGTCGGGCACTCGATGGGCGCGCCGGTCGCGCTGCTGGCGGCGGCACGCATGGCGGGCCGCGTGCGCGGCGTGATCGGCGTGGACAGCCTGCACGACGTCGACTTCGAGTACCCGCCCGGCTTCCTGGCCCAGGTGGCCGCGGGCCTCGAGGCGGACTACGCCGGAGCCCTGGAGGCCTCGCTGCGCGGCGTGGCCGGCCCCGGCCTGGCGGAGGCGCGCGTCGACTGGCTGCTGACGCGCGCGGCGCGCACGGATCGCGGCGCGGCCATCGGGCTCCTGCGCGGCTTCGGCGGCTTCGACCTGGCGACGGCGCTGGGCGCGGCCGGCGTGCCGGTGCGGGTCGTGAACGCCACGCCGCGCGCGGGGGGCCTGGCCACGGCGATCGACCACAACCGGCGCGCGGCCGACTTCGACGCGCTGCTGCTGGAGGACTGCGGCCACTTCCCGATGCTCGAGCAGCCCGCGCGCTTCCAGGCCCTGCTCGCGCGCTGGGTCGCGGAGCTCTCCGCAATACCGAGCCCCCGATGACGGTCCTGCTCTGGTGTGGCTTCCTGGCCCTGATCCTGGGCCTGCTCGTGTTCGACCTGTTCTTCGTGAACAAGGACGCGCACGTCATCCCCATGCGCACGGCGCTGGGCTGGACCACCTTCTACGCCATCCTGGCGGTGGCCTTCGGCGGCCTCCTCTACCTCCTGTTCCGGAACGGCTGGGTCGGGGCCGGCACCGAGTTCGGCGTGGGCCTGACGCCCGAGCAGGCGCTGGTGCAGTACCTGACGGCCTGGCTGCTCGAGCAATCGCTGTCGCTCGACAACGTGTTCGTCATCGCCCTGGTGTTCGCCTACTTCGGCGTGCCGCTCTCGCAGCAGCACCGCGTGCTCTTCTGGGGCATCATCGGGGTGCTGGTGATGCGCGGGATCATGATCGGACTCGGCGCCATCCTGATCGCGCGCTTCGACTGGATCATCTACGTGTTCGGCGCCTTGCTGCTCCTGACGGCGGGGAAGCTGCTCTTCTCCGGCGACAGCGAGGTCGACCCGGGCAAGAACCTGTTCGTGCGCCTGTTCCGGCGGATCTACCCGGTCACGGACGGCTTCCGCGGAGCCCGCTTCTTCGTGGAGGAGGGCGGCCGGCGCGCCATGACGCCGCTCTTCCTGGCCCTGGTGGTGGTCGAGTCGAGCGACCTCCTGTTCGCCGTCGACTCGATCCCGGCGGTGTTCGCCGTGACGCAGGACCCCTTCCTGGTGTTCACCTCGAACATCTTCGCGATCCTCGGACTGCGCTCGCTCTACTTCACTCTCGCGGGCCTGATGGAGCGCTTCCACCACGTGAAGTCGGCGCTGGTCTTCATCCTGGCCTTCGTGGGCGTGAAGATGATGCTCTCGCACCACGTGAAGATCCCCGATCTCGTCTCGCTCGGGCTGATCGCCGTGGCCCTGACGGCGGGCGTGCTGGCCTCGCTGCGGGCGCCGGCGAGGGAGCCGTGAGGCGTCGCGTCCTGGTGCTCTTCCCGACCGCCTGGGACGAGCGCCAGCTCGCGACCCTGCCGGCGGCGACGCGCGCGCGCTACGAGCTCGTCCTCGACGAGCCGCGCGACGCCGACGCGCGCTGGGACCTCGACCTCCTGGCCCACGTCGACGAGCGCGTGCGACGCTGGCGCGGGCGCCTGGACGGCGTGTTCAGCTCGAGCGATTACCCCGGCGCGGCCGTGGCCGCGGCGCTCGCGGCCGAGCTGGGCCTGCCGGGCCCGTCCCCGGCGGCCGTGCTGCGCGCCGGGCACAAGCTGCTGGCGCGCGAGCTCCAGCGCGCCGCCGTGCCCGAGGTCGTGCCGCGCTTCGCCGCCTTCGACCCGTGCGACGAGCGCACCTGGCCGCCGGCGGAGGCCTTCCCCTGCTTCGCGAAGCCGGTGCGCGGCTCCTACTCGCTGCACGCGCGCCCCCTGTCGAGCCGCGCCGAGCTGGCGACCTACGCGGCCGCGCCGGCGCTGCGCGAGTTCCAGCAGTACTACCCGTGCCTCGGCGAGCGCCTGGCCGAGCGCTACGAGCCCGCCGCGCGCTCGGCGCGTCTCTTCCTGGCGGAGGAGCAGCTGGCGGGCGTCCAGGCGACCTTCGAGGGCTACGTGCGCGACGGAAAGGTCCAGCGCCTGGGGATCGTCGACACCGAGTTCCACCCGGGCACGCGCAGCTTCGCGGGCTTCGACCTGCCCTCGCGGCTCCCGGAGGACGTGCAGGAGCGCATGGCGCGCGCGGCCGGCGCGGCGGCCCTCGCGCTCGGGCTCGACAACACGCTCTTCAACGCCGAGTTCCTGTGGGACGCCGGACGCGAGCGGCTCGGCCTGATCGAGCTCAACCCGCGCCTGTGCGGGCAGTTCGGCGACCTCTACGCCAAGGTCGAGGGCGTGCACGGCTACGCGGTCGCGCTGGCACTGGCCTGCGGCGAGGAGCCGCCGACCGCGCGCGGCGCGGGGCCCTGCGCGGCGGCCGCCAGCCTGCCGCTGCGCACCTTCCGCTCGGTGCGCGTCGCGCGCGCGCCGACGCCGGAGGACCTGCGCGCGGCCGAGGCCCTCTTCCCGCACACGCTGGCCTGGAGCGACTGTCGGACCGGCGACGAGCTGCACGTCGGGCCGGCGCACGAGGACGGCGTCAGCGTGCGCCACGGCGTGGTGAACCTCGGAGGACCCGGCCGGGGCGAGCTGCGCGCACGCCGCGCCCGGCTCGAGCAGGTCCTCGGCTATCGCTTCGACCCACTCTGAACCCGGGCGGGGTTCCGGCACCACCTCCCCACTGGAGCGTAGGGGCCGTCCCCGGCTCATTGGGTAGGATCCCGGCGCCGGTCTCCCCTGCTCCCGGCCGCGCGCGGTCCCGGCGACCGGCGAGCCCGCGGCGGTCAACCCAGCTCGTCGCTTCCCATGGGAATGATCTCTGAGTTCAAGGCCTTCGCGATGAAGGGCAACGTCGTCGACATGGCGGTCGGCGTGATCATCGGCGGTGCCTTCGGCAAGATCGTCGGCTCGATGGTGTCCGACGTGATGATGCCGGTGATCGGCATGGCCACGGGCGGCATCAGCTTCTCCGAGCAGAAGCTGGAGCTGAAGGCGGCCACCGACACGGCCCCCGCGGTGACCATGAACTACGGGGTCTTCATCGACGCGATCATCAACTTCGTCATCATCGCCTTCTGCCTCTTCATGGTGATCAAGGCCATGAACGCCGCGAAGAAGAAGGAGGCCGCCGCCCCGCCCGCCCCGGCTGCGCCCCCACGCCAGGAAGTGCTGCTGGAGGAGATCCGCGACCTCCTCCGGAAGCGCTGACGCGCGACGCCTCCGCCCGCCGCGGCTCGCCCAGGCCCATCCCGGCACCGGCCGGCGGATGGAGGCGCTTTCCCGAGCCCGTCCGAGCCTGCCGGCGGCCCGGGAGCGCGCGCGCCTCGCGCGCCGCCGCACGCACGGCAGCATGTAGCGGATCGGTACTCCCGGCGCTCCGGGTCCAGCCCAGCCACGGGCGGCGCCGATCCTGGCCCCACGGTGGGAAGGACGGAATGAAGGAGCTGCGTGAGACCGGCCTGGTGGCCGCGCTGAGCGAGGAGCTCGAGCGCCTCTCCGGCGTCGTGGCCGACCACGAGCGGCGCCTGGCGGGCAGCCTGAGCGCCGGGGCCGGCGAGCTCCTGCGCCGGCTCTCGGCCGCGCGCCAGAACCTGCAGTCGGCGCGCGAGGTCCTGCTGGGCGACGACCGCATCGAGCCGGCCCCGACCGAGGAGCACCTGCGCGGCTCCAGCCGGGCCGTCTCGATCCAGGACCTCCTGTGCTTCCTTTCCACGGCCAAGAAGAGCGGGGTGCTGCGCGTCGAGGCCCTGGGCGAGCGCTACCTGATGCAGCTCGACCACGGCGCGGTCGTGTACGCGACCGGCGACGCGCCCCCGGCGGGCCAGGGCCTGCAGGACCTGCTGGCGGCGCGCGGCGAGCGGCGCAGCGAGCTCCTCGAGAGCCTCCCGGAGCGCATCGCGGCCGGGACCTGGTTCGACCGCAACCTGGTGGGCACGAGCTGGATCTCGCGCGACGCCCTGGCGGCGGCGATCCAGCAGCAGACGCGCCTGGCCTTCTTCCGCCTGTGCGCGGCGGGCGAGACGCGCTTCCGCTTCTACGAAGGGGCCGAGATCGAGAACGTCCTTCCGGTCAAGCACAGCGCGATGGAGCTCCTGCTGGAGTTCTCGCGCGTCCAGGACGAGCGTCGCGAGCTCGTGCGCGAGCGCCAGCCGCTCCAGTGCCGCCCTCGCGCGGCTCCGCCGCTGCCCGGACGGTAGCCGCCCGGGCCCTTCGCGGCGTGGAGGCCGAACTTTGCCGGCCGGCAGCCCGCGAGGGCGGTACTGTTCCCTTCGCCGGCGGCTCAGCGGCCGGCGTTTCCGCTCGAGCTGCGGCTCCGCAGGTTCTCTCCCGCTCCTCCCTGATCCCTGCGGGGCCGCAGCTATTTTTTTTGCGCGTCGCGCGCCATGGCTCAGCGGGTCACCGGGCCCCGGGCCAGATCCGTGCTGCGAGGAAACCCGTGAGGCCTCGTCCAGGCTCTCCGCGCCCTCCGGCCCCCTTGGTCGGCCTGCTGGGCGCGCGAGGATCGAGCCCTCGGCCGATCCAGAGCCCCCTGGGCCGGCGGATGCCCGCGGCATCCTTCGGCCCGGCGGCTCAGGCCGCGTAGCGGCGGAGCTGGCGCTGCACGTCGAGCGCCTTCTTGATCTGCTCCCAGCTCGCCGCGCCGGTCTCCACCAGGGCCTCGCCGATGTGGATCCCGGCCGCACGCTGGACGCTCAGGGCCTGGGCGAGCTGCTCGCGCGTGATCGAGCCCAGGCGGATCAGGACCTCGCCGAGCACCTGCGCGTTCATCGACTGCAGGTACTCGCGCTGCTTGGAGGAGAGGCGCAGCTCGCCGCGCACCGCGGGCGCGGCCTGGGGGCTGCTGGGCGGCACGGGCGTGGGCGCGGGCGGCATGGCGCGCGGTCCGCGGCCGCCCTCGCGCAGCCGGTCCTGGTAGGCGAGCGCGCTCTCGATCTGCTCGGCACTGACCGCGCCGAGCTGGACCAGGCACTGGCCGAGGGGCTGGTGGCTGGAGGCATGCAGCTGCAGCGCGCGCCCCAGCGAGTCGGCCGAGATCACGCCGGCCTGCAGGAGGATCGTGCCCAGCAGGTAGCCCTGCGTCAGGCGCAGGTCGTGGTGCTCGACCACGTCGGCCGGCGGCACGCGGCGCAGTACGGGCCGCGCGGGGGCGGCGGCACCCGGGGCCAGGCGGCCCTCGTCGATCGTCGCGACCAGCCCGGCGATGACCTGGAAGGTCTCCGAGGTGGCCACGTCGTCGGAGCGCAGCGTGAACTCCATCAGGAGCAGGGCCGCGTCGAGACCGTTGAGGACTTCCGGCGGCCCGCTCTGCTCCAGCTCGCCCCGCAGGGCCTGGAGCTCGGCGTACAGCTCGTGCCGGCGACGGCTCTGCACGGGGCGGGTGTCGGCGATGCGCTTGGCGAGGGAGCGGATCCGGTCGGGCATGACGGCAGGGGCTGGGGGACGGGACGCCTATCGACCCGGGAACAAAGCTCCTTGAGGCCGAGCCGGGCGGAAGGCGGCGGGAAGCCGCGCTCCGACCCTGGGGCGACGAGCGGGATAGGTTTCCCCAGGACTCCCCCGCCCCTCGGCCCCGTCCGCCCACCCCGCGGAACGGGGGGCTGCTGCGTTCGCTCCCCCACATGCACTCCCCCATCCGGCTCCAGGCCCCGGTGCTGGCCCTGCAGCTGGCTCTGCTGCTGGCCCTGCTCGGGTGCCCGGGCGCTGCCACGGCCCAGCAGGCGGGCGGTGGCGCGAGCCCCTCGAACCCGGCGCCCTTCCTGCTGGCGCGCTTCCGCCCGCACCCGGCCGAGGGCGACGCGCCGCTCTCGGTGCGCTTCGAGGACCGCTCCCTGGGCGGGATCACGGGCTGGTCCTGGGACTTCGGCGACGGCACGAGCTCGAGCCTGCGCGCACCGACCAAGGTCTACGCGGAGGGCGGGGTCTACGACGTGCGCCTGACCGTGCGCGGCCCGCAGGGCAGCGACACGGTGACGCGCATCGGAGCCGTGACCGTGCGCCGCTGCGCGCCGGGGAACGCCCGCGCCAACCGCGGCGCGCCGCTCGAGCGCGGCGAGGACTTCGTGCCGGTCAGCGGCGACGACTCGTCCGGCTTCTACTGCGTCTACAGCGGCAAGGCCGTCGGACCGACCAACCCGGGGATCTCCAACAACGTGAGCATCTTCGTCCTGCCGCTGGCGGGCGACGAGGTGCTCGTCTTCGGGGCCGGCTACGGCGACGCCAACTCCATGGTCACGCCGACCGAGAGCGCCGGCCACGACGCGCGCCGCGTGGACGCGATCCTGCGCTTCTGCCTGGGTCGCGAGCCGGCCACGACCCCGCTGCGCTTCGTGGCCCCCCACGGGCACATCGACCACATCAACGCCGACTTCACGCGCGAGCTGCGGGCCCGCGGCTACCCGATCCGGGACATCGCCTTCCACGCCGCGGACGCGAGCCAGGTGCGCAACCTCCCCGGCTGGACCGCGGCCGACCGCGCCCTCTTCCGCACCCTGCGCAACGGGACCGGCCAGTGCCAGGAGGAGCTGACCAGCTTCGCCTCGCCGCTCGGACGGATCTGGCTGCACCTGCGCGACGGGCACACGCCCGGCTCGATCGACCTCGTCATCGACGTCGGCGGCGATCCCACCAACCGCTTCGTGGTGCGCGGCTCCGGCGGGGACTTCGGGACCTGCGCGATCCCGGGCGTACGCGAGGCGATCGAGCCCCACGGCAACGTGCTCCTCACGGCGCGCGCGCCGCGCGTAAGCGGCGCCTCCCCGGCCCACGCCTCGGCCCTGGGCGGGACGATGGTGACGCTCTCCGGCTCGGGCTTCGCCGCGCCCCTGGCGGGTACGCCGAGCGTGCTGGTCGACGGCATCGCGGCCAGCGGCGTGAGCGTGCTGGCCGACGACCTCTTGACCTTCCTGGTGCCGCCCGGGCTGCCGGGGGACGTGGTCGACGTCACGGTGACGAACCGCAACGGCCGCGCGCTCCTCTCCGGGGTCCTGCGCTACCGCGCCTTCCCGACCCTGAGCTCGCTGGCTCCGCCGCGCGGCCCGGCCAGCGGCGGCACGCAGGTCACGCTGCTCGGCAGCGGCTTCCTCGACTTCGCCCCCGGGACGAACACGGTGCGCTTCGGGGGCGTGGCAGCCGCCGCGGTCGCGGTCGTGGACGACCGCACGCTGGTCTGCACGACCCCGCCCCACGCGACGGGGCTCGTGTCCGTGAGCCTGGCCAACGCGAACGGCTCGGCCGAACTCGCCGGCGCCTACCGCTACGACCCGGTGATCGACGTCACGGGCGTCGTCCCGGGCACGGGCAGCGCGCGCGGTGGCACGCGCGTCGAGCTCCAGGGGCGCGCCTTCGCGATCGGCGCCAGCGTGCCGCAGGTCTTCTTCGGCGCGCGCGCGGCCACCGACGTCGTGCGCCTCGGCGACACGCGCATCGACTGCACCACGCCGCTCGGAACCGGTGGGAGCGCGGTCGACGTGCGCGTCAGCGGCGACAACGGCAGCGACACCCTGGCGGCCGGGTTCCGCTACTTCGCCGAGCCCAGCCTGGCCAGCGTGACCCCGCGGAGCGGCCCGGGCGCGGGCGGCGCGCTGGTCACGCTCACCGGCAGCAACTTCACGCGCAACGCCGCGGGCTCGAACACGGTGCGCTTCGGCACCGCGGCGGCCACGGACGTGACGACCCTCTCGGACACCTCGATCCAGTGTCGCGTGCCGCCCGGCACCAGCGGACAGGCCGTCGACGTCGTGGTCGAGAACGCGAACGGCACCGGACGCCTGGCGCTGGGCTACCGCTACCACCGCGCGCCGACCCTGGAGGGCCTGACGCCGGAGCAGGGCCCGCGCGCAGGCGGCACCCTGGTCACGCTGCGCGGCTCCGGGTTCCTGGAGACCGGGACGGGCACGCCGACCGTCCGCTTCGGTGGCCTGGCGGCGGGCCAGGTCGTGGTGCTGGAGGACGGGCTCCTGACCTGCCGCACCCCGTGGCGCACGAGCGAGGGGCGCGTCGACGTGGAGCTCGTCAGCCCGAACGGCACGGCGCTCCTGGCGAGCGCCTTCCGCTACGTGACGCGCCCGCGCGTGACCGGCCTCGCGCCCGCCAGCGGCTCCGGGCGCGGCGGCACGCTCGTCACCCTGACCGGCTCCGGCTTCCGCGCCACCGGCGCGGGCGCGCTGGAGGTGCGCTTCGGCCGGGCCCCGGCGACGCAGGTGGTCGTGCTGGACGACCGGACCGCCACCTGCCGCACGCCGCTCGGGCTGGCCGACGCACCGGTGGACGTGCGCGTCGAGAACCAGAACGGCGCGCACCAGCTCGACCAGGCCTTCCGCTACCTCGCCCTCCCGGGGCTGACGGGCATCGAGCCGCGCTCCGGACCCCTGGCCGGAGGCCAGGTGGTGCGCCTGCAGGGCAGCGGCTTCGCCGGCGGGGCGAGCCCGCCGCGCGTGTGGTTCGGGACCGCGCAGGCCACGGGCGTGGTGGTCCGGGCGGACGGCGAGCTCGAGTGCCTGACCCCGCCGCGCGCGCGCGGGGTGGTGGACGTGCGGCTCGAGACCGCCGGCGGGAGCGCGCTGCTCCACGGCGCCTACGTCTACGGCTCGACCCTCCCGACGCTGGACGCCGTCCTGCCGGACCACGGTCCGAGCGCCGGTGGGACGCCGGTCGAGCTCGTCGGCTCGAACTTCGCCTCCGGTCAGGCCGGCGCGAGCGTCGTCACCTTCGGCGGGATCCCCGCCACGGGCGTGACGGTGCTCGACGACGAGCGCCTGCGCTGTCTCGCCCCCGCGGGCGCCCCGGGCGCGCGCGTGGACGTGCGCGTGAGCAACGGCAACGGCGGCGCGCTCCTCGTCCAGTCCTACCGCTACCACCTGCGGCCCGTGCTGACCTCGCTCGAGCCCGCGAGCGGCAGCGCGCTGGGCGGGACCCAGCTCCTGCTCCACGGCGCGGGCTTCCTGGGCGACGGAGCCACGGGCCACACGGTGCGTATCGGAGGCCAGCCGGCGAGCGAGGTCCAGGTGCTCGACGATGCGCGCCTCACCTGCCGCTGCCCCCCGGGCACGCCCGGGACCGTCGTCGATGTGGCCCTGGCGACCTCGAACGGCAACGCGCTGCTGCCAGGCGCCTTCCGCTACGCCGTGCCGCCCGTGCTGCAGGCCGTGTCGCCCGCCACGGGCACGCCCCTGGGAAACACGCTGGTCACGCTGAGCGGCGCGGGCTTCGCGCTCGCGAGCACGCCCGAGGTGCGCTTCGCCGGCCTGCCCGCGACGCAGGTGCTCGTGCTGAGCGACGACGCGCTGACCTGCCTCGCCCCCGCCGGGACGCCCGGAACGCAGGCCGACGTCGAGCTCGAGAACGCGAACGGCACGGCGCGCCTCGCGGCCGCCTTCCGCTACCACCCTGCCCCGAGCATCGCCTCGGCGGCGCCCGCCAGCGGGCCCGCCGGCGGGGGCACGACCGTGCTCCTGCTCGGCAGCGGCTTCAAGAGCGAGGTCCTGGGTCAGAACGCCGTGACCTTCGGGGGCCGGCCGGCGCGCAGCGTGACGACCGTCGACGACACGCGCGTGCGCGTCGTCGCGCCGCTCGGCACGCCCGACACGACCGTGGAGCTGGTGCTGGCCAACGCGAACGGCAGCGCGCTCGCGCCGGGCGGCTTCCGCTACCACGCCCTGCCGGTGCTGGACTCCTGCACGCCGGACCACACCAGCGCCCTGGGCGGCGCGACCCTGACCCTGCGCGGCAGCGGCTTCGAGCGCGACGGTGCCGGACCGCCGAGCGTCGCCTTCGGCAGCGTGCAGGGCGGGATCGTGGCCGTGCTCGACGACCAGACGCTGACGTGCCTCGCGCCTCCGGGGAGCGAGGGCAGCTCGGTCGCCGTCACACTCACCAACCGGAACGGCAGCGCGAGCGCGCCGGCGCCGCTCGCCTACCACCCCGCGCCCCGCCTGACGGCCGTGACGCCCGCCCAGGGCTTCTCGGGCGGCGGCACGCTGGTCGAGCTGGGCGGCAGCGGCTTCCTCGCCAACGAGCCCGGCGCGAGCGCGGTCTGGTTCGGGGGCACGCTGGCCAGCGAGCTCACGGTCCTCGACGACGCGCGCCTGACCTGCCGCACGCCCTCGGGCGCCACCGGATCGGTCGAGGTGCGCCTCGAGAACGCGAACGGCGTCACGGCCCTGGGGGACGCCTACTACTACGACTGGGCCCCGACCCTCACCGGAGTCGCGCCGGCCCAGGGCACGGCCCTCGGCGGCACGCGCGTCACGCTCTCCGGTGGCGGCTTCGACACGGCCGGCGCCGGTCCGCTCAGCGTGCGCTTCGGCAGCGCGCCGGCCACCGGCGTGAGCGTGCTCGACGGGAAGACGCTCGAGTGCAACGCGCCCGCCGGGCCGGCCGGCGTGCAGGTCGACGTGACCGCCTCCAACGCGCGCGGCAGCGCACGCCTCACGGGCTTCCGCTACCACGCGCGGCCGACGCTGGCGAGCGTCGAGCCGCCCACCGGCGCACCGGAGGGCGGCACGGCCGTGGTCCTGCGCGGAAGCGGCTTCCTCGTCAACGGCGTCGGCACGCCGCAGGTGCTCTTCGGCGCCACGCCGGCCACGGGCGTGAGCGTGGTGGACGACGCCACCCTGACCTGCGTGGCTCCTGCCGGGCCGGCCCGGAGCTCGACCAGCGTGGCCGTCTCGAACGAGAACGGCAGCGCGACCGTGGCGGATGCCTACCGCTGGGTCCAGCGTGAGCCGACCGATCTCGACGCGGACGGCATCAGCGATGCGATCGTCGCGGCCGCGAACGGCGTGTACCTCTTCTTCGGGTCCGCCCTCGGTCCCACGAACGAGAGCAGCGCCACCGCCGATCTGGTGCTGCGCCACACGCTCGGCGGCACCGACTTCGGGATCGAGCTCGCCGCGGGCGACCTGAACGGCGACCGGTTCTCCGACCTCGTCGTCGGCGCCCCGCTCGACGACGCGGCCGGCACCGACGCGGGCGCCGTGTACGTCTTCTTCGGCCCGCTGACGGCCTCGCCCAGCGCGCGCCTGACGAGCTCGGCCAGCGCGGTCCTGCGCGGCGCCTCGGGCGGCGACAGGTTCGGGACCGCGCTCGCCCTGGCCGATGTGGGAGGTGACGTCCTGGCCGACCTGCTGGTGGGCGCGCCCGGCAACGATGTGGCCGGGAGCGATGGCGGCGCCGTGTACGTCTTCCGCGGCACGTCCACCTTCGCCAGCCAGGGCCCGACCCAGGCCGCCGTGCGCCTCCTGGCCAGTGGCAGCCAGCACGCCTTCGGCACTGCCCTGGCCGCCGGAGACGTGAGCGGTGACGGCCGCGCGGACGTGCTCGTGGGTGCGCCGCTCGAGGGCGCCGCGGGCGGGAGCTCGGGTGCCGTCTACGTCTTCCGCGGCGGCGCGGGTCTCGCCAGCGGTGACGCGGGCGCGGCCCAGGTGCGCCTGACGGGTGCCAGCTCGGGCGATCGCTTCGGATCCTGGGTGGCTGCGGCCGATTTCGACGGCGACGGCACGGAAGAGCTCTTCGCGGGCGCCCCGGACGCGCGCCACCAGGGCACGCAGGCCGGCTGCATCTACGTCTTCCGTGGCGGGCCGGGCCTGATCTCCACCGCCGCGACCAGCTCCGAGGCGCGCTACGACGGCGATTCCAGCGGAGACCGGCTCGGACACGCATTCGCCCTGGGCGACGCGGACGGCGATGGGATCGCGGACCTGCTGGCCGGCTCACCCCTGCACGACGTGCCCTCGTCGAACGCCGGGCGAGCGTACCTCGTGCTCGGGGGAGCCCTCGTGAGCGGTGGGATCTCGACGCTGGCGAGCACCGTGCTGGTCGCCGAGAGCTCGGCCGGCGACCAGTTCGGGGCCAGCCTTGGGCTGGTCGACCTCGACGGCGACGCACGCTGCGAGGCGCTGGTCGGTGCGCCCTTCAGCAACGGTGGCGGAACCGACTCGGGGCGGCTCTACGTGTTCCTCGGCACGGCCCTCGGCGCGTCGCGCTCCGCCGGCGCCGACGACGCCACCCTGACGGGGGCCAGCGCCTCGCTCCTCCTGGGGCGCGGCGTGGGCAGCACGCGCTAGCCCATCCAGGATGGGCAATTCGCCGTCAGCGCGGTCTTCCCGAGCGCCATCGGCCCACCGCAGGACGGCCTCCTCTCTCTCCGCGCAACCTTCGCGCCTGCCTGCTCGGCGCAGCCCTCCCAGCGCCCCTCGAAGGGAAGCGGCCGGGCCCCCCCGGGCCCGGCCGCCTCGGCACTCCTCCTGACGGTTGCGCTGAGAGACGGAGTGCACGCGAGCTCCGCGCGCGGGGCGGACCCCGCGCCGGAACCGGCCCCAGACTATTCGAAGTTGCAAACGCGCGGGGCCGGAAACCGGCCCGAGCCGCGGCCCCCGGGAGGCCCCCCTGGCCCGCCCCGCCCCGAGCCCGCAGAATCCGCCCATGCGCGTCCAGCTCTTCGCCGTCACGCCCGAGGGGCCCCGCGCGCTGGCCGTGCCGCAGGGGCTGGCGAGCGCACACGAGCTCTTCGACGCGCTGCCGCTCGGCGTCTACTCGGCCCTGCGCACCTTCCAGCACGACCGCTTCCTGGGCCTCGAGCACCACCTCGAGCGCACGGACCGCTCGCTGGAGCTCCTGGGCTGGCCCGAGCGCCTGGACCGCCCGGCCCTGACGCGCGCCATGGACGCGGCGGTGCGGGCCTATCCCGAACCCGACTCCTTCGTGCGCTTCGACGTGCTCGCCGGACCCGCGCGTGCGCTCGGCAGCGAGGCGCGCACGCTGCTCGCGCTCTCGCCGCTCGTGCCCGTGCCGCCGGCGCTGCTCGAGAGCGGCGTGACCGTGCGCCTGTCACGTCTCGAGCGCGCCAGCCCGCTGGTCAAGTCGGCGCGCTTCGTGCTCGAGCGCCGCCCCTATCCGCTCGGACGCGCCGACGCCTTCGAGCACCTGCTGCTCGGTCCCGACGGACGCGTCCGCGAGGGTTCGAGCTCGAACTTCGTCGCGCTCCAGGGCCGGCGCCTGCGCCTGGCGGGCGACGAGGCCCTGCAGGGCGTCACGCAGCGCGTCGTGGCCGAGCTGGCGCGCGCCCAGGGCCTGACGCCGGAGCGCGCGCCGGTCGCGCTCGACGAGCTCGGGCAGCTCGACGAGGCCTTCCTGACGAGCTCCGCCCGCGGCCTCGTGCCGGTCGTGGCGGTCGAGGAGCAACGCATCGGCACGGGTCGCCCGGGCGCGCGCACGCAGACGCTGCGGGCCGCCTACCTCGAGCACGCCGCGCGGCACGCGCGCCGGGCCGTCGAACCGGCCCCGGCGCGCGCCTGAGCGCCGCCCGCCGGATCAGGCACGCGACTGCTCCTTCTGCTCGACCTTGGCCCAGGAGTCCTTGAGCGAGACCGCGCGGTGGAACAGCGGCCGCCCGGGGCGCGAGTCGCGCGCGTCGAGCACGAAGTAGCCGTGGCGCTCGAACTGCAGCGGGGCTCCGGGCGCGACGGCGCCGAGGCCGGGCTCGAGCCGGCAGCCGGACAGGGTGCGGGCCGAGTCCGGATCCAGGTGCGCGAGGAAGTCGCTGCCCTCGGGGCCATCCTCGGGGTACGGCACGCGGAAGAGCGGCGCGAACAGGCGCACGTCGGCCTCCAGCGCGTGCGCGGCCGCGACCCAGTGCAGCGTGCCCTTGACCTTGCGCTTGTCGGGCGAGTCGCCGCCGCGCGTGGCCGGGTCGTAGCGCACGCGCACGAGCGTCGGCTCGCCCGTGGCGGGATCCAGCTCGTGCCCGGTGCAGGTCACGTAGTAGGCGTAGCGCAGGCGCACCTCCTGGCCCGGCTTGAGGCGCCAGAAGCTCTTGGGGGCCTCGACGCGGAAGTCCTCGCGCTCGATGAAGAGCTCGCGCGCGAAAGGCACCTTGCGCGTGCCGGCCGCGGGATCCTCGGGGTTGTTGACGGCCTCGAGCCAGTCGACCTGGCCCGCGGGGAAGTTCTCGACCACCACGCGCAGCGGCGCCAGCACGGCCATGAAGCGCGGCGCGCGCCGGTTCAGGTCGTCGCGCAGCGCGTTCTCGAGCTGCACCAGGTCGACCACGCTGTCGAAGCGCGCCACGCCGATGCGCTCGCAGAACAGCCGCAGCGCCTCGGGCGTGTAGCCGCGCCGGCGCAGGCCCGAGATCGTCGGCATGCGCGGATCGTCCCAGCCGGCCACGTGGCCCTCCTTCACCAGGCGCAGGAGCTTGCGCTTCGAGAGCACGGTGTGGGTCAGGTTCAGGCGCGCGAACTCGATCTGCTGCGGCGGGTCGGCGAGCTCGAGGGAGCGCAGGAACCACTCGTACAGCGGGCGGTGGTTCTCGAACTCGAGCGTGCAGACCGAGTGCGTGATGCCCTCGAGTGCGTCCGACTGGCCATGGGCCCAGTCGTAGGTCGGGTAGATGCACCAGCGCGAGCCCGTGCGGTGGTGCGGCTGGCGCAGGATCCGGTACAGGACCGGGTCGCGCAGGTTCATGTTGGGCGAGGCCATGTCGATCCGGGCCCGCAGCGTGCACGCCCCGTCGGGGAACTCGCCCGCGCGCATGCGCCGGAAGAGCGCAAGGCTCTCGGCCGGGGAGCGCGCGCGGAAGGGGCTGTCGCGCCCCGGAGCGGTCAGGGTCCCGCGCAGCTCGCGCACGGCCTCGCCCGAGAGATCGCACACGTAGGCGAGACCGCGCTCGATCAGCCGCTCGGCCCAGGCGTAGAGCTGCTCGAAGTAGTCGGAGGCGTACAGCACCGCGTCCGGCTCGAAGCCGAGCCAGCGCACGTCCGCGGCGATCGAGCGCACGTACTCCTCGTCCTCGGTGCTCGGGTTCGTGTCGTCGTAGCGCAGGTTGCAGCGCCCGCCGAGCTCGCGCGCGAGCCCGAAGTTGAGGCAGATCGACTTGGCGTGCCCGATGTGCAGGTACCCGTTCGGCTCGGGCGGGAAGCGCGTCACGATGCGCCCGCCCCAGGCGCCCGCGGCCTGGTCGGCGCGCGCGCGCTCGCGCACGAAGTCGCGTCGTTCGGGTGCGCCGGAGGGAGCGTCCATGGCCGGGCCGCACCGGGGCCGGCGCGGCGAGCGCGGGACGATACGGCCCCGCGACCGGGCCAGGCAAGTCCGGGCCGCTTCGTGGCCCGCCCGGGGGCGGGGTACCTTTCTGTTCCGAGCCCCCGCGATGTTCCGCACCCGCCGCCGCACGGAAAGCCCTTCCAGCCCCACCGCACAGCGCGGCGCCGTGGGCAGCGCGCGCGTGTGGGACGAGCGCACGCGTGCCGCCGCGGCCGCGCGCCCGCAGCCGGAGCCGCCGGAGACCCGCCCGCCCTCGCTCGCGCCCCTGGAGCTCGCCGTCCTCGTGCGCGGGATCGTCGCGACGACGCTCGAGGCGCGCCTGCCGGACACGCCGCGCGAGCACCGCAGCGCGCTGGCCCAGGAGCTCGAGCTGCGGCTGCTCGACCTGTTCGAGGCGCGCCCGCTGGCGGCCGGGCCTCCGGCCCCTGCTCCCGCGCCCGGCGCCGCTCCGGCCCCTGCGGCCGCGACGACGGCCGCGCGGCCTCCCGAGGCGCCTCCCGCCCGACCCGCCGCGCCCGCGCCGCTCGAGCCGCGCGCGCGCCTGCTCGACCTGACCCTGCAGGAGCGGCTCACGCGCCTGGGTAGCCCGCTGGCGGCGCGCGCCGACCTGCGCGAACGCCTGGTGGCCCTCGTGCTGCAGCGCCTGGCCGCCGCGGCGGCCGAGGTCGAGGGCAACGTGCCGGCCGAGGAGCTGCGCGACCTGGACGTCCTGCAGCGACGCCTGATGAAGCTCGAGCAGGCCCTGGCCGAGGCCCGCGCCGCCCTGGTCCACGTGGGCGGGCTCGAGCACGTCGACGGGGGCCTGGCCTCGATCTACCGCGCCGTCCAGGGCCTGGCCGCGGCGGACCCGCGGCACGTCCAGAAGAGCGCCGCGCTGGAGTGCATCTTCCGCGCCAACCTCGCGCTGCAGAAGCCCGAGGCGTGAGGCGGGCGAGGAGCGCGCGCCGTGGCGACCGGCAACCGGTCGCTAGCGCCGCTCGAAGGCGACTCCCAGGGCCGACAGCTCGGGCGTCACCTCGGCCTCCGGATCGTTCACGAAGGTGAAGCGGATCTGGAAGTACGCAGCCCCGTCCAGGTCGCCGAGGCGCGCGTGCCAGGTCGCGTCGTCCTGGAAGAAGAGCACCTCGCCGAAGCCCACGTCGCCCGTGGGATCCAGGCGGCGCGCGTCGAAGCCGTTGATCAGCCCGCTGGGCGTGAAGCCGGAGGCGCCGCGGAACTCCAGCTCGATGCGCGCGCGCCCGACCTGCTCGTCGCTGCGCGGCACGAGCACGGGCTCGAAGTAGCGCGGATCGGGCACGGTCGCCGCGATCCACACCGAGTGCGCGCGGCTCAGGCGCACGACCGTGGACAGCTCGCCGGTGTAGAAGGAGTTGTCGGCCTGGAAGGGCGTGCGCTGGCCCGGCGGGCGCGAGCGCGGGTTGTAGCCGCCCTGCGGGATCCGGTCGAGGTCGGGGTTGATGCGCACGGGGATGCCCTGCTCGTTGACGCCGCCGGTCGAGTAGGCGCGGAAGTTCGGCAGCTGCTGCGCGTTCTGCGCCAGGTAGATCTCGAGCGGGTTGAAGCCCAGCGCGCTCTCGGAGGGGAAGCAGCGGATCTCGAACAGGAGCGGCAGGCCCCAGGCCGGCACGCTGCCGCCCGGCGCGATGCGGCCGGCGGGCCCCGGCACGAGCTGCAGCGGCGGCGCGACCTCGATCTGCAGCGGGATGCCGCCGCTGTCGCTGCCGTCGCGCTCCAGCACGGCCGTGTCGCGCCAGGTGAAGACGACCGGCGTCCCCCCCGCGCGGTTGAGCGGGTAGGGCATGCGCGGCGTGCCCGTCTGGCCCAGGTACACGTCGCGCTGCTGGATGCGGTAGCCCAGGGTGCGATCGTGCACGACCACCTGCGGGCTGCGCGGATCGACGAGGATGTTGTCGTCGTAGGGCACGTTCGTGTTGCAGGGCGGGCAGGTGCGGCTCCCGGCGCCCAGGCCCGAGCAAGAGTAGGTCGTGCCGACGAAGGTGCGGTGCTCGTCGGGCAGGCGCCGGCTGTGGGCCAGGCGCATCTCGAACAGCGCGAAGAAGTCGCTCAGCACGACCCCGCCCACGGGCGTCCAGCTCATCCCGACGACGTCCAGGTTGTGCTTGCTCTCGTCCTCCACGTTCCAGCCGAAGTCGCAGTAGCGCCAGACCGTCTGCAGCTTGCTGCCCAGCGAGCTGAGCGGCGTCTGCACGCCGGGCCCGAAGGGGATCATGATGCTCGGCACCGGCTGCGTGCGGTCGGCCGTGTGCACCTCGGCGAGCGGGTCGCGACCGCGGATCCGCCCGCGCACGAGGTCGTAGAAGATCTGCCCGCGCAGGTCGGGCGCGCCCAGCGGCTGGAGCTCGTCCTGCCCGCCGAAGCGCAGGACGACGCCGCCGTTGTCGGGCGTGCCCTGCCCGGGGGCGACCGCGTACTGGATCGTCGCCGGCAGGCCCTCGGTCGAGTTGCCGGCCAGGTCCGTCGGCCCGCCCGGTCCGCTGGTGAGCGACAGGTAGTACTCGCCCGTCAGGTCGAAGGCCAGCGGCAGGAGGGGCCGCAGCGTGAAGGTGCGCAGGTCGGGCGTCGGCCGCACCTCGGCCACGACCACGCTGGTCACGCTCTCCGGGAGGCTCGGGTTGCCGCGCACCAGGCGCACGCTCTCGAACGGATCGACGTGCCCGGGGTCCATCGGCTCGCTGAAGCGCAGCACGAACTGGCTCTCGGCCGCCAGGTCGCCCTCGGGCACGATCCCCGGCAGCGGGGTCACGCCGGCCCAGCAGGCGCCCGGGATCGTGAGGCCCGAGCTGAAGGTCGAGAGGAAGTCGCCCCCGCCGAGGGCCTGGGCCTCGTTCTCGATCGGCGTGCTCGCGACCGAGCGCACCGGGATCTCGTGCACGAACCCGTCCTGGTCCGGAGCGCCCGCCGGCGCGCGCAGCTCCAGGAACACCTCGCCGCGCTGCACGATGTCGCCCACGCGCGGCGCGCGGCGGCAGGGTCCGTCGAAGCGCAGGTCGATCAGGAGGTCGAGCCCCGACAGCCCGCTCGGATCGAAGCGCGCCGCCGTCACCTGCACCGGCCAGCGGCCGATCAGGCTCGGGCGATTGAGGTCCAGGAGGAAGCCGCTGTTGGCGTCGTCGGCACGCCCGGCGCGCAGCGCGCGCACGACCTGGAGCCCCGGCGAGCCGTCGGCCAGCGGCCCGTTGGTCTTGGGGTCCAGGGCCGCGCCGCCCAGGTTCGTGAGCACGCGGAACACGCCCGCGCCGGGCTCGACCCGCGTCGGGAGGCGCAGGGCCAGGCTCGGGCGCGCGTCGCCCGGCGCGCTGGCCGGGAAGCCGAGCGCGTTCACCTCGACCACCACCGGACTCTCGGCCGCCTCCTCCTCCGAGACGGTCGCGTCCACCAGCACCCGCGTCGAGTGGAAGGCCCCGCCGGCCAGGCCGCCGTGATTCGGGTCGAACAGCACGCGCGCCTGGAAGGGCACGCTGGGCGGATAGCCGGTCAGCACCCGCACCATGCGCTCGAGGACCACGGCCGCCTGGGGCCCGTCCTCCAGCAGGTCGTCGAAGCGCAGCGACAGGCAGGCGTTGCGCGCCACCTGGGAGAAGGGCGGCGCCGAGGTGCCGTCGTCGTCGCGCACGAGCACGGGCTGCAGGCCGCCGCGGGCGCGCGCCAGCAGCTCGGCAAAGGTGCCCAGCTCATCGTCCGGGGCGCCGCGCTCGCGCAGGATCACGAGGCGCGTGCGCTGGGTGATCGCGTTCGTCTCGAGGCGGTAGTCGAGCGCGTTGCTCTGCACCGTCTCGTCGATCAGCATCTCGCGGAAGGCCGGGAGCGGGTCGACGTTCCCGTCGGGGAGCAGCCCGTGGACGTCCACCAGGCGCCCCCACATGCACTCGACCAGGTGCAGGCGGCTGGCGCCGCCCCCCCGGTGCGCGTCGAGGAAGAAGGTTCCGCCGCCGGGCTTGGCGAGCTCGGTCCCGGGCACCCCCGAGAAGCCACCCCCGGAGCCACCCGACCCGCAGGCCGCCAGGGCGGCGACGAAGCCACCCAGCGCCAGACGTCGAGCGGTGCTGCGCACGGGCATGGGAAGGGGTGGGAACCCCGAATCTACCAGGGTCCGGGGCGACCGGCCCATCCGCAAGGAACGGGCGGCAAACGCTTCCGGCCCCGCGCTCCAGGGCAGCGAGCTAGTCGCTGGAACGGAGCCAGTACCAGGGTTTGCTCCCTCGGCCTCAGATTCGGGGACGGCCGCTCCCGATACGCCCTCCCGGCCCGAGGGGGGCTCAACGAGTGGGGACGATGCAACACCAGATCCGCCGTGCCGGCGCCGCGCGCCGGGCCGGGTTCTCCATGGTCGAGGTCATGGTCGTGGCGATCCTGCTCCTGGTGGCCGTGGGCGGCCTCTCGGGGGCGGTGCTGTCCTCGCTGCGCCTCTCGCGCACGACCGAGGAGAGCTCGATCGCCGACGACGCCGCGCGCGCCCTGGCGGCGCGGATCCAGCTCGAGACCTTCAGCGAGATCTTCCGGCGCTACAACGGGACCGACGTCGACGACGTGGGCCTGGGCGTCGTGCCCGGCAACGCCTTCGACGTGCCCGGCCTGACGGCGCGCGAGGACGACCCCGACGGGCGCGTCGGGCGCGTGGTGTTCCCGAGCGTCGAGCTGCCCGGGGGCCTGGAGGCCCTGAGCGAGCAGGCCGTCGAGCCGCGCCTGGGCATGACGGAGGGCGCGCCGCGCGACCTGAACCTGGACGGCGACGTCCTGGACCTGCTGACCTTCGACTACGTGCTCCTGCCCGTGCGCCTGGTCCTGGAGTGGACCGGGGCCGGCGGGGATCGCACCTACGAGCTCGACCTCCTGCTGGTGCAGCAATGATGACGCGACGCATCCCGCGCCCGGCACGCGCCGGCTTCACCTTCGTGGAGGCCATGATCGCCCTCTCGCTGCTGGCGGTCATGTTCCTGGCCGTGGCCCAGACCAGCTCGCGCGCCTCGGACGCCTTCGACGAGGGCAGCGCCGACCACATCCTGTCCACCAGCACGCACCGCGCCCTGGAGCGCATGGCCCAGGCCATCGAGT
>Ga0315910_10001101_pt1 | contig 25264 bp, 18 predicted proteins | sample EdamamesoilMG_FD_204470 | JGI IMG/M metagenome (GOLD analysis project Ga0315910, IMG submission 204470) | Garden soil microbial communities collected in Santa Monica, California, United States - Edamame soil | ecosystem: Environmental > Terrestrial > Soil > Garden | place: USA: California... | reverse complement strand
CCGGGGCGTGGCGTTAAACCGGGTGCCCGGCATCTACCCGGCCCGCCGGGGGGCCGGGCGGGCGCCCCGGGCCGTCCTGCGTGACGGATAGATGCCTGGCACCGGTTTTCACGTCACGCTCCGGCCGGCGGGGGCAAGATGGAGCAGGATGAGTCCGCAACCCCTGGAGGCCGCGTTCGCGCGATTCTGCGAGACGCTCGACCCGGCGGCGATGGCCGAGGTCTTCGACCGCGCGGCGGTTGAGCTGCGCCCGCTCGCGCGGCGCCTGACGCGCGGCCGCGTCGAAGCCGACGACCTGATCCAGGAGACTTTCCTGGCGGCGATCGAGCACCGCGCGAGCTTCGACCACTCGCGCCCGCTGATGCCCTGGCTGGTCGGCATCCTCGTGCGCCAGGCCAGCAGCGCGCGCCGGCGCGCGCGGCGCGAGCTCGACCCCGAGCGCCTGGAATCGCGCAGCACCTCGACCCCGGTGGAAGAGCTCGCCGCGGGCGAATTCCAGACCGTGGTCATGGACGCGCTCTCGCGGCTGTCCAGCCGCGACCGCGACGTGTTGATCCCGCTGCTCTTCGACGGCAAGCGCGCCGTGCAGATCGCGCGCGAACTCGGCCACCGCCCGGACACGATTCGCATGCGCATCCACCGCGGCATGGCGCGGCTGCGCGACCTGTTGCCGGCCGGGATCGCGCTGCCGGGCATGTTCGTCGACAGCCGCATGCTCGGCGTGCGCCGCACGGTCCTGGAAGCCGCGGCCCGCGCGGGCGGTGCTCCGCTGGCCGCACCGCTGGCGGCAGGCCTGAGCTTCTCCGGCCTGAGCGTGTGGATCGGCGTGGGCCTGCTCGCGCTGCTGGCGCTGGCCTGGCAGGTGCGTGCGCGCACGGGCGTCGGCGAGCAGCCGGCGGGCACGCAGCTGCTCGCGCAGCAGGACGAGGCTCCGCAGCGCGTCACGGCGCAGGAGCTGCCCGCTCCGCAGCAGGATCAGCGCAGGCCGGCGGTGCTGGCGCGCGAGCTGCCGGCGCAGGACGAAACGCCGCTGCTGGGGCGATTGATGCTCTCCGGGCGCGTCGCCGGCCTCGAAGCCGGCGAGGCTTCCGCGGCGCAGGTCGAGATCCAGGGCCTGGGCCCGGAACCGATCGACACGCGGCTGAGCACGACGCTCGACGCCGCGCACGGCTTCGAGTGCGACGTCGCGCCTCTGGCGCGCCTGGGCGCGCGGCGCTTCCTGGTGCGCGTCGAGCATCCCGAGCGCCTGCCCGTCGAGGCGCGCGTCGAACGCGGCCAGGATGCCAGCCTGTCCGCCGGCACGCTCGATCTCTCGCCCGCGTGGGTGCTCCAGGGCCGCGTCATCGACCACCAGGGCGAAGCGCGCGAGGGCGTCTGGGTCGGCGTTTTCTCGCTGCAGCCGGGCAACAAGGACGTCAATTCGCTGGATCGGACGCGCAGCTCCGCGGACGGCAGCTTCCGGCTGCGCTCGCCCTCGGGCGGGCCGCAGGCCGTGATCGCCTTCCTCGAGGGCTTGCGCCCCGCGACGCGGCTGTTCGAGGCGCTTGGACGCAGCAACGATCTGGGCACGCTCTCGCTCGAAGCCGGCCTGGTGATCGCCGGAACGCTGAGCGCCGACGCTGGCGTGGACGTGCGCGGCACGCAGCTGCGCTGCGAGGGGCCCTTCCAGGTCGGGCAACGCCGCCTGCGCATGGCGGACCGGCGCTTCCAGCTCTTCGGCGATCGTTTCGAGCTGCTCACCGGCATCGCGGCCTGCGATGCCTCGGGGAGCTTCGCCTTCCGCGGGCTGGCGCCGATCGCGCACGAGATCAGCGTGGTCAAGCTGCCGCAGGTGACCGCGGTCGCCTGGGATCCGATTCCGATCGCCGCCAGCGTCGGTGCGAGCGGCGTGCAGCCGCCGCGCTACGACCTGGAGCTGCGCTTGCCCTGGTCGCTGATCGACTTCCAACTGGAGGACGAGCTCGCGACTCTGCCGCCGCTCGACGAGCTGGGCATCGACATCTGTTATGCGGATGAGCTCCCCAACGGTTCGCCCCCGCCGATGAACGTGCGCCTGCGGCCGGGCGACGGCGAGCGACTGCGCCTGCAGACGCGTCCGGGGGCGCACTACGACGTGCGCCTGCACGGTTTCACGCACCGCGGGCTGCGGGAACTGCGGCTGCAGGCCCTGCCGAGCGGGGCCTGCCTCAGCGTGCCGCTCGAGATCGCGCGCGAGCCCGCGCGCTCCGTGCTCGGCCTGAGCTTCGTGGGCGAAGGCCTGAGCGCCGGCGAACGCGTGGGCGTGGGGTTCTTCCCGCTCGCGCAGGACGAGTCGGCGCTGCCGCCGGTCGAGCGCATCGCGCTGTTCGAGCGCAGCGGCACGCTCGACGAGTTCATGCACCTGCAGCTCGAGCAGCTTCCGCCGGGCAAGTGGCGCGCGGTGGCGCGCATCGGCGGCAGCTACTCGCGTTCCTTCGGCTACCTGCTGCCGGTCGAAGTCGAGGTCGAGCTCGCGCCGGGCGCGCGCGTGGACCGCAGCGTGAGCACGCGTCTCGGCGGCCGCGCGCGCGTGCTGGTCTCCAGCTCGACCGGCGCCCGGCTTTCGGCCAACACGCGGCTGTTCGACGCCGCGGGGCGCGAACACCCTCTGCAGCTGGTCGCGCTCGCCCCGGACGCAGCCGTCGAGATGGCCGGCAGGGTCGTGCTGAGCGCCTACAACGAACTCGGTCCGCTGCCCGCGGGCTCCTGGAAGCTGGAGCTTTCCGCGCCGGGGCACCGCACGCAGGCCGTGTCCTTCGAGGTGGCGGCCGAGCGCGTGGTCGAGTTCGAGGCGCGCCTGGAACCCTTGTGAGCCCGCCGGACCGGCTTGCTAGGCTGGGCCGATGCGACACCGCGATGCTCTGTTCCGGCGCTCGTTTCTCTTGGGCGCCGCGGCTCTGCCCGCGGCCATGGCCTGCCGCGGCGCGCAGGATCCCGCGCGCACGCAAGAGGAGCACGCCCGGCTGGACGAGCTGCTGAGCGAGCTCTCCGACCGCAGCGGCGAGGTGGCGCCGATCGCGCAGGAGGAGCGCCAGCTGCGCCGCGTGCGCCTCGCGGCCGCGATGGATCGCGCGGGAGTCCAGGCCTTCCTGTGCGAGGGCGGCGCGAGCATGCAGTGGCTCACCGGCGTCTCGTGGGGCCTTTCGGAACGTGCCTTCGCGCTGCTGGTGTTCGCCGACGGCTCGCACGCCTGGCTCTCGCCGGCCTTCGAGGCCGAGAAGGCGCGTTTGCGCATCGCGGCCAAGGGCGGGCCCGGCGGGGCGATCCACACCTGGGACGAGCACGTCTACGCCTTCGAGCCGCTGGCCGCGCTGCTGCGCGAGCGGCGCGTCGAGCGCCTGGCCATCGACCCGGCGGTGCGCTGGTTCTTGGTCGACGGGCTGGGCGAGAGCTTCGGTCGCTCGGGCCTGCACGGCGGCGGGCCCTTGATCCGCGGACTGCGCATGACCAAGGACGAACACGAGCTGGAGCTCCTCTCGCACGCCAACCACCTGACCAAGCAGGCGCTGAGCGCCACCGCGCGGCACGTGCACGCCGGGATGCGCTCGAGCGAGATCGCGGCCCTGGTCACGCGCGCGCAGGAGCGGCTGGGTCTGCGCGCGACCTGGAACCTGACCCTGATCGGCACCGCGGCCGCCTACCCGCACGGCGACACCGCGGCGCAGGTGCTCGGCAGAGGCGACCTGCTGCTGATCGACACCGGCGGGAGCCTGCATGGCTACCAGAGCGACATCACGCGCACCTGGGTCGGCGAGGGCCGGCCGCGCGAGCGCGAGCTGCGCGCCTGGCACAGCGTGCGCACGGCGCAGCGCCGCGCCTTCGAGGCGATCCGGCCCGGCGTGGAGTGCGGCGAGATCGATCGCGTCGCGCGCGCCTCGCTGGCGGCCGAGGGCTGGGGCGAAGGTTACGCCGCGCTCACCCACCGCCTCGGCCACGGCATCGGCGTCGAGGGCCACGAGGACCCCTATTTCGACTCGGGCAGCCGCGTGGTGCTCGCGCCGGGCATGACGCTGTCCAACGAACCCGGCATCTATGTGCTCGACGAATTCGGCGTGCGCATCGAGGACATCGTCAGCGTGACCGCCGACGGCGCGCGCGTCTTCGGCGCGTGGCAAGACGATCCGAACCGCCCAGCCTGATCGTACGGTACCAGGCTCGACTTCATCACTTGCTTCAGACGGCGCGCGTTGCGCGCCGTCTGAAGCAAGTGATGAAGTCGAGCCTGGTACCGTACGATCAGGAGCGGCCCTTGCCGCGCTTGGGCTTCTTGACGCGGCCCTTGGCCAGGATCTTGCCCGAGCCCATGCCCATCTTGAGGACGCGCAGACGGCCGCGGTTGGGGCCACCGCTTTTGATTCGAGAACGTGCCATGGGGAAATCGGGGATCGAGGGGCGCCAGGGCAGGTGTCCACCCGGCTGGAAGGGTCGCCGCGGGGTCCCGGGGCGACGAAGGAGCGCAGCAGGGTAACGGCCCGCGCGCCTGGCGGCAAGCTGGACGCGCGCTGGACTCACTGGCCGGTGTAGCCCAGCCCCTGGAGCGCGTCCTGATTCGGGAAGCCCGTGCCCTGCTGGTCCTTCACGTCGTCGGCGTTCCAACGCGCGCGGAAGACCTCCAGCTCGAGCTTGAGGCGCTCGAGCAGCTCGGGCTCGGCGGCCGAGACGTCCTTCAACCCCAGCGGATCGCTGCGCAAATCGAAGAGCTCGAAGCGCTGCCGCTGCCCCAGGCCGCGGCGCACCAGCTTCCAAGGCCCCTCGTACAGCGCCAGCCGCACGTCGTCGATGTCCATCTGGTCGCGGTCCTCGACCAGGATCCGGCGCGGCTCACCCGGCGGCGCGTCGGCAAGCTCCAGCGCATCGACCCCGGTGTAGCGCGGCGGGATCTCCAACCCCGCGATCGACAAAAGGGTCGGCGCGACATCGACCCCGCTGACCACCGCGGGCACGCGCCGGCCGCTCGTCGCCCCCGGCAGCCGCAGCACGAAGGGAATCCGCACCTGGGGTTCGAGGATGTCGCCGTGCTCGTACTCGCCGCCCTCGCCGAAGGCCTCGCCGTGGTCGGAGCACATCAGTACCGCGGTGTCGCCGCGCTCGAGGTCCAGCCCGCCGAGGAATCGATCGACCTGCTGGTCGAGCGCCGCCATCTCGGCGTCGTAGAGCTGCAGCAGGTGCTGGTCGTCGCGCGGCGTCATGCGATGACCGCGCGGGTAGCGGTCCGAGCGTTCGTGGAACCCGTCGATCGGCCCGTCGTAGGGCTCGACCCATTCGCGCTGCCGCTGCGGATCGGGCCGGTAGGGCCAGTGCACGTCGTAGAGGTTGACCATGACGAACCACGGCCGCGGATCGCCGTTGTCGATCCACGCCGCCGCGCGCGCCAGCACCTGCTCCGCGGGCCTGAAAAAGTCCTGGATCCAGTGCGGCTGGCCGTTGCGCGAGAAGGGCGGGCCCAAGCGCGCGGCGAGCGACTGCAGATCGTGGACCAGCGCCCAGGCGCGCGTGTCGCACACCGGCGGATCGACCTGGTCGTCGTAGCGCTCGAAACCAAAGCCCACGCCGGTCGGAGCGGAAAGCACGCCGGTGCCGACGAAGGCCGCGGTGCGGTAGCCGTGCGCGCGCAGCGTCGCCGCGACCGAGGGCGTGCGGCCGGGCGAGACGCGCTGGCGGGTCATGCGCGCGCCGTGGTCGGAGGGGTACACGCCGGTGAGCATCGAAAGGTGCGAGGTCAGCGTGTAGCGCGAGGGCGAGCGTGCCTCCTCGAAGACGATCGACTCCGCGGCCAGGCGCTCCAAGTTCGGCGTGGTCTTGCGATCGTAGCCATAGAGCGAGAGCGACTGCGCGCGCGTCGTGTCCCAGACCAGCAGCAGCAGATTCGGCTTGCCCGAAGCCGCGGGCGAGCCCTCGCTCGATTCGCCCGGTGGAGCCCAAGCGAAGCCCAAGGCGAGCGCGCACAGCGCGAGTCCCGCGCCGAGCCGCGTCGTGCGCAGGCGCGCGGCTGCCTGGCACAAGCCCGCCAGCGCGAGCAGCAGCAGGCCGACGGCCAGCAGCAACTCCGCCCAGGGCCGCAGGCTGCGCAGACCTGCGAGGTCGCCGCCCAGGCTGCTGAAGGCGTCCAGTCTCCAGTGCGCCACCACGGGCGCGAGCGTGAAGAACGCCAAGCTCGCCGCGGCGTAAGCGGCCCCCGCTTCGCCGTGCGTGCGCGCGCGCCTGCGCAGCCACCAGTAACTCGGCAGCAGCGCCAGCAGCGCGAGCGCGAGCCAGAGCAGGCAGGCCTGCAGGAACAGCGCCGGATCCGCGCCGCGGTGCGGCAGTCGCAGACGCACGAGCAGCGTGTCGAGCGCGGCTGCGACCAGGGCGACCAGGGGCAAGGCGGCGAGGGCGCGTCGCATCGGGCTTGTTCTACGGCATGGCGAGCGCCGCTCCAAGGCGCGCCCCGCTCAGACGCGCCGGCGCAAGAACAGCTTGCGGCCGGCCCAGATCACCAGCGCGGTCGCTCCCGCTTCGTCGAGGTTGCCGATCAAAGGCAAGTTGTCGGGCAGGAGTTCGAACAGTCCAGCCGTCGGATTGAGCAGGTACACGCAGCCCAGCACCACCAGGAGCAGCAGGGCGAGTCGGCTCGCGAAGGAGTCGCCCACCGGCGGCGGAGCAGCGTGGGGCGGCGGAACAATCTGGGGCAGCGTGGTACTCATGGCCGATGCTGCGGCGCGGCCGCGAGCGCATTCTGGCCCGCCGCGGGGTCGAGTTCCACGCCGGGCGCGCGATCGGAGCTCGTGAAGCAGGACCCGCCGCATCGAGCGTAGACTGGGCGCTTCCATGCAACGGCGCATCTTCATCGGCGACATCCAGGGTTGCCGCGAGGAGTTGGAGCTGCTGCTCGAGCGCCTGCGCTTCGACCCGGCGAAGGATGCCTTGGAGCCCACCGGCGACCTGGTCAACCGCGGCCCGGATTCGCTGGGGACCTTGCGCCTGCTCTCGCGCCTGGGCGCCGGCGGCGTGCTCGGCAACCACGATCTGCACTTGCTGCGCGCCGCGCGCGCGGGCCGCGCCCTGCGGCACGGGGACACCTTCGGCGACGTGCTCGCGGCGGCCGACTCGAAGGAGCTGCTGGACTGGCTGGCGGCGCGGCCCTTCACGCGCAGCTGGAGCGACGTGTTCCTGGTGCACGCCGGCGTCTCGCCGCTGTGGAAGGACCCCGGGCACCTGCTCGCCAACCGCGATCCGCTGCGCGCCGATGACGAACTCGATTTCGCCACGCGCGTGCGCTTCTGCGACGCCTCGGGCGTGCGTCCTGCGCGCGACGATCCCCCGCCCGCAGCACCCTTCCGTCCGTGGTTCGAGTGGCCGCGCGTGCCCGAGCTGCAAGGGCGCACCTTGGTCTTCGGCCACTGGGCGATGCGCGGGCTGGTGATCGCGCCGGGCTTGCGCGGGCTGGACTCGGGCTGCGTGTGGGGCGGCGCGCTGAGCGCCTGGATCGCCGAGGAGGACCGCGTGGTCAGCGTGCCGGCGCTGCGGACCTACGCGGCTTTCAAGGACTGAGCTGGCCTCGCGTCCCTAGCGCGCGTCCGGCGAAAAAGCGCGACGCCAGAGGTTGGTGGCGAACAGTCCCTCGGGATCGAGCTCGCGCTTGAGCGCCAGGAAGCGCTCCAGCTTGTCCGCGGGATAAAAACGCGCCGGATCCTTGGCGTTGAGCACCAGGTCCTTGGCGAAGTAGAAGCGCCCGCCGGCCGCCAGGACGAGCTCGGTCAGCTCCGCGCAGTGCCGCCACAGCCGCTCGCGGTTCTGCGGCGTGACCTTGAAGTCCATGGCGAAGCTCCAGCCGTCGACGGCGTGGGTCAGCCAGAAAGGGTCGGGGCGGTGGCGCTTGAACACGCCCAGGTAGGGCACGAGCCGCGCGCGGCGGCAACGCTCCAGCAGCTGCGTGAACAGCTCGTGGGCCCGCTCCTTGGGCACGAAACTCTGGTACTGGATCAGGCCGCGCCGCCCGCGCTCGCGGCCGTAGGCCCACTTCCAATTCGGCACGTAGTCCAACAGGAAGGCGAACCCCGCGTGCGACTGCCGGTGCGGCTCGTGGTGCGCTTCGAGACGGCCCGCGTGGTACTTCGCGAGATTGACCAGGCGCATGCCCAGGTCGTTGTTGAACAGCGACAGGATGCGCCAGACCTCGCCCTTGGGGAACACGCCGAGGATGTTCGCGGGCAACTCCTGGTGCGCGACGCTCAGCGTGCGCGCGGGATCGGAGTCCTCGCCCTCGTGCAGGTAGTTCGCGTGGTGGATCAGGCCGCGGCCCGAGGCCTCGCCCGCCGCGAAGCAGTCGACCCAGCCGACCAGGTAGTCGGCATCGCCGCGGTGCGCGTCCATGTACTCCATCATCTCGCGCAGGTTGCGCGTGCTGATCGCGCGCACGGAGAGCTCCCCGGAGTGCACGCGCTTGGTCTGCAGCACGATGCGCGTGAACACGCCGAGCATGCCCAGGCCGCCGATCGCGGCATGGAACAGGTCGGCGTGCTCGCTGCGGCTGCAGCGTCGCAGCTCGCCGCTCGCCAGCAACAGGTCGAACTCGAGGATCGCGTCGCCGAAGGTGCCCACGGCGAAGTTGTTCTTGCCGTGGATGTTCATCGCCGCGGCGCCGGCGGCGGTCGGGAACATCGTGCCCGAGACCACGCGCGGCCAGAATCCCAACGGAAGGATGTGCTTCCACAGCTTCTCGATGGTCACGCCGGCTTCGAGCGTCGCGATGCCGGTGCGCGCGTCGAAGCCCAGGATGCGGTCCATGCGCGAGCAGTCCAGCGCGTGGCCGACGTCGTTGACGCTGGCGTCGCCGTAGGAATTGCCGCCGCCGCGCAGGCCCAGCGTGGTGCCCTCGCGGCGCGCCAGCGCGAAGCAGGCGCGCAGCTGCTCGAGGTTCCGCGGCCGCAGCACGCGGCCGTGCGCGCCGACCGCCATGCCCCAGCCTTCGACGTACTCGAAGGCGTGCTCGACGCCCGACACGCCCGGCACATCGGATCCAGGGGCCTGCGCGAGTCCTGCTTCCATCAGAAGTTGAGCTTGCGGAAGACGAACGAGGGGATCGACTTGATCACCAGCCCGACGATCTTCCAGCGCCAGGGCACGTAGCGCAGATTCGCGCCGCCGCGCGCCGCGGCCAGGATCGTCGCCGCCGCCTGGTCGGCGCTGATCAGCCAGAACAGCCCAGGCATGCCGCGCGTCATCGCCGTGTCGATGTAGCCGGGCTTGATCGTGCACACGTGCACGTTGAACTCCGCCAGCCGGTTGCGCAGTGCCTCGAGGTAGTGGTCCATCGCCGCCTTCGAGGCGCCGTACATCGGATTGCCCTTGCGGCCGCGGTCGCCGGCGATCGAGGAGATGCCGACCAGGATGCCCGAGCGCTGGGTGCGGAACAGCCCGGCGATGGCGTTGCCCCAAGCGACCAGGCCGCCGAAGTTGATCGCCAGCATGTCCAGGTCCAGCGCCGTGTCGTAGCTCTGGCGCTCGATCTTGGGCATCACGCCGGCGGCGTAGATGCACAAATCGACGCGGCCCTGCTCGCGCGCGATGCGCTCGAGCAGCTCGGGCACCTGCGAGGTGTCACGCGTGTCATGCGCGATCACCAGCACGCGGCCCGGCTGGCCGGCGCATTCGCGCGCCAGCTCCTCCAGCGCTTCTCCGCGCCGCGCCAGGGCGGCGACGCTCCAGCCCTCGGCCGCCAGCCGGCGCACCAGGGCCGCGCCGATGCCGGAGCTGGCGCCGATCACGATCGCACCCGGGGAGCCCTCGCGCGGAGCCTGCGACTGCGGCGGGGATTGGATCGATTCGCTGCGGGTGGGGCTGACCATGCGGAGCGCCATTCAATCCAACCCGGGCCGCAATTGCCAAAGCGCGGGGCGAGTCCGAGCGCGCGCGGCGCAAGGCTCCCGGACTCGGCGCTGTGCGCGGCGCTTCGAATTGTTCTAATCGCGCCCGGATCCAAAGCCGGAATTCCATGAAGCCCCTCCCGCCCGCCGCCGCCCCCGCGCGGCCCACGCCCTCGCCGCCCCGCGCCGCCCGCGACGGCGGCGTGCTGCTGGCGGTGCTGGTCGTGGTCGCGGTGCTGGCCCTGGTGGCGATCCTGTGGATCTTCAGCCAGTCGCGCGGCTCGCCGGGTCCCGCGCAGCCCTCCGGCGACTCCACCGCCGACCAGATCGCGCGCGAGAAAGCGACGGCGTGGTTCGCCCAGAGCGACAAGGCGGGCCACCTCGACGAAGCGCTCAGCGCTCTGGCGCCGCTGCTCGCGCGGCGCACGCCCCCGGTCGACGATCTGATCGCGGCGGCGATCATCGCCCGCGCCCAGGATCGCGACGTCGATGCGCGGCAGCTGCTGCTGCGCGTCTTGGAGCGCGAGCCGGCGAACCCGCGCGCGCATTACATGCTCGGCCGACTGGCGATGCTCGAGGGCAACTTCACGATGGCAGCCGAGCACCTGCGCCAGGCCCTGGCCGGGGCGCCCGAGGACATCCCCTGCCGCATCGCTCTGGCGCAGGCGATCGAGGAAGCCGCGCCGAAGGAAGCGGAGCAGCTCTACCGCAGCGTGACCGAGCGCGGCGTCGACAACACCGGCAGCTGGTACATGACGGCGGTCTTCCGCCTGGCCGGCCTGATGCGCGACGCGGGCCGCGACGAGGACTTCGAGCGCTATCTGGCCGAGTTCCAGCGGCTCTCCGACCGAAACATGGCCGCTCCCCGGGCCGTCGACGAGGAGCGCGGCAACCTCGGCGACCTGCGCCTGCCGCCGCCCAGCGCGGTCCAGGTCGCCGTTGCGCTGCGCGCGCCGAGCGCGGGCGCCTCGCGCTGGATCCTGCCCGAGCTGGCGGACTTCGAGCAGCTGCTGCCCTGCGACCTCGACGGCAACGGGAGCACCGATCTCATCGGCTGGGGCCGGCGCGGCGCGATCGCGGCGTTGGCCGAGGCCGACGGCAGCTGGAGCAGCCGTGTGCTCGACACGCAGCCGATCGACTGGCTGATCGCCGTCGACCTGCGGCCGCTGCTCGCGTCGAGCGCCAAGAACGAACCCAGCGCGCTCGACGTGCTCGCGGCGCGCGGCGCGGACCTGCACGCCTGGCGCGTGGCCCTCGACGCCGAGGGCCGCGCCTCCTGGATCGCCGACGCACAACCCTGGTTCAGCCTGCCCTCGCCGCCGCGCGACGGCCTGGCCCTGGACTACGACCACGAGGGCGACCTGGACATGGCCCTGGTCGGCGACTTCGGCTTGCGCATCCTGCGCAACGACGGCGCGCGCTCGCCCGCCGGCGGCGGCGGCTTCGTCGACGTCACGTCGGATGCGGGCGCCGCGAGCGCGCGCTCCTTCACTTGGATCCTGAGCGAGGACTTCGACACCGACCAGGACGTCGATCTGCTGTGCGGCGCCGAGCACGAGCTGCTGCTGCTGTCCAACGTGCGCGGCGGCAGGCTGGTCGCGGCCACCGAGCCGATGCTTTCGAGCTTCTCGCCGACGCCGATCCGCCCGCTGTGCGCCGACCTCGACGCCGACGCGCGGCCCGACCTGTGGGGCGTCGGCCCGCGCTCGCTCGCCTACTTCAACCAGGCCTCGGGCCGCTTCCGCGCCGAGCCCGGCCGCGGGCTGGCGCGCGCCGCCGACTCGCTGCTGCCGCCTGCGATCGCCGGCGAGCCCTGGGCCGGCAAGGCGCCCGCGGCGCTGCTGTCCGCCGATTTCGACCTCGACGGTCTGCAGGACGCTGCCTGGATCCAGCGCGAGTCCGGGGAAACGGAAGTGCTCAGCGCGCAGCTCGCCGTCGGCCGCAGCGGTCAGGCGGGCTTCGACCTGCGGCTCGATCCCACGCTGGGCCGCACGCCGGTGCTCGCCGACGTGAGCGGCGACGGCGGCATGCAACTGTTGCGCAGCGGTCCCGAGGGCGTGCAGCTCACGCCGCTGGCGAGCGCGCCGCGCGCCGCGCTGCGCCTGACGCTGCGTGGCGTCAAGGACAACCGCCGCGGCATCGGCGCGATCGTCGAGCTGCGCGCGGGCGCCCTGTACCAACGCTGCTACTGGCGCGGCGAGACGCGCGATCTGGGCCTGGGGGATGCGAGCGCGATCGACTGGCTGCGCGTGACCTGGCCCAACGGCGTGGTGCAGTACGACGTCGATCCGCAGCCGGGCGCGCGGACCATCGAACAGATCGAGGGCCTGATCGGCTCCTGTCCGTTCCTGTACACCTGGGACGGAACCCAGTTCCAGTTCATCACCGACGTGCTCGGCATCACGCCGCTGGGCTTGCCGATGTCGCCCGGCCTGCTCGTGCCGCCCGACCACGACGAGTACGTGCTCGTGCGCGGCGAGCAGCTCGCGCTCGAGGACGGCCGCTACGAAATCGCGCTGACCGAGGAATTGCGCGAGGTCACCTACCTCGACCGCGTGCGCCTCGACGTCGTCGACCACCCCGCCGACGTGGAGGTCTTTCCCAACGAGCGTTTCAGCTTCCCGCCTTTCCCGCTGCCGCACGTGCACAGCGTGCGCGAGTTGCTCGCGCCGGTGCACGCGAGCGGCAGCGACGGCAAGGACTGGACCGAGGCCCTGGCGCGTGTCGACAACCGCTACGCCACGCCCTTCCGCCCTGCGCCGGCGCAGTTCCTCGGCCTGTGCGAGCCGCATTGGGTCGAGCTCGAGTTCGAGCGCAAGACGCTCGCCGCGGCGCCGCAATTGCGCCTGCTGCTCACCGGCTGGACCTATTGGACCGACGCCAGCGTCAACATGGCCAGCGCGCGCGATCCGGGCTTCGAGTTCATCCCGCCGATCCTGCAGCTGCCCGACGGCCAGGGCGGCTGGCGCGACGCCGGCCCGCCGGTGGGTTTTCCCGCGGGCAAGACCAAGACGATGGTGCTCGACGTCGGCGAGATCCTCTCGCGGGACGATCCGCGCCTGCGCGTGTTCACCAGCCTGCGCCTCTCGTGGGACGCGATCCTGCTGTGCACGGACGACGACGACGCGCCGTTGCGCGTCACGCCGCTCGAGCCCAGCTCCGCCGAGCTCTGGCGCCGCGGCTTCAGCGCGGCGCTCCTCGACGAGAGCGGCGAGCAGCCGGCGCGCTTCCAGTGGAATCGGCTGGCCGAACTGCCGCGCTGGAACCCGCATCCGGGCATCTACACCAAGTACGGCCACGTCCTGCCCCTGCTCGGCGCGGTCGACGACCAATTCGTGGTGATGGCCAGCGGCGACGCGCTGAACCTGCGCTTCGACGCCTCGGCGCTGCCCGAACTCCAGAGCGGCTGGCGGCGCGACTTCCTGGTCTACCTCGACGGCTGGGCCAAGGACCGCGACCCCAACACGCACTCCGCCTTGCACGTCGAGCCCCTGCCCTTCCATGGCATGAGCGCTTATCCCTACTCGGCCGAGGAGCGCTACCCGAGCACGCCGGAGACCGCCGCGTGGCAGCGCGAGTGGCAGACGCGCATGCCCGAGCCCTGGATCCCGCGCGGTCCGTGAACGGCGCCGCGCGCGCTCAGTCCAGACGGCGCGCGCCCAGCTCGCTGGCCTCCGCGGCCGCGCCCGGGAAGGACAGGCCGCGCACGCTGCCGTCGGCGCGCAGCATCAGCGCCAGCTGGCGCACCGCGAGGCTCTGGGGATCGTAGGTCACCAAGCCGCCCTGCTTGTCCGGCCACAGCCGGCCGACGAGGAAACTCGCGGGGCCGGGCTGGATGTCGAGCAGGCCGCGCTCGTCCCAGACGAAGCGGAAGGACTCCGCGCCGCGCTCGAACTCCAGGCGCAGCACCACCGCGCGCTCGCGCGCCAGCGCCGCCTGCAGCTTGGCTCCGTTCGAGGCGCCCAGGCGTTCCTCCAGACGCCGCCACCAAGTGCCCAACTCGCCGTCCACCTGCTGCGCCGTGCGCCCCAGCAGGTTCGCGGCCGCGGGGAAATCGCGGCCGCGCAGGCTGTCGCACAACGCGATCGCGCGCGCGGCGTTCTCGTCGTTCCAGGTTTTTTCGGCGGGGCTCGCGGGCGAGAGCGCCTCGACGCCGCCCTGATTCTCGGCAGCCACGCTCAGCCGGCCGCGCTCGTAGTTCACCCGCAACCGGCCGCCGCCGGGCAGTTCGTAGGCGCCGGCGACCGCCTGCGCTTGTTGCGCGTCGAAGGCCTCGACTTCGGGAGGCAAGGGCAGCGCCCTGCCGCCCAGCAGCGCGTCGACGTGCAGCACCGCCGCGGGCATCGGTTCGTTGAGCAGCAGCACCCAGGTCAGGCCGTCGTCGAGGCCGCGGCGCAGCTCGGATTGGAAACCGGGCAGGCTGCCGGAGCGCTGCGCCACGCGCCGTCCGCCCTCGCCGCGCTCGACGAACAGCCCGCAGGCGAGCTTGCTCGCGACCGGTTCGTGCAACAGCTCCAGGCCGCGGGCGGAGAGCAACGTGTCGCCGCTCAACGCGCGCTCCCAGCGGTACAGATCGCCGACGCAGGACAGCACCGCTCCGGCGCCGAGCAAGGGCCACGAGGCCTGCCATTCCGCGACCACGATCGGCTCGTCGCTGTCGAGGTAGCCGCAGGCCAACGGCGCACCGCCCAACTCGGCCGCGCCGACCAGACGGCTGGCCCTCATCCCCGCGGGATCGAAGAGGCGCGTGCGCAGGAACTGGTCGAAGGGCAGGCCGCCCACGCGCTCGACCACGGCCGCGAGCAGCGCGTAACCCGCGTTGGAACTCTGGAAGGACGTGCCGGGCGGAAAACTCAGCGTGGCGCTCAGGCAGCGCGCCAAGGCCTCTTCGCGCGACTCGGCCTGCCCCAGCAGCGCGCCGACGTCCTGCGGCAGTCCCGATTGCTGGCGCAGCAGGTGCGCGAGCGTGATGCCCGCCTTGTCCGCGGGCACGCCCTCGAGGTGCGCGGACAAGCTGTCGTCGATCGACAGCCGCCCCTGGTCGGCCAGCAGCAGCACGGCCGCGGCGGTGAACTGCTGGGACAGCGCGCCCAAGGGGAACAGCGTCTGGCCGTCGTTGGACAGGCCGCGCGCGCGGTCGGCGAAGCCGTAGCCGCTGGCCAGCACGACGCGGCCCGAGCGCGAGAGCAGGATCGAGCCGGAGAAGCCCCAGGGCACCAGGCGCTGCAGGTGCTCGTCGACCCGCGGGCCCAGATCGGTCTGGGCGGCGGCCGACGGCGCGAACGCCAACAACGCGGCGGCCAGCATGGCGCGCGAAGAGCCTCGGGCAAGAGGAGTCACACCTTGGTTGTAGCCCGCCGCGGCGGATCAGGGCAAATCAGCAGGCCCGGTTCGCGCCTGAGCCTGTTCGCGCCGGCTGATCGCCTCGCGAAAGCCGGCGCTCATCGGACGGCTCGCGCCGCTGGCGGGCTCGTAGACCACCAGCAGGGCGCGCGCCTCGGCCCAGACCTCGCCGTCTTTCGCCGCGCGCACGCGGTAGACCTGCTCCAGCGAGGAATTGCCCAGGCGCGGCGTGGCCACCTCGACGTCGACCGCTTCACCGCCGCGTCCGGGCCGCAGGAAGCGCACGTGGGTCTGCGCCAGCAGGAAAGGGAACTGGTTGTGGCTCAACAGTCCCAGCGAGCCGAAGTAGGCATGCCGCGCCTCCTCGAACAGCGTCAGGTAAACCGCGTTGTTGAGCACGCCCTGGTTGTCCTCGTCGGACCAGCGCGTCGCCAGTCGCGCGCTGAAACTCATCCTCGAGCTTTCGGGAACTTCGGGATCGTTCATGGGATCAGGCCGCGCGCGCGCGGCCGAAAAGGACCAGGGCGGTGCCGGCGAAGACCAGCGCGCCGCAGGCAAGCGTGTGCGCGCCGGCGCGCTCGTCGAGCATCACGACCGCCGCCACCACGGTGATCAAGGACTGCAGGAAGATGAACACGGCCGTGGTCGAGGCGGCGACGCGGGCCAGAGCGTAGGCATTGAGGAAGTAGGCGACGATGGTCGGGAACACGATGATGTAGGCCAGCGAGGCCCAGCTGCGCGCGCTCGCCTCCGCCACGATCCAGGGCACGCGGCCGGCGAACAAGGGCACGGTCCACAGCGAGAGCACGAACACCCAGGCGGTCACGCACAGCGGCCCGTACTTGCCCACCAGCGGCCGCGAGAAGACCAGGAACAGCGAGTAGCAGAAGGCGTTGGCCACCATCATCAGGTTGCCGGTGCGCGTCGAGCTCGACAGCTGCGCTCCGCGGTCGAAAGCCAGCGCCGCGGTGCCCGACAGCGCGAGCAGGATGCCCGCGCCGCGCGACCAGCAGAAGCGCTCGTGGCGCAGCAGCACGGCCACGCCGAAGGTGAACACCGGGATCATCGGCATGATCAAGCCGGCGTTGATCGCGGTCGAGCGCTTCAGGCCCTCGAGGAACAAGCCCATGTTGATCGTCACCCCGAGCAGGCCGAGCACGGCGAGCAGGGCGAGGTCGCGGCCGCTGGGCAGCGCGCGCCGCCCCAGCTTCCAGGCCACCGCGGAGAAGAGCACCGCCGAGCCCGCGACGATGCGCCAGCCGACGATCGCCTCCGGGCTGAAGTCGTCGAAGGCCCATTTGCCGAAGATCGCGAACAGGCCGAAGGCGAGCTGCGCCACGATCAGCGCCAGGTAGCCCTTGGCGCGCGCCGCTTCCGACTCCGGCGGCGCGAGGCTCGGGCCGGCGGGCGCGGCCGTGCCCGCGACGAGTCCTGGTTCCGCGCTGGACATCCGGCCCATCGTACTTCGCGGCGCGCGCCTCGTGTACGCTGCGCAGGCATGGGATCCGCCGACGCAGCGCCCGACGCCGAGCCTGGTTCGCAAGCGCGCGCGCACGGCCTGCGGCGCTGGCCGCTCGCGCGCAGCGAGCCCGGGCCCGACCTGCTGGTCTGCCGCGCGCGCTACGACTGGTTGACCAATCCGCGCACCGGCGAGCTGATGAAGCGCACGGTGCTGGTGACGCCCGACTGGGTCAACATCGTGGCCCTCGACGAGCAGCGACGTCTGGTGGTGGTGCGCCAGTTCCGATTCGGCAGCGCGGACTTCACCACCGAGATTCCTGGCGGCATGGTCGACCCCGGCGAGACCCACGCCGCCGCCGCGCAGCGCGAGCTGCGCGAAGAGGCGGGCTATTCGTCGCAGCGCTGGACCTACTTGGGCAGCGTGCAGCCCAACCCGGCCTTCCAGGACAACCTCTGCCACCACTGGCTGGCCGAGGAGGCGCGGCACAGCCACGAGCAGGAACTCGACGGCGGCGAGGACATCAGCGTCGCGGCGCTGACGCTCGAGCAGCTGCGCGCCGCGATTCGCGACGGCTCGATCCGCCACGCGCTGGTGCTGACCGCCCTGATGCGCGTCTTCGACCTGAGACCTTTCGAGCGGGACGCGCTAGGGACTCCATGAGCACCCGGCGCGAGGCTTTGCGCGCGCTCGCCTGCCTGCCCCTGCTGCTGCGCGGCGCCTTCGCGGCCGTGAACGAGGGCGCGCCGCGCGCGCAGCGCGGATTTGCCTGCGCCCTGGGCGAGCTGGCCGACGCGCGCGGCCTGCCCGCGGCCCGCCGCGACGGGGAGCACCTGGCGCTGGCCCTGGCCGGCAGCGAAAAGCCCGCCGCGGAGGCGCTTTTGGCGCTCTGCGGCGCAGCCGACGCGCACTGGCTCGAGCTCTCCCCGCTGGATCGCGGCGGCGTCGAGGACGGACCTCTGGCCGAGCGCATCCGCACCGCGGCCAGCGTCGCCCTGATCGAAGGACCGATGCTCGATTGGCTGGTGACGCTCTGGCCGGCGCGGCGCAGCAGCGCGGTGCTGCGCGCGATCGCCGAGTGCGCGGCCACCGGCGGACGTGTCGTCGGCCGCGGCTCGACTTCGTTCCTGATCGGCGGCGGGTGCGTGGCGCGCGGCGCGACGCGCGACGCGATCGGCGAAGCGCGGCTGCGCGCCGCCAATCCGCGCGAGCAAGGTGAGGCGACCCCGACCCCGGGGCTGTACCTGGGCGGCGAGTGGCTGCTCGACACCGCGACGCGTGCGCAAGGCAGCGCGCTGCGCCTGCTGTCGTGCCTGATCGAGGCTCACCTGCACAGCGGGCTGCTCTTGGCTCCGCGCTCGATCGTCGCCTGCGACCTGGAGTCGCGCGAGTGGAGCGCGCTCGGCGAGGACGCGCTGCTGCACCTGGACCTCTCGCGCGCGCGGCGCCTGAGCGCATCGATCGAGGGCCTGCGCCTGAGCGTGATGGCCGCCGGCGACAGCTGGTCGCGCGGCGCTCGCGCGCTGCGCTCGAGCGCTGCGGCGGCGCCGTTCGCTGCGCCGCGCGCAGCCGAGGTGGTCGAGGACGCGCTGGCGCTCGAGGTGTTGCGCGAGGCCCCGGTGGAGCGGCGCGAGTGGCGCGACTCGCGCGCGCGCGTCGCGCTCGCCCGCACCAGCGATACGCGGCTCTTCGCCGGCCCTGGATCCGCCGGCCTGCGCGCGCACGCCCTCGCGCTGGACGTCGCGCTCGCGCGCGGCCGCTGGGGCGAGCTGGGTTAGCGATCTGCGCGCTGCGCCTGGGCCAGGCGCTTGAGCGCGCCGAGGTCGAGCTTGCCCGAGGCCAGATAGGGCAGCGCGGGAATCGCGAAGCAATCCCGGGCGCGCGGCGTGAACAGATTGGCCAGCCCGTCGCGGCGCGCGCGCTCCAGGATCGAATCGATCGCGATCGCCAGCGGCGTGTGCAGCACGACCAGCCGCTCGCCGCGCTGCTCGTCGTCCAGCGCGGTCACCGCCAGCCCCAGCTTGGAAGCGTCCTCGCCGAGCGACACCGCCGCCGCGGCCAGAGCCAACTCGACCGCGGCGTGCGAGACCATCTCGCCGCCGAGCTTCGAGAAGCGCGAGCGCCGATCGCTCAGCGTCAAGTACCCCTCCGCGTCGAGGCTGCCGACGTCTTGCGTGTCGTACCAGCCATCGACGATCGCGCGGCTCGTCGCGGCTTCGTCGTCGAGGTAGCCCAGCATCACGTTCGGCCCGCGCACCCACACGTCGCCAGCGGTCCCGGCCGGCAGCACGCGGCCGGTCCGCGGTTCGCGGACCTGGATCTCGACACCGGGCAAGGGCAGGCCCACGCTGCCGGCGCGCGCGCGCGAGCGGCCTTCGCGCTCGGGCAGGTTGGCCGAGACCACAGGTGAGAGTTCCGTGCACCCGTAGCCCTCGTACAGCGGCGCGCCGAAGCGCTCCTGCCAGGCGGCGGCCAGCGTGGGCTGCAAGCGTTGCGCGCCGACCACGGCCGCGCGCACGCTGGAGAACTGCTCGCGCTCGACGCGCCGCATCCAGGCCTGGTACAGCGCCGGCGTCGCCAGCAGCAAGGTCGGCCGGTGCCGCGCGGCGATCTCGCCGACCGCGCGCGCGTCCAGCGGGTTGTCGTGGAACACCACCGAGGCGCCGCTGAGCAGCGGGGCCCAGAGCGTGACCGTGTAGCCAAAACTGTGGAACAAGGGCAGCACCCCCAGGATCCGATCGCGCTCGCCGAAGTCGAAGGCCGCGGCCATCGCGCGCGCGTTCGAGGCGACGTTGCCGTGGCTGAGTTGGATCGCCTTGGGCTTGGAAGTGCTGCCGCTGGAGAACAGCACGGTGGCGACGCGCGCGTCGGCCCCAGCGTGCGGCTGCAGCCCGGCGCTCGCCTGTTCCAGGGCCTGCGCGTCGACGCGCGCCTGCGCCAGCAGGTCCTCGACGAAGAGCGCGGTCTCGCCGAAGGCGGCTTCGCCGCCCAGCGCGGCGCCCAGGCGCTGCGAGGTGATCACGCGCAGCAGGCCGGCCTGCGCAATCTGCGCGCGCAGCGAGGCCGCACCCGACAGGGCATTCAGATTGACGCTGGCCATTGGCGTGAGCGCCAGCGCGACGTTGACCAGCGCGGCCGCCTCGCCCGGAGGCAGGCACACGCCGATGCGCGGGCCCAGCGCGCCCAGGCTTCGTTCCAGCAGCAGGGCCAAGGCGAGCGCGCGGTTGGCCAGAGCGCGGTAGCTCAGCGCGGCGCCGCTGGAATCCGCCAGGGCCAGGCGATCCGCTGCCGCCATGGCGCTGGCGAGGAATGCCGCGCCCAGGCCCTGGGGTGCCAGCGCAAGAGTGTTCGTGCTCATGGGTGCGGGGCCTCCTGTCGCCCGCTGCAAGCATGCCGCTTCCCGGGCCGCGCGGCAGCGGACTAGCGCGAGACCCGTCGATAAGCCTCGCGAATCAGCGCTCCCCCAGCCAGGGCCTGGGACGCGCCCAGCCGCGCCTCGGCACGCTGGTGGCGCGCCATGGCGTAGTCGCGGTGCTCCTGCGGCACGCGCGCCGAACCGAAGATCGTCACGCACGGTCCGGCGAAGTGCAGGGCGCGGAAGCCGCGCACGTCCCGGCGGTCACGCGCGGTACAGCTCGCCGCCTCCGGCGACGAATTCCTCGCGCTTCTCTTCCAGGCCCGCGGCGAGCGCGGCCTCGGGCTTGAGCGCGTGCTCGGCCGCGTAGCGCCGCACGTCCTCGGTGATCTTCATCGAGCAGAACTGCGGCCCGCACATCGAGCAGAAGTGCGCCGTCTTCGCGCCCTCCTGCGGCAGCGTCGCGTCGTGGTAGGCGCGCGCCGTCGGCGGGTCGAGCCCGAGGTTGAATTGGTCCTCCCAGCGGAACTCGAAGCGCGCGCGCGACAGCGCGTCGTCGCGTTCGCGCGCGCCCGCCTGCCCCTTGGCGAGGTCGGCGGCGTGCGCGGCGATCCGGTACGCGATCACGCCCTGCTTGACGTCCTCGCGATCGGGCAGTCCGAGATGCTCCTTCGGCGTGACGTAGCACAGCATGGCGCAGCCCATGCTGCCGATCAGCGCGGCTCCGATCCCCGACGTGATGTGGTCGTAGCCCGGCGCGATGTCGGTGGTCAACGGCCCGAGCGTGTAGAACGGCGCCTCGTGGCAGACGGCGAGCTGCCGCTCCATGTTCTCCTTGATCAGGTGCAAGGGCACATGGCCGGGCCCTTCGATCATGACCTGCACGTCGTGCTTCCAGGCGCGCTGCGTCAATTCGCCGAGCGTGTCCAGCTCCGCGAATTGCGCCGCGTCGTTGGCGTCGGCGATCGAGCCCGGCCGCAGGCCGTCGCCCAGCGAGAACGAAACGTCGTAGCGCTTCATCAGCTCGCAGATGCGCTCGAACTCGGTGTACAGGAAGTTCTCTTTGTGGTGCGTCAGGCACCACTTGGCCAGGATCGAACCTCCGCGCGAGACGATGCCCGTGACGCGCCCCGCGGTCAGCGGCACGTAGCGCAGCAGCACGCCGGCGTGGATCGTGAAGTAGTCGACGCCCTGTTCGGCCTGCTCCGCCAGCGTGTCGAGGAACACCTCGATGTCGAGCTTCTCGACGCGCCCCTTGACCTTCTCCAGCGCCTGGTAGATCGGCACGGTGCCGATCGGCACGGCGGAGTTGCGCAGGATCCACTGGCGCGTCTCGTGGATCTGCTTGCCGGTCGAGAGATCCATCACGGTGTCGGCACCCCACAAGGTCGACCAGCGCAGCTTCTCGACTTCCTCGGCGATGCTCGATGCCACCGCGCTGTTGCCGATGTTGGCGTTGATCTTCACGCGGAAGTTGCGGCCGATGATCATCGGCTCGAGCTCGGGATGGCGGATGTTCGCGGGCAGGATCGCCCGGCCCGCGGCGATCTCGCTGCGCACGAACTCCGGGGCGACTCCCTCGCGGCAGGCAACGAAGGCCATCTCCTCGGTGATCAGGCCGCGGCGCGCGAAGTGCATCTGCGAGAGGTTGCGCTCGCCGCGGGCGAGCCGCGCCGCGATCCAGTCCTGGCGCAGGGGCGGCAGGCCCTGTTCGGGTCGATGGCCCTGGGGACCGGAGGTGTCGTAGACGTCCAGCGTGCCCGGCGGGCCGTCGAGGTGGATGCGGCGCGCGGGCACCGCGAGCTCGAAGCCGGCGTGCTCGACGCGCCGATAGACCTTGTGCGAGCGGGGGAAGGCCTCTTGGGCGCCCATGGGCCCCGGGCTGGCGGGGCGGATCACTTCCTTGGCCATCGCGTCGACTTTCCTACGCCGGTACGAACCGGATCAGGTTCAAGGGGTGCTTCTCAGGCGCCGGCGGATGGCCGGCACCGCCCCCAGTCTGCTGCGCCTTCCGACCCGCCCCTGGACGGGGCGAGCCAGCGCATCGAACGCAATCTAGTCCGCCGGGCCGCGGCTGTCCAACGCGCCCCTGGGCTCGGGCCCGGGGAGCCTAGCGCGCGCGCGCCGCCCGGGACTGGCTACTCCAGGTCGTCGTCATCGTCGTCGTCATCATCGTCGTCGTCGTCGTCGAGGTCGTCGTCATCCTCATCCTCGTCCTCGTCGTCGTCATCGTCATCGTCGTCGTCCAGATCGTCATCGTCCTCGTCGTCGTCGTCATCGTCGTCGTCGTCGAGAAGGTCGGAGTCCAGATCGGAGTCGTAGTCGCCCTCGGGGGACGCGAGCGCGTCCGGCGAGGGCAGCGAGTCCAGAAGCGTGGTGGCAGCGTTGAAGTGGTCTTCGCGAATCTGCATCGGGGCGTCCTTGGGAGCACCGCGGGGTGCGGCGGGCGGTCAGTGTAGGCGGCGGGGCGCGCGGGTGCGACGGGGGTCGCAGGCCGGCGCCGTGACGGCGTAGACGGCGCGCCACCAGGGGCCGCTGTTCAGCGCGCTATTTCGGCGCCGGGAAGCAAAGGCGCAAGGAAAAAAACCGGCTTGCCGCCGGCAGCGGGCTGCGGACGGTCGCCAGCTTGCGGAACATTGTGCCCCTTCCCCGCGGCCGCTACCGTTCCACTCCCAAAGTCGCGCCGAGGGATGTTGCCTCGGATGCGTACCCCGAGGAACAAGGGCCCGGTCGAGCCCGCTCGATTCCCCACAGGACCGGGTCACAGCCCCAACCCCACCATGAGTGCCCCCAGCCGCAAGTCCATCGTCCAGACGATGGCCGCGCACAGCCGCGCCCGACACGACGAGCGTCAAGCCAAACCGATCCAGCTGCCCCAGGAGTTCGCCTCGCACGTCTTCAACGACGGCGTGCAGCGCCAGCGCCTGACCAAGCCGGTCTACAAGGCCCTGCGCCGCACCATCGTCAACGGAGTCGAACTCGACGCCGAGATCGCCGACATCGTCGCCAACGCGATGAAGGACTGGGCGCTGGAGCACGGGGCGACGCACTTCACGCACTGGTTCCAGCCGATGAACGGCCTGACCGCGGAGAAGCACGACTCCTTCCTCAGCCCGACCTCCGACGGGCGGGCGATGATGGAGTTCTCCGGCAAGGAGCTGATCAAGGGCGAGCCTGACGCCAGTTCCTTCCCCTCGGGCGGGATCCGCGCCACCTTCGAGGCGCGCGGCTACACCGCCTGGGATCCAACCTCGCCCGCCTTCCTGCGCAAGACCGCTCGCGGGGCGACGCTGTGCATCCCCACCGCCTTCTGCTCCTGGACCGGCGAAGCGCTCGATCAGAAGACGCCGCTGCTGCGCTCGATGCAGGCGCTCTCGCAGCACGCCGTGCGCCTGTTGCACCTGCTCGGCGAATCCAACGTGACGCGCGTCGTCACCACGCTGGGCTGCGAGCAGGAGTATTTCCTGGTCGACCGGCGCTTCTACTACCTGCGGCCCGATCTGGTCGCCACCGGGCGCACGCTGATCGGCGCGAAGCCCTCCAAGGGCCAGGAGCTGGAGGACCACTACTTCGGCGCGATCAGCGAGCGCGTGATCGCCTACATGCAAGACCTCGAGCAGGAGCTGTGGCGCCTGGGGATTCCGGCGCGCACGCGGCACAACGAAGTCGCGCCGGGGCAGTACGAACTCGCGCCGGTCTTCGAGGAGGCCTCGGTGGCCGCCGACCACAACATGCTGACCATGGAGGTCATGAAGTCGGTCGCCGAGCGCCACGGCTTCGCCTGCCTGCTGCACGAGAAGCCCTTCGCGGGCGTCAACGGGTCGGGCAAGCACAACAACTGGTCGATGTCCGACAACCTCGGCAACAACCTGCTCGAGCCCGGGAACACGCCGGGCGAAAACCTGAAGTTCATGGTGTTCCTGACCGCGGTGATCCGCGCGGTCGACCTGCACCAGGACCTGCTGCGCGCCTGCGTGGCGCACGCCGGGAACGACCACCGCCTGGGCGCCAACGAGGCGCCGCCCGCGATCATCTCGATCTACGTGGGATCGCAGCTCGAGGACGCGATCCGCGGCCTGGTCGAGGGCACGGCGCCGGCCAAGAAGGGCGCGGACAAGATGAAGCTCGGCGTGACCACGCTGCCGCCGCTGCCGCGCGACCAATCGGACCGCAACCGCACCTCGCCATTCGCCTTCACCGGCAACAAGTTCGAGTTCCGCGCCGTGGGCTCGAGCCAGGCGGTTGCGCACCCCAACACGTTGTTGAACACGTTGGTGGCCGAGTCGCTGGACTACCTGGCCAGCGAGATCGAGAAGCGCGGCGGCAAGGGCGACCGGCGCGAGGTGATCGACGCGCTGGTCAAGGAGGTGCTGACCAAGCACCAGCGCATCCTGTTCAACGGCGACAACTACTCCGACGAGTGGCTGGCCGAGGCCGAGCGCCGCGGCTTGCTCAATCTGCGCGACACGCCCTCGGCGCTGGCGCGCTTCGCGGCCGACAAGAACCTGCAGCTCTTCGAGAAGTACCACGTGTTCACGCCGCGCGAGACGCAGTCGCGCTCGAACGTCGCCTTCCACACCTACGTGCACCGCGTGCACGTCGAGGCGCAGGCGGCCAAGAACATCGCCGCCACGATGGTGATGCCGGCCGGTATCGCGCACCAGGAACGGCTGGCCCGCTCGATCCAGGTCGCGCAGCAGGTGATGCCGCGCGCCGACCTCAAGCCGCAGCTGGACTGCCTGGAGCTGGTCTCCAAGACCGTCAACGAGCTCAAGCGTTCGCTGGATCGCCTGGAGAACGCGCGCGCGCATGCCGAGGCGCACCACGGCACGCCGGAGGAGCACGCCGTGGCCTTCCGCGACCAGGTGATGCCGGCGATGGCCGAGCTGCGGCAGCACGCCGACCTGCTCGAAGGCCTGGTCGAGGACGATCTGTGGCCCCTGCCCAAGTACAGCGAGATGCTGTTCCTGAGCTGAAGCCTCGCCGAGCGCCAGCCGGCCGCAACGCCTTCCCCAGGGGCAGGCTCAGGATGGTAGCGGTGGTCGGACTCGAACCGACGACACACGGCTTATGAAGCCGTTGCTCTAACCAACTGAGCTACACCGCTTTGGAATTCCCTCCGTCCGCGCGACGGGCCGCAGCGTCGCGGCCGAGGTCCGGGCCAGGGCTGGCCCCGCGGCCGAACATCGGGCGCGGGACTCTAGCCCCCGCCGCCCCGTGCGGCAAGGCCCGCGGACCTTGCGC
>Ga0315910_10001100_pt1 | contig 25264 bp, 20 predicted proteins | sample EdamamesoilMG_FD_204470 | JGI IMG/M metagenome (GOLD analysis project Ga0315910, IMG submission 204470) | Garden soil microbial communities collected in Santa Monica, California, United States - Edamame soil | ecosystem: Environmental > Terrestrial > Soil > Garden | place: USA: California... | reverse complement strand
TTTTAAAAAAAGATCTAACGTTCCCTTGCGGTAGTGTTGCAACAGCAACGATGCCGTTTCACCTGATTTCTTTTCATGATAAATTTCTCCGTCAATCCATACGTGTATGTCGCCCTCATTAAAGCTTAATTGAGACTGATCAAAAAAATTAAAAAAGGATTTTGCCAATATAAAATTAAGATCATGATGCAAAATTGTAGATTCTGTTTTGGGCGAATAGATTGTCGACTGAATCGCATTTATTACAGAATCAACAGAAGACGTCAGGGCACTACCGCAAATACCTACAAATCCCGCCATATTATTTAATGAGCGTTAAGAAGTTAATTGATCGAATTTCATTTCGGTACGCAATCCACAACAACAGCAAACACAGCAGGCAATAGCCCGCGTGAACAGCTAGTGGATACATTACGCCCCAGAAGGGCTCAACAAGCACCACAACCATGAACAAGAGAAAAGGGGCAATCAACAACTTGAAAGCGTTAAACTTCATGTCATAGTCTTGCTTAAGGAAAACCCAAAGCAAGACGATTTCCAGCGCGAATGTTAACGCTGATGACAGTATAACACCGTAAAGGTGCATCCGAACAATCAGGAATACCAACGTACCTACCCTGAAGAGAGAAGTAAAAAAATTCAGCGTCATCAGCGTTTTCATTTTTTTAAGGATACTGTACGGTATTACGAAGTACAACCGACTTGCCTTGAAAATGAAGATTATCGCGATGTACGGAATGTATTGAATAGCATCCGAATACCCGCGGGGCATTGTAAACAAACTAATGACCACAGGAATAACGAATACCGACAGTGAGATTGCCAGAAGAATAACCGAAACTGTTCCGTAATAATATCGGTTGATTTCCAGCGTAGATTGTTTGTGCGTCTGTCCCCCTATCAGTTTAACAATTTTAGGATTTATGGAGGCATTCAGTCCATTAAGTAATAATTCCACAGGCACTAAACACTTTACGGCCAGATCATAGGTGCCAACAGAAGCGAGTGGCAGAAAAAACATAATAATAAACCGGTCTATGTAGTTGATAGCCCACTGTTGAATCTGATAAACAAATGTGTACGCATTAAAACTGAATGACGTCTGCTTCCAGGGGCTTTTGAACTGAAATCCATAGGCGTTGAAAATTCGCCACAAGACCCACGCTGTGGTGATAACACCCGCGATCAATCTTCCACCAAGTGGTCCTACCAGTGTTTCCGGAAAAACTTTAAGCCCTATAATAGTGGTAAGGGCAATGATTAAAAACGATAACACATTCGACCACAGAAAAGTCTGTGGCTTTTCCTGGGTCTGCAGCAAGTTCCCATGGACTTTAAAAATCGCCTGCGTTATACCCAGACCTGTAGCAATAAGTCCATACGGATAAAAAGAGATTTTACTTTCTGGAATAACCCATCCAAAAAGGAACTGCCCGGAGAGTGAAAGAATAGTTCCAATAAGCAAGCCCCAGCTAAGTATAAAAATAAACGAAGAACTGATATAGGTACCTAGTGCCTTTTGATCATTTTTAAGTTCATGGTAATGTATATAAAGGGCAGAGTCAAAACTATAGGTAACAAGAACCTGAACTAAATATGAAAACGCCAGGCATATTGAAAGTGCTCCATAAACTTCGGTCGGTAAATAGAGAACGTAAAATGGCAGAAGAATTATTGCACTAGCCATGGGCAGAGCACCCGCCATGGTATAAATAAAAGAACCCGTAATAAAACTTTTTCTAATGTGCACAAGGAATCATTATGCGGGTAAAAATATATCCTTTCGGATAATTTATCTGCTAATGACCGCACAACTTAATTAAATCCAGTACAGCACAAAATGTAGCAATACAACGGTTTTGCAAACAACGAATTAGCCTACTACAAACAAATTAAGAACCGGAGCCCTCCGGACGTAACAAAGTTGAAAAGTTAGAGTCACCCAAAAAAACTAATCCATACGTATGACTTACATCCAATTTCATAGTACTTTAGGAGTATACCTATTTACAAATGTCTTATAGTCAATATTTTACAAAGCAGTATTTGAGATCAGCAAGGAGATTGAACAATGAAATATAATCGGTAGCCATATTGCTGAATGAATCGTTTTCAAGCCACCTTTCTTTTCATTTTGATTGGACATTTGAGCCTGTCTCAATCACTCCAGATTGAGAATTATAGTATCCAACAAGGAATGCCAAGCGTGGAAGTTTACCACACTTTCCAAGATTCAAAGGGTTTTATCTGGTTTGCAACGGATAACGGAGTTGTTCGATTCGATGGCTTGGAGCTTAAAACATACCACGTTAAACAAGGCCTCCCCGATCCAGTGATCTTTTCATTTTTTGAAGATTACAAAGGAAGAATTTGGTTTAGATCTTACTCAGGAAACCTTGCTTATCTCGAGAATGACCAAATCAAACCTTTTGAATTCAATAAGGTGATCACTTCCATTTTAAAAAATAACATAATCCATTCAATCTATTACGACAAAAATGATGTGCTGTGGTTTAGTTCAGGAAATGAAATAGTTCAAATTCAACAAGATGGCTCCGTACATAAAGAAGCCATGGGCAATCACCTTTTGTTTGTAAGGCGTTTCGATGCAGGAATTATACATGGCTTGTTTGGCCCCACAACTGTTGACTCTATTAACATCGATGGGAAAGTATTTCAATTGCCCCTGGAGAATCCTAACTATCGAACAATTCAATCTCTTACGTGGAACAACAACCTTCTAATTTCCATCTCAAGAGATCTGTTTTCGTTTGACGGACAACATTTCCAAAAAATATTAACCAGTAAATCGACCATCATCAGTCTATCCAGAGATAAGCTCAACAACGTCTGGATTGGCTATCTCAATGGTGGGGTTGAGCGATTACATACAAGTGGTGAACAATCTCGGCCATTCGAACTCCTTGCTAACGTATCTGTTACCGCTGTACTCGAAGATCATGAGGGAGGCATGTGGTTCTCAACGCTTGAAAATGGCGTCTTCTATTTTCCCAAACAGACGATTCAAATTTATACGCTACCCAGTAAAACTCCTGTAAAAACCGTGAGTCAGAATGCGGGAAAAATAATAGCGGGAGATTCCGAAGGAAATTATTTTTTAATCGATCCTTTAACTAAAAAAACTGAATCGATAAACAGTTTAGGAAGTCAGATCATTTCCATGTTCGCTAAAAAAGATGGGAATCATCTTATCTCGACAAGCATGACCGTGTTTGAATTAGACACCCATAACAGTCATTTTATTAAAACACAACTCGAACCAAAAGTTGATTTTTCACAATCTCCTGATGGAGTGATCTGGTCGGTTGGTGGATCAAGAGGATCTCACGTATCCAGCATTGACAACCACAGCACAACCACCTACACCAATCTTAAGGATACCTACCGAACGATATCCACAGATGAGTCCAACATCTACCTGGCCGGCCGAACTGGCCTCGATATTTACTCAAAAGAAATGGAGTTTATTTTCACCCATCCGGAACTCGCAAATTTTAAGATAACAGACATTGTTACTATAAACGATTCAACACTCTTGTTAGCCACCAGCGGCAGTGGCTTTGCTTTGATGAATAAGAAATCAAAAGCGATCACCAGATATGACACTGAAAACAAGCTTCTTGCCAACAGTGTCTACAGCGTGCTTATTAAGGACTCTTCCCTTTGGTTAGGAACAGAGATCGGTGTAATCAAAACTGAAATTCGTAACCTTCTGGCTAAGAAACCGAAATTCCATTGTTTAACTCAAAAAAGCGGTTTGGCCAGTGACAAAATTAACTGTCTCATTGGCTACCATGATGAAATATGGGCATTCTCCGAGAACCATATTTCTATTATCCCCGACACAATTCAAAATTTCATTAACGAAACCCCAAGGTTCTATCTAAAAAAATTAACATTCAATCAGGCATCCGTTGATATTGAAGCTACTCCTCAACTTTCATTCGATCAAAATGATATCACCATCTCTTTCGGATTTATATCCTTCAACAACAATAAAAATATTTCTACCCGGTTTAGATTTTCTCCAAAAGATCCATGGATCAAAGCAGAAAGTCGTGAAATTCAATTTTTCTCACTCTCGCCAGGAACCTACAACTTAACCCTCGAATATTCTGTCGACAATAACGAATGGAAAACGGCTATGCGTGATCTCTCCTTTAACATCCATCCACCCTGGTGGAAGGCCTGGTATTATCAACTCCTGATTGTCCTCGTTAGTATTATGATTGGACTACTTTACCTCCGAACACGGCTAACGGCATCGCGGCAAAAGCAGGAGTATCTGGCGCTGATGAACAACCAGCAGCAAAAACTTCTGCAGACCGAAATTCAAACCATTGAACGGGAACGGGGCCGTATTGCCAAAGACCTGCACGATACCGTGGGTACTAACCTGGCGGCCATTAAAATGATGGTGAGCCAATTGCTGCACAAGCATCATGAGCCCCTGGCTGAAAATGTTGAAAATCAATTGCAGGACGTGATTAAGGAAACCAAAGAAATTATTTACAACCTGGTTCCTCCTGGGTTGGAGCGATTCGGGTTGTTCATCATCATTCGAAATCACATCGCCAAATTGAATCACTCTACACAAATACAAATTGACTTATCAACTTCCGGAAATGATATTGTTGATGCTGACCGTAACATCATCATCTTCCGCATCATCCAGGAACTGCTGTCGAATTCTCTCAAACATGCGCACGCCTCAACTATAGCCATAGCCGTCAATACATTTGAACACCACGTGAACATTCTGTACGAAGATAATGGCATTGGATTTTCAAGTCACGATAACAAAGAAGGTTTTGGGCTACTTAATATTCAATCGCGCGTTGAATCTTTGCAAGGCGATATTAAATTTGAATCCGGATATTCGGGTACAGCCTACACGCTAAACATTCCCTATCCACATAAACATGATAAAGACCGTGCTGGCCGATGACCATCGGTTATTTTGCGAAGGCCTTGAGAAATTACTTACTGAAGGTAAGTCATTTCACGTAATCCAAAAATTTCATGACGGACGAACGCTCCTTGAAAATATTCGCGCACTTGACCCCGCCTTAATTATTCTGGACATTGAAATGCCGGGCTTGAATGGCCTGGATGTGGTGAAGCGATTAACCTCGGCAACACCCAACGCAAAACTGGTGGTATTGAGTATGCACGAAGAAAATGTGTACGCCTCTGAAGCCCGCACCCTGGGCGCCCATGGCTACCTGAGCAAGTCGATGGAAAGCACCTTGTTGTTAGAGGCTCTTCTTAATGTAATGACGGGACAAAAGGTATTTCCAAAATCACCAACAATAACACCAACCTACAACTCCCCTTTATCAGATCGCGAAATGTTGATTTTGAAAATGATCGCGAAAGGAAAAACCAGCGAAAGTATTTCGAAAGACTTACAGATATCGCACCTTACGGTTAAGGCTCATCGAAGAAACATGCTCCAAAAATTAAACGTCAATAATTCATCTGAGCTGTTAGCGAAGGCCTTTGAACTGGGCCTGATCTGAGTGACGCTAACGCAATAATTAGGACACTTGTCTTTTAAGTGCCGATTGTGAGCGTAACCGACATCAAAGTTTTTTACTACCTTCAACTCCCGAAAAACCTCAACCAAAAATCAACTCGCCACATGTTAAGAACCGGTATTCTCCTTTTTATTCTTACGCTCGCAGCTTGCCAGTCGAATGAGAAAAAATCGATCGCTAGTATCGAGCGCCTTGACGCAGCCCTTGATCAGATCGTTTCCCCTACTGCACAACCCGAAGTAATTGCCGAAGGGTTTGAGTGGAGTGAAGGACCACTCTGGCTTGCTGAAAGCAAAACACTCATCTTTTCGGATGTTCCTAAAAACATTATTCATCAATGGAGTGAAGAAAAAGGATTATCGACCTACCTCACACCTTCGGGCTATACCAGCGATACTCCACGCGGAGGCGAAATGGGTTCTAATGGGTTGGCGCTTAGTGTTGATGGAAAACTTTTGTTGGCTCAACATGGCGACCGCAGAATTGCTGTGATGGAATCACCCCTTACAGACCCAAAACCAACTTTTGTAACACAATCTGATAACATCGATGGAAAAAAATTAAGCAGTCCCAACGATGTAGTATCGCGCAGCAACGGGGATTTATTCTTTACCGATCCTCCGTATGGATTGCCGCAACAATCAAACGATCCTGCGAAAGAAACTTCTTTCAATGGTGTGTATAAAATTTCATCGGGCAAAACCACGCTGCTCGTTGACTCGCTTACGCGTCCCAATGGTATTGCTTTTCTTCCCGGAGAAAAAACCTTCATTGTGGCCAATTCCGACCCCGACAAAGCTACCTGGTATGCGTTCGACCTGGCTGAGAATGATTCGATTGTGAATGCAAGAATTTTTTATAACGCAACTTCCGACTCAAAATCTGGTTTACCGGGGTTGCCCGATGGGCTCAAAGTTGACAAGCAAGGAAATATCTTTGCTACTGGCCCCGGGGGTATCTGGATATTCAACACTTCCGGCAAGGTAGTAGGGAAAATAAAATTCACAGATGTACCTACCTCCAATTGCGCCCTTTCGGATGATGAAAAAACATTGTTCATCACCGCTGATAATTATGTGGTACGTGTAAAATTGCGTGAGTAGTAAGCTGATCAGAAAATGCACGCAACCAAACTCGTAACACCTGAAATCCTGCTGATAATGTGTATCGGTGGAATTGCCTTTGTATTAATCTTCATGTCCATTTTTCGTAAACGGAAGTAAGGTTTTGCCGGAGATTGACTGGTTACCAGCAAATTAAACCGACTAAATACGCTTTTAATCGTCCGATTGTTTTTTTAATTTCAGCAGTACATTGTTACTTGAACACTCAATTCTAACAGCATCATTTATGAAACTTAAATCGGTTGTGGCCTTTGTTCTTTCACTTGTCGTAACGGCAGGTATTGCGCAAACCACCAAGAAAACATTAGAGCTTCCCGAATTCAAAGGTATTTATGTAAACTCCAACTATACCGTTTACCTGAAACAAACCAATAAACAGGAAGTCAATGTAGAGGCGCTTACCGAAATCTATTCGGTAAGTGACATCAAAGTTGAAAACGGAATACTGATGATCAACATCGAACGAAAGCCCGAATCACCCAATAAAAGTCTGTGGGCCAAAATTGATGACATCAAAGTAAACCCAACAATGAAACTGTATGTAAGTGTAAAAACCATCAGCGAACTGGCCGTAAATGGTGGTGGTAAAATCGTTTCTGAAAATTCAATTGCCGCAGATTACATTAGCCTGGCCGTGAATGGTTCCGGCAGCATAGATGTTGATTTGAAAGGTAATACCATCAAAGCAGAAAATACCGGCAATGGCAACCTGACCATTAAAGGTTACGCTACCTCAATTGATGCGATAGTTGCTGGCTCTGGTGCCATCAGCGCGTTTAACTGCGCCCTGGAAACAGCAAAAGTAAAAGTAAGCGGAAGTGGTGTTTGCGAACTAAATGTTACCAACACCCTCGATGCTGTAGTGTTAGGGAACGGAACCGTGAAGCACAAAGGCAACACAAAGACAGCTACTAAAAAAATATATGGATCGGGCGTTGTAGAACGCGCATACTAGTCCATTGCTTTTCGAACACCCCTAAAACCTCTGCTTCACCGCAGGGGTTTTATTTTTTATCTTGATCCATGCAAATTCCTATTCCGGTTCTACACCTCTTTCCAATACTCGACCAAAAATTAATCGAACTGCTTCGTTCGCTAACGCCTGAGCAATGGCAAACCCCAACGCGTGCAAAATACTGGACTGTGAAAGATATTGCAACACACCTGCTGGATGGAAATATCCGAACGCTATCGATGTTGCGCGACCAGTACTTTGGTGAAACACCAGGCAAGATCAATACCTATCAGGACCTTGTTACCTACCTGAATCAACTTAATGCCGATTGGGTAAAAGCAACAAAACGATTAAGTCCGCAGGTGCTGATTGACCTATTGGAATCAACAGGAAAGGAATATGTAGCGCATCTTAACACACTCGATCCTTTTTCCAATGCACTTTTCGCTGTTGGCTGGGCCGGTGAAGAAACCTCGGCCAATTGGTTTCACTTAGCCCGCGAGTACTCGGAGAAATGGCACCATCAGCAACAGATCCGCGAAGCAGTAAAGCAGGAAGGAATTCAAAGTCGCGCGTTGTACTTTCCGGTACTGGACACCTTCATGCGCGCACTTCCGCATCACTATCGAAACACCCAGGCGAATGAAGGATTGGTGCTGAAAATAAGCATCAGCGGGCAGGCCGGTGGCGAATGGTATCTGGTTCGTACTACCCAACAATGGCAGCTTCTTACAACAGAAACTCGTTCACCTAACACCGAAGTAATTCTTGATGACGCTGTCGCCTGGAAACTTTTTACAAAAGGGCTGTCTGCAGGCGATGCTGAAAAATTAGTGACCATCTACGGCAACCAAAACATCGGGAGGCAAATTCTGAGTATGTTATCAGTTATGGCCTGACCATTTATAATTGAAGTTTTATTTTTAACCGGTTCAAACCCATCACCAGGGCCATGATGGTAATGGCAAAGACCAACGACCACACAATACCGGCAAGCCCTTGGTAAAAAACAGAAGGCCACGAAACGCCCGCGACTTGCATCGTCCAATAAACAATAGACGGAATGATGTAGGTAAGCAATGGATTAGATGCTGCCGGTCGGATAAACGCAGTCCAGCTACTTACCTTTTGGATATCCATCAGCCAGTACAAAAATGAATAGATAACCACACAGCTTGCGGCACTGTAAAGTGCCCAGGTAGGCGTGGCATAAATTTTTGAAATGGTGTAGTAAGGTCTTAGCAGGTATCCGGTCGCGATCAATGCAACAGCGAGTACCAGTACTTTGAGAAAACGTTTCGTACCTGACACAGCTTGCTGGTTATCAAAAAAGATGAGTGACAGTATTATCCCTAACAAGACTATACACGTATGAACGGCATGACCACCCTGACTAAAAGCAGCCAGACTTCCAAAATCTGCACGGCCAATGGCATAGTAAACAATGCATAGTACACTCATCAGCATAATCACAATTATCTTTCCGCTTGACAGCTGATAGAGAATACAGGCTGCCAGATAAGCCCAACCGATAAGGCCCAGTATTCCCCACCACTGTGGTGTAAGCGATTGCGAACCATCTTCGCCTCCTTTGTAAACAACAGCTAACATCAGCAACGTAATTACCCCAACGCCTCGTAGAACATACACGATACCTTTGTTTTCAAACGTGTAAATATTCCAAATCAAAATAACGGCTGCATAGAACAACAGCGACCACCAGGCGATTGAAATCCTCATGGCCTCCTCATTGTATCCACTTTCTGCGTTAACCATAAAGACACCAAGCACCAATAGACCCAAGGTGCGAAAAGCAATATGCCCCTGAAGTTGAAGTACACTATCGCCCTTTGCCTTTCGAGTATTGATCGCAAAGGGAATCGACATGCCCACAATGAACAAGAAAGCCGGGAAGACCACATCCACAAAAGTCATGGCATCATCATCGGCCGCCACATGTTTCATCCATGCCGGAATACCCTGAACCCCGGCAAGTTCATTCACAAAAATCATCACCAGGATGGTAATACCTCTAAAGGCGTCAATGGATAGTATGCGTTGTGTAGTCAATGAATTACTCATAGTATTTTGGCCAAGGCTTAATGGTGCCTGAAAGTAAAGGGATTAACAAGATACAGATGCCATCCTCCAAAAAAATCTAATTCAGGCTCCGCGACAATCGCCAAAACCAACCCGGCAGGTGCCCAAAGTTCTACAGAATAAACCCTGGCTGCCGCAGGGTGAATACCGCTGAATGAAATTTCCAACACCTGGAATAGGCCTTTAAGCCTCAAAAACGCATGAATTGAGCTATTGGTAGGAAATTGATAAAAATTTTCTAGCTTGCACCGTTAATTGTCATCTTTAACTGAGGCCTTCCTCACCTTCATTTGCGAGTAAACTCCCAGTCGAAGCTTGTCAGTTTTCAAAAATCAATTATCTCATTTACTATTTTCAAAAATGAACATTTATGTTGCCAACATCCCTTTCAAGGCATCCGATTCGGAATTGAAGGGATTATTCGAAGAGTATGGCGAAGTTTCTTCTGCCAAGATTATCATGGACAAAGTAACGCAACGTAGTCGCGGTTTCGGTTTTGTCGAAATGGCTGATGAAGCTGCTGCACGTCAGGCGATCTCTAGCCTGAACGGTTTTGATTTTATGGGTAAGATCCTTGTTGTAAACGAAGCTAGACCTAAAACTGATGCTCCTCGCTCAGGTGGTGGTTACAACCGCGGTGGCGGTGGTGGTTTCAATCGCAGAAGCAACAGCGACTATTAATCTCAGTCGATACCAGACATTTGAACTGCCTTCTCAACGAGGGCAGTTTTTTTTTGTCTTCGACATCCATAAACGAATCATTGGCTGCTATCTTTAATTTAAAAACATAGGATATGAACTTATCGAAAACACAAAAAATCATCGTTGGACTTTTTACGCTCCTTCCCTTTTTGCTGTTTCCTTATATTCTCTATCAGATCATTCATTTCATTTTCGAAGCCATCGAGTTAAGTGAACGCGGAGCCGCTGAACCCGTGTCGATCATTTCGGCCATACTATCGTTTATTATACCCATCATTCTACTTTCGATTGTTACGTTCGGCCTGCTTATCTTTTACATCATGCATGCTATCAGCAACAAATCCATTGAAAGTACCGAGCGCATTATCTGGATCATCTTTTTTATTTTCTTTTCCTCGCTTGCGTTTCCGGTGTATTGGTTCATTCGCATCTGGAATGATAATAAACCCGCATAACACAACCTTGGCTTAAACCTAAACCTGTTAACCTTTAACCTAACCTTTACTGATGAAAAAAATCATTTTTGTTATTGCTGTATTGTTATCAACCATTGCTACAGCACAGTCGATCGATTCCATGCAGGTTTTTCTTGACAGCATTGAATCAAAAATGAGCTACCAACACGGAAAAATTACATTCGAAAATGGAATTGGTACCCTTGACATCCCACCTGGATTTCGGTACCTGGATAGTGAACAAACTTCTTTTGTCTTAACCGGCCTCTGGGGAAATCCAGATGGCTCCGGAACCATGGGCATGATTGTTCCCGAAAAGATTCCAATTACTTCTCCGGATTCGTGGGCGTTCATTATCACCTACGATGAAATGGGATTTGTAAAAGATGATGATGCAGACGACATTGACTATGACGACCTGTTAACCGAAATGCAAGACGATACCCAGGCCGAAAATGAAATGCGCACAAAAGAAGGGTTCGAGGCAATTACCTTGGTAGGCTGGGCTTCAAAACCTTTTTACGATAACGAGAAAAAAGTACTCCACTGGGCAAAGGAACTTAAGTTTGGTGACGTTGAAGAAAACACGCTCAACTACAATGTGCGCATCCTCGGAAGAAAAGGTGTACTGGTTTTCAATGCCGTGTCGGCAATGTCGGCCCTTCCAGATGTGCAGAAGAACATCGAGCCGGTATTAGCATCCTTTCACTATGCCGATGGCAACAAATATTCCGACTTCAACCCCGAACTGGATGAAGTCGCGGCATGGACTATCGGTGGCTTGGTGGCTGGTAAAGTACTGGCAAAAGTCGGAATCCTGGCCTTCCTCCTCAAATACATTAAGCTGATTGGCATTGCGCTGGTAGCTGGAGGTACGGCAGCCTGGAAATGGTTCAAACGAAGAACAGAACCACCAACCGTGCGCAACATTACCGATAACTCCAATCCTGCTTAATCACCACGTTTTCTAACAATTACTAAAAAGCTGCCGCAGGCCACGGCAGCTTTTTCATTTTTTGATTGATCTTACGCAAACGATTTCGTAAACTTTGTATCAATCAAAATCAATACTACTATGAGCGTTATCACCGATGTTGAAAAATGGGGTAACAATCACCGCCCCGGTTTTCTGGATGTTTTCCGCATTGCACTTGGTCTTTTCATAACTTATAAGGGGTTGTACTTCATCACCCACATGCATGAACTTGAAATGACCACCGCAGGAATCAACACCTACTTTGCAGGCGCTGCCATGGCACACTATGTCGTGTTTGCGCACATTCTAGGCGGGCCACTTATTGCCTTTGGGCTTTACACACGCATTGTTTGCTTCATCCAACTACCCATTTTGATCGGTGCCGTGTTTCTGGTAAACTATCCAAAAGGATTCTTGTCGGTAGCCAATCACCTGGAATTATGGGCTTCGCTTGTTATCATGGTCGGCCTTATTGCCTTTATGATTTTTGGAGCCGGCAAGTTTTCGATCGATGCAAAGCGTAGAAAAGAAATGGAAGCATCACATTCATAACAACATTTCTCTACCTAACCTGAACTGAGGGGCATTCAATTTTTGTTGAATGCCCTTTTTATTTTAATTCCTATCTTCAAACCTCAGAACAATTTCATGAAATCATATCTCATCGGCATCGACATCGGAACAGGCAGCACAAAAGCAGTAGCGATCGATACCCGAGGTGAAGTACTGTCAACGGCACAAATAACTTACCCTACACTAGTCCCTCAACCTGGATTTAGTGAGCAAGAACCCGAAATACTATGGCAGGCATTTCTCACGTGCTTAAAAAAAATCGTTGATCACCTTCAGCAACAGCCTGATGCCATTGCCCTTAGCAGCGCCATGCACAGCATCATTCCGGTAGACAAACACGGTAATCCGCTCATGAATATGATTACCTGGGCGGATAACCGAAGCAGTGAAATTGCTGCCCGGATAAAACATTCATCCCTTGGTGAGGTGCTGTACGAACAAACCGGAACACCGCTTCATGCGATGTCACCACTCTTCAAAATAATCTGGCTAAAGGAAAACCAACCGGCATTGTTTGCCCGCATAGCAAAATTCATTTCCATTAAAGAATACATCTGGTTCCGGCTCTTTCAGGTTTTTGAAGTAGACCATTCCATTGCTTCGGCCTGCGGCTTGTTTGATATCGAAACGTTATCATGGAATACTAACGCCTTGAACCTGTGCGAAATCACTTCCGAAAAACTTTCAACTCCTAAACCAACAAGCCACCAACGATCGGGATTGAAAAAAGATATTGCCCAAGCGCTTGGCCTCGCAGAAAATACTCCCTTCGTTATCGGAGCCAGCGATGGTTGCATGGCGAACCTCGGAAGTTTTGCCACACAACCCGGTATTGCTGCTCTTACCATCGGAACCAGTGGTGCCATTCGCGTAAGCAGTACAACGCCAACGTTCAATTTCGGAGCAATGACGTTTAACTACGTGCTGGATGAAAATACCTTTATCTCCGGTGGACCCATCAACAATGGAGGCATCGCCTTGAAATGGTATGTTGAAAGTTTTCTGAAACGGAAACTAACATCACCTGCCGACTATGATGAAATCATGAACGACATTCAGCCCGTCAACCCCGGGGCCGATGGACTCATCTTTCTTCCGTATATACTGGGCGAACGCGCTCCGCTATGGAATAGCCAGGCCTGCGGTGCTTTCTTTGGCATCACAGCCAGTCATACACAAGCACATTTTACACGCGCAGTGGTTGAAGGCATATCACTCGCGTTGTATAATATTGCACAAACACTTGCCGAATCTGGATTAACCATTGATCAGATAAACGTTAGTGGTGGCTTTGTTCATGCTGAAAACTGGCTTCAGATTTTAGCCGATATCTTTGGCAAACCCATTGTACTGGTGCGCGAAGAAGATGCTTCGGCTATTGGAGCTGCCTACCTGGGCATGAAGACGCTGAGACTGATAACAGATTATCAATCGCTGAAACCAAAAAACAGCCGTACCTTCACCCCCAATCCTGACAACCATACTATCTATCGCAATGTTGTTTTCCCGATGTTCAGAAGCCTCACCAAAAATCTGACGCTCGATATGGAAATACGTCACGAAATGAAGATTTCGTATTCAATCACCAATTCCTAACTTTAAAATTAAACTTCACCTCCCCTATGCAAATCGGTCTTATCGGTCTTGGTAAAATGGGTTTTAACCTTGCGCTCAACCTGCAACGAAACGGATACGAAGTAGTGGCGTACGATGTAAATACTACAACCCTTCAAGCCATTCGCGAAAAAGAAATCAAGACAGCCACATCACTGGAAAACCTGGTGGAAATGTTAAGCACCAAACGCGTTATCTGGATGATGATACCGGCAGGCGACTTGATAGACAAAACCATTCAGGAATTAAAACACCTGCTTTCCGTTAGCGATATTGTGATTGACGGAGGAAACTCGTTTTACAAAGATTCCATCCGCAGAGGAAAAGAACTCGAAGCGTTGCAGATCGATTACCTCGATTGCGGCACCAGTGGCGGAACGGAAGGCGCGTTGAATGGTGTATGTGCTATGATTGGCGGAAATAAATTCGCATTCAACTACTGCGAAAAATTATTTAAAGATATTGCCGTGCCCGATGGATACCTGCATTGTGGTGTAAGTGGATCCGGTCACTTTACAAAAATGATTCACAATGGTATTGAGTACGGTATGATGCAGGCGATAGCAGAAGGCTTTGAGGTAATGCAGCAAAGCGAATTCAACTTGAACCTTGAAAAAGTGGCAAAAGTTTGGAATCACGGATCAGTGGTGCGTAGCTGGCTGATGGAACTTACCGAAAGTGCATTAAAAAAAGATCCGGGACTGGAATCCATCAAAGGTGTGATGCACTCTTCTGGTGAAGGCAAATGGACACTAGAAACCGCCATGGAAAAACAAATAGCCACACCCGTTATTGCACTCTCGTTACTGATGCGCTACCGATCCCTTCAGGACGATACCTTCTCCGGAAAAGTAGTAGCAGCACTTCGCAATGAGTTTGGCGGGCACGCAGTAGAAAAGAAATAAGACGAGGTGTAAATATTAATAACAAGGTTACCCGCAACCTTTGCCAAACCCGCGCATTAAACTTATTATCCGATGGAAGAAGACAAGGACCAACGACTGAAAGATCTCGCTGAAAAAGCTGAGCGGTTAACCATGGCGCAAGAGCGACTGGCGAACGACCTTCGACTGCTCAAGGATGAAATCCGAAAAATAAAATCAGGTGAAACCCAGCCGGCTGAAGACGTACGAAAAATTGTAATCGAACAACCTAAACCAGTCTTACAACCTGTAAACGTGCCGCCAGTTCAACAGGAAGCGAAACCAGAAACACCGCGTAGGCCACGTGAGAAAACTCCTCTCGAAGAATTCATCGGCACCAACCTGCTCAATAAAATTGGTATCGCTGTTTTGGTACTTGGCTTAGCCTTTGGTGCTAAGTATGCTATCGACCACGATTTGATCAGCCCGTTAACCCGCATTGTACTTGGCTACGGGGCTGGGTTGATTCTTATCGGTATCGCCATCCGGCTAAAAGTAAAGTATCATGGTTTTAGTGCTGTGTTGCTGAGCGGAGGTATGGCTGTTTTATATTTTATGACGTACGCGGCTTATGATCTTTATGCATTAATTCCGCAGATGGTTGCGTTTGTCTTGATGGTTGTGTTTACAGCATTCACCGTCTTTGCCTCGTTGCAGTACGATTTATTTGTCATTGCTATTATCGGGCTGGTGGGCGCTTACGCTGTTCCCTTTTTACTCAGTGATGGCTCCGGAAAAGTTGCCATTATGTTCAGTTACATGAGCATTGTAAACGCTGGTATTCTTGTACTCAGCTTCAAGAAAACCTGGAAGAGTCTGTACTACACGGCCTTTGCTTTTACCTGGATCATCTTTTCCGTTTGGTGCATCGATCAATACTACGCACCCAGTCACCTTTGGATCAGCCTGAGCTTCTCTACAATTTTTTTCATCACCTTTTACATTACATTCCTGTCGTATAAACTCATTCAACAAGAGCCCCTGACGCGATGGGATATTGTGTTGCTCCTCTTGAATTCATTTTTCTATTTCGGTTGGGGCTACTTCTCCATCGATGATCATGCCCATGGAGAAATGTACCTAGGCTTATTCACACTCTTTAATGCTGTTCTTCACTTTATTGCTTGTTACCTTATCTACAAAAGGCAGGATGCCACACGCGATACGTTTTACTTCGTAGCCGGCATGGTACTGGTGTTTCTTACGCTGGCCGTGCCAGTGCAATTAGAAGGTCATTGGGTAACGTTGATCTGGGCAGCCGAAGCGGCATTGTTGTTTTGGATAGGTCGTACAAAAGGATTTCCGGTATATGAAAAACTTTCCTACATCCTTATGCTGCTTACCTTCATAAGCCTTACCCAGGATTGGAACGAGTTCTACGAATTCTACAATTACGATGGTGAGATTACCAACATTCCGTTTGTGCTCAACATTCAATTTCTTTCATCACTGCTTGTTTGTGCCAGTTGGGGATTTATTATTAGAACAGCTTTTGCCAAACCACTGGAGGCATCGTCCGACAAACTCGTTCACAAGCTCTTACTGTGGATTCTACCCGGAATACTTATACTCAGTCTATTCATGTCGTTTGCCAATGAGATCAATGCTTATTTCGAGCAACGATATCTTCACTCGGAAATAAAAACTATTGAACAAGAATACAGCTATTCTATTTTTGACGAAGACCTAAGGAGCTTCGAAATACTATGGACGATGCTGTACGCTTCAGCATTTATTTTTGGATTATGGTTTATTAATCAACGGTGGTTAAAAAACAAATACCTCACCTTCCTGGTTGCTGGCAGTGCAGCATTCCTCCTGATAGCTTTTATTACGGAAGGATTAATCGAGCTAAGCCAGTTGCGCACGAGTTACCTCACACAAGAAAACGCACAATACTATTTTCGAACTTCCTGGCACCTTATCATCCGTTATGTTTGCATTGTTGTTATTGTTCCGTTGCTTTACCTCATTTACAACGGTGTGCGACAAAAAAATCTGGCTGATGCCTTTATTAAAATTGAACGCGTATTCTTTCACCTGGTTATCCTGGTGCTGCTCAGTAACGAATTGATCTCAACCCTTGACCTTACCGGTATTGAAAACAGCGACCGCCTGGCACTCTCCATCCTGTGGGGCGGTTATGCACTGGGATTGATTATCTTCGGATTAATGCACAATCAACGGTTTATCCGCATCGTTGCTATTTGTTTGTTCGGCATCACATTAATCAAACTGTTTATTTACGACTGGGGCTATCTGGGTACAATTGCAAAACCAATTGTGATGGTTACACTCGGAGCGCTCTTGCTATCCGCTTCTTTCCTCTACAACAAATTCAAGGTTAAGAACAATGAAGAATAATTTTCTCATCCTGGCATTCACACTAATCGCTTCTTTCGCTTGCGGGCAGGCGCAAGAATTTATGTACAAGCGAAACCTTGAACCCGTTAGTACAGAAGGATGGTATTCAATAACTCTTCCGGCAAACATCTTTTCGAAAGTAAATCATGATTACTCTGACATTCGGGTATTGTCTGTTGAAGCCGACACAACCGAATTGCCTTACCTCATCAGAACGATGGCGAGTGAATACACGGATGAAGTAATAACACTGCAAGAACTCAATAAAAGCAAGAAAGACGGAAAGCTCTTTGTGACGTTCGAACTGCCGAAAGGGCAATCGGTAAACTACCTCAACCTTGCCTTCGAAGAAAATAATTTCAATGGCCTGGCAACTTTGGAAGGAAGTACCGATCAACATGAATGGTTTGAAATCATTAAAGACTATCGTATTCTTTCTATTCGAAATCAGCAAGTCGATTTCAATGCCACCACGATTTCGTTTCCTTCCACAAATTATCGATTCCTTCGTGCTTCCATTCAAACCGATAAGCCAACAACTTTTGTTAGCGCTTCGTTTGAAAACCGACTAACCAAAGAAGGCACCTTTCAAAGCATCAATCATCAACAAACGGTTACTGAACACAAACGCGAGAAAAAAACCGAATACACCTTCACGCTGGATGACTATCAGCCTGTGAGTAGAATTACATTCAACATCAATCATACACAAGACTACTATCGGTCATTCACCATTGAAACCCTCCGCGATATTGTTAAAACCGATAAGAGCTTGAAATATTATTACGAACCAGTCTACAGCGGATACCTGACTTCGCTCCGAAAAAATGAATTTGAGTTCCCAACAACATTATCGCAGAAACTACGCATCACCATTTACAACGCAGACAACACACCGATTGCATTGTCGAACGCTGAGATAAGCGGACCGGCAGTCAATATCATCCTTCCACTCAAACCAGCTGATACTTACGCGCTGTTCTACGGCAACAATAAACTATACGCGCCATCGTATGACCTCGTACATTTTAAAGATCAGATTCCCGTCTCGTTCACTTCACTAAAGGCGTTGGATGAAACCACAATCGGTGAGCTTGAAAAATCTAAATCACCACTCATCGAAAACAAGGTATGGTTGTGGTTAGCCATGGGGCTTGCCATCGGCTTGATGGGCTACTTTACACTAAAGATGATGAAGACCAAAGCTTAGCCAAACAACATACAGAACTATCAACGCTAAGCATTATCGTTCTCCTCAGCTGTGCTTTGCCAGTTTTTCTTCCCAGTTAACAGCAGCAACCTTGCGAGCGTGTACTTTCATGGTCACCACAATTTCATCTGCACCATTTTCCAGGCAGACCTCCTGGGCTTCTTTTACGATCTTCATTAGCAGATCGTAATCGCCTTGCAGCACTGTTTCCATTGCCCCAACCCGAAAATCAACCCCTGATTTCCGGATCACGTCAATAGCTTTATCGATAATCGGATAAGGATGTTCCTTTGAAATCGGAACAATTTGAATGGCCAGGTGAACTTGATGCTTCATACTTATTTATTGAATTGATTCATGGTACGCTCCGCGCCAATGGTACAAAATGCCATTACCATTTCATTCGCACGTTTAATATACTCCGGAAGTTTTTCAAACTCTTCTTTATCGAAGTTACTCAGCACATAATCCACTTGCTGACCTTTGCCAAACTCATTGCCAATTCCAAACCGGAGGCGTGAATAATCCTGTCCGTTTAAAAGCAGTTCAATATTTTTTAATCCATTGTGTCCGGCTGAACTTCCTTTTGTGCGCAGTCGCAGACTTCCAAAAGGTAGGGCCAGGTCGTCCAGAATCACCAACAAATTTTCCTTTGGGATTTTCAAATCCTGCAACCAGTAACTGATGGCCTTGCCGCTCAGGTTCATGTAGGTGGTGGGCTTGATCAGGTGAATACTTCTTCCCTTGAATTTGAACTCAGCCTTTTCAGCAAGTCGATCAAGCGCAAATGAAACGTTATGTTCATCGGCCAACTGATCAAGAACAAGAAACCCGATGTTATGGCGGGTGAGTTCGTACTCTGCACCAATGTTGCCCAGCCCAGCGATAAGATATTTCATTTGCTTACTTCAATTACGGTGTAGAAAATTCAAGTACGTAAAAAAACAGGCTAATGGCCAGATTCCAAAACGTAGTTGTTGTGTTTAAAAGTATAAGGCAAAAAAAAACCTCCGGCTACACCGGAGGTTTTTTTTGGATGCTGGTTCGAATTACTTCTTACCTTCTTCTTTCTTAGGCGCTTCAGCTTTTTTTGCTGCACCAGCAGCAGGAGCAGCAGCACCTTCGGCAGGAGCAGCAGCAGCGGCAGCAGCATCTTCAGCAGCCATCTTCGCGGCACGTGGTACTTCTACCACAGCTACAGAGGCTTGCTTAGGATCTAATAATTCAAGGCCTGGAACTTTAATATCGCCAACTTTAATAGCGTGGTGAAAATCAAGGTCACTTACACTTACATCGATATGATCAGGCATGTCTTTCGGAAATCCATAAACTTTTAATGCCGATCTCTTTTGAACCAAGGTTCCTCCTTTAGAAACACCAGGCGCTACACCTACCAAACGGGCAGGGATGCTCATCTTGATTTTTCTTTCTTCAGAAATTCTCAAGAAGTCAGCGTGAAGAATAACCTCACTTACCGGGTGGAATTGTACTTCCTGAAGAATAGCCTGGCACTCTTGTCCTTCGATGTTTACATGCACGAAGTGTGCTTCATTGGTGTAAACCAATTCGCGGAAAAGTACCATAGGAGAACAGAAATGAACTTGTTCATTTCCTCCGTACAACACGCAAGGTACAAGACCTTCGTCCCGAAGTTTCTGGGAATCAGCCTTGCCGAGATTTGCTCGTTTATACCCTATAATCTCAACAGTTTTCATAATTGTTATTATTTAGTTTAAAAGTTTCTTTCTTAAAGTTTGATAAAGAGTGAACTGATCGACTCGTTATCGTGAATCTTCCGGATGGCTTTCGCATACAAGTTTGAAACCGTTAGCACCTTGATCTTAGGGCTGTTTTGTTTCAAGGGAATAGTATCCGATACTACAATCTCTTCCAACACAGAATTCTCAATATTCTCGTAAGCCTTGCCCGACAGTACCGGGTGTGTACACACAGCCCGCACAGACTTAGCACCTTTATCCTTTAGTAGTTGAGCTGCTTTACAAATCGTACCAGCCGTATCCACCAAGTCGTCCACCAACACTACATCCTTGCCTTCCACTTCACCGATCAGGCGCATCGATTCTACCTTGTTGGCTTCTTTCCGGTGCTTGTCGCACACGGCCAGTTCGGCATCGAAGAACTTGGCAAAGCTTCTGGCTCGTTTAATACCGCCTACATCCGGAGAAGCAAACATGATGTCCGACAACCCTAACGATTTGAGGTACGGTACAAAAATGTACGATCCATCCAGGTGATCTACCGGAATATCAAAGAAGCCTTGTATCTGATCAGCATGTAAGTCGCACGCCATGATCCGGTGAGCACCCGCAGCCGAAATCAGATTAGCAATCAACTTCGCAGCTATGGCAACTCTGGGTTTATCTTTTCTATCCTGTCGGGCATAACCGAAGTACGGAATTACCACGTTAACACTGGAAGCGCTGGCACGCTTGGCGGCATCCACCATCAGCAGCAGTTCCATCAGATTATCAGAGGGTGGAAAGGTAGACTGAATCAAAAAAACTTCGTGACCACGAACAGATTCCGTAATGAAGGGCGACATTTCACCGTCACTGAACTGTTGATAGTTCACCTCCCCCAACGGTTCACCGTACGCGTTGGCGATTTTCTCCGCCAGGTAGGTTGTTGCTCTGCCACTGAAGATTTTAACAGCCATGATTTCCGTTTTCCGTTTTCCGTTCCGTTAATCCTTACCTGTTAGCCGTTTAGGTTTACCGAAAAAGCGGTTAACGTTTAACGGATAACGAAGAATCCCGCATCAGCGGGACTCCTCATTCCGTTGTCCGACCAGGGCTCGAACCTGGACTTTCCTGAATCAAAATCAGGCGTGTTGCCAGTTACACCATCGGACAATCATACCATCCTGACGTGAATCGGGACAGAACCCTAAATTTGGGAACGCAAATGTAGAACTAATTTTCAGAAATCTTAACCTCGTGCGGAAATTTTAGAGGTCGTTTTCGGCCGTAGAAACGGTATTCCCGTCCATAAAACCTTCAGCCCAGAACCGGTACTTATCCAGAATCGAAATCACGGCATTTCGTAAATGGCGGCTGTTATTGAAATCGATTGAACCGTACATGGTGGTGGCATACCCTTGCCAGATGGAACGATTCTGACGCCTGTCGTAAAACTGGATCAGCAACGTTCCGGTACTCATATTAAACTTCTGCGGATCGTAATCGATGTTCTCGGTCTGCGTTTTTACCCACTCTTCAATGTCGGGCTGGCTGTAGCCGTTAAAGCGCAGGCTGTCATTAAACATCTTGAACCCGATAATAAGATGGGGTTTATTGGTAACCTGACGGTAGCCCAGAAACTTCATCCGCGATACGATCGACTTTTCAATTACTTCATTTACCATGCTGGAATCAGAAGGACCGGCTGGCTTCATGATGTCGAACGTACGGTACTTCTTGAAATTACCTTTATAACTGTAGTCGTACTCAACGGGCAGCTCCTTGTATCCAAGACACGATGAAAGCAACACAAGAATGGAGAGCGAGGGTAAAAGCTTCTTCATATTCCGCACAGGTTAAATTATGATGTTGAATATACTGGTAATCAAACATCAGAACAACAAGAGGCTTTAACCTTTTGTTACACACCTGTTACGTTTTTGACCCACTCACGCGCGTTAGCAAAGGGTTCAATCCAGGGCGAAACACTATCATTCTTGCGTTCTGTTGGATAAAAACCCCAATTCCATGGGAAAAGCGACCTTTCTATGTGCGGCATTATAGCGAGATGTCGGCCATCATTCGAGTAAAGGGCAGCTGTTGAAAAATCTGAATCATTTGGATTACCGGGATATTCAGGGTACGAATATTCTGCCGCTACCTTGAATAATGATTTATCCGAAGGAAGTTGGAACCGTCCTTCACCATGCGCAACCCATACGCCCAGTCGCGTTCCGCTCATGCTCTTCAGCATCACGGAAGTATTTTCAGGAACCGTTACGCTGATAAAGGTCGACTCAAATTTTCCAGAACCGTTGTGATGCATTTTCGGATGGTCCTTCCATTCCGGATACAGCAAGCCAAGTTCCATCATCAACTGACATCCGTTACACACACCCAGACTTAACGTGTCGTTGCGCTTGTAGAAATTATCGAGTGCCTGTTTTGCTTTAGGGTTGTAGAGGAATGCGCCCGCCCAGCCTTTTGCCGATCCGAGAACATCGGAGTTTGAAAATCCTCCCACAAACACAATCATGTTTACATCCGAAAGATCTTCGCGGCCCGATACCAGGTCAGTCATGTGAACATCTTTTACATCGAAGCCGGCCAGGTAAAGTGCATAGGCCATTTCACGATCGCCATTCACACCCTTTTCGCGAATGATGGCGGCTTTAACGCCCGAAGCACTTCTGCGTTTCGTGTCGATACCAAAGGATTCAAACGTTCCGGTGAAGGCTGAAGGGAAAGTATAGTTCAGCGCTTGCTGCTTGTAGTTATGAAAACGCTTTTCAGCGTGCGCTTTCTTGCGCTGCTTGCTGTCGAGCAAGTAGGATGTTTTAAACCAGGTGTCTCTGCATTCATCGATATTGAAGTGCATGAGATTTTTATCATGGTTGATCGTCAGCTTACGCTCACCGGAAACATGACCCAGTAACTGATGCCTAATGCCTTGCTGTTTCAGGAAACTTGTTGCCTGGTTTTCATCGGCTACCTGAAGAATTACCCCGGGGTTTTCAGCAAAAAGAATTTTTACAAGATCATCCGAAGTAGAAGGGAGATTTATGGTGAGACCAACATCCGGAACAGCAAAGCACATTTCCAGCAACGCGGTGATCAAGCCACCTTCAGAAATATCGTGGCCAGCCAACACCAAATCTTTTTGAATAAGCTGCTGAACGGTTTGGAATGCTTTTGCAAAGTATGCTGCATCGGTAACGGTAGGTACTTCGTTGCCGAGCAAGTTCAATACTTGCGCCAGGCTGCTTCCTCCAAGTTTCAGTGCATCGGTAGAAAAATCAAGGTAGATAAGTTTTGATCCCTCCTGTGGTTCGAGAACTGGCGACACCGTTTTGCGAATATCACCTACTTCACCAACAGCCGAAATGATGACAGTACCCGGAGCATATACTACCTCACCATTCGGATACTTCTGCGTCATCGACAAAGAATCTTTTCCGGTTGGAATGTTGATACCCAAACCAATCGCAAAATCACTTACGGCCTGTACGGCTTCATACAGGCGCGCATTCTCACCTTCCTGTTTTGCAGGCCACATCCAGTTGGCACTTAACGAAACTCCTTTGAGTCCGTGTGTTAACGGAGCCCACACAATGTTGGTAAGCGATTCCGCAATGGCAAGCTTACTTCCGGCTGCAGGATTAACTAACGCAGCACCCGGTGCATGACCAATGGCGGTAGCAATACCTTTGTTGCTGAGAAAATCGAGCGCCATTACGCCAACGTTATTCAACGGCAATTGAACCGGTCCGCAGGTTTGTTGCTTGGCCACCCGGCCGGTTACAGAACGATCGACTTTATTCGTAAGCCAGTCTTTGCAAGCCACTGCTTCAAGCTGAAGTACCTGTTCGAGGTAGGTTTTAATGCTTGACACCTCGTACTGCACAGGGGCAAAAGCTGGTGCCGCAGTTTTATCCGTTAAGATTGTTTTGGGCGAAGAACCCAGCAAATGGTTAACAGCAAAATCGATGGGCTTTTGTGCCTGTCCATTTTTTATAAAGTGTAATTGATTATCGCCTGTTGCTTCACCAATTACGTACATGGGTGCGCGTTCGCGATCAGAAACTTTTTTGAGGAGTTCAATATCCTTTTGATTGATCGCCAGCCCCATGCGCTCCTGCGACTCGTTACTCACGATTTCCTTATCCGATAAGGTAGGATCGCCAATCGGAAGTTTATCAATATGAATTGTGCCCCCGGTTTCCTCCAGTAACTCCGATAAGCAATTGAAGTGTCCACCCGCACCGTGATCATGAATGGAAACAATCGGATTTACATCGGCCTCCGCCATCGCACGAATGGCATTCATGGCGCGCTTCTGCATTTCCGGATTGGAACGTTGTATAGCATTGAGTTCGATAGCATTTCCGTACTCGCCTGTTGCCACTGACGAAACAGCACTTCCACCCATGCCAATGCGATAGTTATCACCGCCTAACAACACAATTTTATCTCCGGCCTTCAGGTGTTCCTTCTTGCTGTCTTTCTCTTTTCCATAGCCAACACCACCGGCCAGCATGATTACTTTATCAAAACCATGCTTCTTTCCGTTTTCGATATGTTCGAAGGTGAGCACACTTCCATTGATCAGCGGCTGACCAAATTTGTTACCAAAATCAGACGCACCATCCGATGCCTTGATGAGAATCTCTTCCGGAGTTTGATACAACCACTTGCGCGGTTCAAATTTTTTCTCCCACGGTCTTCCCCCTTCAAGACGTGGATACGAAGTAATGTACACGGCAGTGCCCGCTAATGGAAGCGATCCTTTTCCGCCCGCAAGCCTGTCTCTGATTTCTCCGCCCGAACCGGTCGCTGCTCCATTGAAGGGTTCGACCGTAGTAGGGAAATTATGCGTTTCCGCTTTAAGTGAAATAACCGATTCAACTTCTTTTACTTCAAAGTAATCAGCAACATCCTGACGCTTCGGTGCAAATTGTTCGATAACCGGACCTTTAATGAAAGCCACATTATCCTTGTAAGCCGATA